>ERZ761607.29-NODE-29-length-368685-cov-131.460410_pt1 | contig 368685 bp, 292 predicted proteins | sample MGYA00511164_ERZ761607 | MGnify/ENA primary metagenome ERZ761607 (study PRJEB28899, sample SAMN02445080) | bioreactor sludge metagenome | biome: EBPR sludge | place: Australia: Brisbane, Thorneside Wastewater Treatment Plant | collected 2011-06-22 ... | reverse complement strand
CGGAAACTTCCAATCTGCGCAGAATTTCATCCGCATAAGCGCAACTTGGGTTAAGCTCTATCTCAACCAAATCCACTTCCCCTTCAAGTAAATGTTGGTGATCACTTTCCATAGCTGCCATCACCTTACGTCGAAATAGCCAGCAAGTTTTTTGTTGCAAACCTGTTTGCCTGGCCAAATGTGTGGAAGGGCAGCCTTTTTTGTCTGTAACAATAAGGAAGAGCATGTAAAACGCTGTTTCGAGAGGTATTTTCATAGAATGAAACAGGGTTCCCGCTTTAGGGCTTTCTATTTTCTTGCAAAGGGTGCATTGACGATCACCATATTTCTTGCCTTTACAGTATTTGTTATGGTTGCATTGTTTGCAGATAAACTCACCCGGCCACTTGATTGAAACAAGATAGTCGATGCATTGGTACGTGGAAGTAAATCTTTGTTGGAATGCCTTCAGGGAAAGAGATTTGAAGTTATTAATCATGTTAAAAGAATTGGGTAATCAGAAAAAAATTTACGCTGTGAAGGTAAGAATAAATTTTTGAATGAGCAAAAGGGAGGGGGTGTTTTTTTGACAAAAATATTAAGTACGTATGAAAATAATACTGCAATGACAGGTAGATCTTTAAATATTTGCCTTCGGCATTCTAAAATGACAGAATAATGATCGGATCTGAAAGAAATTCTCTTCCAAGAGTATGGGAATGTGTTCTTTACAGTATTACTTAACTACTTAGTTAAAGTTACACCCCAACTATTTGATTTTTACCAGATATTTCTTTGTAAACCAATTCACTATCATCATAACACTCCACTTTTGATCAATTTCTGTTGTCCTCTTTTCGTAAATATTCTTTTTCTTTGTCATTCCAACCTAATTTTATGACAGGCAACTTTCATTCTTTACTTTCACCCTATGCTATTCTTGCAATCATTGGGATATACTTTTTAGTCCTCATCATTATATCAGGATTAACAGGAAAAAACACCACTAATAGCAAATTTTTTCTTGCAGGCCGTAGCGCTCCCTGGATCCTGGTGTCAATTGGCATGATAGGGGCTTCATTGTCAGGAGTGACATTTATTAGCGTCCCCGGCAAGGTAGGTGTGGAAGGTCCCAATCAGTATTTTTCCTATTTGCAATTTGTTTTCGGTAATCTGGCCGGCTACCTTTTCATTGGATCCGTCTTATTGCCCTTGTATTACAAGCATAATCTGACTTCGATTTATGGATATTTGGAAAAACGGCTTGGCTTTTCTTCCTATAAGACCGGTGCCGCTTTCTTTCTGATTAGTAGAGGAATCGGTTCTGCCTTGAGGCTTTACCTCGCAGCCATGGTTTTACACAAATTTTGTACTGCTCCATTGGGCCTGCCCTTCGCCGCAACCGTTTTTCTTACTATTGGTTTGATTTATGTCTATACGGCGAAGGGCGGCATCAACACTATCTTATACACCGACGTGTTATTGACCTTCAGCATGCTGAGCGCCTTGGTGATGTGTGTGGTAATCATCAGCAAATCCATGGGCAACAGCTTGACTTCTATGATTTCTCAGGTGTATCATAGTGAATACAGCAAGGTGTTTTTCTTCAGTGACGGATGGTCAGATCCCAATAATTTCTTTAAGCAGTTCCTAAGCGGTGCTTTGATTGCAATTGTTATGACAGGTTTAGATCAGGACATGATGCAAAAGAATCTTTCCTGCCGCACCCTCAGGGATTCCCAAAAAAATATGTTTATCTTTTGTATCAATCTGGTTATCGTAGTGACTCTCTTTCTGACACTCGGAGCGGCACTCTATCTATTCGCTGATCAGCAAGGGATTCCGTTGCCTGCCAAGTCGGATGAATTCTTCCCCATGATGGCTATGCAATATCTTGGTGTTACCGTGTGTGTCCTTTTCTTTGTCGGTCTGATAGCCAGCACTTATTCAAGCTCGGATTCGGCTCTGACGGCTCTCACCACCTCCATTTGTGTGGACTTCCTGGATATTGAAAAGAAAGACTATTCAGAGAGACAAAGTAAAAGAATCCGGACTATTGTTCACCTTTCGGTATCCATCGCCTTATTCTTTATCATCCTGGCCTTTTATTATATGGCTAATGATGCTGTCATTGTAATGGTTTTCAAGATTGCAGGCCTGACTTATGGACCTCTGTTGGGCTTGTTTGCCTTTGGAATTTTTACTAAGTATGTACCGGACAATAGGTGGGTGCCATGGATCTGTGTTGTGTGCCCTTTGATTACATGGTGGATTGACAACAATTCCGATTGGTTACTGGGAGGATTTCAATTCGGCTTTCTCAATCTTGCTCTCAACGGCCTCCTGATATTTATCGGATTGCGGATTGTTACGGTGGGCCGCGTGAAGCATAGTTTATAACCTTTATTATTTATTCGATACACTTGGCTGTATTTACCATTTAGCCATACTTTTCCTTTCGTTTTCATCTAGAAATGCTATCTTGCATTGAGCAGTATGGAACAAATACTCAAACTTTCCGGAGAATTCATTGATTGCCTTGACGAAATGGAACAAGGTAGTGCAAATCTTTTTATTACAGGGAAGGCGGGTACCGGAAAATCTACCCTGCTCGATTTGTTCAGGCGCTCTACTTCAAAGAATATTGTTGTACTTGCACCTACAGGCATTGCCGCACTTAGGATTCAAGGTCAGACCATACACAGTTTTTTCAAGTTCCCACCCCGGTTGATCCTGGCGTCCGATATTCAGCTGAAACCCGGCTTGTTGGGATTGGTCCGTAAGCTGGAGATTCTGGTTCTGGATGAGATTTCTATGGTTAGAGCCGACATCCTTGATGGAATTAATCGCATGCTTCAACTGCACAGGAAGAGTAACTTACCTTTTGGCGGTGTCAGGCTTATCGTTTTTGGAGATATATATCAATTACCACCAATTGTAAACAGTATTGAAGAAAAACAGTTTTTCTCCACTGAATACGGTTCTCCTTATTTTTTTTCTTCCCATATTTGGAGAAGTCTTGAGAATATACATTTTATCAGCCTTTCCACAATTTATCGGCAGACAGACAGAAGGTTTATTAGATTGCTGGATGATATCCGGCATGGAATTGTGGATTATGATACATTGGAAGAGCTCAACCATCGAGTGGATGAGGCTTTTGAAGAACATGGCTATATTCACCTGAGTCCTCGTAATTCTACGATGCAGCGGATAAATCAGAGAAAATTAGATGAATTAGAGGGAGAGGAAAGAAGTTATCTTTCAGTGATCACCGGGGAGTACAACGCTCAATTTGCGCCCACTGACCCTATTTTGAAATTGAAAGTAGGGGCCCAGGTCATCTTCGTTAGGAATGATCCGGAACGGATTTTTGTCAATGGGACCATAGGCACTATAACTATCCTGGACAATAACTCTATTACAGTTAGAATCGTTCCGGATGGCAAGGAGGTGACCGTAACACGCGCCAGTTGGGATATGGTCCGGTATAAACTTGACGAAAACGACAATGGTAAAATCAAGCCTGAAGTTGTAGGCAGCTTTGAACAGTTTCCCCTCAAGCTGGCATGGGCAATGTCTATTCACAAAAGCCAGGGCCAGACTTTCGACAGGGTTATCCTGGATATGGAAGGGGGAGCCTTTGAGTTTGGTCAAACCTATGTGGCTTTAAGTCGATGCCGAACACTCGAAGGCATTGTGCTAAAACGCCCGCTTAAACCGCGTGATATAATGGTGGACCAACGAGTGGTGGATTTCTATTTCGATCATTTCAGAGGATAAAAATAGTCTTGTGAATGCCGGGTCCATGATTAGGGTAAATCCATCTTATCTTCTTTAGAGCTTTTAATGAATAGAAGATAGGAAACTGCGAAAATGTTCCATATGATATTTCCACTTGTATTAACTTTATACCTATAAAAATTTATATTTATTATGAAATTACCGGAACTAGGCACACATAATCCTTTTTATCAATTTTATTTCAATCTTGTCCCTCAGGGAGATTTGATGGAGATTTTCATGCAGCAAATGGATGAATTTTCTGAGTTTATCAGAAGCATTCCGGTTGATAAGCTTGATTTTGCTTATGCGCCCGGCAAATGGACAATTCGTGAGGCAATCAATCATGTTTCAGACACAGAGAGAGTATATGCCTATCGGTCTCTGGTCGCAGCCAGAATGGATAGCCAGACTAACCTTACTTCATTTGACGAAAATGCATACGCCTTACATGCAGATGTATCAAACAGATCAGTGGATGAACTAATTGCTGATTTTAGGGCAGTCCGGCAGAGTTCTGTTTACCTTTTTAAATTTTTAAATGATACACAGGCAAGTTTTCAGGCCAAAAATGGCAATCACGTTTTTACAGCCAATGGAGGCCTTTGTTTTATGATAGGTCATGTCATACACCATGAGAATGTAATCAAAAGCAGATATTTGAACATTGGGGATTAAAACAATTTTGTTTTTTGCAGGATTTGGGTAAATGTCAAATGATTTATTTTGAGTCCAGATTGAGTTGATTTGATTCACGCCATCTGAGTATGATGTGACCCGATATTTTTGACATGGTAATTGTAAGATTTTTGAATTTACCGTAATGATCACCGGGTTATCTGACCCGGCTGATGACCTTTCATTTGCCCTGTTTTAGTAGGTTGATCCTGCCATACCGCATCCCTGAAAAGTTGTATTTTGTATTGTTTTTATCAATTGGTATTACAATAATGGCTGGTTGATCCATTTTGTTTGTATCTTTGGTCAGGATTTTTTAACAAACTTTGATAATCAACCCAATCTTTGATACCTTTTAGGAGAATATCATCTACCATAGATTATTAAGCATTCCACACTTAAAGATTTTGATTTTTTAATATTAAACTTTAATGGCTATGCTATCAAACAATTCCTCATTTAAGGTCTCCTCGTTGGTAATAGGTTTCCTTCTTTGTATTTTATTTCCTTCAGATATGCTTTCCCAGCAAGTTGCAATTGACAATGTCAAACCTGTTGCACGAGCTGTACAACATGCCAAATCCATAAAAGCTTTTCCAAAAGTTGATTTGTTTGTTGAAGATCTAAGTCTTGATGTAAGGGATAAGTATCCGGACATGCTTTCGCAATTTTCATATTTGAAGCTCAGGAAGGAGGCATTGAATTCCTTTTTGAATACCCGGCCGGATGCAATTAATATTCAGGTACCTTATTTGTCACAGAATATTCAGCTGGAGCTGGTACGTGTAGATGTGCTTTCCGATGACTTTAAAACCTATACCAGCGATTCTCCTGAAAAGGCTGTAAATTATTCTCCGGGGTTGTATTATAGGGGAATTGTCGAAGGTGATGTGTCTTCAACAGTGGCAATTTCTTTTTTTGAGGATGATGTCATAGGAATGATATCCACAGAAGAGTTGGGAAATATAACTTTTAATAAGATGGAGGATGCGGACAGATATCTTATTTATTCAGATCGTGACCTATTGGTCAAAAACCCGAATTTTTGTAACACTGAAGAGCCTGAAAATTATGCGGAACAAGTAAGGCAATATATGAATAATTCAATAGAAGTACGGGATGGTAAATGCGTCAAGGTATATATTGAATGTGATTATGCATTATACCAGAACAAGGGCTCAGTTACGAATGTTAACAACTGGATTTCTGCTGTATATAATAATGTTGCAACATTATATGCTAATGAGCAGATATCTACCCAAATTTCTTCTACCTTTGTTTGGACTTCATCGGACCCGTATAGTAAAACAAATAGTTATACCGCCCTTACCCAGTTCAGGAATAATCGGCCGAGTTTTAATGGAGATCTTGCTCATCTTGCAGCCCTTGGTGGACAAAATATTGGTGGTGTAGCATGGGTTGATGCTCTTTGTACGTCATACAAATACGCTTACAGCAATATCCAGGCTACTTATCAGACAGTACCAACCTATAGCTGGACAGTTGAAGTCATGACACATGAGATGGGCCATAATCTTGGCTCTCCACATACACAGAGTTGTTCATGGCCTGGTGGAGCCTTGGATAATTGTTATACAACTGAAGGTGGTTGCCCTCCCGGACCTCCTCCAACCAATGGCGGAACAATAATGAGTTATTGTCATCTGACAAGTTATGGGATCAATTTTAACAATGGTTTTGGAACGCTACCGGGCAATTTGGTCAGATCCCGGGTTAATGCCGCTTCATGCCTTGGAACTTGCTCAGGTGGTGGTACTTGCAATGCACCTTCCGGGCTGGTTGTCACTAATATTACAAATACAAGCGCAGTAGTGTCATGGAACACTGTTTCCGGAGCAACAGCCTATCAATTACAGTACAGAGCAACCGGTGGTTCGTGGACAGTATTAAGTCAACAGACAACCACATCAGTTACACTGACCGGATTGGCAGGATCAACTACGTATGAAACCCAGGTGAGAAGCATTTGTTCGGGTGGAAATTCAGCCTACAGTGCGATTGTTACATTCACCACGTCAGGGGGTAGCGGATGTAGTGTTCCAACAGGCCTTGCTGCCACCAATATAACAAATACTTCAGCTACCATTAGTTGGAATAGTGTCAGTGGAGCGGTCAATTATACACTCAGGTATAAGCTAACCTCTTCCGGTACCTGGAATACCTATACCACATCCTCAACAATTGTCAATATGACGAATATGACACCCGGTACTTCCTATGATGTCGGAGTAAGGACAAATTGCAGTAACGGTTCAAGTAATTATTCGGCTACTGTTACTTTTACCACAACCGGAGGGGGAGCTTCCTATTGTACGTCAAAAGGCAATACGTCATCCTATGAATGGATAGATTTGGTTAAGTTAGGTTCTATCAATAATGTAACAGGTAGCAATGGGGGATATGGAGATTTTACAGCCCTTAATACTACATTATCTGCCGGAAGTTCATACACAATGACCCTGAGTGCCGGAATGAACGGCAGCTATACTGAATATTGGACTGTTTGGATAGATTATAATAGGGATGGTGATTTTCTGGATCCGGGTGAGAAGGTTACCAGCTTTTCTTCTAGCAGTAAAGGTAACATCAACAGAAGTTTCTCAGTGCCAACTACAGCCAGTAATGGGCCTACAAGGATGAGGGTTCAAATGAAGTACGGATCATATGGAACTTCCTGCGAAACTTTTAGCTATGGAGAGGTAGAAGATTATACAGTTACGATTTCTGGTGGCAGTAATCTTCCATCCGCTATTACCAATACCATAACGGATTACATGGTGTATCCTAACCCTTCCTCTGATGTATTTACCGCTCAGTTTGAGGCAGGTTCATCCATGGAAGCTACCATTTCAATCATGGATGCCAACGGCAGAGTTGTTTCTGATCAACTTGTAAATACCATTGCAGGTAAAAATATAGTCCCCTTGGAGACATCGGGTTATCTTGTTCCCGGTATGTATTTGATACGCATCGTGACAAAATTTGGACACCAGGCTATCCGAGTCGTTAAGATGTAAACCTGTTCTTTTTCGGTTTAATTTGAAAGAAGGGAAGTCGCAAGACTTCCCTTCTTTTTAATCTCAGGTATTCTATAGAGCCGGATTACCTCAAACACTGCTTATAACAGGCAGATTCAGGTGGTTAGCGGCATTTCTTTATTGATTCCTATTCCAGCATCAGAATGTTAGCCATTTCTGTTCTGACACTCCCGATTCGATAACTTTATCTACGAATTTCATTCCACGAATGCCTTCTTCTATGCCCGGAAAATCCAGGTATTTTTCAGATTCCTGTTTGTCCGATGCAGCGATAGTATGAAAGAAATTCCTGTAAAGATTGGCAAACGCCTCGAGGTAGCCCTCGGGATGTCCGGCAGGTGTGCGACTATTATGTACAGCCATTGCCCCTGAATACCCTGCTCCTGTCCGGAATATTTCAGCCGGTTTGTCTGGCCACATTACCCTGAGACTGTTACAATCTGCCTGCTGCCATTCCAAACCACCCTTTTCTCCATAAACCCTGATACGTAGATTGTTTTCCTCACCGGTAGCGACCTGAGTTGCCATCAGGACTCCACTCGCCCCCCCTTCAAAACGCAATAATACAGCTCCGTCATCATCCAGTAATCTGCCGGGTACTATTGTATTTACATCTGCGCAAATCTTATAAACAGACAAGCCGGATACGTATTCCGCCAGGTTGAAGGCATGGGTGCCTATATCCCCCATGGCACCGGCTTTTCCACTTTTTGTCGGGTCAGTTCTCCAGCTTGCTTGTTTATTGTTTTCCTGTTCAAGCGGAGCACTTAACCATCCTTGGGGATATTCGACAAATACCTTACGGATACGCCCCAAAACACCAGATTGTATCATTTCCCTGGCTTGTTTGATCATCGGATATCCGGTATATACATGGGTGAGTAAAAGCTGTTTTCCGGAGCTCTCCAATACCTCTTTAAGTCGGATTGCCTCTTCGGTACTGAATGTAATTGGTTTGTCTATTGCTACATGAAATCCATTTTGCAGTGCGAGCATGGCCGGCTCAAAGTGCATATGATTGGGGGTCACGATACAGATGATATCAGGCCGGATTTCTGAAGGCGATGCCGATTCTTTCTTGATCATGGTTCTGAAATCCGTATAGATTCTGTCCTCCGGTAAGAAAAGATCCTTGCCGGACGCCAGGGCATTTTCAGGATTGGCACTCAATGCACCTGCAACGATTTCCGCCAATCCATCCATTTGAATGGCAATACGATGTATGCTGCCGATAAATGCATTGCGACCTCCGCCTATCATTGCCACTCTCATTTTTCTAAACATATTGATAATAATTTTATATACTGAAATGATATGATAAAGAAAATTAAAATTTTGGATAATTGTATTACTTTTAGGTTTTACTTTTACAAAAATGAAATTCAGGCCACAATTATTTATTTGAAACACAAATTTTAATTTAACTAAACGGACCAATCTCTATTAATGAAGCCAACTGTAAGAATTCAACTTAACTCAATGATGTTCCTCAACTTTTTCGTTTGGGGAATTTGGTTTGTAACGTTGGGAACATATTTACTCAAGGGTGATATAAAAGCTTCTGACGCTCAGGTGGGGCTTGCATTTGGTACGCAGTGTCTGGGGGCAACCATAGCTCCTTTTATCATTGGTTTGATCGCTGATAAATATTTTGCGGCACAGAAAATTTTAGGCATACTCCATCTTGCAGGTGCAGTTTTGATGTATCTTATAAGCGGGTCTAAGGAATTCACTGGTTTTTATACATTGTTATTGATTTATATGGTGATATATATGCCTACTCTGGCATTATGCAACTCAATCGCATTGAATCAGGTGAGTGATGCAGAGAAAGAATTCGGTGGTATCCGGCTATGGGGAACCATCGGGTGGATTGTAGCCGGTCAGGTTGTCGGCTTTTTGGCATTGGAGAAAAATCCTGGTGACCTGGTGATGACATTCAAGATTGCCGGTGCTATCTCTCTTGTTTTCGGGATATATAGTTTTTTTCTACCTGACACACCACCACCCAAAGCCGGAAAAGATGTTTCTTTCAGGGAAATTGTCGGTCTGGACGCGTTGAAAGTATTGAAGATTAAGAATTATGCAGTTTTCTTCATTGCATCCATTCTTATTTGTATTCCCCTGGCATTTTATTATGGTCAGGCTAATATCTTCCTCAATGAAATAGGGATGCAAGGTGCTGCTCAAAAAATGAGTCTTGGCCAGATGAGCGAAGCTGTGTTTTTATTCCTGATGCCTTGGTTTTTCAGACGACTTGGAGTCAAGTATATGCTGTTGGTTGGCATGTTGGCCTGGGTGGTAAGGTATTTATGCTTTGCATACGGTGATTTGGATAGTGGTCTGTGGATGTTGTATCTCGGAATCATTTTGCATGGAATCTGCTATGATTTTTTCTTTGTTACCGGAAATATATACACAGACCAGGTAGCCGGTCCTCAAGTCAGATCATCCGCTCAAGGTCTCATCACACTTGCTACCTACGGTTTGGGGATGTATATCGGATTCTGGGCAGCCGGGGCCATAGCCGGTGCTAATGTCATCCTGGATGCTGGCGGGGAGGTTACCAACCATCATTGGGATAAGGTCTGGTTGTTCCCGGCAATGTTTGCAGCCGGTGTGACTGTTTTATTTTTATTATTTTTTAAAAAATCCGAAAAACAAGATATAGCGTGAAAAAGAATATTCATGGAAGGAGAGAGGTATTAAAAAAGCTTTCGCTTGGAGGACTGGCTTTGACCGGCGTAGGGAAGTTGTCTGCTTTTAATAATGACTCTGAAGAATCTCTGGCCTGGAAGGGCAATATACGACACAGTGTCTGTCAATGGTGTGTCTCTTTTCTAACCATAGAGGAGATGGCATTATGGATTAAATCTATTGGCGTGGGAGCTATAGACCTGATCAGCCCCAAGGATTGGAATATTTTAAAAAAATATAACCTCGAATGCTCCATGTGCTATATCGATGGAAAAGTAAGCCTGACAGAAGGCTGGGCTCAGCGAGAGAATCACGCACGGCTAGTGGAGGATTATATTAAGTCAATACCCATGGTCAAAGATGCCGGTTATACCAACCTGATTTGTTTCAGTGGGAATAGAAAGGGTATGGATGACGAGACAGGATTAAAAAACTGTGAGGAAGGACTGAAAAAAATTATGAGTTTGGCCGAAAAGAATAATGTCATCATCCAGATGGAACTACTCAATAGCAAAGTAGATCATCATGACTATATGGCTGATAAGACGGCATGGGGTGTAGAGCTGTGCAAGCGTATCGGTTCGCCGAATTTCAAACTGTTATACGACATTTATCATATGCAGGTCGATGAAGGAGATGTGATCCATACCATTCGTGACAATCATCAGTATATCGGACATTATCATACAGCAGGTGTACCGGGGAGAAATGAGATAGACGATACACAGGAATTGTATTACCCGGCTATCATGAAGGCTATTGTTGAAACCGGATTTAAAGGCTATGTTGCCCAGGAATTTATATCAAAGGGAAAGGAGAAAGACGAAAAATTACAGGCATTCAAACGAGGAATTGAAATATGCGATGTGTGATTTGATAATGAATCACCTTGTAGTGGCCTTACCATAGTAGACAAACACACCATTTATCTTGGATATAGGTATTCGTACGAATTGAAAAATTTAAAGAACTGAATTTTAGTAATTCTATCGTGAAGTCCGGAATTTGAGATAGACATTATTGATTAGAGGACGTCATCACCGGAATCAAGTTAGGTGTCCGGAACAAGCCTTCTGTTTAAGAAAGCTTGTTCCAAAACTGATTTGTTTAATAACTCGTGTAAGGATATACTTCCAGAGCTTTTTCCAGACATCTTACCGCAGCTTCTATTTCCTCTTTCTTTAGTACATAGGCTAACCTGGCTTCTTTTTTTCCCAGGCCTTTTGTGGCATAGAATCCGCTCAAAGGTGCCATCATTACTGTATTTCCTTCAAATTCAAAGGATTCCAACAACCATTGACAGAAATGTTCCGTATCTTCAACCGGGAATTCTGCAATACAGTAGAAAGCACCATTCGGCTTCGGACAACGCACTCCTTTGATCTTATTAAGGCCGTCCACCAAAAGATCTCTTCGGCCTACATATTCCTTGATTACATCATCGAAATAACTTTTAGGTGTATCCAAAGCAGCTTCGGCTGCGATTTGTTCATAGGTTGGAGGTGAAAGTCTAGCCTGCCCGAATTTCAAAGCGGCTTGCATAATTTCCTTGTTCTTTGATACCAGGGCACCAATTCTGGCACCACACATGGAATATCTTTTTGAAACCGAATCGATGAGGACAACATTATTTTCAATCCCCTTTAGGTTCATCACAGAAAATGGGGTGGCCCCATCGTAACAAAATTCACGATATACCTCATCAGCAAAAAGGAATAAGTCATGTGATTGAATGATTTCACGAAGATGTTCGAGCTCTTCACGGGAATATAAGTAGCCTGTGGGATTGCTTGGATTGCAAATAAGAATTGCTTTGGTCTTAGGTGTGATTTTCTTTTCAAATTCTGATATTGGTGGCAAGGCAAAACCATTATCGATACTTGCAGTAACCGGAACGACATGAATACCGGCCGACACGGCAAATCCGTTGTAATTGGCATAGAATGGCTCCGGTATTATGATTTCGTCGCCCGGATTAAGACAGGTCATGAAGGCAAACAAGAGTGCCTCTGAGCCTCCTGTGGTCACAATGATTTCGTCGGAAGTGACAGAGATTCCATTGGCTGAATAATAAGCAGCAAGGCCCTTTCTGTAAGACTCGATACCTGCGGAATGCGAATACTCCAACACTTTGATATCAGCGTGTTTGACCGCTTCCCTCGCTATTTCTGGAGTTTCGATATCAGGTTGCCCGATATTCAGGTGGATTACATGCTTGCCTTGGCGTTTGGCTGTTTCGGCATAAGGCACAAGTTTCCTGATGGGTGATGGTGGCATTAAGGTAGCTTTTTCTGATAATTTAGGCATATTTAACTTTGTTTTTCTATTTTTTCCTGGAGTGATTCGAGGATGGCTAATTGTTTGGCGTGACTTTCGAATAATACCTTTATTTGCTCCTCGAGCAATAAATCGATTTTCTGATGTAATGCCTTGATTTCCATTTCAGCCTTCATGTTGACCATGTAGTCGTTGATATTTTGTTTCCTGTCCTTTTCTTCCTGCCGGTTTTGGCTCATCATGATGATGGGAGCCTGGAAAGCAGCAATACAAGACAATAATAAATTCATCAGGATAAAAGGGTAGGGGTCAAACTGATCTGATTTGGGCAGTGTATAATTGAGTATAATCCAGAAAGTCAATATGATGAAAAAAGTGATGATGAAGGCCCAGCTTCCACCAAATCGGGCTACCTTATCTGATATTTTTTGTCCGATAGTCAGTATCTCAGATGGGGGATGGAGTAAGTTTTCCATGATGAGGTTTTCTTCTTCAATGGATTTCTGAACTATCCTGCGTAGTTTGTCAAGGTGTATTTCCTCTTTGGAAAGTAACTGTTCAGAATCTTTTTCCATATTTATTTAAACCAGAAATTAAATTTATAAAAACAATAATCAAAAATATGCCTATTAAGGATATTATGAAGAATATATCGGCAATATTTTCTGGTTTTTGTTCTTTTTGTCGTATTCACTCTTGATCGAAAAGAAGGAAAATATGGACGAAATGGTTAAAGTCAAGCCTACAACAGAGGTGAACTCATCTATTTGACTATTTCCCGGGAAATTGGAAAAGTGCAACAATGGAAATATAAACAGGCAGAATCCCGGTAAATTGGCTGCTATCGCCAATATATGTCGGGAGGTCTTATTGGTCAAGTAACAGGCAGGTCAAAGAAGATTGTCATTAAAGGAAGAAAAATGACTCTTGAGGAGTTTTAACTCTGCTTCCATTTCAGTAATTCGTTCCATGAGGTTGAAGATGACATCGATGCCTTCGAAATTGATTCCCAGGTCATAGTGAAGCCGTATGATTTTTTCCAGGTTGCCGATTTGGTCTTTGTTGATATAAATATCCTGATCCTTGATGTGATAGCTGATGAGGCTGGTTTCATTGAGTCGATCCAGAAAATCTTGTTCCAAACCGTAATGGGTACAGATGGTGCGAATTAGAATATACTTGTCAGCCATTATGATCTAAGTTTTTTAAGTTGGCGGAATAAATCTTTTTCCTGCTCAGAGAGGTTAGTCGGATTCTTGATTAGATAGGTTATAATAAGGTCGCCGAATTTTTCTTTTTCCTTATATACAGGAAATCCTTTGCCCTTGAGTCTTACCTTTGTTCCGGATTGCATTTCTGCGGCTATCTTCAGTTTTACCTGGCCATTAAATGTTTTTACGGTGACCTCACCCCCAAGTAAAGCAGTATATAGATCAATTTCGACCTGGTTGTAGAGATTGGCGCCTTCGCGTCTGAAATCTGTATCGTTATGGATTTCAAATCTTATATACAAGTCACCATCCGGTCCGCCATTGGCGCCCGGCCCACCTTTGCCAGCAATCTTTATGGTCTGTCCGTCTTCCACACCCGCCGGGATGGTCATTCTGAGCTTCTTGCCATTGACTTCTATTACTTGTTGCTTTGAATGATACACGTCAGTAAGGTTGAGATGTAATACGGCATTATAATCCTGCCCTTTAAATCGTGTCGAAGTCCTTGACCTTCCACCTGAAGTCCTGCCAAACATAGAATGGAAAAAATCAGAAAAGTCATCATCCTCAAAGCCTGAGTCACTGAATCCACTGAACCCTTCATATCCCTTACCATAGCCCTGATTTCCGGAGGATGCTCTACTGCCTTGTTGTCTGCGCATACGTTCTATTTCTTCCGCATGCTTCCAGTCCTTACCATATTTATCGTATTTCCTTCTGTTTTCTTCATTGCTCAGGACCTCATTGGCTTCGTTGATTTCTTTAAATTTTTTTTCAGCTTCTTTATCACCAGCATTCAAGTCGGGATGATATTTTCTTGCCAGTTTGCGATAAGCCGATTTTATTTCTTGAGATGTCGCGGTTTTATCTAATCCGAGTATTTTGTAATAATCGATATACTCCATGAAGTAAAGTGATTTTGGGTTAAATGATGAAATTGTTGAAAATAATATCTGTCTTATGACTTATATCAGTGATATAAACCACAAAATTTACACTTTTGTTGCACATTCAGCTCCATATTTCGTTGCTTAGGGTGAGAATTTCTGGCTCCTGTCGTGTGACCAAAATCGTGTGTTCATGTTGGGCAACAAATCCACCCTTGTCGCCTCTGAGTGTCCATCCGTCGTTATCCGTTTTTGTAAATTCACTTTTTGTGGAAATAAATGTTTCGATCGCGACTACTTCATTTTCCCTGAATCGCCTGAAATTAAATGCTTCCCTGTAATTGGCGATAGAGCGTGGTTCTTCGTGAAGACTGCGTCCGACACCATGGCCTGTAAGATTCTTAATGACGGTGTATCCGACCTTCTTAGCTGAATCGTGGATATAACCACCGAGTTCTGACACCCTCATACCGTGTTTAATACGGAAAATAGCCTGCTTGAGTATGTCTCTGGATGCGTCAATCAGATGATCATACGGGGAGTTCTGTTGTCCAAGGGTAAAAGAGCCGCCATTGTCTGCCCAGAATCCATCTTGCTCGATGGATACATCGATGTTGATGAGATCGTCTTCTCTTAGGATTGTTTGGGTTGAAGGGACGCCGTGGGCTACAACATCGTTGACGCTGATACAGGTAAAACCCGGAAAGTTGTATGCTAAGATAGGAGCTGATCGTACGCCATATTCTTTCATCAACCTGCCACCATACAAGTCAATCTCTTTTGTCGATAGTCCCGGCTTACAATATTGGCGCATTTTCTTCAGGATTTCTCCGGCTGTTTGGCCAGCCTTCCTGATTCCATCAAGTTCCTCTTTGGTTTTAATAAGCATTTTTTAGGTTACATGTTTTGGGAGATGGTTTAACAAAATATCCCCGGTTAAAGTTATTGGGTTAGTAAGATTGTATGGTGGAATGTTAAATAATATTGTATATTCACTTCGAGACAAAGATATGGTTACTATGATAATGTACGGAATTCCCAACTGCAATTCAGTCAAAAAAGCCAGAGTCTGGCTTGAGCATCACAATGTTGAATATACTTTCCATGATTACAAGAAGCTTGGCATTTCAAGCGAAAAAATAGAGGCGTGGCTCGGTCAAATACCTTTGGAAAGATTGCTGAATAAGGCCGGTATGACATATCGGAACCTTAATTCCATTGAGAAGGAATCAGCATCGGAAAAGAATGGTGCCATTGCGATCATGATCGAGAAGCCATCTGTCATCAAACGCCCATTGATAGAGGATGAAAGCGGAAAAGTGATGTGTCTGGGCTTCAGTGATGAGTTGTATGAGGACTTGTTCAATGGCAAATGATTGCCTGGCAATTTTAAGGAATAATGACCATTTAGGTTTTTTGGGACCTTTAAATGGGAAGCCATTTCTTATCCTCCGCTGCCCTTGGTTTCCTTGTAGCCCCATTCATGTAGCATATTGATAACTTTTTCCTTGTGATTTCCTTGAATGATTATCTCGCCATCCTTGGCACTTCCGCCTACTCTGCACTTTGTCTTCAGTTTCTTTGCCAAATCATTGAGCTCTGACTCATTTCCCCTGAATCCTGTAATCAGGGTGACCTCCTTTCCACCCCTCTGCTTTCGGTCGATTGCCACCCGTAACTTCATCATGGCGGGATCGAATCCCTGTTCCACTGGTTGTAAGTCGGAAAAATAATTGTAGTTGTAATCAGGATCTGTGGAATAGACGACTCCGTCTCTGTTTTTTTTGTTTTTAGACATATCAGTAAGTTCTGGTATATTGATAATTGATCATGCGCATGATTTGATGTCCGAGGATGTGCTGTGACACGCCGGCATTATGAAGGATGATTACTGCTGTATGCGTTTTGGGAGCAAAGCAAAGAAATGCACTTTCGCCTTTGAGTAATCCGGTCATGAAATAAATGTTGCCGGATTTATGTCCATCAATCATCCTGAATCCGCCCTTACTCAATGGTATCCCCTTCTTTGTCCTTGTAGTGCGGGCATCGAGAAAGGTTTTTTGAAAGTCAGATTGGACGGATAACCTCAGCAACACTTTTGTCATAATCACCAGGTCATCCATACACGTCACCATACCCATAGCGGGTGTCAATGCATTGAAATGCGGCATTGAAAGCATTCTTTGCTGAGCTGTATAATGTGCCGGAATCGACCCGGCCTTCAATGCATCCAGGGGAAGGAACCAGGTATGGCTCATTTCCGGGATCATCCGGCCATTGTCATGGACTCTCTTGTCCTTGACGGCCCAAAGTACTTTGCTGAGTAAATATTGGTTGTAATGGCTAAATGGCCGATTCCCTTCCGGTCCACTTTCTTTAGTTCTAACTACAAGTGCAGAGTCTATTGCAGTCTCCGTATAATCCTTGTAATCATCGTCCGGATCAGCTTTCAAGTGTGTTAATTCCGGCAATATGGCTGGTAAGCCGGTATTATGACTGAGTAATGAGCCTATTGTAAATGTATTAAGCCGGCTGCCAGAAAATTCGCGGAATTGGAATCTTCCCAGCGAATCATCAATATTGATCAGTCCTAGTTGCATCATGTGATATGTAAGTAGTATGAGTTGAGCATGACTTACACCTCCCGCGACAAATAAGGAAGTATCCGTAACAGGCGATTGGCTTTGATGTTCTAAGGTGCCCCACTGGTAAGTATAGGTAGAATCACCATCAATGATACCTATGACGGTGCAGGAACCCTGATTGAGGTCGATATCGTCATCAAGACGGACTATTTTCCGGATTTCGTTTTCTAAGTGCAACCGTTGTGCTCTTCCCGGAAGAGATGCCATAATTGTCAAGGTGAGTAGGGGGACTAAGGTCCTGAAACACATGGGTCAAACGATGGATTTGCCGGCCAATGATTGCCGGATGGAATAATCCATAGCTTTTTCTGCCATAGGTCTGGCTATCTTGTCCAGCTGATGTATGATGTCATGAATGGCATCCTTATCTTCGCCTTTGACCACTTCCTTCAGCTTGTCCGCGATAAGTATCAAAGGGGCGAATTCTTCATCAGTAAATAATTCTGCGTGCTGATTCAGAAATTTTTCTGTGGATAGGATGATGTTGTTGGCTTCATTTCTGGCTTCTATCAATGCTTTTATTTTGACATCTTCCTTTGCATTTTTGATGCTATCCAGAAGCATCAATGCCATTTCTTCTTCACTTATGCCGTATTGTGCCTTGATTTCTACCTGTGTTTCTGTGTTGGAGCGCTCTTCACGGGCCTTAACCAAAAGAATTCCATCAGCATCCACTTTAAAGACGACTTCTATTTTTGGCAGGCCGGCCGGCATGGGTGGAATACCACGAAGGGTAAATTCTCCGAGTTTGCGGTTGTCCTTTACTAAATCTCTTTCGCCCTGGAACACCGAAATGCGGAGATTGACCTGGCCATCGACACTGGTGGTATAATGCCGTCCTGCACCTGAAGGTATTTTGGAATTACGGGGTATTATGACATCCATCAATCCACCAACAGTCTCAATACCAAGGGACAGCGGCGTCACATCCAGTAGCAACAGATGACTTTGGTTTCCTGCAAGGATATCAGCCTGAATGGCAGCACCCTGAGCGACTACTTCATCGGGATTGATCTTGTCATTGATGGGGGCAGAAAATATCCCGGACAGGCTCTCTTTAACGAAAGGTATTCTGGTAGATCCTCCGACAAGAATGACCTCTGCAATGTCTTTTGCATCAAGGCCTGCATCTTTCAGTGCGGCTTGTGTCAGCTCCAGAGATTTTTTGATGAATGGCATTGTAAGGTTCTTGTATTCTTCTCGTGTAAGTATAATTTGTTGGTTATCAAAGGACCCTTCAAATATGTCATGGTCAGCAAGATACTTTTTAGCCGTCTCACACACCAGACGCAATTGCTGCATTTGACCCTTGTCCAGATCGACATTATTTATTCCTTTTTTTATAACAAAGTCCAATATTGCCTTATCCACGTCATCACCACCTAACCAGGTATCGCCTTTGGTAGATAGTACTTCGAACACGCCACCCTCAAGGGTGAGTATACTCAGGTCAAAGGTTCCACCTCCCATATCATACACTGCAATATTTCTTCCTTCTTCTGAAGTTTTGTCAAATCCATAAGCAAGAGCTGCGGCAGTAGGCTCATTGATAATCCGAAGCACATCCCAGCCTGCCAGTTTTCCGGCGTCCTTGGTGGCCTGTCGCTGGCTGTCATTGAAATATGCGGGAACCGTAATGACGCATTCGCTGACCTTGCGGCCGAGCTCCTCTTCTGCAATTCTTTTCAACTCCTTGAGGATCAAGGCGGATAATTCTATTGGCGTATAAAATTTATTGCCGGATTTAATCTTGACCAACGATTCCGTATCGGTATCAACGATTTCGTAACTGAAAAAATTTCTGTGTGCTTCGACATCTTTAAAAGATCGACCCATCAATCTCTTCACGGAAAAGATTGTGCTTGCCGGATCCGAAACAAGTTTTTCCTTTGCCAAACTACCAACGATTGCATTGTGGTTTTCATCCAGGTAAATGACAGAGGGAACCAGTGAAGTTGAATTCTTGTGGTGTAATACCAATGGCTTCCCATCTTTGATATATGTGATAAGGCTGTTTGTTGTACCCAGGTCGATACCCAAAATCAACCGTTCTTCCTTTTTAATATCTCCTGATTGAAGATCTATCGCTACTCTACTCATGCAACTTACAACAATAAAAATGGCTAGATGTTTGTACTTAAATAGTAGGCGGTGAAAAATATCAGATTTATTCAAGGGGAAAATTGTATTTTTGCATCACGTAATCTTTAAGATTAATGTATAAATATTTCATTTTTTGTGGACTTATGCTAATTATGGCATGTAAGTCGGATCATTCCGGTCATGAAGAGGAATTGATGGAGATCAGTGATGACACTGCAGGGCATAATGTAGGTGACCTGGTAACAACAGATGAAATACTTGATGTGCCCGAGATTCACCGGGGAAGGATAGAGCAAATTGACGGAAAGTTTGTTATCCGTGCTACAGCATTGATTTCTGCGACTTTGAAGGAAGATTATAATAACATCGATGGTGTAATGGATTCTTATCCGGAAACTTTCACTGTAACAGTAAAGAAAACAGGCGATACTCCTTCCAGCCAGAAAGACTCTGTGGTCACGATGAAATACAAGACTTCCTATATTGAATTCAGAAAGAGGAAAGGTATGCAGGATAGGTTGTTGATAGCAAGTCTTCAGAATGAAAATTTCATGTTGCAGAATGGGCTTCATACAGGTATTGATCGTGCTGAGGCTCTTGCCAAATTTGGAATCAGAGAGCAGATTCCCCAGGATTTAATAGAAGTGGTAAGTTCTGAAAATAATGATAAGATACTTTTGTTCCTCAACAAAGATACTTTGGTCAAGATAGAGATAATCCCTTCTCTAAAGGAATAAAAAGCTATAAATTATGCTTCTGCAATCGTCTTCAGGGTTCCGATATCTAAGGAATAGAAATGCTTGCCTGAATATCTGATGATTGAGTTTCGTTCAAATTCCTTGAGTACGGATGAAACCTGTTCTTTTGTTGCTCCTGTCAGGTCTGCCAGATCCTGTCTGGACAAGTCGATGCTGAAACTTTGTTTTTTGGGTTCATAATTATAGATAGTTGCCAGAACAAGTATTACTTCAGCCACCTTTTCCTTCACAGACTTATAAGCAAGGCTAATTGATTTCTTTTCCAGTTGTTCCAATTGGCAGAGATAATCTTCGGTAATCTGTTTTTCAAGATCAGATGCGTTTTTAAGGATTTCATTAAAAAAATTGACCGGGATGAAACAACATGTAACTTCACTTAGGGCGACAACTGTGCTTTTTTGAATGGTATTACCTTGCATACCGCGATGACCTATGATATTACCGGCTCCGCATATATTAATTATGAAATTACGCCCATTTGGTCCGTTTTTTTCAATTTTCACAACTCCTCTCTTAATAAAATATACCCCATCGGAGATTTGACCTTCTTTAATGATTATATCTCCTTTCTTAAAACCGTAATTGGCTTTGAACCTGCTAATGGCTGCCAAAGTCTCCAACGAACAAGGTTTGAGAATCGAGCAATGTTTTACTCTACAAGTCAGACAAGTATTACCTGAGGGGGTCATATTTTGACAGGTTTATATTTTAAAAAATGACAGGTCATCCATACAAAGTATGATACAACATTAATGTCATCGGCTTAAATTTACGAAAATATTCAGATTGACTTATTTTTTTTATAGATTATTTTTGACGTATAATTTCAAAATGACATATTTGGATATGCGGGTTTATAACAATTTTTGGACGTGCTTCATTCTGGGAATGCTCTGTTTGCTTCATATAAAATCAGTGGGCCAGGGGAGGGTAATTTCAAATTTCAATCAGAATGGATTTTCCAGACATTTTGATACTTCTTCGAATGCTTTATATATCAATCACAATGACAAGGTGATGTCTTATGATTCACGCGGTCTTTTTTACTTTGCAAGATATCTCCCCGGCGATATGTGGAAACTGGCTAAATCTCCTTTTCAAAAAGAAAACCTGGAAGGTCTTGGACTGGTTTTGATTTCGACCGCTGCTCTTCTTCCATTTGACCAATACTTCCTTGACAAGGTTCGGCAGGCATCCCGGAGTATCAACCTGGCAGACAACACTTCCTTTGGTGTTGCAGTTGGTAAGGGAGAGATTATACTTGTAAAGTATCCTCGAAATGTCAATTCGGCTTTATATCAGCTTGGAGAGGGTGGTACAAGTATGTATCTCGCCGGGGGGCTGTGGATTTATGGTAAGATCGCCAGGGATTACAGAGCGGTTCAGACAGCAGGTGATTTGGTGGAAACATTTATTGTCATGGGAGTTACAACTCAGATCCTGAAACGAATTTCAGGAAGGGAAAGCCCCTACGTATCGACTCAACCGGGAGGAGCATGGAGGCCTTTGCCATCCCTGAAAGAGTATCAATCTCATGTGCCAAGGTATGATGCTTTCCCATCCGGCCATCTGGCTACCATGATGGCTACAGTGACGGTTTTACATAACAATTATCCTGAGAAGAAATGGATTTTACCCGTTGGATATTCATTAATGGGTATGTCCGCCTGGGCTATGATGAATACAGAGGTACACTGGATTAGTGATTATCCTTTAGCCTTGGCATTGGGATATATATCCGGCAAAATTTCTACCATGCGACACAACAGGTCGCAATCGGAAGTTATGAAAAATCGGGTTCTTAATCCGGAGATGACACCTTGATTTCAAGTTCTAAAGGCAATATATTTTCAATAGAGTTTTTTATTTTCCTTCTTTAGCCAAGCCTCGAACGGGGCACTATTTTCATTTAGCTCCACCCGGATAAACGGGATTTTGCGATTGTGATAAGGGACCTCCATTTCTTCGTAAATGAAAGAGTCATCAAACCCGGCAGAGGCGGCATCTGCCTTAGTAGCCACGTAATAAACAGCTTTTACCCTTGCCCAATATGCAGCTCCCATGCACATGGGACAGGGCTCACAAGAGGTTATCAGGTCGCAATCGTCCAACTGGTAGGTATGTAACTTTGTGCAGGCTGCTCTGATAGCCATAACCTCTGCATGTGCAGTAGGATCATTATCGAAGGTCACCCTGTTGACACCTGTTGCTATGATTTCACCATTCCTGACAATAATACAACCGAATGGTCCTCCTTCATTCAAAACATTTTCAACTGCTAACCGTACCGATTGGGATGCCAGATTGTTGATTTCGATCATTTTTTATTTTGTTCTTCAATTGGTTTTGGACAATATGTCCTGATATTAATCAAGCAGATTCCGCTCTCTTACGTGCAGCGTTGACCTTCCAGTTTTTCCATTTTTTACCCAGAATTTTATTCATGCCCTTGTCGATCAACGAATGTTGAATCAAATTTTGAACGGCGACGAATTTATTGGATATCCTGTCATGTGCTCTCAGGGCAAGGGAAAAGCCACTATCTACATATTCGATATAATGCCACCAATGAGGGGGTATGTACACTGTATCACCATGGTGGAGTATGGCTTCAATTCCACGTGCCTTGCGAAGTGCCGGAAACTGATCATAATCCGGATTGTTGATGTCCACTTGACTTTGAACGGTAAACGGCTGGTGGTAAAGATACCTGGATTGATTTCTGTCAAAGAGGATGATTTTTTTCCTGGTATGAAAATGAGTCAGAAAATTAGAAGGGCAATCTATATCAAAATGCATCGGCGTTATACTTCCTGCTCCTCCGAAAAACATAAAGGGCAGTGACTTGACAAATCCGTCCATGATAGTAGGCCAGATGAAATCTTCTCTAAGTTCCGGAGCCTTGTCGAAGATATTGAATAAAAAAAGACGCAGGTCTGTTGGGCCTTTCTCGATGGCTTCAATGTAATCCCTGAACGGTATATTCCTGTGTTCCATGTAGCGAGCACCTGGGTCATGGAAGGACTGGTCCACTAATGGGACCATCAAATCTCCATATTTTTCTTTAAAAAACCCGAACGACCATTTTTGCAGACCCGCCCAATCCTTGGCAAGATCCTCTATTACAACAGGCTTCCCTGGATCCAGGTATTCTTTCTTGAATTCTTCCCTGGATAGATTTGTTCTTCTTTCTATTGGTTCAAGAATCATTTCTTTTAGTAATAGGGTTAAACAAAACGATTACCTATTTGATGTCAAGCATCCTTTTGATGTAACGAATTTCAAATTGTTCAGGTTTTTTATTTTATTAAACAATATGTTAAATTGCATTAATTGCATCATTCATTCAAAGTTATATTGCCAATTATCGACCATTCTTTACTTCGATTAGCTGTCTTTTTGTGTCCACTTCGGGAGAGATACTACGTTTGAAATATATTTCTGTCAGACTATGTGATACTTTTCCCCGGGCGAATTCATTTTTTGACGTAAAAAGAGACCGATGACGGATATTCTTTGCTACGGATGATCTGGATAGTAGATGAGATGAAGTCTTTCTTTTTACATCGATATATATCAACCATTTGTTGTGGATTGAGGTCGAAGAGTGGGAACCAGCTACTTTGGATCTGTACCATGATGCGATGTCCCTTTTTGAAGGTATGAGCAATGTCAGGCAAACTGAAATTTACCTGTTCTATTTTTCCCGGTTTGAAACCTTCAGGGTGGGAGAATGATTTGCGGTATCTACCTCTGAATATTTCACCTCTGACCAGCATCTGGTAACCTCCCATCGGTACATCTCTGCTCGTATATTCATTGAAATCATCCGGAAATACATCAATTACCTTGACGACGAAATCTGCATCTGTCGTAGTCAATTTAACAAAAAGATCAGCCAGAACGGGTCCCAACATAGTTACATCTTTGGTAAGGACATCTGTTTGATAAGTCAGTACGTCCGGCCGTTGAGAAGCAAATCTTTGATCTTCAATCATGTATTCCCTGTTTCTGTTCCAACTGATGTCGGGCCTGTAAGGTACAGGGTGTGATGGGTCGCTTGTATATTGGTCATAAACTCCTGATTGGGTTGATTTGTCGTTGCGGAGATTGTTATTTTCCGAGAGAAATAATCTGAATTCTTCAACACCTTCGGGAGGCCATTGGTTAAAGGCGGCCCAATGGTTAGAGCCGGTGATAAATACATTGACCTTGTCTCCAATGGTAGGAGTCGGATTATCTTCCAAATATTTTTTAAAGAAGGGAATTTCAAATTCATTCTGGTACCATTCTGCCGTTTTCGAACCGAAACGAATTGGCCCGAATTGTTCTCCACTGCCCCGTCCGCCCCAATTGCCATGGAACCAAGGGCCCATGACCAGGGTAGTATTAGTCTGGGGACTTTTTCGAGCAAAAGATTTGTAGGTCTCCCAAGCCCCATAACAATCTTCAGCATCGAAATGTCCTCCTACAACCATGATGGCCGGTTTGACATCCTTAATATGATGTAAGGGGTTTCTGTCTTCCCAGAACTTGTCCAGATTTGGATGAGCAAACAGGTCATTCCAAAATTGAATGGAATCTCCAAAATATTTATGCTTAATATCTGAAAGAGGTCCCGCATCGAGAAAGAATCGATAAGCATCCGGTCCAAACTGGGTATTGGACCATCCACTGCCCATGGTTGGTTTAGGTCTTGGTCGCCCGAAATTAAGATAAAAGGTAAATGCATCGATTAATGCCAAAGCTCCGTTATGATGGAAGTCATCTCCTCGAAACCAGTCAGTGACCGGAGCCTGTGGACTTACAGCCTTGATGGCAGGATGTCCTGACAGTGCGGCTACAGTGGAGTAGAAGCCGGGGTATGAAATTCCCATTATTCCAACTTTGCCATTATTGTTTTCCAGATTATTGACAAGCCATTCGACGGTGTCATAAGTATCGGTTGCTTCATCAATATCTTGATCAGACTTTCTTTCAGCGAGTAGGGGACGGATATCGATAAAATCGCCTTCGCTCATGAACCTTCCTCTTACATCCTGTGTGACAATGATGTAGTTGCTTCTTAGATAATTCCTGAAGTAACCGTTATAAAATTGAGCGTAGTTGTCTAAGCCATAAGGTCTGCAGGAATAGGGAGTACGACGCATGATGATGGGATGTGGTCCGGAAAGGTCCCTGGGGATATAGATACTTGTAAAAAGTTTGGTTCCATCCCTCATTGGAATCATTTTTTCCATCTTCGTGTAGTTGTTCCTAAACCAAAGTGAATCCAATGAATCCTGGGCATTTGTCCCAACCCAACATATAATGATTACAAAAGTCGAAATCAAGAATCTTTTCATGAATACAGAAATTGAAATTTATATAGATAAATGTTCGGAAATAACTGCATAGCCTGTGAATGGGCAGTAGTGGCTTGCAGATTCAATTCCTTCTGTTCGTCTTATAAGAAACCAATGATTTTCAAAAATAGGATTTCTTTCGGAATTACGGAATATTTGATTTTGTGTAAATTTTACCTGTAGATCTTTCAATACTAACAGGTCTTAGCATAAGGTGGCTTTTGTCACAATCAAGTCTCTTGTTTGGGTGCGGCTCCAAAAAATACTAAAGGCTGCAAATCAATTTTGCAGCCTTTGGATATTAATATTCAGAGTTGTCAATTGAGCAGGAACCTAAACGTGATACCACCTCGCTGGGAGATTGTTTTGAATTGTTGTGAAGTTTTCGGGTTGGTAAGGTTATAATCGTAGAACAGCCGGAGGGTCAGGTTCTTATTGTATTGATATTCGATGTTTGGAGCGAGCCTTAATGTTATAGCTCCGCGCGATGTTCTGGTAAGATCTTGGTCTATAAAATGACTGACTGTTGCATCATCCCGATAAGATACATCCAACCGGATAATCAGGTCATTTTCGGCTGCTTTATTACCACCTTTAGGGCCTGGTCCTGTAGATGTTTTGGATGGGTCCTTTCCTTTATCCTTCTTTTTCTTGTCATTTTTCTTAAGCTGAAATTCCTTCATAAAAGGCATCTTAACACTATGGATGGTATATCCGGCACCAATTGTGATATCGGATGACTTGGTCTCATTGACCAGATTATCAACGAATGAGAGTGAAAGATTACGGACTTTCTTGTAATCAATATTGAATGTGATGTCGTTCTTTGTCTTTACATCCAAACGAATCAATGGAGACAACCCTTCCGTGATGGATACCGCCGGAATCTCCAGCCTACTGTAATAATTGTTTGTTATCGGATTGAAGATATAAGGATCCTCCGGATCATAGTTGGGCGAAGTGTTGAAACTGTTGACATTTAAGGTTGACTTATATGCATGGGTCAGGTTGACACTTGAGAAGTATTTTTTAAACAACTCTAACTTGGTAAGACCGTTGTAGGTCAATTGCCAGTTGATCTTAGGGAAGGTACTGAAGATATCCAGATTCTGTTTTGTCGGGTCCGTATTGGAGTATGCGGCCAGGAAGGCCGGGATGAGTACATCCTGTTGAATTTTACCATAGCCTGTAGTATAACCCGGTACGTTTGGATCCGGTGTTGTTCCCAATCTATTGGAAATCACAGTTCTGTTACTTTCAAATCGTTTGAAAACACTTCTCATATCATCGAAGAAGGAGTTGAGGGTGAAGTATGTCGTTGTATATGAACCGATATCCCGACCTGCATATCTACCAAAGTCTTCACCAATTGCCTTTACCTTGAATAGCTCAGTATGAGTATTCTGGTAGGTACGATTGGCATTCAGGTCGATTTTGAAATCATTGAATGGCTCGAGATTGATTTTAGCATCAATGGCCTGGTTCTGGCCAAGTATAACCAGTTGGTTCTGGAAGATATTTTTGGTAATCCAGTTGTTATTGGGTGCTACAGCCCTTTCAAAGTAAGCATCGTCCGGTTGCCAGCCCGCTATATAACCGAAGCCCGGTGCCGACCATTGATCCATTCCCATCGAGGAAGTCGAAGGGACATAGCCCGGAATCGTGGAGTTCAGATTTTCCGTATAGGTCAAACGTGCCTTGCGCAAGCTTAGCAGTGGTCTTATCAAAATCCTTTCGGCTAGAGAGGGTTGATAATTTTTTCTTCGTTCTTCACGGGCAAGCTTTCTCTTTTCCTTTTCTTTCTCTTTCCTGAGTTTTAGCCTTTCTGCCTTTGAAAGCTTGGCATCGGTAGAATCCTGTTTGCCCAATGCATCCTTATTTCCGGGATCATCGGTTACAGGCTTGGTGTTTGAGCCTTTTTGTTTTGGCTGTGAAATTTTTGACGTTGATTTACTTTCGGGTTTTTCAATTTTTTTCAGGTAATTCCATTTTGAATATAACCGATCGAAACTAAAATCAGCATTCAACTGTCTGATCTGTGTATTCTGGATGACATTCCCTAAGGTGTCTACATTGATTGCTGCAGCACTCCAGGTATAACTTCCACCATACAATGCCCTCATTGTTACCCATTCCATCATTGGAATGTTCTTGAATGGAACATTAAAGTTCAGGTTAAAGGTATGTCTATAATTTTTATTTCTTCCGAGATGGCGTATATTTTCCCATATTACAGCCCTGTTGGCACTGGAATTAAAGTTGGGGTTAGGCAAGCCGGAATCGACATATCTATCATTCATTTCGTCAATTACAGAGGTATTTACTGCATTGAAATCAAATTTCAACGATTTCGTCAGATCCCAATTGAGTGTGTATGATCTGTCCCAAAGGAAATTCCTGGTTCTCCAGGTACTTTGGAACGGATCTGTAAATCGGTATAGCTTTGTACTATACATTCTGTTGAGCTGCGTATTGAATGCAAAAGTGTTCGGCAGCGGATTAAAGTTAAGATCAGTGATAAACTTCAGATATTTATCTTTCTTGATCATTTTGGAAAACGGAGTAATGTACAATGGCTTCATTGTAAAGTTGTAGTCCAGCCCCCCTTTGTATTGATCAGTCTGGTCACGTGCAATAATCGGGTCAGTACGCTTTGTCCTGGAATGACCATAGGTAAAACTAAAGTTTTCTATATCCCAAGGCATCGGTGTGCCTGTTTTATTAGTCCGTTCCTTTCTTACGTTATTGAAAGAGTATGATTGTATATTTTCATATTCTATGGCCTGTTCACGAAGACTATCACGCTCTGAACCATCATACTGATTCAGCTTGTCGCGGAGTTTGATATCCAGATCATATGGATCATACTCCGGTGTTTTGACATTTGTTGTGTATTGATAATAAAATGGAATCTTTATTCCTGTCTTTCCGGGTATGAACTTGCCCAGTTCGAGGTTGGTAGAGATATCATACTGGTAATTGGTAGTGATGGCCCTTTGTTGTACACGCTGATCCAATCCACCCCATCCCAGTGACGAATATGCTCCTGACAAGGTAAGGGTCCCTAAGTCAGCCAACTGAAAATCAATGCGTGAAACTGCTGCGACACCTCCTCGCTCATCGAATCCAGTCATCCTTAGTTCATTGACCCATACTTCACCACATCGTGGTATACCTCCTTGTTTGTTTCTGATACCAATCATCAGTCCCTTTACATAACCAAGGTTTGGATTCCCTTTTACAGTAATGGTATTACTTTGTTTTTCAGGATCGGCCTTTGAATAATAAGAACCTGCTCCACTTACTTTATTTCGTTCTTCCTTCAAGTCAGTAAGGATATGCAAAGGGAAGTCAAATGCGTTGTCTTTCAACCATACACCTTCACTGTACACCAGCAAGTCATTCTTCACGGATTTCAGATATTCCAGATCAGAAACCTTAAGCGGAATTTCATATTCGTAATAATTGTCGGTGAAGTCGGAGCCAATTCGCAAGAAGATACTCAGGTCGCCATCCGGAATTTTTGGAGCTTCTTCAGATATGGGTTCTGCATGTACAAACATTTTCAGGCGTTTGTAACGGCGCATGTCGATGTTAGTATTTTTAAAGATACCGACACGAGTATCTTCCGGAAGATTGCAAAAATTGAGTGCCAGAGATTGCTCATTCTGGAATGTTTCCTGATAGGCTCCGACTGCTCTCTCCAGGCGCAGACCCTTTGGTAAAACATAATTGACCGGAATCTTGGCTGAATTATCCTCAAAATTGACTGCCAATAAGTCAAACTTAAGATCGGAGAACGGGGGCTGAATGATTACAGGTTCGTCAATGGCTCCTGTGATGCCTCGCGTATATTTTCTCCATTGATTTCTCACAAGATCCATTCTTGCAAATCGCATGATGGTTTGTTGCTCGAATCCCGTGAAAAAGAGCCTCATAAACCTTATTGATCGGAAGTCAGTGAGGCCTCCCACTGTCTGAGTCGGTTGGTTCACTGGTACTTTGAATCGGTACCATTTGTCATTATTGTTTCCTTCGATGATATCTGTAATGAATGGATTGGGTTTGATACCATCCACCCCGTCAAATTCCACCGGGATTTCGTATTGATAATATGCTTCAGACTCGTTGAGTGAGTTATCATTATTGATATCTTCGCGATCGGGATAATTGGTTGAGGCTGATTGCACACTGGCATTGTCCTCGGTCGGTTTTGAATTTCCTTCCTGTCCATTGAAGTAACGATATCTTTCCAGGATTGGCGTATTATCAGGGAACTGTCTGAAGTGAGTGAAATCGTCGTTGGATGGATCCTTTTCGATTTCTGCTTTAGCATCTGCACTCAGTAAAGGTGAGTTTTTGATGAGATTGAGATAGTCCTTGAAATGCTCCTTTTCCTGTTCTGAACTCAATCCATCCAGCCCTACATCCTGCGCTTGCCTTGTTTCCAGATTGTTGTCAAATGCATTGATAAACTGGTTGACGGCCGGAATTCTACCCCATGAGGAGGTGAATACTTTCTGGTTTTCGTCACTAGGGCCTGGCAGTCCGTTTTCGAAGAAATTTCTTGAATCTCTTAATACATCTTCGGAGACATTGCCCAGGTTGATGTATATCTTACCACTGGATGTATTCTGCACGCCATTCGGTCTTACCTGAAAAGGGCTGAGCATATAGAATTCGATGAATTCATAGTTCTGAGCTTCAAAGTCAGAATTGACAATTGCCCTTTGGATACCGGCCCATCTGGATTTGGGATCTTTAAGTTGGCCTGAGGAAGTAAGACCTGCAGAAAATCCGGGATAACCTTCCGGAATCTCATAGTTATAAGGGCCTCTTTCTGAAGGGCTGTATACAACATCGAAAGTATAAAGGCCGTTGTTGATTCCTACAACGTTGTTACGACGCTTAAACACTTCAGTGATGGATACAAATCTGGTATATGGATCGGCAGCATCCGTACTGTTCAGGGCGTTGACTTCGGCTCTGAACCAATTGAGTCTGGCCCGGTTGGCTCCATAGGCAAGATTATCATTCAGGGTGGCTTCCTTGAACAGTGGATTGTTGTTTTGCAAATCATTTTGAGGAACACTGGCAATAAACCATTCTTGTGTCGGTGTCCTTAGATCAAAACTGGAAGTACTTCCTTCAAAGTCATCGATATAGGCTGTTCCGCCTTCGTCTGCCAGGTTGTTGATGTATTTTGAGTGCCCCGGCTGGATAACTGCAACCTCTGAGGTGAGATTAACTTTGGACGGTTCCTTTGTTTGAATCAATGGCAACTTATCTATCAGTCGGGTCAACCATTCAGCATCCTTTGTGAAGTTGAGATCAAGACCATATATTTTGTTGTTGAGAGGATCGTCTCCGAGATTGACTTTTTGTGTGTAAGGTCGTTCTGAAAGGCGCATGAAAGTAGCCCCGATATTGATATTCTTATTTAAAGCGTAGTCGGCACGCAGTCCCATCATTGATTTCTGCTGGAAGCTGAACAATGCATTGTCTTCAAACGAGACATTGACCGGTACACCTGAGGTCAGGTATGCATCATTGAGGATCGTGACCTTACCGGCTGAATAGTCGATAATGTAATCCTGTCCTTCTATCAATTGAGTTCCTCCTGCCGATACACGCACCGAACCTTGTGGTACGTTAAATGCACCCAATGAAATTTCCGATGAAACCGTTGATTTGTAGGAACCTTTTAGGGTAAACCTGTTTTTTTCAGGGTACTCCCGTGCACGTGTGATTGTCTTTGTATATAGTTCAGGATAGGTATATCTTTCTGCCAGAACAGAGTTGTTGATTCTTTTGGCCAGATCTGAACCAAAAGGTTCCAGAATTGGGAACATGATACGGCCGGTCCGACTGTTGATTGTTACCCCTTCGACAAAGTCAAAAACGCCATCCGGCTGTGGATCTCCTGTCGTGTTAAGGTTATCGAGGTTGAACACCCTCAGCAAAGGTTGCCCTTTCAGATCAGTTTCCGGTAAGAATCTCTTCTGACCATAACCCGGATCCTCATAGAAAATATCCAATCGAAAATCAAGTGCATTGGTTTGGTAGGCACCTACAGAATAAACGTTTTTCATCATGAGGTCCCAAAGAGGTATTTCAGTCTTCTGTGTTGTTGCTTTGAGGAGTTTTACGAAAAGAACATTTGGATTATCGGGGTCTACCGGGGCATCATATGAAAATTCACCCACCTGGTATATCTTGTCATTGTACCGGTATCGGTAAGAAACTCCTAAGACCTGGTCAGGCCTCAAACCTATATTTACAGATATAAATCCAAGCTGTGGGTGGAAGGTATAGTCGATATCCTTTCTCAGTTTTCGGGCTCTTACTTTTTCGAAGTCCCTTGTCTGGACCATATTCAATGGTGAGGATTGAAGCGTACTCACAACTTTGTTCAGAGGTCTTGTATTTTCCGGGTCAGTAATAGCCAGTTGCTTGTATAACCCGTTGGCATCATTGTTCGGTAGTTCGATTCTGCCAGTATAATCAGGATGGTTGACTGCAAAAGTGTCATTAATTAAAGGGTTGTAATTAGTCAAATGCTTCCATTCGCCCAAGTCTGCCAAAGCTACTATGTCGCGAACATCTTCTGTTTCCTGTCGGTCATTCGTTACCCATACTTCAATATCCGTAATGTTGAAGAATGTATTGATCTGAGGCATGGTCCTCAAGGATGAATTGAACACCGACCTGTTGTAATGAGATAAAAGGAAGTGTTTGTTTTCGTCGTATTGGTCAATAGGGATGGAGAATGTCTGCAATTGGCTTCCACCTTGAAGTTGTAGGTTTTTACGCTCTGATTTTTGTTGAGAAATTAATCCTGTCAACTTGAGATGCCCAAATTGCAGGTCAGCCTTGATACCGAATAGCGATTGGCTACCTTGAATCAGCGAGCTTCGCAGCGGCAGGGATACATTACCGGCTTCTACATTCTTGAGAATATCGTCTTCGTTGCCCTTTGCGCCATCAAATTTTATTTTGATAAACTGGTCAAAGTCCAAAGTAGACTGTGTATTATAGTTGGCGTTGACACTAAGCTTTTCTCCTACTTTTCCGGCTATGCTAAGATTGATAGTAGGTTGGAATACAAAAGTAGTATATCTTCTTTGGCGCTCAGTCGCAGTAGGGTTAAAGGTGTGATTGGAAGCCAGACCAAGGTCGATGTCCACGTTTCCGGAGGGCTTGATATCTATTACATCACTGCCAAAAAGGCGCGAAATAATGGAGTTGCTGGTTTTGTAACCTTCCAGTGGGTCTTTGGCTTTGCCGGAGTTCCTGCCATCGGACAATCCGGCTAATTTGCCGAAATAGTCCCTTTCCTGTTGCTTTGATTTTTCTTTGAGGTATTCACTGAAGGTTAGATTGGTGGGGGCATCCAGATAATCATTACCTATTTTATTGGAGAAAAAATAGCTATTGGTATTTGGATCGTAATTGTAGCCGGATTCAAGATCAGGAGGGAGTTTGAGGTTGATTGGATTGGTGGTGTCGCGCGGGTAGAATGGCTTACGGGGAATGACAGTATCAAGGGCTTCGATTTTTTCATCCGGTTGAATGACGTCGAGGCCTCCCTGAATTATTTTGCCTGTCGCCATAGCATATATTCCCAATCCGATACCGAGGACGAATAATAGACTTAAAGTGTTGATTTTTAAATTCATATAAATTTATCAACGCGTTATATCAACGGCTTTTTATTTTAATTTTATCCGAACCGACAAGATCCGGCATTATTAATGGAATTTTTAATTGTTCGGGGCGAATGTTAATTATTCATAATTGTGGTCATATAAATATATGTTTTATTCAAAACGAAAAAGTTCCTTTTTTCTTTTATTCTTAATAAAATTAACATTTTATGCACCTGATAAGCTCTTCAATGCAGCCTTTACCATCTGCTCCAAGGTATATTCTTTGTCTTCTTTCAGTAATGTATTGAGTACCTTGTCGATGTTATTTTTTTGAAAACCAAGTGCCAGAAGTGCCGCACCGGCTTCATCCCGGATGGCGGATACCAGAGGCAATCGGATATTTCCGGCCGGAAGGTCACCTTCTTTGCTTAGCTTGTCTTTAAGATCTATGATGATTCTTTTAGCCGTTTTTGGGCCAATCCCCTTGACCATTGAGAACATGCGTTCATCCTCTCGTATGATTGCCTGCTTGACATCGGTTGCAGGCATAGAGGAAAGTATAAGTCTGGCAGTACCTGCACCCACACCATTGACAGAAATCAAATGCGTGAAAACACTTCGTTCTTCTTCGGTTGCAAAGCCATACAAAGTATGAGAATCCTCTTTGATCAGCAGAACAGTAAGCAACTTATAAGTCTCCTTCCCATCCAGCATCGCATAGGTATTGAGGCTTATATTGACGTGATATCCTATGCCCGATGTCTCTATCAATGCATAAGTCGGTGTCAGTCCCGTAATTTTGCCATGGATATATGCGATCATTGCAATTCGCCCTAATTTTCAGCGTGCAAAGGTAATCAAATTATACAAAAAGTAAATTTATTAAAATCAATGGTACAATATATTCTTCAGGATTTGTTGACTAAAGCTCTTCTTGTCATGAAGTATAGTTGACAATATCCTTTTCTTAACATACGCGGTTACTGGTACTCCAACTGTCTGAATACAGGTATTTACTTTTGTATCAATGGTTCAATTTACTCAGATCAAGCTCTTGTTTTGGCTCATTTTTGAAAAGGAGAGCAAAAAGTATGGTGACAAGGAGTGCATACGCGGCAAATGCAATCCATATCTGATGCCAGTCCTTAATATATACGGGATTAGCAAGGCTGCCATCTTGATTGATCACTGCCCCCAAAGCATTTTTTGCAATATCGAGAAAGGTTGGATTGTCCGCTGTTGTATCAAAGTTGGCTGCAAGAGATTGAATATCAATGAATTTTTTGGTGAAGAACCGATCAATGGACCAGCCGGCAATGACACTACCCAACACAGCTCCGAAACCATTAGTCATCATCATAAACAAGCCCTGTACAGAAGAACGAATCTTAGGTTCAGTCGTTGTTTCTACAAATAAAGATCCTGAAATATTAAAAAAGTCGAAGGCCATACCATAGACAATGCATGATAGGATGATCATCCAAAGCCCACCTGCAGGATCGCCAAATCCAAATAAACCGAACCTGAACACCCATGCCAGCATGCTGATGAGCATTACCTGTTTGATGCCGAATCGCTTGAAGAAAAACGGGATGGCAAGGATGAAAAGTGTCTCGGATATCTGTGATATGGACATGATAATTGTCGAATACTTGATTACAAACGAAGATGCATATTTGGGGAAATATTTGAATTCGTCCAGAAATACGTCTCCGTAGGCATTGGTTAGTTGTAATGCTGCGCCAAGCATCATCGAGAATATGAAGAAAAGTGCCATCTTATAATCAGCAAACAACCTGAAGGCGTTTAATCCCAGTTGATGAGTCAAAGGAGCATCTTTGTCGATGAGTTTCTGAGGTGGGCATTTAGGTAAGGTGAGAGCATATAAACCCAACAAAATGGCCGCCACTCCTGCTATATAGAACTGGCCCTCTGTCGCTTTCTGTCCGGTGAGGTTGGTCGTCCACATAGCGACAATAAACCCAATTGTCCCCCAGACCCTGATAGGCGGGAATTCCTTGATTACATCATAATTGTTGGATTTCAGTATGTTGTAAGAAATGGAATTGCACAAAGCGATGGTCGGCATATAAAAACACATCGCAACTAACATGGTATAGAAAAAGGCGCCCGAATCGGTTGTGTTGGGAAGATAAAACAATACGGCACCATAAAGGATGTGAAGCAGCGCATAAAGGCGCTCGGCATTGATCCATCGGTCTGCTATGATGCCGACCAGTGTGGGCATAAATATTGATGCAATGCCCATAGTGCCAAACACTGCCCCAAATTGCGTTCCATCCCAGTTTTTAGTGCCAAACCAGAAATTGGCCATGGTGATAAGCCATGCCCCCCAAACAAAAAACTGCATAAAACTGATTATCGTCAATCTGCCTTTAACTCCCACGTTATTGATATTTTAATATTTGGTTACAAATAAAAATAAAATATCCAACTTTTTTGCAAAAACAGGAATTAACACAGATTTTTTATCGGCATTTTCAACCGATGGCAATACGATGCTTCAAAACAAGATGTGAAATTAATAAGGTTGGGGATTGATCATGCGAAAAGGGTCTTGTCATCCACCTTCTTTATCCTTGAGTGCCTTGAAATGAGTCGGAAATGCTGCACTTCCATTGTGGTAAAAACGGCCGGTATAAGATAGGTTCATCTGATAATTTTTCATAAAGCTCGCAAAAAAAGCGTTCATTTCCTCAGTTTTTACATTTCTGCTGTTCGGCTTTAGATAGTACCCGATATATTCAATTTTGCCGTTTTTATTCCAATAGACGTTCATCCACAGCTTGGTGCCTCTGATATCAAAATTGATTTTAGTGGCATATGCTTCCATATCTGAGAGCATTTCCATCCATACATTGTAGGCTACCTCCATATCGTCCTTACACACTTTCATGAGTAAAGTGGGATAGTTTTTACTGAGAGAATTCATCAAATTTTCATCATCACCCAATAGAAAAACCTTCGGGCCGGTAGAATCCGGTGAGTGTATCATGGCTAATCCAGAGTTCATTGACAGGATGAGCATGATAATAAGTGGTATGAATGTTAATTTAGTCAACAATTTTTTCAAGTAATTTGGCAAAGATAATAAAACCACGATAATAAAATATTTTCACGAATAAGATGTTTGTTTTTTATCCGATGGTCTAGATTAATTTTGAATTTTTTGATTATAAAACGTTTTTATTGTGTTCTATTACACAGAATCAGGCTTATTGTTTTGTTAAATTTATCGATCAGAGCTGTTCGGATATTTTGCCAAACCGCCGTTCTCGTGACTGAAACTCGATGATGGCTTTGTAAAATTCTTGCTGTCCAAATTCCGGCCACATCAAAGGAGTGAAGTAGAATTCTGTATAAGCTATCTGCCAAAGCAGGAAATTTGATATCCGATATTCTCCGCTGGTTCTGATAAGTAATTCTGGCTGAGGCATGCCGGATGTGTACAGGTGTTGTTCGATAATCCGGTTGTCGATGATGCCGGGTTCCAGGGAACCGGCCCTAACCTCCTCAGAAATTAGCTTTACCATGTTGGTTATTTCCTCTCTGCCACTATAGTTCAAGGCAAGGATGAGATTCAGGCCGTCATTGTCCTTTGTGGCATCAATGCCTTTTTTCAGGGCTTTCTGACTGGCTGTAGGGAGACCAGCCAGATTTCCTATGGCATTGAGTCTGATATTGTTTTTCTTCAAGGTCGCTATTTCCTTGTTGATAGTATCCACCAACAACAACATCAGTGCTTCTACTTCCAGTTTTGGTCTGTTCCAGTTTTCGGTAGAGAAAGCATACAACGTCAGGTATTCAATGCCTAACCGGGCCGCAGCTTCAGAAACTTCCCGCACGCTCTTTACACCTGCAGAATGTCCAAGCACCCTCGACTTGCCCTGTTGCTTAGCCCAACGGCCATTACCGTCCATGATGATGGCAACGTGGCGAGGTAGTTTACTTTTGTCAATATATTCGAAATGGTCAGGGGTTGACATGAGTAAATATTTATGCAAAAGTATCATTTTATATCGTTTTATGACGTTATCCTTGAGATATCGGATATTTTTTTGTTCAATGTTTAGAAAATAAAATAAATACTGGGCAATTCTCCTAATATTAGTTATTTTTGTAATATAATTCCAGGTTGATGAAGATTTTTCAATATATTATTTTCTTTATTCTGGCCGTATTGGTCTATATTCTCTACCAATATATGTATATGAAGCCTGCATTCATGGTCGGAGAAAAGGCGCCTTCCTTCCGTGCGCAGACTATTGACGGCAAGCATTTCTCACTGGATGATATGTCAGGCAAACTTGTATTGCTTGACTTTTGGGGGACCTGGTGCAGTCCATGCCGCAAACAATTGCCGGAGCTTTCTAAATTGTATAGGACTTACAGGGATTCGTTGCACGGGATTTTTGAAGTGGTGTCAGTAGCCATGGATGATGATTCTGCTATTCTGAGGCAGGTAATCAACTCGGACAGCTTAGCGTGGCCCTCACACTTCAGGGAGCCAAAGGATGGTGGCCCGATCACGACTCTGTATCAGATAAAGAAGGTTCCTACCTCATATCTAATCAATGATAAAGGTCAGATCATCAGTGTCAATCCGACAATCGACGATCTGAAGTCCTGGCTGATGAAAATTGATCAGGCACATTACAGTAAGGTGAGGAGTCAGGGAGTGCATTGATAATGAGTCAGTAATGTGTCATTGTACAGTCACATATTTGTGCTGTGATAATTCTCAGGTCGTGACTATGGTTTCTGGATACTGTTTCTGAATGAAGCTTGGTCCTAAGGTTATTACAACCAGACTTCTTGTTGTCTAATGTTGCGGTTTTTTTCCAAATGATTATTGGTTGAGGTTTGTCAGCAAATTAAGATTTCGGATTTCCAATATATTTTTACTGCTTTGTCAGAAGCAGGTATAAGATGTGAATTCGTACAAAGCGTACAGGTAATTCCACCTTACTCTCATCAATAGATTACATTTGTAAAAAATAAATATATATAAAATGCTTTAATATAAATATTTAAGTAATTATTTATACTTTGTTGAATTGTAATATTCTTTTATACGGCTTTTGCCTGTCATCTCCACAGCTTTATTTATTCAACCTTCCTTTATTGTCCCGTTTAATATCAATTTGCTAAAAGTTTAGCAGGATATTTCGTTGTCTTTTAATGGGTTGGCACCAAACTCCCTTATAGTAAACAGAATATTAATGGGTAAATTGACCTATTATCAGGTAGCAACCAAGGATGAAATCATTTTTTTACATCCCCAAAGATCATGATCTGATGACCTATTGCAGGGCAAAGAGTTATAAGTATAATTTCAGCTTTTTTACGTATACCGTTACTTTAGTTGCTATCTTTGCCAAAATAACCAGTTATTTGGGCGCATGCCAAAAAACCGTATTTTATTCCTTGCATCCTGGTATCCATCCCGTGTGTCGCCTTATTCGGGAGATTTTATCCAACGGCACGCCAGAGTTGCTGCCCGTATTGCAGATATTACCGTTCTGCATACTGTTCGGGATGATGACATCGCGGGTGCCTATGAGGTCAGTGATACCGATAATGGCCTGCGTGAGATCATAGTATACTACAAGGATTCCGGTTGCAAAGTGCTGAATTTTTTCAAAAGGATGAAAGCCTTTTGGATGGGTTATATCAGAGCCGAAGTTCCGGATCTTGTGCATCTGAATACAGTGTTGCCTGCCGGATTATTTGCCCTCTACCTGAAGTTTTTCCTTGGCAAGCCATTCATACTGAGTGAACATTGGACCGGATTTCAACCATTCAGGTTTCGACAACTCAACCTTATGACACATATCCTGGTGCGGCTCATTCTGCAAAATTGTCGATTGGTTCTGCCTGTGTCGGCTGATCTGGGGAAGCAAATGAAGGCCGTATGTTCTAAGCCGGAGTTTGAAGTGGTACCCAATGTCGTGGACACCGATCGCTTCCGTATCTTTTCTGAAAGGAAGTCTTCCGCTAAACCTCGTTTTTTGCATTTGTCGATGCTCGATGAACAACATAAAAATATCAGTGGTATCTTGCGTTCAGCTAAGCGCTTGGTGGATTCGGGTCTTTCCTTTGAGTTGCATATAGGCGGCAACGGGCCCTTGGAGCCAATCCGGCAATTTGTCGCGAGACATCATTTGCAGGATGTAATTTTCCCTTTCGGCGAGCTTAGCCATGATGAGGTCCCTGCAATGATGGCCAATGCTGATTGTTTCCTGCTTTTCAGCAACTATGAAAACCAGCCTTGTGTGCAGGGAGAGGCTTTCGCTTGTGGTCTTCCCTTCATTGGCACAGATGTCGGCGGTATTGGTGAATTCCTGCCGGAAACATTCGGCATCCTTATACCTAAAGGTGATGAGGACGCCCTGTATCGGGCGATGGAATCTGTGATACGGGGGCGAAAGTTTGAGTCACCTGCTGAAATGCATCGATTTGCTGAAGAAAATTTTTCACCTGAACATTTGGCTAATCGCTTTCATGATATCTATAACAGAGTAATGCATGAAAAGTGAATTTCAGATATCACATCTTCCTAAGAAGGAATTGACCTTTCGGGAAATGGTGGATGGTGTTCAGTCATTCCTTTACCATTTCTTTGACAATCCGTCCTATCGTTTTTTTCTGAAAGGTGTGGTGCTTAATTTCAATGAATTGATTGCCTCCTATGGAACAGCTGCAGATATCGAACATCTGGTTACTGCCTTGTACGAAAAGCTTGGCACCGGATTTTCCCGCGAATTTTCCGGAGAATACAGTGGATATTTATATGATAAGCGTAATGGTAAAGTATTTGTATATACCAACCTGACAGCATCTCAAACAATTTTTTACTACCATAGAGATGATTTCTTACTTGTCGATACCGGTTTGGCTTCCCTGAAGCGCAGCCTGGATAGGCACTCTCTGCTATATTCCATCGATATGGAAGCGTCCTATTGTACATTGGCGCTCAACAGTCTGCCGGACAATTTCACTTTGATTAGCGAGGTAAGGAAGCTAAAGGGTGGAGAGCAGTTGGCTTTTGATGTTGAGACCAGGAAGATGGAAATTCAAAGTTGGGAGGGACCGGGTAGTCAGGACCTTTATCGGGGAGATAAAAAGTCAGCCCTTCATACCCTGGATGAATTATTTACAAGGGCAGTCCGTCAAGAGTACACCTTCGATTTGGAGCACCAGGTCGGACACTTTGCTTTATTGAGTGGTGGGCTTGATTCGCGGATGGGTGTACTTTATTCGCGCCGGATGGGGTTTCGTCATGAGCAGGCATTGTGCTTTTCACATTCAGGATATTGGGATGAGATTATAGCAAGGCAGATTGCCGGGAAGGAAGGCCTGACCCTTTCCGTAGTTCATTTAGATGGCGGTGAATTTCTGAAGCATATCGACAAGCTTGTCGGCATCACTCAAGGATTGGCCTGTTATACCGGAGGCGTTCATTCCGAATTTGCATTGTCAACTATTGATTTTGCAGATAAGGGATTGATTCATACGGGACATCTTGGAGATGCTGTTTTAGGCTCCTACCTTTCATCTCCGGCCAGGAATCCGGCTTCTTCTGCCTTTCCTAAGCTCATTGCCAATCAACGATATGCGGATAAAGTGAGACCGGTTTTGGATCGAATTGCTGCCAAATACCCTTCCGAGGAGGCTTTTTTGTTTTATAATCGCGGCTTCAATTTTATCGCTGTCGGCAACTATGTGGCAGAGCAGTTCAGTGTGGCTGTCTCCCCGTTTATGCACAATGATTTTTTGAGATTTGCTCTGAGTCTTGATGAGGCATGGAGATACAAGGAAAAAATATATATAGATTGGATTCGGGATTTTTGTCCTTCTGCTGCCGGGTATATTTGGGAACGCACACTCATGAAGCCTGACCGTACGTGGAAGACGGCTTTCGGCGATCAATTTAAGGTCAGGTTTCGCAATCTGATTTACAATAAACTGCTTCGACAGCCCTATAAATGCAATATGGCTCCTTATGAATATTATTTCCGAACAAATCATGACATTGCGTTATATTTCGACCGATATTTCTCAGAAAATATTGATCTGGTGCATGATCCGGCTTTGAAGCAGGATTGCCTGACGATGTACTTACAGGGTACATTTTATGAAAAGACAATGGTGTTGAGCCTTTTGGGCAGTTTCAAATTTTTGTTTGGATGAGTGAATTGTTCAGATTTATCCGTGAGTTTATCCGGAATAAGGGGTTGATGGTCTTTTTATCCATCCTGGTCTCCCGTCTTTCCATGCTTGGAATCAATATTATTGCAGCGCGGATGATAACTAAGGATGAATTCGGTTTGATTTCGCTTGTATTTTCAGTTTTTGCCATATTTGCACCTCTAACCGGCCTGGGCTCGTATCAAGGACTTCTTAGATACGGTGTGCTGGAAACCTCTCAGGATGCCAAAGACAATTTGAGTCGCTATGTCTTTGGTAAAGGACTTTTCAATCATTTGATAATAATATGTATATACATTGCGATTAGTTATATATATACTCTTAGATATGGAGGAATCCAAATTGTGATCTTGTTGTTTGCAGTACGTCTGTTGGGATATTATTTTCAGAATTTTATAGAATCCTATTTCCGGATTCATCACGACAACAAGATGTTTGCATGGATTGGTATGATCACCGGTGTGGGTGGTTTTTTGATGGTGCTGGCAGGTACCTGGTTTTGGGGGATGTTGGGTTATCTCGTTGCGTTGGCGGTCATGCCCTGGCTATCGTTCCTATTTTACAGGAGGGAAGCATTTTCAGGCATAATCACAATGCCTTCCATCAACCTGAAAGAATTCTGGCGGTACTCCTTTCACGGTGGCCTGACCTATTTCCTGTCAGATATTCTTTTTTCAATGGACTTCATGTTAATTGGCTTTCTGTTGGATGGGCATGCAATAGCTATGTATAAGACGGCCATCATTCTGCCTATGAGTCTTGCTATCCTTCCGCAAATATTCATGCAGACTGATTATCCTAAGCTGGCACTCAAATATGCTGATAAGAGTTATCTGGAATTTTATCTGAAAAATTACTACAAGATATTCATACCGCTGGGCATCATCATCTTGATTGTCGGATTTTTGCTTAGGGACCGGATTATTCCCTTTATTTTCGGTGAGCAATATGCAGGGAATGGCATCGTGTTTTTTATCATCCTTGCTGCATTGGTTGGGAATATGTGGTTGCGCAATCTTTATGGCAATCTTTCTTCGGCTATTGGAAAGGCCCAATGGAACACCTATGCCTCTTTAGCGGCCATAGTGATCATCCTCGGGCTTGGTGTATGGCTGATTCCTATCATGGGAATCGAAGGTGCAGCTATTGGGATGGCTGCTGCATTTACCTTCACAGGATTGATGACCATGATATTGTTTCATAAATATTTAAGAAATTTGGGCCATGAAAGGAGTTAAGAAAGCTTTCAAGGCATTGAGGGAGCTCATACACAATCCATGGTTGCTCAATAATGTACTGGATGACAATACAGTATGGCATCGGAAGGTGATACAGGAATTTGGTTTGCCTGATGGCTTATCTTGCATTAGTTTGGAGCAGATTAGTCCCGGCTTTCATGAAACCCTGGAAACCTTTTCCTTTTTGGGTGGAGGCTCCCTTCCAACAGATATTGCATTACTGAAGGCATTGTGCAGACGGTTTGACAAGGCAAAATATTTTGAAATCGGCACCTGGCGTGGTGAGAGTGTACGTAATGTGTCTGATGTTGCCGAAGAATGCTTTACCCTGAATTTGGCGGATGATCAAATGCGGAGGCTCGGATTGTCCGAAGATTATATTGATGCGCATGGCTTTTTTTCGAAAAATCGAAAGAATATAACGCAGTTACTTGGAGATTCTACCGTATTTGATTTTTCCGGACTGGATAAGCGATTTGATGTCATCTTTATCGATGGCAATCATCACCATGAGTATATTGTGTCAGATACCAGGAATGTGTTTGATCACCTGATACACGAACATTCCATTGTTGTATGGCATGATTATGCATATGATCCGGATCGTGTACGTTTTGAAACACTACATGCTATCCTGGAAGCAGTACCTGTCGGTTTTCATCGTTATATCCATCATGTCGCCAATACCATGTGTGCGATATTTATACGGGACAATTTCGAAGTAAAGGCCCTTAAGCCTTATGAAGATCCTGTACATACCTATGAAGTCAGCATCAAATCCCAAAAATTATAATCACATGATGAAGATAGGTGTCATTGGTTAGGGACTTTAAGTTTCGATCGGATTGCATCTTATACCAAGATGATTTATATTATAGTACATAAATTTTTGGTATAGCGCCGAGGCTACAGTCGTATTGATCAATGAAATTGGTCTATAACGAATGTACCTTCGGTATTACCCTTTTTTGAGTATTTCAAATTCATTGACAACTATTCCTTGGATGACAACCAAAGGCTTGTAAAGTCAGCCTTGCTGGTTTTACAGGGTATTTCTAAATTGAACCGCAAATTACAAAATGATGGTGTTTCATAAGGAAGCTTATCTGTCAAATGTTTTTACGAATCGGAGGATTCTTTGTAGATTATGTAATATAAGAATTTGACGGAAATAGTTAGGTTTGTGATGAATGGATGTATTGAGAGAAGTGTAGCAAGCTCCAATGCAGTTGGGGGTAAAACATCGGTCGGTGACAAGATCACATGCCTAAGGTGACGGATAGGGAGGGGTTGGGAATTCTTTTTTGTGAAAGCCATTGGATCTAAGAAAATAAAATTTTGATATTAGATATGACATCATTAGAGATTGTAAAAAATTATTACGATTGCTTTAATCGTAAAGACTGGCAGGGGATGCTGGATTTGGTGGACGATGCAGTTGTCCATTTTCCAAATGAGGGCAAGCCGAGATATGGAAAGGAACTATTTGCCCATTTTTTAAACAAGATGGACGATGCTTATGAAGAGCGGCTGGAGGAATTAGTGTTCTACACAACTTCTGATGAAGGGAAGGTCTCTGTTCAGTTTATGGTACATGGTAAGTACAAGGTAAGTGAAGAAGGCCTCCCGCCGGCACACGGACAAGTCTATGTACTTCCTGCGGCAGCTTTTCTTACCGTGCGGAATGGCCGGATAATGAGTGTGACGACCTATTACAATCTGAATGAATGGATTGAAAAGGTTTCGGAATGATGGCGGATGGATTAACCTTTGTGACAAAGACAGGGTCGGAGATTGCCGGGCTTTTTGACGGCTTGGCGAGGTTGCGTATTGCCGTATTTTATGAGTTTCCGTACTTGTATGAGGGTGATTTTGATTATGAGAGAGACTATCTGAGTATCTATACTTCAAGTACAAAATCTCTGGTACACGCAGTGTTCGATGGAGATCAGATGGTTGGCGCTACCACTTGTATGCCATTGTCGGATGAAGTTGAAGAGGTCAAAATGCCTTTTGTAAAGGCCGGGATGGACGTGGGCAAGATATTTTATTTCGGTGAAAGTATTCTTTTGCCGGAATATCGCAGGCGTGGGTTGGGACATCGTTTCTTCGATGTAAGGGAAGCGCATGCCTTAAGTTTTGGTACATACACCACGACCTGCTTCTGCGCCGTAAATCGGCCTGTAGATCATCCTCTGCGGCCTGAAAATTACAGACCCAATGACGCATTCTGGACCAAACGGGGCTATATAAAGCATCCTGAGCTGATCGCCGAATTTGAATGGTTAGACAGGAACATGGATTTGCCCGATAAAAAGGAGATGGACTTCTGGTTGAGGAATTTTTAAAAGAGGAAAGGATCATGCACTCCCGATTAACAGCCTATTTTAGTACTTTTGCCGTGATTCTGGCATAATTATTGACCGGCATGGCAGACAGAAAGATTAAAGTTGCAGCATATCAGTATACGATTGTGTATTATCATTCCCTCGACGAATGGAGGGAAAGAATGGAGGGCATAGTCAGGGAGGGTTGTGCTGAGGGCCAACACCTTCTTCTCTTTCCGGAATATGGTTCGATGGACCTGGTGAGTCTTTTTCCAAAAGAAATACAACAGGATATTCATACGCAGTTAGACGAAATGCAGGATCTGCTGTCTGAATTCAAGGGACATTTTTCCGATTTGGCTCGTAAATATGGTGTCATCATCGTCGCTCCCAGTTTTCCGGTCAAGGAGAGCGCCGGACTTTTTAACAGGATTTACGTATTTTCTCCTTCCGGAAAGGAAGGACATCAGGACAAGTGGTGGATGACTCGGTTTGAACAGGAGGATTGGGGTATGTCTGAGGCTAGAAAGGAACTGAAGGTTTTTGATGCGGGGATTTGTAAATTCGGTATACAAAACTGTTATGATATTGAGTTTGCTATTGGAAGTCATTATCTGACGCAGGCCGGAGCGGAAGTTATTCTGGTGCCAAGCTGCACGGAAACTATCCGTGGTGCGACGCGAGTACATGTGGGAGCACGTGCCAGAGCCATGGAATTTCAATGCTACACAGTTGTGGCACAAATTATCGGTGAGGCACAATGGTCACCGGCAGTGGATGTCAATTACGGCTATCCGGCGATTTACAGTACACCGGACAGAAAGGTCGGCAAGGAAGGTATAATGGCCATTGGCGAGGCTCAAAAACCGGGATGGCTGAGCCGTGAGCTTAACCTTTCATTGTTGAATTATGTACGGACAGAAGGTCAGGTATTGAATTACAGGGATCATCAACGATTGCTCATGAATTTGGAAGGCGAAGATATTGAAGTGATGGTGGTGGATATGATATGATGGATGTGGAAAGATATTGATTGATTTGATTGACGCCAATGATCCCGGATTAATTTTATAGGATGTAAAGACATTTAAGTCGAAATAAAGATTAGGATATTTACCTTGAAAAAACTTATCTTTTTCTGCTTGATCTTCCTGTAATGCCGGTAATATATTTGCCGGAAAGGTAGGTAATTGCAAGTGCAACTCAGGAAAGTGTATGCGTGTTCCTGTCAAGCTCTGACCAAAGGTTTACCTGACCCTATAAACACCTGCATCAGCGAGTCGAAAGGTTGCAGGTAAAAGACTGCAATGGAATCTGATAAAGGATTTTGTGACCGTGAAAGGCAATTCCAACAAAATAAAAGCAGTTATTTTAGAACTGAATAGCTACCAGATATAATATTCATTTGCTTATTGTCCTGAGTGAGTATGTTTATTCATTTGATGGTTTTTTGAACATCATCCCCGACGCATTGAATACGTGCGTATCCAGATATCGGGCGGCTTCGCTGTTGTACAACATATACGCATACTTCAAGGTCGCTCCGAAGAAGTAATAATCTAATTGATCCATCTTTTCCAATGTTCTGACATCGCGTAATGCAACGAAACCATTGTCATCATTGCGGCAAAACTTGACCAGTTGTGTATAGAAATAATTTCCGGCCTGTAGATATCGAGATTTATTACCGTATTTGTTTAACACAGCTGCCGAAAGCAAGGGTTGTGGTCTGAGAAGATAGGAGGCCGAAATTACCTGTTTGCTTTTATAATTCATCAATTCCGGTGCCATACCATATTCGGACCAGTACCTGATTACAGACTCAAAAACCAAATCTGCTTCGGTTTTATTGCCATACAGCATAAGCAGGGCGGGAAAGCTACAGGATTGGGCGGAAAACTCAGGATGTACCTGTGTACCGTAATTCATATTTCCGTTTTCGTACCAGGTGCCGGATTCAGTGTATTCGCGAAGATACTTTATGATAGCCGTGATGTTGGTTGTAAACATAGCGTATAGCTCTGCATTATTGAATAGCACGGCGGCTTTGTACAAGTCATCGATCCATATATCCGAGCCTTCCATGATGTTGGATTCCGGATTGGTCCATGTGCCGGATCTTACATCCATTGCGGATCCCAGGAGATTGATTTTGGACTTTCGGTTATAGAGTGATTTTGTACCTTTCATGGCTATATCAAAATATTTTGCATCTCCGGTATATTTGCTTAGAGTCCCGTATTCCATCAGCATGCCGCCTATTTCATTGGGTGTACATATATCTCCACTTGTTGTTCCGGTTTTCAGGTTGACTTGTCGGTAACAGAGTCCCCAGGGTGCATTGAATGCCGGGATGAGCCTATTGCCCAGATCAGCGGCCATATCCAGCCATTGCTCGTCATTGTCTGCCTCGTATGCATTGAGCAGCCCTCCGAGGACAACATGCACAACCTCTGCATGGTTGACTGTAATGTCCCTGTCAAAGTTTAATCTACTCATGATCAATTCTTTACATTCAGCGGCTTCCTGGTCTAATCCCATCATTCTGAAGGTGGAATAGGCACTGATTGGGGTGAGCATCAAGGGTTCGTTGTAATAATTTTTTGAAGACATTGCCAGCGGTCTCACTTCATCATGTCCCCAGGCATATTTCTTGTAGGTATTCCAGCAATGGAGCATTTGAGCCTTGACATCAGCTGCCATCGAATCTGTTTTAATATTGTTGGAAGGCAACGATATTGGTTTTGAACCTTTTAAGGTGATTTTACAAGAGTAAATGACGCTGATGGATAGCAGGAAAAATATTATTTTGAGAAGTAAAGTAAACTTAGTATTAAAAATGATGTTACCCATGAAGTTCTTTTTTAAGTTCCGAAATTGAGTAATTTTTTGTTTTATTTGAGTTAAAAAGACAAATTTATTTTGAGGCATTTCGTATTTACTTCATTTTTAATGTGTTTTGCGGCAATTTTATCCGCGCAACAATTTCAACCAACTTCAGCCGACCGGATATTTTTCAAAATGGAAAAATTGAATGTTCTGGGCAATGCTATGTATCTGGCAGCCCATCCGGATGATGAAAATACACGATTGATTAGTTATTTTACCCATGGGAAGCATTTTAATACAACCTACCTTTCTTTGACAAGGGGCGATGGGGGGCAAAATCTTATCGGTACTGAGTTGGGAGCTTCACTTGGCGTGTTGAGGACGGAAGAATTACTTCGAGCCAGATCAATTGATGGCGGCAATCAATGGTTTACCCGCGCCAATGACTTCGGATTCAGTAAGCATCCTGATGAGACACTGCAATTTTGGAATGAAGCCGAAATTCTCAAGGATATGGTCAATGCCATCAGAAAATTCAAACCGGACATCATTGTCAACCGTTTTACGACCCGGAACCCCGGAGAAACACACGGTCACCACAGTGCTTCGGCTATTCTGGCGGATAAAGCGATATTACTGGCTGCAGACGACAACTATACAATACCGGGTTCAAACTATCCGGCATGGCAGGTGACTAATATGTATTTTAATACTTCCTATTTCTTCTACAAGTCACGGGAAGAGTTTGAAAGGGCAGATAAAAGTGGTTTGTATAAGGTCGATTGTGGTCTGTATTATCCATTGGTCGGTATGTCCAATGGTGAGATTGCCGCTCAGAGCCGTAGTTCCCATCGGTGTCAGGGTTTTGGCAGTGCCTATTCACGCGGATCGTCCATTGAATACCTTGAGCTGGTTGCCGGAAAAGCTCCTTCAGATTTTAACAATCCCTTTGCTGAAATAAATTCCACCTGGTCAAGAGTAAAGGGTGGTGATGCTATTTCAGATAAGGTCAACTCTATCTTAAGGGCCTATGACTATAAGCATCCCGAAAATTCAATCCCGGCCCTGATCGAGGTGTCAAAAATGATCGATAAGCTGGAAGATCCATTCTGGAGGAAGATCAAGTCTGAAGAGATCAAATCCATTATTCTCGATTGCGCCGGATTTTATTTTGAAGCTGTGACGGATAGTAAAACGGTCTGCCCGGGAGATTCTATGAGAATTAACATAGAATATATCAATAGGGCCTCAATACCTGTGAGTATAACTAAATTGACCCTTTTGAACAATGTTGTGAAGAATACCAATCTTGCTCTTGCCGATAATAATAACATCAAGGAGAATTACTCCGTCCGGGTACCCCATGACATCCCATTGACAACGCCTTATTGGTTGCAGGGCAATTCCTCGCCGATGATGTATGATGTCAGCGATCGGGACATCATTGGAAGACCGGAGAATATATATCCATTGGACGGAAGGTTGAGTATCGATGTCGCCGGATATGCCATTACAATTCCCATAAGAATATTGTATAAGAATGTCGAGCCGGCTTATGGACAGCGATACGGTGAAGTTCAGGTGGTGCCGCCTGTCACAGTGAATATCGACCGGAATTGTATCCTTGCACATCCCACGGGCAAAACGTCACTACATTGTACGGTCAGGGGGTTCGTGTCTGATATCAGTGCGAGATTATATCCCGACTTACCAAAAGGATGGACATCGGAGCCGCCCTATTTTGATATTGGCATGAAACTCAGTGGAGAGTCAAGGGACTATAAATTCATGATTTCAGGTCCTGCATTTGCCGGTATTGATTCCGTTGGTGCTCACATAGAATGGAAGGGTAAGCATTATAATCGCAGTTTTCAGGAGATCAGGTATGATCATGTCCCTTACCGGATTATTAATATTGCAAACAAGGTTCCGGTTTCCATCGTGGCCCCGCCAAAAAGCAAGGAGTTGATTGGCTATATCGACGGAGCCGGTGATTTGGTTTTTGAATCGTTAAAGGCAGCAGGCTACAATATTGAAAGAATTCCTTCAGACCAGTTGAATGAATCCCAATTGGCAAAATACAGAACTATTTTAGTGGGCATCCGCGCATTCAATGTACTTGAAAATGCCGCTGTGCTCAATCAAGCATTGAGTGAGTATGCTGCAAATGGTGGCAGGGTAGTGGTTCAGTATACAACAGCAGGTGGTATGAAGGTCAAACAAATCGGACCTTATCCTTTTAGTGTGAGTCGAACCAGAGTTACTGATGAGAGCGCTGATGTTCATTTTCTGCTTCCGGAACATATCCTTGTTAATAAGCCGAATAAAATCACTACGGATGACTTCAGGTACTGGGTTCAGGAACGAGGTCTTTATTTTGGAGATAAATACCAGGATAATTATCAGGCATTGTTCGGAATGCATGACAAAAATGAAAATGAAGCCAGGGGAAGTTTACTTTATGCACCTGTTGGCAAAGGTTCATTTATATATACCGGCCTGGTTTTCTTTAGAGAGCTTCCTGCCGGTATCCCCGGAGCATACCGATTGATGGAGAATTTGTTATACAACCCTCAGTGATCAGGATGAAGGAAGATCAAACCAACTGGAACAAGGCGTACATATGGGTGTTTGCTGTGATGGTGTTCACCATATTTGTTTTTTGGCTGATTCAAATAAATTATAACCACGCATGAGGGAGCTGGACTGGGTAGTTTTGGTTGCGACCTTGTTGTTTATCACATTTTACGGTATTGCGAAGAATCTTCGGAACCAAACAGCCGAGTCGTACGTCGTTGGCACCCGGGATATGAAGTGGTGGGCTATCTGCATATCGATCATGACGACACAGGCCAGTGCAGTTACCTTCATATCTACGCCCGGCCAGGGTTTTGTCGACGGCATGCGCTTTGTGCAGTTCTATTTTGGCCTGCCGCTTGCAATGATTGTTTTGTCGGCTTTCTTTGTGCCACTTTATTACAAGATGCGCGTACAGACAGCCTATGAATATTTGGAACATCGCTTCGACCTGAAGACCAGAAGCCTCACGTCTGTGTTGTTTTTGATACAAAGGGCCATGGGCGCAGGCCTGACCATATATGCACCTGCAATTGTCCTGAGTGTGGTAATGGGCTGGGATCTGAAGGTGACTATTGTAGCCTTGAGCATTCTGACCATAGCCTATACGACATTGGGTGGCTATAAGGCGGTGGCTCAGACGCAACAGTATCAGATGGTCGTCATCTTCCTGGGACTCTTTCTTACTTTTTTTATTTTGCTTTATAGCATGCCAAAGGGTATTGGATTGTCTGAAAGTCTGGCATTGGCAGGGCAAAGTAATAAAATGCAATTGGTTGATTTTAGGTTTAACCCCGAGGATAGGTACAACATCTGGTCGGGTATATTCGGAGGCTTCTTCCTTTTTATGTCTTATTTTGGCACCGATCAATCACAGGTTGGACGGTATCTCTCAGGAGCTAGTATCCGGGAAAGCAGGCTGGGATTGCTTTTCAATGGACTCCTGAAGATTCCGATGCAGTTTTTCATTTTACTGCTAGGTGTGCTTGTGTTTGTATTTTTTATTTTTAACAAGGCGCCCCTGCATTTCAATCCGGTGAATACGCAGATTGTCGAAACCGGACTTTATAAAAGCCAGTGGAACGACCTAAACCGACGCTATGATGAATTGTTTCATTTGCGGCAATCGGCTTACAAGCAAAGTCTTGAAAGCAATGACAAATCAACTGCGGTGGAAAGGTATGAAGAGCAGTTGAGAGGATTGAGAGCAGAGGCTGACAGCTTGATTTATCTTTCTAATCCGGCACTGGATGTCAATGACAAGGATTATGTTTTTATTTCCTATGTGCTTAGATATCTTCCTGTCGGCATGGTTGGACTTCTGATTGCTGTTATTTTCTCCAGCAGCATGTCGAGTAAGGCTTCTGAACTGAATGCACTTGCCTCAACGACCATTGTGGATCTGTATCGGCGTTCTATCCGCAAAGGTCGATCTGACAAGCATTATTTATCAGCTACTAAGTGGAGTACTGTTATCTGGGGCATTCTGGCCATGCTTTTCGCCATGTTTACCAGTTTGTTCGAGAATCTGATTCAAGCGGTGAATATTGTAGGCTCACTCTTTTATGGTGCAGTCCTCGGCATATTTGCCGTTGCCTTCTTTTTCAGGAAAATAGGAGGGAATGCTGTATTCTGGGCGGCCATTGCTGCTGAGGGGATTATCCTTTCGCTGTATGTTCTAGGGGAAATGAAGGTATTGTCCATTGGATTTCTCTGGTATAATCTGATAGGATGTGTTCTGGTTATTGCCTTTGGAATGGTCTTTCAGGCTATAGACAATCGAAAATCAGCCAATAGGAAAGAATAAAATATTGCGCCGGTAAAAATCTATGGAGGATGCCCGGCTGATTTATGTTGCAAGTAAGACGCTCAATTCCTGCTTGTAAGCTATACTGACTAACCGGCTTTGAAAATTATTGAACGTTATTTTCTATCAGTTCTATTCTGTATATACTCGGCCACAGCTTGCCCGTGAGGTATATCTTATTGGACGTAGAATCATAGGCGATGCCATTGGCGACCTCGCTGTATTTCCAGGTCGCATTGGCTTCATGTTTCAAACTTGAAACATCCATTTTGGCGACTACCTTTCCGTTGGATGGATCTATCTTTATTATGTCGTTGGTCATCCACACATTGGCAAATATGTAGCCTTTAATCCATTCCAGTTCGTTGACATTGCGTACACTTATGTCATTTTGGGTCACGCGGATGGTTTTAACGACTTTCATTTCAGGTGGAAGCAGGAAGGAAAGCATATCCGTCCCATCGCTCATGATGACATGAGTGCCGTCGGTGGTCATTCCCCATCCTTCTTTGCTCGGATAGCCGAATTCTCCCAGTTTTTTAAATGTTTTTGCATCGTAGATAAATCCTTTCTGGTTTTTATACGTGATCTGGTACAATTTATCATGGAGTACGACGATACCTTCACCGAAATACCTGGTTTTATCTAGCCTTATTTTTTCTTCTGTCTTTCCATCTGAAATATCAACGGTCGCCACAATAGATTCGACATTTTCCAATTCTTCCGGGCTGCCTGTGCTTTCGAGAAATTTACCATTATAAATCAGCAAGCCTTCGGTAAAAAATGATGTGTTGTGTGGTATGATTCCGGTTACTCTGTAATCGATTTTTGGTACATCTGAAACAGGAATATCAACGGAAATCGGCTTAGGTTCGCGCTTACAGGATAATAACAACAGGATGACACAAAGCGTGGAAAAAACCTTAAATTTCATTTTCAGCATTTGAGGCACAAAGGTAAGATAAGTTTTGCAATCAAAGGTCCTGAAGCCATTCTTCTGCCTGACGATTGAATCCTTTTGGCACTTCATATCGTTCAGATGCCTGGTTTTCGGGATTGGTTGCCACGGTTTTGTACAGCTCCTTTTTCCAGTTGGGATTTCTCATCTCACCTCTTGCATTGGACTGTAAAAGCCTGTAATCCATTCCGTCCAAAAAGGGGTTGAAGAATAGGAATTTGACATTGGACTGCATCAGTTTGGGCACTTCATTGTATTGCCAGATTTCATACGGGGCACACGAAGGATCGTCCGTGATGGATATCATGTCGCTGGGCTTTCCGTATTTCATAAATATAAGCCCTCTATCGCTTTCAAAGCCATAGCCAAATCCTGTTTTATATTTCTTATCCACTGCTTTGGCGACTTCCATATATTGGGTATAATATTCTTCAGGATGAAGAGCTGACTTTTCCTTGAAATACTTATAGATATAGTTGCTTTTGGCGATTACATTATCGTCCTTGATCAATCGGTTGACCAGTTCCACATCTGAATTGATTACATTCATCGCAATGGCGCGCAAAGTGTAATTCAATTGATCCCTGGATAATTTTCCTGCGAAGGAAGTTTCAACTTCATCCATGAATTTTTTGGAAAGAATTGCTTCGTCCCTCACAGGATTACTCTTCGTAAAATAATATTCAGCACTGTCTATTGCATTTCTGTCCTTGTCCGACAAATATACCATGATATTGTATTGGCCGGATTCGTAATAGGTTACGTCGAACCAGGCCAGGATGTCGTCAATCCTTGCAGAACGTCTTTTAAGTGCAGTACGGCCGACAAGCTTATAGGTATTGTTGATTCTTTTGCTTATCTTGACATGGTAGTTTACGATATCAGTGGCAAGTTGGTCTGTGTTGTAACTTTCAAAATACAATCCGAATCGATTGATTGCAGGGCTCATATACCCATAAGGAATGAGCTCATAAAAGATGCCGTTCTTGGCAATGTGTTCATCGGCACTGGAAGTTGTGTCTGCCACTAACTGGAGATTAGACAGGAAAGGATGTTCAGGGGCTGAATTTATCCTGACTGTGACACTATCCCTGTATTCATTGTTTGTGTTTGCCAGGTCTGCAAGCGTAAATTCAATATTGTATTCCCCCGGTTTCATACCATACCTTTTGAGGGTTACGAAATCTTCAATATCCTTTTTTCTTCCACTTTCAATGATGAAATTATCGTAATTTACGATGTCGTTATTCTGTTTAAAAAGTATCAGTACCTTGATCTTTTTTTCCATTAAGCCATCACCGGAGCTGGAAGGTAAGGGGTCCACGGTGGAAGCAATTGTGTGCAAATAGACTTCAAGATATGGCTCTAAACTTTTGTCAATGGAATAATATTGTGAAATTAGAATGCTGACATTCAATGCTTGAACGCTCAACGCGGTCGTGAAGAACACCACTAAGGCTAACCAACGGAACATAATTGATTGTGTTTATTTATTTCAGTCCATCGGACTCTTGAAGATCACCATGCTCATCTGTTGATGTTGTACTGTCAAATTTGCGAAATTTCAATTCAAAAGGTATGTTGTGGATGTTGCTGCTCACCTTAAGGATACTGTCATTCAGGGTTTCAATTTGATACACCATGCTGTCGTCATTTAAATGTACTATTTTGCTTCCCTGAATTTCAAACATTGTTTCATTGGTGTCGCCGGTAATATTGCTCACAACTTTTTTTTGTTCAAAAGTATAAAAAAGACCATCCAATGACTCGGTAGGAGTGCCGTCTCTGAGTGCTGAGTCAAGTATCCATGTTCCTGTTATCATCTTTGGTGTAACCTCCACGTTAGAATCGGGCTGCACACAGCCATAAGAGTAAGCTACAAAGAAGAACATGGCAATAAATAGCCTAAACATAAAATTCAAATTGGTTTAAACTACAAAAATAAATATTTTTGGGGACTTGAAACATCGCTTTGTGATTTAGTCTCAATCAGTAATACATAAAAAAAACCAAAGTGTTCAAAATTTGTCGGTTAATCTTGCCCAATCAATGCACTTTCTTTTATCTTTGGCTAAATAAATTCAATTAAAAAACATAGTTACGGATGAAAAGAGAATTGCACGCATGGCATAGCCCGGCGCTCAACAAAACCATGGAGATCGCCATATATGGCCATTTTGGTATGCCTTTATTGCTTGTGCCTACCGCGGCCGCAGATTATTTGGAGTATGAGAGATTTTTGATGATTGATGTTATCAAACCCTTCATTGATAGTGGAAAAGTTAAAGTTTTTTCCATCAACAGTATTAATTCCGAGAGCTGGCTCAACAATAAGATGCACCCCAGACACAAATCAATCCGGCACGTGCAGTTTAATAATTACGTCTACGACGAAGTTGTTCCATTCATTAAGAGTCAGACATCTGAAGAGTCAAAGATCATTATATCCGGTGCATCGTTGGGCGCTCTTCATAGTGCCAATCTTTATTTTAAGCGACCTGACCTGATTGCAGGAGTGATAGCCATGAGTGGTGACTATGATCTGACTTCCTACACGGATGGTTACTATGATGATGACGTGTATTTCAATAGCCCAATGGCCTATATGCCCGGCCTGACCGATGAGGCCTATCTGCGCAGAATGAGGAATAACAAGCATATCCATATTCTGACCGGAAGTGGTAACTATGAAACCCCGGATGCTTCCCGTCGCTTTGCAGCAATCCTGCAATCTAAAGGGATTCCGGTCGATCTGGATGTCTGGGGTTATGATATGCACCACGACTGGCCTACCTGGAGAGCCATGCTGCCTTATGTACTTGAGACTAAATTCTGATTTTTGGTATCAACCATCCTTGGTGCATAAAGGATAATCGCAAACCATATGCATGACGAAGTAGGATTTAGGAATCGGTACGCACATATTGACATGCCTTCAAATGTGTAGGTTCTGCTTCAAGTACAATACGATTTTTGTATCAGTGATTAATTCTGTATGAGATTTTATTTTTTTTCAATAGCTCTGATATTCACTTTGTTATCATCATGTAGCAATGATAATACCAGGGATAAAGACAATAAGCAAGTGGATGTTACTACACCAACACCGGTAGACACTCCTGCTGCCAAACCGTTCAGGCTAACTTCAGAACACTATCCGGAGTATTTTTCCTTTGAAAAAGAGGAAAAAGGATTTGATCCATGTGAGTTGCTGACCATGAATGATATCACTGTTACCTGCAAGCCGACAGCAGCGGTGACCATTAACAACAGGAATAGAGACAAGGAAAGGGTATGCGCTTATCATTGGATGGGCACAGATAGCACACTGTGTGAGGTTCGTTTCTCTGTTATGACCTATTCAATGGACCATGATAAGTTAGTACAATTGTTCAAGCCGGATGCCAATGGTATCATCGAACACACAGACTGGGGAGTGCGATGGCTTGTTGGCAATAAAGTATTGATGGTTACCTATACCGGTGAACTGATTAAAAAGGTGAATATTCTTACGATTAAGGATCATGTAAGGCCTTTCAGAAAGTAATTGGTTTGTAGAATTCAATCACAGAACCAAAGTTTAACTGGTCCGGTAAACAGGCAGTCTGTTCGGGGAAAGGTAGAACCAGGAAGAGTTGGAGCATTGCGCACCTTTTCCGGGACGAATGAGTTATACCAAGATGATTTATATAATAGTCCATAAATTTTTGGTATACTTGTCCCGAGAGCTAAGCGATTCGGGGATGCCGAGGTTACAGTCGTATAGATCAATGAAATTGGTCTATAACGAATGTATCTTCGGTATTACAGGCTTTAACACCTCTTGGTGATTTTCTAAGGATTTATAGCTTAATTTCCGCCTGATTGTTGCTCTGAAAATACAATATCAGCATAAGATCGATTGTAGTTTGCAGAATCCTGATTTATTGATAAGCCTTGTTGATCAAGGCGAGATCGGCTATGGCAATGGCAGCTACAGCTTCCATGATGACAGGTACCCTTAGAGCGATGCAAAGATCATGCCTGCCTTTGTAGGAAAAAGTTTCAATCCGTCCGGTTTCCCAATTGTAGGATGTTTGTTCCTTTGGTGTTGAAGAGGTTGGTTTTATAACAACCCTGAATACTACTTCATTTCCATTGGTGATTCCGCCTGCGATTCCGCCTGCATGGTTAGTGGCAGTAGTTCCCGATGCATCCAGGATCGCATCGTTGTGATCTGAACCGAACATTTGTGCGGCACCAAATCCGGCGCCAAATTCTATTCCCTTCACTGCCGGAATGGAAAAGGCGAGATGCGAAATCATGGATTCGACCGAATCGAAGAATGGTTCTCCCAATCCCACAGGCAGCCCGCCTATCCTGCATTCTATGATGCCCCCGATAGAATCTTTGGCTTGGATAGCCTTTTGGATGCCGGCTTCTATATCCTTCATACCACCCACTTCAAGGATTTCAGCTACGTAAGTAATTTCCTTACCCAGGACATGAGATGTGACTTTCTTGGCCAATGCACCTGCTGCCACAATGCCTACGGTCAATCTTCCCGAGAAGTGCCCGCTACCCCTGAAATCCTCGTATCCCTTGTACTTGGTATGAGCGGTGAAATCAGCGTGTCCCGGTCGTGGAATATCCCTTTGTTTTTCGTATGCTTCGCTCCTTGTATTTTGGTTTTCAAACCGAATGGCGATTGGCGCACCGGTTGAATAACCATTGAATACACCACTCAAAATCATGGGGTAATCTGATTCCACCCTTGGTGTAGTGCCTTTGGCGCCCGGTTTTCTCCGTTCAAGATCCTTTAGTAACAATTGTTCATCCACAGGTATTCCGGGTGGGCATCCGTCAATGAGGATACCTGCTTCCGACCCGTGTGACTCGCCATAGATGGATATTCTGAATATTCTGCCAAAACCGTTCATGGCACAAAGATGAGAAAAAGTTCGGTCAAAATGGAGATAGGATGAAAAAGCAGGCTGCGCAATTTGTTGGTTCAGTCTTTGAGAAACTTGACTTTACACGGATAGAGCCTTAGCGCCCTTCCAATCCAAATATTCCCTATCTTTACGCTTCAGAAATGTTTTTATTTTGAAAAAAAAATTCGATGCATCCATTGGCCGGATAAGGGATACTGAGACAGCTTATACTGACTACAGTAAATGTGCTTATCCCGGTTTGGAACCATTTTTACGTGGACCTTACGCCTCTATGTATGTCAAGAGGCCCTGGACAATACGCCAATATGCCGGCTTTTCCTCTGCTGAAGAAAGTAATGCCTTCTATAAGCGGAATCTCGCAGCAGGTCAGATGGGGCTTAGCGTTGCTTTTGACCTGGCCACACATAGGGGATATGATAGCGACCATCCTCGTGTAGTGGGCGATGTGGGCAAGGCTGGCGTTGCTATTGATTCCGTAGAGGATATGAAAGTGCTGTTTGACGGTATTCCACTCGATAAAATGTCAGTCTCCATGACTATGAATGGCGCTGTATTGCCTGTTATGGCGTTCTATATTGTAGCTGCTGAAGAGCAGGGTGTTAGCACAGCTCAATTGTCAGGCACAATACAGAATGATATCCTGAAAGAGTTTCTGGTGCGAAATACCTACATTTATCCACCGCGACCATCCATGCGGATCGTGTCGGATATATTCGCCTATACGGCCAGACACATGCCTAAATTCAATTCAATCAGCATCAGTGGCTACCACATGCAAGAGGCCGGCGCCAGTGCACCGATAGAGTTGGCATATACCCTGGCAGATGGGTTGGAATATATACGGACCGGTATCGCTGCAGGTCTTGACATCGATAGTTTTGCACCGAGGCTTTCTTTTTTTTGGGGCATAGGCATGAATTTTTATGAAGAAATCGCCAAGATGCGTGCCGCACGGATGCTTTGGGCCGAAATCGTCAGTGGTTTCAACCCGAAGAACAACAAATCACTGATGTTGAGGGCGCATTGCCAGACGAGTGGATGGAGTTTGCTGGCGCAGGATCCGTACAACAACATCACCCGTACAGCGATTGAAGCCATGGCAGCTGTATTGGGAGGTACCCAATCCCTGCATACCAATGCGTTGGATGAGGCACTGGCATTGCCCGGAGATTTTAGTGCAAAGATAGCCAGGGATACTCAGTTGTATCTGCAACATGAAACCGATATTACCAGGGCAATCGATATGCTTGGCGGTTCAGAATACCTCGAACGGCTCACTTCCGAGATAACTGCTCAGGCACGTATGTTGATGCAGGAGGTCGAGGATGCCGGCGGTATGGTAGCGGCCATCGAGCAGGGTGTACCCAAGATGAGGATTGAAGAAGCAGCGGCTCGAAAGCAGGCCTTAATCGATAGTGGTGGCGAGAAAATTATTGGTCTGAATATATACATCCATCAGGAGGAAGAAGACCTTGACCTGCTGGAAGTGGACAATACAGCGGTCAGGGAGAAACAAATCCAGGGTTTGAACCGGATGAGGACACAAAGAGATCCTATCAGATTCCGGGAAGCCATGGATAAGTTGAAAGTTGCCGCTGAGGGAAGTGGTAATCTGCTAGAGGCTTGTGTGGATGCAGCAAGAGCCAGAGCCAGCCTTGGGGAGATCAGCAAGGTGATGGAGGAGTGTTTTGGCCGGCATCAGGCTCAATCCAAAATGATTTCAGGCGTATATTTGCGCAATATGGGAGATAACAGGATGTTTAAAGAAGCAAAGGAGCTGTCGGATGAGTTTGCCAAAAAAGAGGGCAGGCGCCCGAGAATTCTTGTCGCTAAGTTGGGTCAGGACGGTCATGACCGTGGTGCCAAAGTGATAGCAACAGGCTTTGCCGATCTTGGTTTTGATGTGGACATCGGTCCGTTGTTCCAGACTCCTGAGGAAGTAGCCATGCAGGCTGCGGAAAATGATGTACATATCGTGGGAATAAGCTCACTTGCTGCAGGGCATAAAACCCTGGTGCCAGCCACAATTGCCGAGTTGAAAAAGATTGGGCGTGGTGATATCCTGGTTGTTGCCGGTGGTGTCATTCCGCCTGATGATTACAGGTTTTTATATGATGCCGGTGTGAGTGCGGTATTCGGTCCGGGCACTCCCATTCCGCAGGCGGCGGCTGACCTGTTGAGGATTCTCATCAATGCACTTCATCCTGGATAAATGGGGAAAATAGTTTTTGCTTCCGACTTTCACCTTGGCCAAAAGGGCACGACTTCGAGTGAAGAGCGTGAGAAGGCACTTGTTTGCTGGATCGATGAGGTAGCCATGCAGGCAGAGGAAGTGTTTTTTTTGGGTGATACATTTGATTTTTGGTATGAATACAAGTCCGTGATACCCAAGGGATTTACACGTTTTCTTGGTGCGATGGCGCGCCTGGCAGATGCCGGCATACCGATCCATTTGTTTACCGGCAATCATGATATGTGGATATTCGACTATTTTACCAAAGAACTGGGGATTCCACTGTATCGGCAGCCGACAGAATTCGTGCGGCAAGGGCGGAGAATGCTGATTGGCCATGGCGATGGATTAGGGCCCGGTGATCGACGATACAAATTTTTGAAGAAAATATTTAACAATCGGGCCTGTATCTGGCTTTTTCATTGGCTGCATCCTTCCATCGGTATGTGGATAGCCAATAAATGGAGTAGTTCCAGCCGGGAGAGTAACAATGACTATGTTTTTACCGGCCCTGAAAAAGAATACCTGTTGCGTTATTGCGAAGGCGAGTTGAAGTCGGGAGCGAATTTTGACTATATGATTTTCGGGCACCGCCACCTGCCCATTGATTACCTCCTGAGTAATGAGAAAACACGTTATATCAATACAGGGGACTGGCTTAGGTTTAAGTCATATGGTGTCATGGAGGATGGAAAAATCGAATTAAAATTTTATAACGAGCCCGGTCAATCAGTAATTTCCAATGATCCTGAGAGCTGGAAATCATTTTCATGAGATAGTAGGAATAAACAGAGGCTGATAGGGAAGAAAGAAATGGAAGTATAGCAAAGTAAAAATCAGAGGCCTGAAGGATGGTGTCTGAAGGATAATTACTTGAATACATGGATGCTAAATGGTTATAATTCAAGGTTCTATATGGAATAGCGTGGGTAATGAAATTTAAGTTTGGCGGAAGTAAAGTAGATCATATTGATAAATTTGTTGACACACTTTGGTGGATAGTATCCTTCAAGCCCGAAAGAGTAAGAGCATATATAGCCATCTGCTTTATGGCAGTGCAAGGATATTACAATACAGGACCAATCTACAGTATCATCCAATGAGCATAGAAGCCATTAGAACAGCCTTGGTACATACCCAATTATCGATACTAAGAGATAAAACGACTAAGAAATTATACGGACTACCCTCCAAACTCATGCTAGATGCAAAGAAGCTGTACCAGTTAGTAGGACTGAAACTATCTGATCAGCCTTTCCCACTATAAACACCCACAAATGCTTGATTGTCAATTGTTTAACAATTAGACGTAGTGTCTAATTGAAAATACAACTATCTGAATATCAACATTTTAGATAATAAAAGTGCGGAAATCAGGAGAATTATAAGAAGACTACATTGCCTGCCCGGGTGTTGTTCTCCCATTATTACCCCACATGGCTGCCCACCGGCCATCCCTCAGGAGGGGATACGATGCCGAGTTTGCCATCCGCTGATTCTGCGGTCAACAACATACCTTTGGACTCAATACCTCTTAATTTGCGCGGCGCAAGATTGGCGACAACCATGACATCCTTACCTACCAGATCTTCCGGCTTGAAATGCATTGCTATTCCGGAAACTATGGTACGTTTTTCGGTACCTATATCTATAAGAAGTTGCAGTAATTTGTCGGCCTTTTCCACTTTTGATGCTTCAAGGATCTTTCCTGTGACGATGGATACCTTAGCAAAATCGTCAAATTGAATCTCCGCCTGGCCATTTTCTGAAGCGGATGTCGCTTTATTTTCCATGGTCTTTGTTTCAGGTGTGTTGTGACTTGCTTTTAACTTATCAATCTGCGCCTGGATGGCTTCATCCGGAATTCTGGTAAATAAATGCTCAGGCTTGCCGATGACATGCCCCGGCTTGACTAAAAATTCTCCTTCTGCAAGCCGATCCAAGACCTTGAGTAGTTCTCCCTTCTCTTCGATGGGTGGGAGATTGAGCATAGTGCGCATCTTGTCACTGGTAAATGGCAGGAATGGTCTGACTGCAACACTCAAAGCCACTACAATCTGGATGCAGCAATTCATGATCGCCTTGACCTTATTCGGATCTTCTTCATGGATTTTCCATGGCTCATTGAACTGGAGGATCTGGTTACCCATGGTCGAAATATTCATCAATTGCTGTAAAGCACCGCGGAAATCATACAGATATATCTTTTCGCGCATCTCAAACAACATGTCAAAAACATCCATTAGCTCAGCCTCCACAAAGCTGTCTTCCAGTGGCCCATGTGAACCGATGAAATCCTGTTCTTCCTCAAATTTTGGCACTTTGCCGCCGTAAAATTTGTGAGTAAGCACCATGACCCTGTTGACGAAATTGGCCAGATTTCCTACGAGCTCATTGTCATTGAGCTCCTGATAGTTTTTCCATGTAAATTCACTGTCGCGTTGTTCCGGCATGTTGCGGATCATCACATAGCGGAGTACATCTTCCTTTCCCGGCATATCGTCCAGATATTCATGCACCCATACTGCCCAATTGCGGGAGGTGCTTATTTTCTGGCCTTCCAGGTTCAAAAATGCATTGGCAGGTACATTGTCCGGCATGATATAATCACCGTGAGCTTTGAGCAGTGCCGGAAAGATGATGGAGTGGAACACGATATTATCTTTGCCGATAAAATGCACTAAGGCAGAATCCTTATCCTGCCAGTATTTTTTCCAGTCTAGTTTGCGGTCGGAAGCCAGTTGTTTTGTTGCAGAGATATAGCCGATTGGAGCATCCAGCCAAACATACAGCTTTTTACCTTTGGCGCCGGGTAGTTCCTGTGGCACATCCACACCCCATTCCAGATCTCGTGTCATTGCCCGGGGCTGGAGGCCACCTTCGATCCAGGATTTGCACTGACCGAGAACGTGATTCTTCCACTCCGAAGGATCATGGACAATTTTACCGTCTAATTCACCTTTTTCCAACCAGGTACTCAGCCACTTACTGTGATTTTCAAGCGGCAGATACCAGTGTGTTGTTGCCTTCAGCACAGGTGTCTCCCCTGATAGCATGGACACCGGATTGATGAGATCTGTTGGATTGAGGCTTGTACCGCAGTTTTCACACTGATCACCATAAGCACCTTCAAACTTACAGTTAGGGCAGGTGCCCTTGATATACCGATCAGCAAGGAATTGCCTGGCTTTCTCGTCGTAGAATTGCATGGATTCCTGGATGATGAACTGATCTTTCTTGACCAATGTCCTGAAAAAATCCTGTGAAGTTTCATGGTGGAGTGGTGATGAAGTCCTGTGGTATATGTCGAAGGAGATGCCCATACGACGGAAGGTTTCCTCAAACATCGCATGATACTTATCCACTATTTCATGCGGGGTAACACCATCCTTCTGCGCTCTTATGGTGATAGCCGCTCCGTGTTCGTCACTGCCGCAAACATACAGGACATCTTTTTTCATCAATCTAAGGAAGCGGACAAAGATATCGGCACTCAGGTAAGCGCCGGCGAGGTGGCCGATGTGAAGGGGACCATTGGCATAAGGAAGGGCAGAAGTAACAAGGTATCTTTTCGGTAAACGAACAGCCATAAAAAACCGGTTTCTTTTAAACAGCCACAAAGATACTTTATTGAAATATTTTCCTAAAGGGTTTTTTGAATATTTTAGAAAAATTTGATTTTAAAACAATAAGAAAGTCAGACTTTTAAATATAAGGATTAGCAACGAAGCTGAATTTTGAAATTTTTTTTAATGATGTTATAAGTTAATATAATATGTAAAAAATTGCCTGACAGAGTGGATGGTTGAAAAGTGTTTTTTAACTAAAGGAATGCAAATGATAATACTTTTGTCTGGAGTGTGTCTATGCTCATACCGGCGAAGCAAGCCGGGCGGGAAATGATTGTTTCTTCACTTTTTGGTATTTTGATTGAACTAAATATTTGATTTGAAGTGAATAGTTATTTCATTTTTATTAACCCGTAATTATGCTTTATGTCAGGGATTTCAATTATCGTACAATTGCACTAACTTTGCGGAAGAAGATGTTGAAAAGACAGGATACACATATCGTTGCGGTTCATCAGCCTAATTTCTTTCCATGGTTTGGTTATTTTGTAAAAATAGCTTTGTCGGATACTTTCATCCTGCTTGACGATGTGCAGATTCCATGGAGAGGGTATACCCGAAGGACGAAGATCAGAAGACCCGGAAATGATCCTTTGCTGGAGTGGTGTCCGGTAATAATTCCATCCGGATATACCTATGCAGGTATCAACAAGATACCGTTGGATGATCGGAGACAATGGCAAGGTGAACTGTCCGGGAGGCTGGAGAGTAGATATCGGTCCGGAGCGGGTTTTAAGGAATTGTTTCCTCGTGTGCAGGCTTGGCTGAATAACGGGGCTACCAATCTGGCAACTTACAACACAGCTATCATTCGCAACATTATGGACTTGATGGACATCAGAAAAGAATTGAATGTCAGCAGTGACTACCCTGTTTCATCATCGGGTTCGGCGCGAATCGTTGAACTGATGCAGTATTTTGGAGGAAATGTGTATTTAAGCGGGCGCGGTGGCAATAAATACCATCGGGAAAACGATTTTATTGAAGCAGGCATAAAGATCATTGAAGTGCCGAATCTTCTTGAGTCGCCTTTATTGATGGAAGTTGAAGGGATCAATCCGGAGGCTTCCATACTTGAATGGCTTTTCATGTTGGGAATAGACAGGACGAGGGAATTTTTTTACAAATATCTTGATACAATTGTAATAGGGTGAAGCGATTGATGATATTTTTGGTGATAGGGGGATTGATCCAGTCGTGTGCAATAGCGCAGCCGTTGGTTACTCTCAAAGACGCCAGTGATAAAACTAAAAAGGTTTTCGATGAAGGCCGCAAAGCAGCCATGGCACAGTCCTTTGGAACAGCAAAAGCCAAATATAGGGAAGCCTTGCAGTTGACTCCCGGTTTTCAGGATGCCATGATGGAATTGGCGGGCATTTATTTTTCCCAGAAAAACATGGATTCGAGCATATTTTACCTCAATCAGATATTAACAGTCAATCCTAAACCTTCCGCCCGGGTATATTTTACATTGGGGACCATTTATTACGACCGCTATGAATATCGGGAGGCCATTCCTTTATTCGAAAAGTACCTTCAATCGGATGTCAAAAACCCCAAGTCCGTTGAAGACGCAAAGATAAAGCTTGCCAATAGTCAGTTTGCAATAGAGGCCTTGAAGAATCCTCGGTCTTTTGAACCCAAACCCGTGCCGGGCGAGATCAATACCGAATTGCCCGAGTATCTGCCCTCTGAAAGTGCTGATGGTACCGTATTGGTCTTCTCCAGAATGATTGATGGTCAGGAGGATTTGTATTTTTCGAGCTATGATGGCAATAGTTGGTCAAGAGCTGTTCCTTTGGATGCTATCAACACTGAGCATTATAATGAAGCCGGTCAATGCATTAGTGCTGATGGGCACACTATTGTGTATACAGGGTGCAACATGCCCGGAGGGTTGGGAAGCTGTGACTTGTATATTTCTTATTTGGAAAATGGAAAATGGACAAGGCCAAAAAACATGGGAGCTCCGATGAATACTCCCGGATGGGAAAGCCAACCCAGCCTTAGTGCAGATGGGTCCACCCTGTATTTTGCGAGCGACCGCTTAGGTGGATACGGATTGAAAGATATTTGGTTTTCGGAAAGAAGCCCGGATGGTGTCTGGTCTACACCGAAAAATATTGGCGCTCCTGTCAATACGCTGAAAAACGATGGCAGTCCTTTCATTCATCCTGATAATGAGACCCTATACTTCATGTCCGACGGTTTGCCGGGCATGGGCGGTACCGATATTTATCTTTCAAGGAGGCAGGAAGATGGCTCCTGGGGTACTCCTGTCAATCTCGGATATCCCATCAATACATCAGGTAATGAAGGCGCACTGGTAGTCAGTCCTGCCGGTGATATCGCTTATTATACGGCAATAAAGGATGGCGGGAAGCGATCAAAAGAAGGATTTGATGATACGGATATCTATTATTTTCAGTTGGATTCAGCGATCAGACCGAAGCCGGTATCTTTTTTCAAGGCTCGCATGCTGGATGCCATGGCCGGCAAACCTGTCAGGGGCCTGGTTCAGGTGACTGACATTAGGACAGATTCTCTGTATTACAAGGGGTTGGCTGCTGATGACGGGACTGTGCTGGTCTGTCTACCCAAAGGCGGCCTGTATGGTATTCAGATCATAGCCAGGGGATACCTATTTGTATCAGAATCGGTTGAAATACCGGATGGAGGGGATGCTGATCATCCTTTCATCGCAGAGTATTTGTTGCATAGGATTGAAGAATCAAAGGGCAAGGCGATGGTCCTGAAAAATATTTACTTCACAAGTGGAAGTGCGGAGCTTTCTCCTGTATCGGATGCTGAATTGAAGGTTCTGGCAGCTATGTTTTTCGCCAATCCTGATATCCGGGTACGAATCAATGGCCATACCGATGATGTTGGAAGTGATGAGGATAATATCCAACTGTCGGTTATGAGGGCAAATTCAGTCATGGAACGTTTGATTGAATTGGGTGTCTCTGCCAAATCATTGTCTGCCAAAGGCTTCGGGGAGTCTGTGCCCATCGGTGATAATACGACCGAAGCCGGAAGAAAATCCAACCGGCGCATAGAATTTGAAATCCTGCCATAAAGGTTGCTGTTTTGAAAGAGACAATGGGCCGGATGGTTGCCATAGAACAATATTACAACGGACAATTCTTTTGATATAAATATTGGATAAATTTTCAGATCAACAAATTAAAGCCCGGTGCATTGCTTGACACGCTATAGGCCCTTGAAAATTGCATATATTGGTGAATAATCCATGCATAATTGGGCAGATTTTGAATTTTCCGACAATATTTCTTACTTTTACCCGCATCACAAAACAAAAAACGAAACACGCTGTTATATGGCGAATTTATTCAGGAAGAAATCGATCCAGACAATATTGGCGGATTCTGCTGCCGGGATGGAAGATGGGCATGGATTTGGTCTCAAGAAAGTACTTGGCGTCAAGGATCTGACATTGCTAGGCGTTGCTGCGGTCATCGGAGCAGGAATTTTTTCGAGCATCGGTAAGGCAGCCTATGACGGCGGACCGGGTGTTGTGTACCTCTATATTTTTACCGCTATTGCCTGTGGTTTTGCTGCCTTGTGTTATGCTGAGTTTGCTTCCACAGTGCCTGTTTCAGGTAGTGCATATACGTATTCCTATGTTGCCTTTGGGGAGTTATTTGCCTGGATCATAGGTTGGGATTTGTTGATGGAATATGCCATCGGTAATATAGCGGTTGCCATAAGTTGGAGTGATTATTTTACCAACCTGGTCGGTAAAGCCGGACTTCATATTCCGGATTGGCTGACGATGGACTATGTGACAGCCCATGCGGGCTTTGAGAAAGTGAATGCGGCCCTGGGTACTGGCGCCAACATATCCTCTATGGATGTTGTAGAGTTGTCAAAATATTATGCATGGACCAATGCCCCTAGTATAGGACCACTGAGATTCATCATCGACTTGCCGGCGATGGCGATAGTCGCTCTGATCACTTATATTGTTTATGTTGGAATCAGGGAGTCCAGGACTGCCAGCAATATCATGGTGGGCATTAAACTGGCAATCATTCTACTCGTTGTCCTGATCGGTGCCTTTTATGTCAATACGGATAACTGGTCGCCTTTCACTCCGAACGGGATTGGAGGGATATTGAAGGGTGTGTCAGCTGTTTTCTTTGCTTATATCGGTTTTGATGCCATCAGTACCACGGCCGAGGAATGTAAGGATCCTCAACGGGACTTACCCCGGGGCATGATCTATGCTTTGATCATCTGTACCGTACTATACGTTGCAGTGTCATTGGTGCTGACCGGAATGGTGCATTACAGCAGGTTGAATGTCGGTGACCCGCTGGCGATGGTTTTTGATGCAGTGGACATGAAGTTTGTCTCGGCTATCGTTGCCGGTAGTGCCATCATCGCCACGGCGAGCGTCTTGCTGGTATTCCAGTTGGGCCAGCCTAGAATATGGATGAGCATGAGCCGGGATGGCCTTTTGCCAAAGGTTTTCTCGCGTATTCATCCTAAATACGGCACGCCTTCATTTTCGACCATTTTGACCGGTTTTGTAGTGGCGGTGCCGGCATTATTCCTCAATCTTGACGTTGTACTTGCCTTGACAAGCATCGGTACCTTGTTTGCCTTTGTCCTTGTATGCGGTGGTATCCTTGTCTTGCAACAGAACCCCGATCGTCCGAAGAGTAAGTTCCGGGTCCCATATATCAACGGTCAGTGGATTTTCCCAATTGGATTGGTGGCAGCTATTGTAGCCATCTTATATAATTACCCTACTTATTTCCATGACTTATTAACATGGGAGAATTTTCCGATGATTGTCTTTTGGGTGGTAATCCCGGTGCTTGCATTCTACACCATTAGGCGTAAGTTTTCGCTGATTCCAATACTTGGATTGGTAAGCTGTTTTTATTTAATGGCTCAGGAGAGTCATACCAATTGGTTCAGGTTTATCATTTGGTTGGTTCTCGGACTGGTCGTTTATTTTCTGTATGGATTTACCCACAGTAAGCTGGCCAAAGAAGGAAAATAAAAATTCGGATATCGCTTTAGTTTGATTTAGGCATTGTTTGTCTGTTGGAATCTATTTGACCGTCCAATTCTGTCAGGAAATGTAAGGAGTCCTGGACACTGCGAATTCCTTTTATCTTGAAGATCAGATTACGCAGGGTTTTCTGCATGGAAAGATTTGGATTTTTAGTAGTTGCCAGCATCTGGAAGATGGCCTTAAAAGTTTCGGACTCGTAATAAGAAGCCTGTGGGTTGGATGGAAAAAACAGACTCAAATGACCTCCTTTTATCACACCGCGCTCAAAGCCCAATACACGCATCGTCCAGCGCATCCTTAGTCCATCGGCCAACTCCTTTACTGCATCCGGTATTGGTCCGAAGCGGTCTGCCATATCCAAAAGGAATTTCTGTAGGGCTTCTTCATCCTCTATAGCATCCATTTCGTGGTATAAAGCAAATCTTTCACTGGTGGATGTGACGTAATTGTTTGGTATGAGCATCTCTCCGTCAGTTTCTATCACAACGTCACGGACATGTACTTTCTTGGTATTGATTTCCTCCCGGAAGGTTTCTTTGAACTCTTCTTCCTTCAACTCCCGAATCGCTTCTTCCAAAATCTTCTGGAAGGCATCGTAACCGATTTCAGAGATGAAGCCACTCTGTTCACCACCTAAGAGGTTGCCACTGCCTCTGATATCAAGATCGCGCATGGCTATTTCGAATCCACTTCCCAATTCGGAGAATTCGACTATGGTTTTGAGACGTTTTTTTGCTTCATTGGTAAGGGAGGACATGGGTGGAGCTATTAGGTAGCAATATGCCTTTTTGTTGGAGCGACCAACCCTTCCCCTAAGCTGGTGGAGGTCGCTCAAGCCGTAATGATGCGCATTGTTGATGATCATCGTATTGGCGTTTGGAATATCCAGTCCGGTTTCGATGATATTCGTCGATACCAGGACATCGAACTTTCCTTCAATAAAATCGACAAGAGTTTGTTCCAGAAGTTTGCTGTCCATCTGCCCATGTGCTGCAGCGACATTGGCATCCGGAACTAATTTCAGTATAAATTCCACCATTTCCCCCAGATTTTTCACCCGGTCATGGACAAAGAACACCTGGCCGCCACGTCTCATCTCGTTTTCGATAGCCTCCCGGATGGCTCGTTGTTCGAAAGGCTTTATTTCTGTGTATATTGGTTGTCTGTTTAATGGAGGTGTACGTATGACGGTTAGGTCCCGTGCGGCCATTAGGGAAAATTGAAGTGTACGGGGTATGGGTGTGGCGGTCAAGGTGAGCGTATCGACATTAACCATCATGGATCGAATTTTTTCTTTTGCAGCCACTCCAAATTTTTGCTCCTCATCAATTATCAGTAAGCCGAGGTCTTTAAACGCTACATCCTTGTTCAATAAAGCATGTGTGCCTATGACGAGGTCAGTTTTCCCGGATTTCAGACTTTCATATACCTCTTTTTTTTCCTTAGTTGATTTGAAACGGTTGAGGTATTGAACATCGACACTAAAATCCCTGAGTCTGTTGTTAAATGTATGAAAATGCTGTAGTGCAAGAATGGTGGTCGGTACCAGCACTGCTACTTGCTTGCCGTCATTGATGGCTTTGAATGCGGCACGAATGGCTATTTCTGTTTTTCCAAAACCAACGTCTCCACAGATCAGTCGATCCATAGGATAAGGTTTCTCCATATCCTCCTTGACTTCCTGCGTAGCCTTGAATTGATCCGGAGTATCTTCATACAGAAAAGACGCTTCCAACTCCGCCTGTAGATATCCATCAGGAGCGAAGGCAAATCCATCGCTGGCTTTTCGCTTGGCGTATAATTTGATGAGTCCCTCGGCGATATCCTTAACCTTGCGCTTAGTCTTTTGTTTGAGTTGCTTCCAGGAGTCAGAACCCAATTTGTTGATCATGGGCGGCTCTCCATCCTTACCGACGTACTTGGAAAGCTTATGCAGAGAGTTGATACTGACATACAGGATGTCATTGTTGCGGTACAGTATCCGTACAGCTTCCTGTTTTACACCACCAATATCGATGGTTTCCAGTCCGGAGAATTTGCCTACACCATGATCGATGTGGGTGACATAATCTCCGGGCTGCAATTCCTTTAACATCCTCAGAGTAACAGCCTGATCACGCGTATAGCCGGTTTTTAGGCTGTATTGATGATAACGTTGAAATAGCTGATGGTCAGTGAGTATTTCAACTTTGCTTTTTTCGTCCGTCAGACCTTCATGCACGACACCTATCACAGGCTGGAAGGTATTTGGTGCTCCCAGGTCATTGAGGATGGCTTCCAGGCGCTGGAGTTGCCGTTTATTTTCACTGAAAAACCAGGTTTTGATTCCTTTTTCGGCATTTTCCTCCAGATGTTCCTTCAGTAATTTGAATTGTTTGTTGATAACGGGATGTGGCTTGGTCTGAAAATGAAGGGTCTCATACTTGATTCTTCCATCAGGTTTTGATAGGTAGAAAATGGTATATTTTTTCAAGCTCTCTTCAAAAATATCCGGAGAGATAAAAGCCCTGTCCCGCAGAAATTTTTGTGCTTCCGGTTGCTCTATCAGAGATGCGTTATGTAGTGAATCTTCCGCCTTTTCGTATGCCGCCTTTATTTTGTCAAGCAATACATTACGATCTTCCAACACAATATGCCATCTTGTGTCCATCAGGTCCAGTAAGCCAATTCTGTCTTCGGATTCGAATTTGACATTGGCATTGGGCAGAATGTTGAGATGATTGACATTTTTAACAGACAATTGTGTGTTGGGATCAAATACCCTGATGCTCTCCACCTTATCATCATCCATTTCTATCCTGTATGGTTGGCTGTTGCCAAAGGAAAATATGTCCACAATCGCTCCACGCAGAGAGAACTGACCCGGTTCATATACAAAGTCAACACGTTCGAATCCATATTCTATCAGGATGTTCATCACAAAATCCTGGTCGAAAAGCTCACCTACAGTGACCGTTATCTTGTCTTTTTCAAGTTCAGCAGGCTTGATAATCTTTTCAAAGATTGCTTCCGGATAGGTAACAACGATCAAGGGAGTAACGGAAGACGAGATGGCTGAAGAAACCTCGGATTTACGTAATACGTTAGCTGCGTTGACTTCATCAAAGCGACCCGGTCGTCTGAATGAATCAGTCAAAAGATGCACCGGTCCGGGCTTGAAGGTCAGTAAGGTATCGTAAAGATAGGCTGCGCGGTCTTTATCATCAGCGACAAACAGGAATGGGCGAGGGTTTTTTCGATATGCTGATGTCATGAATATTAGCGGCCCACTCCCGCTCAATCCTTCAATATAATAATTTTTAACACTGTCGCCTTGCGGCCATACCGGATTGGATGATCCAAACCTGTCAATAATTTCTTCTATGGTTTCCACAGTGCAAATGTAAAAAAAATGACTGCTTATCGTTCTCTAAGTTGAGCTCAAGATTTTAACTGTGGAATTCTTAGGGCAGATTTTTAATGTGCGAATATATGTATGCCGTTGCCTGCTGCATTTAACCTGGATTTATTGGCTTTAAAGAGGTTTTTGCTATTTCAATACATGACAAAATTTGCAATTAAGATTCGTTTGGGAGCAATTATTTAATCTTACACTTGATTTGAGCAAAATTCTATTTAATTTTTTTTCTGATGTATAAAGCCCGACCTGGTTACTTAGCAGAGAGTCTGTAGACTTTTGTTTCATGCGGTACAATTGATACTTTCCTATTCTTTTGTACAGGTAATCTTTCCTTTTTCCAAACATCAAAGGCAAATTTCATATCCGGAAATTCAGAATAAATCTTATCCATTGAAAATATCAGGGTTGAGTCAGATGCATTAAGGATGCCTATTGCTATATCTCCGTTTGACAATGGTTTTGTGAAGATATGCCAATTGTCAATGATATATCGCTGTGCCTGGATCCCACGACTGTCCTGATTGATGTCTATGATGTCTTTGTTGGTCAGAATCATTTTGGTTGTGGTGTTCATATTGCGGATATCACAGGATATCATGAGCGGAGCAGCCATCAGGCACCAAAGGCTCATCTGGCTTTGATATTCGATGTCAGAACAACCCGTGCCTCCAAGATCTCCGGAGGGGCCTTCTTTCCCATTAAGACCTACAACGAGCATATCAGCGTCATTCCAGCCACCCGGGCCGGCAAATTTGTTAAGGCTTGCGTTGACATTCATGATGTCGAATATTCCTGCGCCGAGATGGTGCAGATCGGCCGGAGTCTCCGGTTTGGTTTTACTTCGCCATTTATCTCTGACATCGGCTGTGGTGCGCCATAATTGCCCACCTGCTTTTCCCGCCCAAAGCCAAGGTTCACGGTCACCCCATTCGCAGATGCCGAGGATGATTTCACGCCCGCATGATTTAAGTGCTTTGGCCATTTTTGCATATCTTGCTATGGCTGTTTCCCGATCGGAAGGCGCATTGCAATAATCATATTTGAGGTAATCAATGCCCCATTGGGCAAAGGTGCGTGCATCCTGATCCTCGAAATGAAGGCTACCGGTATAACCGGCACAGGTCAGTGGTGCACCATCGGAATAAATACCCAGCTTCAGTCCCTGGCTGTGCACATAGTCGCTGAGGGTTTTCATGCCGGAGGGAAACTTGACCGGATCGGGGATGAGATTGTTTCGGTTGTCCCTACCTCCCTGCCATCCGTCATCAATGAAGATATGATTAAATCCAAGATCCCTCAGCCCGGTTGACACTAAGGCATCTGCTATGGTACGAACATCGTTTTCAGTGAGGTTGTCCTTGAAATAATTCCAGGTCATGAAGCCCATGGGAGGGGTGGGGGAGGCTATCTGCTGGCTAAATGCGTCGTGGATGAAAAAGATTAGTAAAAGGATCGAAATCGGATGCTTCATTTGTGAGAATGAGATTGATACAATGCGTCAAGATACGCAAAATAACAATTATCGCGATGATCAGCCCATCTCTATTTTTCGAATTGCCTTATGGTTTTTACAAAAAAAGGCCGGCAAGTGCCGGCCTTTTTTTGATATTTCAAGGGGAAAATGATTACATCATTCCGCCCATTCCGCCCATTCCGGCCGGATGGTCATGCCCTGCATCTTCTTTTGGCTTGTCGTTGATAACACACTCCGTAGTGAGGATCATTCCGGCTATAGAAGCGGCATTTTCAATTGCTATCCTTGTTACTTTTGTAGGATCTATGACACCTGCAAGCTTAAGGTCTTCATATTTGTCCGAACGCGCATTATATCCGAAGCTTCCTGAGCCCTCAATAACCTTTTGCAGCACTACAGAACCTTCCATGCCTGCGTTCTCAACAATGGTACGAAGAGGAGACTCCAGTGCTTTTCTAACTATCTGGATACCGATGGTTTCATCTTCATGATCACCTTTCAGATCTTTGATTGCATCCAGTGCTCTGACTAACGCTACGCCACCACCTGCAACGATACCTTCTTCAACGGCAGCTCTTGTAGCATGTAATGCATCGTCAACGCGGTCTTTTTTCTCCTTCATTTCGACTTCTGTTGGAGCACCGACATAAAGAACGGCGACACCACCGGACAATTTAGCCAGACGCTCCTGAAGCTTTTCCCGGTCGTAGTCGGAAGTGGTGATTTCGATTTGTTGCTTGATGGAGTTGATACGAACCTGGATTTCCTCCTGAGTTCCTGCGCCACCAATAATGGTCGTGTTGTCCTTATCTACTGTAATTTTTTCAGCAGTACCAAGATGCTCTAGTTCAACATTTTCCAGTTTGTAGCCCTGCTCTTCAGAGATTACAGTTCCGCCTGTCAAAATGGCAATATCCTCAAGCATGGCTTTTCTTCTGTCACCGAAGCCGGGAGCTTTGACAGCAACGATTTTAAGGTTGGCACGCAATCTGTTGACAACCAAAATGCCCAAAGCCTGACTGTCTATGTCTTCTGCAATAATCAACAATGGCCTTCCTGATTGCATGGTCTTTTCAAGGACAGGGACGATGTCCTGCATGTTGGAGATTTTCTTGTCGTGGATCAGGATATATGGATGTTCATATTCTGCCAGCATTTTATCCGGATTGTTGATGAAATATGCGGATAAGTATCCACGGTCAAATTGCATACCTTCCACCACATCAACATAAGTGTCTGTTCCCTTAGCTTCCTCAACAGTTATTACTCCGTCTTTAGAAACTTTCTTCATAGCATCCGCGATAAGGGTTCCAATCTGCTCATCGTTGTTTGCAGAGATCGAACCAACCTGCTTGATCTTGTTAAAATCATCGCCGATGACTTCTGATTGCTTATGCAGGTCACTGATAACTTCCTTAACAGCTTTGTCAATACCTCTTTTCAGGTCCATTGGATTGGCACCTGCAGTAACGTTTTTCATTCCCGCCGTTACCATTGCTTGAGCAAGTACTGTTGCAGTGGTTGTTCCATCGCCGGCTGCATCAGCAGTTTTGGAAGCAACTTCCTTTACCATTTGAGCACCCATATTCTGAACCGGATTTTCCAATTCAATTTCCTTTGCCACGGTAACACCGTCCTTGGTAACAGTCGGTGCTCCGAAGCTTTTTTGAATAACTACATTACGACCTTTAGGTCCAAGAGTTACTTTTACTGCATTGGCCAATGCATCCACACCGGCTTTCAATTCATTGCGCGCTGCGCTATCGAAGCTAATTTCTTTAGCCATAATACTTTAGATTTTTAATTTTAACAAATGAGTAAATAGAATGTATTAGCGAGTTACAGAATGACGAGAATGTCGTCTTCACGCATGATCAGAAATTCTTCCCCCTGGTAGTTTAATTCCTGACCGGCATATTTTCCATAAAGAACTATGTCCCCGACCTGTACGGTCATAAGATTGCCATCCTTGCCGGGACCTACCGCGATCACTTCACCTCTTTGGGGCTTCTCTTTTGCCGTATCGGGGATAATGATACCGCCTTTGGTTTTTTCTTCAGCAGGAGCAGGCTTCACTACTACTCTGTCGTTAATTGGTTTCATGTCTATGTTCTATTTAATTTTTACAAAAATATTTTTCGCTTACCCTTAAGCATAAACCATGCCAATGGAAGGTGATGTGACAATTTTTCGTTTTCTTTGCCATTGTGTCAGTTGCTGTGTGTTTTAATTGGCATGTATCGTTATTATTGTTGCATATATTAATTAACGGTTATAATGTTGGTTCTTACAGGAATTTTCATATCTTAGTAATTTGATGTATTGCCAGAACTTTGAAATTTGTTTAAGCGTCTTGAGTTTCTATAATAGTCAGTAGCATTGGGAATGGCATATGTTTTTAAATCCGAATACTTTTTTAGATGCGTCTAAATATTATTTTATCTGGTATTCTGTTAGTCCTCTTTGGGGCATGCAATAGTTCGGTTAAGATTCGAACCGGCGAAGCAGCTTTTGATGTTGGTCAGTATTCCGTTGCAGTGGAAATGCTGAAGGAAGAAATTGAGAAAACGGAGAACAAGGCTTTGAAGGCCGAAAAGGCTTTCCTGATGGGCAAGGCTTATGAGATGATGAATGACCCTGACAATGCCCTTGTCTGGTTCAGAAAGGGCATCGAAGGGAGCGACTCTCCGACCCGCATGGTGTACCTTGCCTATGCTTTGAAGAATACAGGTCGATATGCAGAAGCAATGCAGGTTTTCAATGAACTCAGCAAGCAATTGAATGATCCGAATCGGTTCAGGTCAGAAATCGTTTCCTTGAATAATGCTTTTCAATGGCAAAAAGATGCTGTTACAGATCCCTATAAACTGACTTTATGTCCCTTCAATAGTGCTGATGCAGATTATTCACCAGTCATTAGCAAGGAGGGCAAAATAATATTTACTTCAGATCGGAAACAGGATGATGCGGAAGCTCCTTACAAATGGACCGGAAGAGGGTTTAGCAATATTTTTGTTGCAGATTCCGGTGGTAGCGAGGCATTGCCATTATCCGGGTTGGTTAATACGACAGATAATGAAGGATTGCTTGTATATACCCAGGCAGGAGATGAGATGGCATTTTGCCGCTGCTTTGACAGAGTTGGCGGAAATTCCTTTTGCAAAATCCTGATATCAAGGTATGTTGACGGAAGCTGGACAGATCCTCAGGTATTTCCATTTGTCAATGACAGTATGAATTATCTGAGTCCTTGTTTTGGCCGTGATAGTAACCTCCTTTTTTTTGCAGCCCATGATCCACAGCTTAATTCCGGATTTGATATTTATTATTCCCAACGTTTGAATGGCGTATGGCAGGAGCCGATTCGTCTTCCGGGCATCGTCAATTCGGAATACGATGAAAAATACATCACCTTCGACCGGGATACCCTGTATTTCTCCTCCAACCGACCCAGCGGTATGGGTGGCCTGGATATATACAAAACCTATGTGGCAAGAGGAAGCTGGATGCCTCCGGTTAATATGAAAGCTCCGGTCAATTCTCCTTATGATGATTTTTCGATGTTTTTTGAAAAAGATATTGGCGGTGATGATAAGGTATTGGCACGTGGATTTCTTACTTCCAATAGACCCGGAGGAAATGGCAGTGATGATATTTACCGATTTACAAAAGTAAGGCTTAAGGAAACCAAGCCTGTTATCGATACACCCGACATCGATGACAAAAGTATTTTGGTAAGGTTGAATGTCTTTGTCCGGGGACACAATATTGTGGATGGAAAATTAGCCGGCGGTACCACGGAACTATCATCAGCGACCGTTAAGATAAATTCAGGCGGAACAGATACAACCATTCAGGCCGACAAATATGGAAAGTCCTCTACCTTGATTCGAATAGTCGACCAGATGGTCATCACAGCCTCTAAGGAAGGCTATCTCACATCTTCCAAAACCATTGACCGGCAAGTGATCCGGATCGACAGCACGAAACGGATTCAGGAATTTAACATGGTGATGAATCTTTATCCTGTTTTGTACGATCAGGAAATCATAATCAAGGATATTTATTATGACCTGGATAAGTACGACATCAGGAAGGATGCAATCGGCTCTCTGGATGAACTTTTGTCTATTTTGAGACTGAATCCTTCGTTTAAAATCAGAATCAATTCCCATACTGATTGTCGGGGTAGTGAAGCTTACAACAAGACATTATCTGCCAGGCGGGCCAAATCGGTCGTGGACTATCTGACTGCCAATGGAATCAACCGCAACAGGCTCTCCTCCCGGGGATTCGGTGAAATGATGCCGCTGGCAAAATGTCCTTGTGAAAAGTGTACCGAAGAAGAGCATCAGCTCAACAGGAGGACAACCTTCCAGCTTGTCAGATAGCTTTAGGCAGCTGAGGAACTATGGACCTGCGAAGGTTTCTTTGTAATGATCCTTGGAAACCTCGGCAGGTTACTATATCATTATGATATATTTAAAATATTATAAATCAGTATTATACATATTTAAAGTAATTGTACATAATATCCGTATTTTGTCTACCGTATTTTTTCCTTACCTTCATTCCAAACATTGTAACACAGTGAAGCAAGGCAGTAATTTTATTGAATTAAGAGGATTCTCCGTTACCATTGTCATGATTTATAATGTAATAGATGTAGCAGGATGACCGATTACTACCAAATATTAGGTCTGCCTGCCGGAGCATCGGCTACAGAAGTTAAAAAAGCTTATCACAAGCTTGCCCTCAAATACCATCCGGATAAAAACCCGAACAATACCAACGCTGAGTACATCTTCAAGCAAATAACCGAAGCGTACAATTGTCTTTCCAATCCTGCAGATAAATTGCTCTATGATATGCAATTCTCTGTTCAACAACAGAGTCTTGCACACGTATACAGGGATGATAAAAAATACCAGGAAGCGAAAAAGCAACAGGTTACTCCAACAGCCATGCTCACCATCTTTCAGAATCTGAGAAGGGAAGTCGCCCGCGTAGATAAAAGTAAGATAGACCCCGGCCGGTATTTTGTATCCATCAACAACCTCTTGTCTATTGCCAATATCGATTATTTTCTTTCAGTGGGAGATATTGCAACGAACAGGGACATTGTTTTTGAGGCAATGGCATGTTGTAAGCCGCTTCCCTATTTTTTTGTCAACAGGCTTGTACCACGATTGGTTAAGCTTGCAGGAGCAGACAATGAAACAATAGTGAAGATTTATGGTTTCGATAGGCGACACCGGATGCGCGAAAAATGGATACGCTACTTACCATTGATCTTATTTTTAATGTATATCCTGATCAATGTTTCATTATTTTGGAAAGGTTGTTAGTATCCGGCTGTAGGCTGATTTTGATTAAATAAGGTTGACATTAATAATAATAGCCCATGTATGTTATGCTGTCATTTGATGTCGGGGGTTTATTGGATAATCATTTTCAAGTCTAAGTAAATTAATGTTAACGAAGCGCCTTTATAGTTGAATAATATTTACATTTACGCCTGATAATTGATTAATATCTATGAATTGTTTCCGATTAATATTACTGTGTCTTCTTCCGGTTTTTGCCTTCAGCCAACCCTGTTCCACAGGATGTGATGGCAAGCGGTATATTGAATATGTCTTTCCTGAGTACGAAATCACTTCCATGAAATATGCGAGGCCGATACCGGAGAACTTCGACCTATACCTCGATGTATATCAACCAAAAGGAGATCAGCTGGAGAAGAGGCCTATGATCCTTTTTGTCCATGGAGGAGGCTTTGTGTCAGGGAGTAAGGCGGATATGGCCGGATTTTGTATTGATTATGTAAAACGCGGTTTCGTTACAGCCTCCATTGATTATCGATTGATGTTTGGAATTCCCGATCAGGCCGGGTTTATACGGGGCGTTGTCAAAGCAATGAATGACTTCAAGGCTGCCTATAGGTTTTTCAAGGTTGACGCTTCAGGCGCCAATCAGTTTAGAATTGATACCACGAAAATGATGATTGGCGGATATTCTGCCGGTGCGGTTACTGTTCTGCATTCGGCCTATCTTGACTCCGGAGACTATGTGCCGCCAATAATCCTCAACGAGATCAATGCCCAGGGTGGTTGGAAGGGCAATACCGGAGATACAGAGAATCTGTCTCATCGGGAGGATGACATACTGGGTGTATTCAATTATGCGGGAGCTACTTTTACCAAAGAGCTCTTTGATGAGGGTGACCCTTTTCTGATGAGCTATCATGGTGATATTGATAATACTGTTCCAATAGATTCGGCTGATTTCTTTGGCTTTGCGACTGCTTATGGGTCAAGAGTCCTGCATCCTAAGTGTGCTGAAAAGGGTATCCCCCAGACTCTGGAGGTAGTGCCAGGCGGTGGCCATACCGAGATATTTACCGATCCGAATCTATGGCCATACCTGCTCGAATTTGTTGGCAAAGCTAAAGATATCTATTATCCCCGCATCTGTGGTACGCCTGCAAATACAGGGACCTTGGCAGATGAAATTGCAGCTACTGCCTTTCCCAATCCTTCCTCCTCCAAAATCAAAATAACATTTGACCGGAATGTGGATGGAGTATTGATCTATGACAGATACGGAAGATTGATGAGCAAACATACTCCATCCGGGCATGTTATAGAGGTGGAAAAGCATGAACTTATACCGGGCATTTATTTTGCAATACCTGTGATTGATGGCAGGCAATACAGGGCAGTCAAGATTGAGTTCTATTGATTAAAAAGCAGATATCCCATTGCATTCTCAAACTCATACTTTTGATCTGAAATTATTTTGCCGCTCAGGCTGTTAATAATTATTCGATATTCAATATCCATTTGCTTTCCGGTTACTATAATGGGTGATTGGGCATTGAAACATGCTGTTCCGCATTTGTTCAAGGCATCGATGACTGTTTTTTCAGCATCCGCAGTAATTCTTTTGCCGTTGATATTAAGTTTAAACCCTGAAGTGTCCAGTGTAATGATATTATTTTGATCCTTGAATGAAATATTCAGATCAAATGGTACCAATCTGGAATATGAAATGATTTCTATTTGATTTTGTAGGGGGGAATAACTATAATCAAACCTGGCCATATTATATCCACCCGATTGAGGTACATTGATTTCCTTGAGAAATGTATAGCTATTGGGAGAACTGTAAAATGAGGATGCATTGATCGAATTGCTGATAGCAGTATCGCCTTTTTCCATCTTCGGTTCTTCAAAGAACTTTTGTTGTCGGTCGATGATTGAATCGGCTATTTTATCCCAACTTGCGATATCAAAACCTTTCATTGATCTTGCTCCATGATTTAGTAAAAGGTAATCAATAATGGAGTTTAACTCGGTAGTAACCTTGTCATTTGCTTTGTATTCATTGATTTTACCTTTTTTATAATAATCCTGAATTTGGGCGTCATGCATAATTTTTTCAATTCTATTTTGCTGGCTTTTTTGACTGATTGCATCAAAACCCCATGGGCCAAAACAGGCTAAAAGGAAAAGTGCTGTCAGGGATGCCGGAATAACTATTATATTGTCTTTTTTAGAAAGGAGGAAATATCCTGGTATCAATGTCAGCCATATGGCCAGGATGGCAACCACGTATCTGTGGATGGTAAATCCGTACTGGCCAATTCTTGTCCAGATACTGACATGTAACAAAAGTATCAAGGGGACAAGAGCTATAAAAAATGTTTTGGAATAAATCCTTACCCATTTTTTTTCCGTTGAGTTCCTGATTGGATATATCAACAGGAAGCCAAGGATTCCGGCGATGGAAAATAAAAGGACAAGGTAGGCTATCCAACCCTTTGGCAATGACCATAATACAATAATCTTTATCGAAAATGCATACAGAATGATTGCATATAATGCCATCAAAGGGATTAAAACGAATTGTGTGAAGACTTTTAGAGAAAGCGGGTATTGAAATTCCGAACCGGATTCATCAAACGAAGTCTTCATTCCTGCCAACACAAAAAATGTATTGTAGACAACCAATGCTACAATCATCAGATCAAAATACAAATTATAGGAGATATGGACCCCGAATAGGTTGTTCAATGCTGCTATTGCCGCAATTACTCCCAGATACAGCACCAGGGTAAAGAAAAGTGAACCAATAGTTCTTAGCAACAAATTGGTGTTGAATTGCCAAAAATCCCTGACCGAGCTATATTTTCTATAGGCACTAAGCGATAGCAGACCATGAAAAGCCAGAAATAAGGCCAATGTTCTGTAGAATTGCTTATCAGCCCTCAGCTCGTAATTCACATAGTAGATTCCAAGCATCAAAATTATTGTTCCCAGTCCTAACGTGAAGTATAAGATTTTTTGATTTTGCTTATTTACAAGGACATGAAGAGCTAAAAATGCGGGTATGCATAATCCAAGACTGAATAATATTCTGGAAACGTTATGGGATGCAAAAAAAGACAGTTTGTCTCCGGCTTCAATTTGATAAATCCATAGCCCTGCCAGGATCAGGGCAGTTGTCACTACAAGAAAATAATTGCTGAATAGATTCTTGAAGATATCGGGCCATTGCTTAATTGCTGAAAGTCTAAATCGGAAAATTGACATTGAATTTTAATCTTAATTGTTGTTTAAATTTTTATAAAAATACTCTTATTTCACATATTACGCACTACATTCCTGCATTTGGATTTGTTAGTAATAACTTGAGCATGTTTAAATAAAGGGAATTTAATGATCATGAAATAATACACTGTATTGACTTAGACTTTGGGTGCAATGTTCATTAAAGTGGTTGCCGTCCGGGAAGATATGTTCACCTCCCTGTTGAGCCTTGCGCTATGCTATAAGCTGATCAGATAAGTATTATCTGAAATATTGTCAGGACTAACTATTTTTGTTCCCTTATTCTCATTTTTAAATCAATCTGATGGCCATCGTCCAAAACGTGAGACACCTCTTTGTCAATGCCTATTCCGGCATTAAAAGAGAGGTTTGGTTGCTGTCACTCATCATGCTGATCAACAGATCAGGTGCGTTGGTCTTTCCATTCCTGAGCATCTACCTTACCAGACATCTTGGGTTTTCTGAGATTCAGGCGGGCTGGGTGTTGTCGGCTTATGGCGTCGGCTCAATGGTTGGTACTTTGACGGGTGGCTGGCTGACGGATAAATATGGTAGTTTTAGGACACAATTCGGTGCACTTGTTCTAAGTGGCATTGGATGGATAATTCTGGCACATATTACCGAATACCATCACCTGCTGATGCTTGCCTTTATCCAAAGTTCCATTGGCGATATCTTCCGGCCTGCCAACAACAGTTCAATCACCCTATTTACGGACGCCGGGAATAGAACCAGGTCATTTTCACTAAACAGGATGGCGATGAATCTGGGATATTCCATAGGTCCTGCCATTGGAGGTATTTTTGCCACTATTTCCTATACCTTGCTTTTTTGGGGAGATGGTTTGTCCTGTATTTTTTCCTCTATCGCTTTCTTTATTATTTTTAGAAGGTATTTTACTAAGAAGGGGCCCGTTGAGGAAGATCGACCGGAAATTCCTGTGCGTGGTGAAACTACCGGTCCTTTGAAAGATACAATTTTCCTTGTTTTTGTTATAAGTGTCATTCTTTTTGCCACGGTATTCTTTCAAATGCTCTTTACCTTACCGATTTACTATGCACAACACTACAAGATTGGTGAAGCCCATATCGGAACACTGCTTGCTGTGAACGGACTTTTTGTGTTTGTTTCAGAGATGGCTTTTGTACATTATGTAGGGAACCGGATTGAGAATCATAAGCTCATCATTGCCGGTGTTCTGGCTACCGGCCTGTCCTTCATTATGCTCAATTGGGTACATCACTCCGCATGGTTGATCGTGGCAATGATTGTGCTCAGTCTGGCAGAAATACTTTCCATGCCGTTTATGCAGACCTATGTTGCCAATCGGGCTACGCAAAGTAATATTGGCAGATATCTGGCTCTGTATTCTTTTGCGTTCAGTGTTGCCTTTATTTTCGCTCCTCCACTCGGTATGTGGACGATCAAGAATTTTGGATTTCATATGTTATGGAATGGTTGCATGGCAGTTGCGGCTATCAATACCGTCGTTATTTACTTTGTATTCAAGGCAGATAAGCACAGGAAGGCCTCCTTGAAATCTGAAAGGGGATAAATATTATAACTTCCGGGGAAAATCAGGTAGAGAATAAGTATAATTTATTATTGAAATGTAAGGTCTTAGCTGTTTAGCCCGGGTTGCGCTTACGCAGATGAGATCCTGTGTAGATTGGAAGTTTCCGGAGGGGGATGTTCTGATTTGTGTACTACAGATTTTTTAGCAAAAGGTAACCCACAGGGCAACTACTCTTCATTTTTCAGTATATCTCCCGGGACTAATCCATGTATCCGGTTGATAGGATGAAATGGGATTTTATTAAGGGTATCTACGAGCCATTCATAGGGATCGATTCCTTTTGCTTTGCATTTACCAAGAAAGGAATACATCATAGTGGCTTACTTTGCTCCGGAATATCCAACGAAAACTTGTGGGAAATGATACTTTTTTACGGAAAATGTCGGCATGGAGAGTATATAAAGATGTTGAGCGATATACGAATAAAAGCGTATCAGAACGAAGGTGGTTTTAGTAAAATGAGTAAATTTGCGAATATGGTAGAAAAAAATCTTTACATAATCGCAGGTTGCAACGGAGCCGATAAGACAACAGCTTCTTTTACGATTTTGCCAGAAATAATAGAATGTAAAGAATTTGTAAACGCTGATGAAATAGCAAAAGGTCTTTCTCCATTTCAACCTGAAAAAGTTGCATTTGAGGCAGGGCGAATAATGATAAATCGGATTAATGAACTTTTGATAAACGGAGAAACCTTTGCTTTTGAAACAACACTCTCAACCCGAAGTTATAGACAAAAAATAGAAACAGCTAAGAAAAAAGGATATACTACGACATTATTGTTTTTCTGGCTTAAAAATGTTGATCTGGCCAAAGAACGAGTGATAACCAGGGTCTTAGAAGGAGGACATAATATTCCCCCTGACGTTATTGAAAGAAGGTACTTGAAAGGCATACAAAACCTTTTCAATTTATACTTACCCATTGTTGACGGCGCATTCATATTTGATAATTCGTATGGTTATCCTGAATTAATTGCTCAACAAACATTAGGAGAAAAAGTAGAAATTATTAACACGGAAAAATATAATGAATTAAAAAGTTACTTATGACCAAGAAAGAAAAACAGATAGAATTTAAGGACAAACTACTAAAAGGTTTGGAAAAAATGTACACGAACCTTATTGAATATAAACGGCAAAAAAATAGTGTACTTGTGGTTATGAAAGGCGATAAAATCGTGAAAATTAAACCGTGAGAATTAGGCACAATCGCCCAACAAACAAATTGGCAAGAGAGCAGGTTGACGGCTTCGATCGAAACCCGGAGATCCAGGATACAAAAATGAATGATTTTAATTCTATTCAATCATGGACCATGGACGACCATGACTGCGCTTACACTTAGCGTCCATGATGTTAAAATGGCGCTCCCTATACAATTTGCCGGTTAGGCGTAAGCAATCCGCAGAAAGTTAATTTAGTGACATTTCTTCTATTTACACAAAAACCTCACATATATTATTGTAACCCACCGGGCAACTACACTTCATTTTTCGGTATATATCCTTGGAGCAGTCCATGTATCCGGTTGACAGGCTGAGATAGGATTTTATTGAGGGCATCTGCGAGCCATTCATAGGGGTTAACACCTTTTGCTTTGCACGTTCCAAATTATCGAATGCTTCATTGTGGCTCTCGTTGTTCCGGAATCAGTGGCTCACTTTGCTCCGGAATACCCATTTTTCACTTGTTTTTTGGATAAAATACAGATAGTATATGGATAAGTTCATCCAGAAACTCAATTTTGATTTCGTTACCAATCAGCAAATTATACAACTCATTGGCTACATTGACGGCTTCAAAGGTAAATGGAATATTGCCGAAAAGCAGGAAAACCGTTATCTGAAATAATTGCGGAAAATTGCCACAATTGAAAGTATCGGCTCATCTACTAGAATTGAAGGAGCAACGCTTACTGACCAAGAAGTAAAAGACCTATTGAAAGACCTTAAAATTACAGAACTAAAAACCCGTGATGAACAGGAGGTTATAGGCTATCACGAAGTTTTAGAATTGATTTACAGCAATTATTCCGAGATCAAACTTTCGGAAAACTATATCAAACAACTACACCAAATGTTGCTGAAATACAGCAATAAAGATGAGCGCCACAGAGGAACCTACAAGTTCCTTTCTAACAAAGTTATGGCAACTTATCCAGCAGGCGAACAGCGGACGATTTTTGCCACTACCGATCCGGCATTGGTAGCATCAGAAATGAAGGAATTAGTTGGATGGACAAACGAAACTTTGAAACAAAAAACAATTCATCAACTCATTGTAATTGGCAGTTTTATCTATGATTTTTTGAGCATACACCCATTTCAAGACGGAAACGGCAGACTTTCGAGATTGCTTACAACGCTTTGTTTGCTCCAAAATGATTATTCGTTTATTCAATACATTTCTTTTGAAAACCATATCGAGCAAAATAAAAAAGCCTATTACGAAGCTTTGATGAACGGACAGAAATGTCGGGGAACAGACAACGAACGGATAGACTTGTGGTTGATTTTTTTTCTGGAAAGTTTGAAAACACTAACCGAAAAATTGGAGAAAAAATATGATGTTTTCAAATCCAAAGGAGGTTATCTGAATGAGAGACAAAAGTTAATCAAAGATTTTATAATGAGCAATCAACCTAATAAAGTAAGTGATTTAGCAAATCACTTTCCCGAAATCAGGTTGAGCACCTTAAAAAAAGACCTGCAATACTTACGAGTTGAACAGGTGCTGATAATGATTGGAAAAGGAAAAGGGAGCGTGTATGTATTGACTGAAAAAGAGTAGCTAAACACTGCACGAACCGTTAACAAGGGTTTTACAAGCGAGCGGGTTAAGAGCTTCGTTTGAAACTTTCAGGAAAAATGTGATTCCAAAAAAATGGCTACCGAAATTACTTTTGCAGAATCAGCAAAGTGAAATTCCGATAGCCATTCAGATTACCTCGCAAGAAGTGATGACCGGATGGTCTTTTGCGTGGTAAGAATCAATTACTCTACCTTCTTAGTCAGGTATTTACCAATGGTCTTGCCCGCCTTTGAATAAGCCTCTTCTATACGTTGTCCGGTGTCGAAATCGTATCCGAACACGTCGCGTCCCGGAATTTTATCAATGCTCAAGGTGGCTAATTCTTTTCCGGCCTTGTCGGTGAAGTGTACGATGACATTGATATATGCATTCTGACGCATCACTCCGACATTGAATCCGGGCTCAGTGAACACCGTCTCTAAAGTCATGGTGTATTCTGACTTGTTGTTTTGATCAAAATCGATCCCCTTGCAATATTCACTCAACAGATTTTCAAAACTGGGTTCAAAACGCTCTGAGCGGTCAGAGACCCATTTTTTGGCCCAATCATCGCCCTTCCCTTTTTCCTTTTCGTTCAACTCCTTCGTTTTCTTTGCGACATACTCATTGCCGTCTTTATATTTGCCTACAGCCATCTTATCGTACTTATAAGCGAGCGTCACTTCTTTCACACCCTTCAAAAAATCAAGATTGCCTTCCGATTTTACTTTTTGGCCAATGGCAGGTACAATAAGGATAAAAGACAGAATAGTTGTCAATAAAAGTGTATTTTTCATAAGCATTTATTAATTAAAAGTTTTTCAAGTATTAAAGATAAATATTTTCTTTGAATAGCCCTATTAAATTATACTCTGATCTTATTCTAAATTCCGACTTTTTAAAAATTGCTTAACTTGCAACATAAAAATTTGGAATAAATGGAAATGCAAGATTCAGAATTTGCGCGGGCAATCCGGCAAGGTATTCCTTCGACATTGCCGGAGCCTGTCCTTCGGGATCCATTGGTCGCTCATGCCCCCGTGAGAAACTTAATCGGGGTATTGACCCCGGAAGAACGAAAACTTGCCATAGCAAATGCCTTGCGCTATTTCCAACCGGAATGGCATCCGGTTCTTGCACCTGAATTTGCCGATGAATTGGATACTTATGGGCGAATCTACATGTATCGCTTCAGGCCTCAGTATGAAATGAAGGCCCGGCCGGTGGAGGAATATCCGGCACTTTCGCCCCAGGCAGCCGCTATTATGCTTATGATTCAGAATAATCTGGATTATAAGGTGGCCAAGTATCCTCATGAGTTGATTACTTATGGCGGGAATGGAGCAGTCTTCCAGAACTGGGCCCAGTACCTGCTTACTATGAAGTATCTGTCTGAAATGACAGACGAACAGACCCTGGCCCTGTATTCCGGCCACCCGATGGGTCTGTTCCCCAGTCACAAAGAAGCGCCAAGAGTCGTCGTAACCAATGGTATGATGATCCCTAACCATTCGACTAAAAATGACTGGAATAAGTATAACGCGCTCGGAGTGACTCAATATGGGCAGATGACGGCCGGTTCCTTTATGTATATTGGTCCGCAGGGTATTGTCCATGGGACGACTATTACCTTGCTCAATGCAGGAAGGTTGATGAATCTCGGAGATACGCTGCGTGGAAAAGTCTTTGTGACCTCAGGCCTGGGAGGCATGTCAGGCGCTCAGGCTCTTGCCGGCATCATTACCCATGCAGTAACTGTGTTGGCTGAAACAGATGGTGATGCTATCCGCCAACGGACTGACGATGGTTATATTCTGAAAGAAAATATCTATGCCGATTTGGAGGCTTGTGTTGCAAGAATGCAGTCGGCACGGTCATCCGAGGAGGTAATTACTCTGGTTTACCATGGAAATGTGGTTGATCTGTGGGAGTATTTCGTGATTCACAACATCGATATCGAACTGGGGTCTGATCAGACTTCGTTGCACAATATTGATGACCTGGGATATACACCTGTCGGATATACCTTTGAAGAGGCCAAGGCCTTGATGCTCCGTGATCATAAAAAATTTCGTGAGGCGGTTTCAGCTTCGTTGATTCGACATGTTGCCGCCATAAATGCCCTCCATGACAGGGGAATGTATTTTTGGGATTATGGCAATGCCTTCCTGAAGGAAGCCGGTGTCGCAGGTGCAGATGTATTTGATCATGACAAGAAAAGTGGATATCGGTACCCATCCTATGTAGAAGATATCATGGGTCCTCTTTGTTTTGACTTCGGATTCGGCCCGTTTAGGTGGGTTTGCTTAAGTGGGCTGCAGGAAGACCTTGATATGAGCGATCAAATCGCAGGTGATGTTATTACTTCGTTGATGAAGACATCGGCAAAGGATATCATGCCACAATTGCAGGACAATCTACAATGGATTCGCAATGCCAAAGAGCAGATTCCTGTCGTTGGCTCCAAATCCCGGATTCTTTACGCTGATGCGGAAGGCAGGATTGCCATTGCCCGCGCATTTAATGATGCGATACGTTCCGGTGTGCTGAAAGGCCCTGTGGTTCTTGGCCGTGACCACCATGATGTGTCAGGGACAGATTCACCCTATCGGGAGACCTCCAATATCTATGACGGATCATCATTTACGGCAGATATGGCAGTGCATAATGTTATCGGGGACAGTTTTCGGGGAGCAACCTGGGTGTCGCTGCATAATGGAGGTGGGGTAGGTTGGGGCGAAGTCATCAACGGCGGTTTTGGCATGGTGCTGGATGGAAGCCCTGAAGCAGAACGACGTCTGACCATGATGTTACATTGGGACGTGTACAATGGCATTGCAAGGCGTTCCTGGGCAAGGAATCCTCACGCTATGAGTACAATTCAGCGTGCCAGAGACCTATATCCTCACATGGTCATCACCGAAGTTAATCTTGTGGATAGCAAGGTTTTGGACAACTTGTAATAACAATCCATGGTGCCGGAACCATTTTGGTGCACGAAAAATCGCCTGATGTTTGGATCAGAGACCCTTCAATTCGAATGGAAAGGATGGTAAATATGTGTAATTTGCCGGGAGTCATCGGAGTCTTGTTTACTCTTTGTCCAGTCACATTCGGAGGTGGCGCATTTTCAGGTATTACTTTCATTATTCTGATCTTGTCTTTTAAAAGGAAGTGTCACTTCTCCGGTTATTTTGAGGGATTTCTTGCCGCTTTCGACCACCATAGTCATGGCTCAGAATGTATCGAAACTGTCCGGATACTTAGGGCGACAGAACCAAAAAGAAACCATTGAATAACTGTGCTCAACTAAAAATATTATGATAAGATTTAATATATACCCTTTCCTGAGCATCCTGTTGATGTTTTTAATGTCATGTTGCAATAATCAATCAGGTGTCAATCAGCTTGAGCAGTATTTTGCTTATGGTGATTCTATAGAATCGGCAGGCGTGAAGATGATTCCCATCCATACGCCCTATGGTGATTTTAGGGTGTGGACCAAGCGATTCGGCACCAATCCTGATGTAAAGGTTCTCTTGCTGCATGGTGGGCCGGCGATGACGCATGAATATATGGAATGCTTCGAAACCTTCTTTCAACGGCAAGGCTTCGAACTGTATGAATATGACCAGTTGGGCTCCTTCTACAGCGATCAACCTGAGAATGACAGTTTATGGACTATTCAACGATTTGTAGATGAGGTGGATCAGGTCAGACAGGCTATTGGTGCGGACAGCAACAACTTTTATCTGATTGGCAATTCCTGGGGCGGACTTCTGGCTATGGAATACGCACTCAAGCATCAGGATCATCTAAAAGGAATGGTGGTGTCTAATATGATGGCCAGCATTCCTGAATATATTCAATATTTTAATAATACCCTGGCTCCCATGATGGATCCCGGAGCACTGGCTGAAATCAAAGCACTGGAGGCTTCAAAGGATTACACCAATCCGCGATATGAGGAATTATTGCAAGAACATTATTACAACCTGCACCTTTGCCGCCTCCCAGAATGGCCTGAACCTGTGACTCGTTCCTTCAGTCATGGTAATAATCATATATATGTATTGATGCAGGGCCCGAGTGAAATGGGCATCCCGCCGGAAGCCAGATTATACGGTTGGGATATCAAGTCGCGGCTGCATGAAATTACCGTTCCAACCTTGATGGTGGGAGCACGGTATGATACCATGGATCCCGGGGCAATGGAAGAGCAAAGCAAATTGGTCCAAAGGGGGCGATACCTGTATTGCCCCAATGGCAGCCACCTGGCCATGTGGGATGACCAGAAGGTATTTATGGACGGCGTGATCAGATTTATTAAAGATGTGGATGAAGGGAAAATGTAATATACTAACCGAATCCATCGTAAGGACATAGATTGTTGGCTAAAATTTGATGAGATGGCTTATTCTGAATCATTATCACAAAGTGCTTTCTACAGGTATTTGATTCCTGCATTCCTTATCTTACTGTCATTTACCGGATGCAGTCAGAATAGTGTTTCCGGACATATTGTCCTGAGTGATGTTGATTTCAAGCCGGTTGTTTATTTACTTGAACCTACGGGATTCAGTTCTTTGGTGTCTTCCTATGAATGTAAGGTTGTCGATTCTGCTGAGATAAATGAAGCAGGTGATTTCCGGTTCGACAAATTTTCAGCGCCTGAAAAAGAGGGGATTTTCCTGCTTGCCATCCAGAAAAAAGGCGAGAAATATCTCAACCGACTGGAGAATAATCATCCGGACTCCGGGAATTATATTCCATTTTTATTGAAGAAGGGTTACCCGGTAGAGATTCGGTCCGAATCCGGGGCTTTTCTTCGAAATGGTCAGATAGCGAGTACTTTGGAAGGCAATAGGGACATTCTTGTACTGATAGCGAATAGAAGTAGGCTTTTTAAACAATTTCTTTCCGATCAGGCTGAGGTAAACGAGGAGAATCTTTTGGAAAATGAAAAGTCTCTATACAACTTTCAGCAACAATTGGTGGAATCGGTGATGGGTAGTCAGGATTTGTACGTACTTGCATTAGCCTTGCAATGGGCGGGCATCAAGGGTGATTATGAAAGAATTCCCGAATTGGTAAAAGCCACTTGCAAGGGCATGTCAGCAATAGAACCGGAGCATGTGTGGACCCAACAGGTGTGTAAAAAGTCCGGCGGATTGCCCTTGACTCCGGGGGATGCATTTCCTGATTTTATGATGCCAATGACAGATGGAGACACCATTTCTCTGCGTTCGCTATTAGGGTCTCAGTTGACCATAATCGATATTTGGGCTTCCTGGTGTGCACCTTGCAGAAAAGAAAACAGAAATACACTTGTTCCACTCTGGGATAACTTTCATGACTCAGGCCTTCAGATTATAGGCTATGCACTGGAATCCGAGCGGGTAGTGTGGTTGAATGCCATCAAGCGGGATGGTGCAGATCGATGGCCTCACGCCTCTCATATGGAGGGAGATACATCTCCATTTCTGGACTTGTTAAAGATCACAACAATTCCGGCCAATTATATCCTGGACAGAAATGGTGTCATCCTGGCCAAAAATCTTCATGGCAAGGAATTGGAGGAATGGGTGACCGGGAAATTAGGAAAAGAATAATCCAACCTGGAGCCTGTTTTTTCATTTGAAAAAATAAATCCGGATTGACTTAGGTACTTGAATTCTGCCGAAGCAAGAGGAAAATACTGACAGGGCTCATCATTATGGATTTTGTCTTATGATATCCTGAATATTTTACCCGGCCGGAGGACCTGTTTCTTCCGTTTGAATTCAGCATAAGCAACTTATGCCAATCCGGAATTTTATTAGATTGAAATTGAAAAATTCACGCCTACTTGTATTCGTTATGCGAAACCGATGTAGGATTTGAGCAATAAAATCACCGAATTATGCCGAAATGCCAACTTGCCGGTTCAATGTAATACTTTTCTTGATTAGTCATCGATGCGAAGAAAGTCTCCGGCACTGTTGAATACCAGTTCGAGCCTGTTGTCCAGCTTGACTTCCTGAGTCGTCTTATCGGCATCCCACTCGATGATATAATTGCCCGGGTAGTTGCTTGCCACGTACGCTAAAATTTTCTCAGGTACAACGGAATCAGGCAATTTAGAGACACCTTTGACGCTGTCGATCTTTTTGTCCCGGTTAAATTCAAGTTTATAGCCTCCTTCAACAACCACATCATAGCTTACTTCCAACCCATCAACATCTTTGATACATTGTAGAATATTTTTCCCGGGGAAATGTTTTTCGACATATGTTTTAATTTCTGCCGGTATTTTATCTGCATCGAGCAATGTCTCCTTGTCATCACAGCCAATCAGCGAAATGGTTGAGATCATAAAAGCTAAAAACAAAATCTTTTTCATGTTGATTTAATTATTTGGTTTAAAAATTAATGTTTTTTATGATATATAACTGAATATGATATAATATTTTAATAGGTAATGGTATTAAGTAATCAATCATCCTCTTCTTTTGATAATTCTTTTCCATCTTCATTGAAAATGATTTTTAAGTCTTCAAATTTAGATTCAAGTTTCAGGATGTATTTTGTTGTCTTGCCGACAGTTTCCTTTGTGATTTCATCAATTTTAAACTTGCCATAATTTTCTTTGACTTTTGTCTTGATTCTATCTGGGACGGTATTAAATACCAGCTCTTCCATTTCCTTGGTCAACTGAGCATATTTGTTGAACCAGACCTTTAAATTGCATTTTTTTTCAACACAAAACTCGGCACTATAAGATTCTCCTGATTTTTTCCAACTGACATCATAAGCCTTGGGATATGCTAATTTAAAATTGTTGAGTACAATGGATGGTACCTCACCTGAACTGAGTTTTTGACTCCATGCATACCCGGGTGCCATCAGCAAAAGGGCAATAATGTAAATCCATTTTATTTTCATCTGATTCATAAATTCATTGCAAAGTAAATCCGTCTCTTTGGAAAAAAATGGGAATCATACCTGATTGAATAATTTTCCCGGATGTCATTCCTTGGAGTAAACCATCGGTATGTTTTACCAAGATGATTTATAAAATTAACCAAAAATATTCGGTATTATTTTCATTATTACCATTTTGAATGGACAACAGTATCAGGCCCTTATTTTTTTATAACCATAGGGGATAACATGTAGGAATGCTGTCGGAAAGCGATTGGGTTGTCACCGAAGTATAATAGGGTAGTTTGATACATCCTATTAGACATCATAGGAGTCAATTCCGGAAGGAAGTTTTTCAATAGGTATCTCGGTGATTCATTTAGTTCCTGTAACCGTAAATTTGTGTTTCCCCTCAAAACTATACTCAATTTTAAATTGCTCATGTCTGCATATTGATTGTACTATTGCTAATCCAAGTCCGAGGCCGGGAGCTGAATTTTCTGTTTTGAAAAAATGAGTAAATATTTGCTCATCAGGCAGTGGCCCATGTGCTCCTTCATTTTCCACTGAGAATTGTTGGTCGAAAATCCGGATGGTTATATGAGTTCCACGTAGTGAATGAATAATGGCATTTTTGACCAGATTGACAACCAGAATTGATGCCAGCTCGTGATCCATGGTGTGTTTGAATTTTCCGGAAATTTCCATTTCTATTGTCTTGCCCTGAAACTCTGCCAATTCTGATAATTCATCAATCACATTGTTAAAAATAATTTCAAAATCAATGATACCTCTGTTTTGGAACTGTTGGTTGTCAAGTTTTGTAAGCAACAAGAGTGCTTTGTTGATCTTTGAGAGCCGAAGTGCCGATTGATGAGCTTTTATTGCCGATTGTGCATGGTCCTTATTCAGCTTACTGTCGGCCAACATCAATTCCAGATGGTGAATAATCGATGTGAGCGGGGTTTGTATTTCGTGAGATGCGTTTTCAGTAAAGCTTTTTAAATTAGAATAACTTTTGCGGGAATTTTTTACCAGCATATCCACGGATTGATTAAGCTGGACAAATTCACTGACATCGGTTTTCATGGGTAGTATATCGGGATCTGATTCTATTTTGAACAAATTTAGCCGTTTTAAGTATTTGTAGAATGGCTTCCAGATTCTTTTCAATACAAAATGGTTGATACTTAAGATTGTTATATTGAGGACGCAGAACAAAATTACAACCGCCCAAAACAGACTTTTAATCAGGTCATCTTCCTCTACCATAGAGGAAATGATCTTTAGTTCATAGTATTTTCCATTATTTTCAAATGCTGTATGTAGGATTCGTACCGGTTCCAGTTTCTTTTCAAAAGGCATGTAAAGGAGGGTGTCCCGATATCTGTCGGTGATGGATACGGCTTGTGTAAACGGAATTGCCCGGATGGCATAATTACTTTCATCAAATTGGGACTTGTATAATATGGATGTGTCACTTGCTGCTTTTTTGATGATCAGAAGTTTGTAGTTGTCCAGCCCATCATCAATGCTATCATAGATTTCATGCATCATGCTATAATAGAAAGCAACAGACCAAAGCGTCACGATGATAAGCTGAATGACGATCAGGTAGCGGAAAGTTTTGGCGAAAAGTTTCATAAATCTTTAAAAATGTATCCTATACCGTAAGAGGAGGCAATCTGGAATGGTGCATTCATTTCAAGTAATTTTTTTCTCAAATTTTTAATTTGATAATATACGAAATCAAGATTGTCGGCATCTTCATAGTGATCGCCCCATACATATTCTGCAATGGCACTCTTGGTCAATAACCTGTTTTTATTGATGGCAAAATAATATAACAGGTCGAATTCTTTTCTGAAAAGTTGTATTTCCTGCTGCCCAATATAGACTTTGCGATTATTCAGATCGATCCTTATTTCACCGATCCTTATTTCATTTGAATTACTCCCTAATTTTCTTCTGACGACCGCCTTGATACGAGCATTAAGTTCTGCCAGATGAAATGGCTTAGGTAAAAAATCATCTGCACCTGACTCCAGACCGGTAATTTTGTCTTCAAGAGCTCCCCGGGCTGAGATGATGATAACATTGTTTTTTACGGGGGAATTATTGATTGTTTTAAGTATTTCCATACCATCACCTCCTGGCAATGTTAAATCGAGCAAGATACAGTCATATTCGTATAACATCGCTTTTTCCTGTCCTTTCTGGAAGTTTTGTGCAACTTCAACAAGGATATCCTCACTTTTCAGATATTCCCGGATCGCACTGGCCAGCGATTCATCATCTTCTATCAGAAGTATTTTCATCAGGCAAAATTATAGATTAAAACTGGAACAAACCGGGAATGATACAACCATCCACTATTGAGCATAAAATATGAGTCATTCAACTCATTCAAATATTCCTGACTCAATCAATGCGCCACCCTGGTATAAGCGCCGTAAATCATGAGAAAATATCTTCCCGGTAAAGCTTAGAATTTTGCATGATTCAAATATTTTGTTTAAGTTTACAACTCAAATTCACCAATATGGCAAAGTCAAAATCATCCACCCCGTCAAAATCGCCCATTCCCCGCATTACACATGATGCCTTCATGAAGAAAATCCTCTCTGACAGAGATGCTGCCAGGAGTTTTCTAATCGGATTTCTTCCGGAGCATATTGTTTCTTTTCTCGACATTGATGCCTTTTCCTATCAGGATTCTGTCTTTCACAATGAAAAGATGCAGACCCGTCTGGCTGATATGGTCTTTGACATACCCGTTAAAGACAGCAAGGATGCTGTTCAGGTCTCGGTTCTATTCGAACTGAAATCTCATAAAGACCCATTTACCTGGCTTCAGATACTGGAATATCTGGCTGCTGCCTATCGCAAACAATTGCATCAAAAGGGGAAAGGGCAAGGAAAACTCAAATTAATTATCCCTGTCATTTATTACCACGGAAAGGAAGTGTGGAAACAGGAAAAGAATGCATCCTTTTTTAAAGATTTTCCGGAATCATTACATTCCTTTATCCCGGAGTTTGACCGCATCTTTATCGACTTAAAAACCTTGAGTGAGAAAGAAATCCTAAGTATCAGCAACTCCCTGATGAAGGCAACTCTCCGAATACATTTATTGAGGCTGATGAAGCAGATAGAAGAAGGGGAGTTCCGACGGGTATTTGAGGAGTTCCGTACAGATAAATATGGGAACTATCTGGGGTCAATAATTGTTTATTCACTACAAAATCTGAATATATCATCTGAAGAAATGAATACCTTTATAGATGAATTTCCGGAACCCATAAAATCAGAAACAATGACCATCGCCGAACAATTATATCGCAAAGGAGTTAAAGAAGGAAAAGAACAAGGTGTACAGGAAGGCCTTGAAAAAGGTATGCAACAGGGCATGCAACAAGGTCTCGAAATAGGTATGCAGCAAGGTATTGAAAAAGCACAATTTGAAATAATTGTAAAGTTATTTGAAAATGGTGCATCTATCGATTTTATATCCAGCATTACCGGACTCCCGGAAAGTAAAATTAAAGAAATATTGAATTTGCAATAATCGGTTTGATGGGACTTAGTTGCCATCTATTGATTAAATCTCTACATTTTTGGCAAAAAGCTTTTAAACTTTAACTATTTTCGTTTAGAAGCCTCTATTAAAAATTTAGCTGATTCATCAAAGTCAAAATTAGATTCCTCCCGACTTGGTCAGTGCATCATCCCGGCAAGCAATTTCGTAAACCATCTCTATAAAATTGAGCTATAGATTGATATGCCTGCGATAATTGACTCTCTGAATTTTCCATCCTATTTTTCAACCACTACAAAGCTTCCGGAACGGTTCTTCCTCGTATGGAAAAACTTCACCAAATTATGATTTATTAGCCTTGCGCCACCCAGAACATTTACCCGACTCCATTCATGATATAGATTATCAGGTCTTTATGAGATTTGTAAAATTTTAAGTGCAGAAGTCAGGAGAATAAAGCTTAAATAAACCGGGAATGCTACAACCATCCCCTATTGAGCATAAAATATAAGACATTCAACTCATTCAAATATTCCTGATTATTTACCTTTCATAATCGGGAATATCCGGACAGGGCGCTTATGAGTTATCCCTGTATCAGCTTGTTATGACCCGAAAAGTCTTCCTGATAACTACTAAACACGTTAAAAACCCAAAGGATATAAGTCATTTGGCCCATGATTTTCCTTTTTTATTCTGCTATTTCTCCAAAATATTTTGAATAGAGTCAGGTTATTCAATGATTCAATAGTTTCCCCGAAAGTCCATGACTATTCTTAGATTCATCGACTGGGGTGTTGTCCTTTTAAAGAAAAACCGTATTTCTGCATTTACGATGCCATACTCCAAAAATGGTTTTGCATCAAAACTGGTCGGAATAAGTTGTAGTTCGTTATCGACCGAATTCGGGATGTATTCGATGTAGAAAGCTTCCGGCTTATCTTTGGGATTGTTATTGGTATATATTCTGATAGCTACTTTGTCGATAAAGTCAAAGTCTATATCGTTAAATAAGGAGGTAATAGAGGCCCTTTCCGGCACCAGCGTGATTTTAGCCCCGGCCGGAACATTCTGTTGGCCGATGATTTGATCATAAAAAGTGGGTATTTCATCCAGCACGAAGTAATGGGCATCGATATAGTTTAAGCCTGCCGGTACTTCAAACGTACGGTCCAATCTGACGGTGAATTTCTTGGGGATGGTTTCCTTCCCACATGATTGGAAAAGAAAAGCAGAAAATAGCGTAAATACAATAACAGGAAGGAAATGTTTCATGCTATCAAAACGAGTTTATGAAGAATTTTGTTGGAATTAGTTTCGAAAATTTATTTTCAATAAAAGTTTTTGATTTTATAAAATAATTGTTGCAACTTTCGGTTTTTTAAATAATATTTGAAAAATTTTTCATCACAATAGTGCAACGAACAAAATCATGGGCGAACAGAATGTAAATAAATTGAACAACAAAGAGGAAATGCAATTGTTTGTCAGGCATTTGCTCAATGATGTAAGAGCATTGGAGACGATGCTCAGGGATGATTGGTTTGAGACGGATATAATGCGCATCGGGGCAGAGCAGGAAATGTTTATGGTGGACACAACCTACTACAAGCCGGCTCTCATAGCGGTTGAAGTTCTGAAAGAAATGAAGGAGTATGAATGGGTAGGTACAGAGCTCGCCAAATTTAATCTTGAGACCAACCTTACTCCTCGTGAGTTTACAGGTTCTTGTTTCAGTGACATGGAAAAGGAAAACAATGACCAGCTTGCTATCATTCGGAAGTTCCTGGAGAATTACGATGCCAAGATCATATTGACAGGCATCCTGCCCACCTTAAACAAATTTGACCTCAAGCTGGATAATCTTACCCCTAAAGACAGGTATTACGCCCTGATGGAAGCATTCAACGATATGCTGATGGGTTCTGCATATGAACTGAGGCTTCAAGGGATAGACGAGCTGCTGGTCAAGCATGATTCTCCTTTGCTGGAGGCCTGTAATACGAGTTTTCAAGTGCATATGCAGACAACACCTGCCAAATTTGCCAAACACTACAACATAGCCCAGTCTCTGTCCGGACCGATTATCGCCCTGGCTGCTAACTCGCCGATTGTCTTTGGAAGGCGTCTGTGGCATGAATCGCGTATTGCTCTTTTCCAGCAGGCCTTAGATATCCGAACTTCGACAGAGCATATGCGTGACCGAAGTCCGAGGGTGAGTTTTGGAAAAGGCTGGCTTAACAATTCCATTTTGGAAATTTACAAGGAAGATATCAGTCGTTTTCGCGTTATCATGACCGGTGACAAATACGATGATTCCGTTGATCTTGTGGCAAAAGGTAAAGTGCCTAAGTTACAAGCATTGCAGATACACAATTCGACAGTATATCGTTGGAACAGGCCTTGTTATGGCATAAGTGATAATGGCAAGCCACACCTTAGAATCGAAAACAGGGTGATTCCTTCCGGACCTACCGTTCTGGACGAAGTTGCCAATGCAGCTTTTTGGCTGGGAGCCATGACAGGTATGGATGATCAGTATAAGGACATCACTAAACACATATCCTGGGAGGATGTACGCGACAACTTTGGTAAAGCAGCTCAATTCGGTATCGATACGAAGTTTACGTGGCTGAAAGACAAGAAAATTACGCCTGCCGAACTCGCTTTGACAGAGTTGATTCCTTTAGCGGAGCATGGTCTGAAGCTCAAGGGGGTCAATGATGCGGATATAACCCGCTACATGGACGTTATAAGAGGTAGGGCCGACAAGCTGATGACCGGAGCACGGTGGCAGCTCAGAGCCTTTACTTCACTGATCAAGCATGTGACAAGAGATGAAGCGATGTCAGTCCTGACTCAATCCATCATCAAAAATCAGGAACAGGAGATCCCGATCCACAAATGGAAGGCCCCTAAAATTAAGGATCTTGAAGAATATCGGCCCGGGACCCTCAAGGTAGAGGAATTCATGGAGACTGACCTCTTCACTGTACAAAAAGATGATATTGTCGAGTTGGTGGCTGAAATGATGGATTGGAGGAAGATCAGATATATGCCTGTAGAGGATAAAAAGGGCAACCTGATTGGTCTGGTGACGAGCCGCTTACTATTACGCCATTTCTCTAATCGTAAGGTTGATAAAAAGAAGGATGTTATCATTGTCAATGACATCATGATCAAGGACCCAATTACTATTTCGCCGGATGCTACTGTATTGGATGCTTTGGAAGTAATGCGCAACAAACAGATTGGATGCCTGCCTGTTGTTGACAAAAATGAATTGGTTGGTATCATTACAGAAACCGACTTTCTGCGTATCACAGGAAGGCTGATCGACCGGATGGAACATGTGGAAGAAGATGGAGAATAGGGTGGTCCAATAATTGTTTTATACAAATAACTTTGCCATAAAAGCCGATTCGATTGTGGATCGGCTTTTTTAGTTTAGATGTAATGGATACTACGGTTAGGGCACTTCCATAAATAATTAGGTAGGAATTTAATATCCGATAGAGCATATTTTATCGGTGTTTGATAGCATTATCCTTTTTATTTCTTGTAATCTGGACGGATATTTTAGGTTTGATTCTCTGAAAGTGAGGATGGTCATGGCGCCCGGGTATTACTCATCTACCTACTTCGCTTCGGGCAGTTTATCACATTTTACGTTTTGTCTCAATACAGTTTATAAATTAAATGTTTTGAATAATATTTACCAGAGGAATGGGTGATATCTAATTGATAACCTGTGTTTTTTTTAATTCTTGTACTTTTATGGAAAAATCAATTCAGTCATGACCTTTGAAATAGAAAGCAATCTCGTGGACATCCCCCAGAAAAGTATTTACCCGGTACGCCTGAGGGTTGAAAATGGAAGCATTGCCCATATAATGCGTATTGACCGGCAGGTTACCGGCTATATTCTGCCGGGCTTTGTAGATGCTCATGTGCATATTGAAAGTTCACTCCTGGTGCCTTCAGAATTTGCCAGAATGGCGGTCATCCATGGCACTGTAGCAACTGTCAGTGATCCACATGAAATCGCCAATGTTTGTGGTGTTCCGGGAATTCAATATATGCTCGATGATGCCGACGGCGTACCTTTCTATTTCAATTTTGGCGCACCAAGCTGCGTGCCGGCGACTGTGTTTGAAACCGCGGGCGACATTATTGGCCCGGAGGAAATAAAGGCATTGCTCCAAAATAAAAATATTAAGTATTTGGCTGAAATGATGAATTTTCCGGGTGTTATTCACAGGGACCCGGAAGTGATGGAGAAAATCAGATTGACCCGCGAAGCCGGAAAAAAAATTGATGGCCATGCACCCGGATTGCGGGGTGAAGACGCCATGAGGTATTTTGAGGCAGGCATTTCAACGGATCATGAATGTTATGAATTAGATGAAGCGATAGGTAAATTAAGACTTGGCGTCCATATCCTGATACGCGAAGGCAGTGCTGCAAGGAATTTTGAAGCGTTGATCCCCGCTATTGCTGATTTTCCGGGACAAATTATGTTTTGCTCCGACGACAAACATCCGGATAGCCTGTTGCTCGGCCATATCAACCAATTGGTCAGTCGGGCGGTCAGGAAAGGCTATGATTTGTTTGATGTGCTTAATGCAGCTTGTATCAATCCGGTATTGCATTACGGACTTGAGCACGGCATGGTGAGACCCGGTGATTCCGCTGATTTTATCCTGGTCAATGATCTGGAAGAATTCAATGTGATCAAAACCTACATCAGGGGACAATTAGTTGCTGAAAATGGTAAATCTTTCATTCCGTCAAGAAGTAAAACTACGATCAACCACTTCAATGCCCGACCCATAGACGTAACTTCTCTTGCCGATCAGCAGTCTGGAGAGGTCAGTGTTATCGAGTGTCTTGACGGTCAGCTTATTACCAATCACCTGCGGATGCCATCGAAAGAATGCACTGCCGATAATGATGTGTTGAAGGTTGCGGTGATTAATCGGTACCGGGAAGCCCAACCTGCACTGGGCCGTATCAGGAACTTCGGCTTGAAGAGTGGTGCCCTTGCCTGTACGGTAGCACATGACAGTCACAATATCATTGCCGTAGGTGTCGATGATGCATCGATGGCAAGGGTAATCAATGAGCTGATTAAATCCAAGGGCGGTCTGGCTGCAACTGACGGCACGGATATGAAAATTCTTCCTCTGCCGGTAGCCGGCCTTATGAGTGATGGCGATGCATGGCAAGTAAGTCGTGATTATACCGAGATCGATGATTTTGCAAAACAACGTTGTGGTTCTACCCTCAGGGCTCCTTTCATGTCTTTGTCATTCATGGCCCTTCCGGTTATACCTCACTTGAAGATGACGGACAAAGGCCTTTTTGACGTAGATACGTTTGCCTTTGCCTGAAATCCAAGGTGTTTTGGAAAAGGAAAAACATTTATTAAAAAAAATTAAAATGTGTGAAACTTATCTATCTTCCTTCCTGTTTATTAAAACAATTGCATGGGAAATAAAGGGTGGTAGACAAGCCGAAATTCCCGAAATCATAGTGAATCTTTTGGATATTATGGATAGCAGATGAGAGAATTTGCACGTGTATTCCAGTCGGTTCTATTTGGGACAAACCCGTTTGCCCGGGTATAATTTGATGCTTCATAATAAAAAAATGATTGGTTAGATTCATTAGATTTGTCATTTCATATTGCGATTAATCATATTTTTATTTTTTGAATGTGAATCATAAAACATCTTTTGAGCTAACATATACAATTTGATTTAAAAACAAGACTATGGCCTCATTTGCACACCTTCACTGTCATACTCAATTTTCCCTGCTGGATGGAGCATCGGATATTAGCCTGTTATATAAAAAGGCTGTGGCTGATAAAATGCCCGGGATCGCCATCACGGACCACGGTAATATGTTCGGCGTCTTTAAGTTTGTATCAGAGGCCGCTAAATACAATGTTAAAGGTCAGGATCCGGTGATCAAGCCTATTGTAGGCTGTGAATTTTATTTGGTGGAAGATCGCTTCAAACGACAGTTTACCAAGACGTTGAAAGACAAGCGATATCATCAGCTAATGATTGCGAAGAACGAAGTAGGGTACAAAAACCTGTGTAAATTGTCCTCTCTTGGTTACATTGAAGGATTATACGGCAAATATCCCAGAATTGATAAAAAGCTCGTTGAGCAGTATCACGAAGGAATTATCGCGACTTCATGCTGCCTGGGTGCCATCATCCCTCAATTGATTCTCGAGGACAAGATTGAGGAAGCTGAGGAAGAATTAAAGTGGTGGGTTGATCTGTTCGACGAAGATTATTATATCGAATTACAACGGCATAAGATACCGGACCAGGAAAAAGTAAATCAGGTACTCCTTCGGTTTGCCAGGAAGTATAACCTGAAAGTCATTGCTTCCAACGATGCTCACTATGTGGATCGGGAGGACAGCAATGCCCACGATATCCTGTTATGTGTGAATACCGGTGAAAAGCAGGCAACACCCAAATCAGATGGTTTCAATGTGGATGAAAGTGATGGCAGGGGCACCAGATTTGGCTTTTATAATGATGAATTCTATTTCAAAACAACGGATGAAATGACTCATCTTTTTCACGATGTGCCGGAAGCGATTGAAAATACACTGGATATTGTAGAAAAGGTCGAATTACTGGATTTAAATAAAAATATTCTGCTGCCTCATTATACAATTCCTGAAAAATTTAAGACACAGGACGAATATTTGAGACACATTACCTATCTGGGAGCAAAGGAAAGATACAAGGAATTGACACCCGAGGTTATTGAAAGGCTTGACTTTGAACTTGGCGTAATTGAAAACATGGGCTTTGCGGGTTACTTCCTTATCGTAGCAGATTTTATCAGGGCTGGGAGGGATATTGGTGTCTTTGTAGGTCCGGGACGGGGTTCAGCTGCCGGAAGTGCGGTCGCTTATTGCATCGGTATTACCAATATTGATCCGATTAAGTACAATCTGCTCTTTGAGCGATTCCTGAATCCGGATAGGAAGTCAATGCCGGATATTGATACTGACTTTGATGACGAAGGAAGGCAGAAAGTGATTGATTATGTCATTGAGAAATACGGTAAAAATCAGGTTGCGCAGATCATCACCTATGGTACTATGGCAGCCAAGAGCTCCATTAAGGATGTCGCCAGAGTTTTGGATTTACCATTGCCTCAATCGAATGAGCTGACCAAAATGTTCCCTGAAAAATTGGGCATATCCTTGAACAGGGTACTCAAAGCACCATTGACAGGTGAGAATAGTCTTGAAGAGCATGACAAGCTAAGTACGGATGATATGGCAAAGGTAAATGAACTCCGCCAGATTTTCTATAATGGAACCGATCTGCGCTCAATGGTTTTGCTGGAAGCTCTGAAGCTGGAAGGTTCGGTGAGAAATGTGGGCGTCCATGCAGCAGGTGTAATCATCGCACCAACCAACCTCATGGACATCCTTCCGGTAGCAACTGCCAAGGATTCAGAACTGTTGGTGACACAGTATGATGGAAAGGTAGTTGAATCTGCCGGAGTTATCAAAATGGACTTCCTTGGGCTTAAAACCTTAAGTATCATCAAAGATTGCTTGCAGTACATCAAGGAAAATCATAAAGTGGAGATAGATATTGACGCCATCCCGCTTGATGATGGACCAACCTTTGAATTGTTTCAGCGTGGGGATACTTTCGGTACCTTCCAGTTTGAAAGTGCAGGTATGCGGAAATATCTTAAGGAGCTAAAACCCGACCGATTGGAGGATTTGATATCTATGAATGCCTTGTACAGACCGGGCCCGATGGATTACATACCTTCGTATATCAACCGTAAACACGGACTGGAAGAAGTAACTTATGATATTGACGAGATGAAAGGTATTCTGGAAGAAACCTATGGCATCACAGTATATCAGGAACAGGTAATGCTTCTTGCCCAGCAATTAGCGGGTTTCTCCAAAGGTGATGCAGATGGCTTGCGCAAAGCTATGGGAAAGAAAGATAGGAAAACCCTGGACTCATTGAAAGGTAAATTCATGGAGGGCATAAGGGCGAGAAACTTCAATGAGGCCAAAGCCAATAAAGTGTGGACTGACTGGGAGAAATTTGCGGCATACGCATTCAATAAGTCGCATTCGACCTGTTATGCCTTCATAGCATATCAGACTGCCTATCTGAAGGCCAATTACCTGCCGGAGTTTATGGCGGCCAACCTTAAGCATCAGACCAACATAGAAAAGATAACCCAGTATATTGAACAATGCAAGGCTTCAGATATCAATGTGCTTGGACCTGACGTCAATGAAAGTAAAATTGCATTTGCAGTTAATGCCAGAGGAGATATCCGTTTCGGTCTCAGTTCCATAAAGGGTATTGGCGACGGCCCGTCTCAGGATATCCTGGATGCAAGAGGCAGTGAACCATTTGCCGATATCTATGATTTTGTCGTGCGTGTCAATGCCAGGTCCATCAATAAGAAGACCATGGAAGCACTGGTGTATAGCGGGGCATTTGATTGCTTCAACTTTGAAAGAGAAGCATATTTTTCTGCCAACGACAAGGATTTGACCTTCATCGAGCAATTAATCAGGTATGCTGCGGCAATGAAAGATATGCAGGAAGGAAGCACAATGAGTCTTTTTGAAGATGATTTGGATCAGGTAATTACTCAACCCCAACCTTTTAAGTATCAACCATGGGCTATCAATTATAAGCTTGGAAAGGAAAAGGAGACAATTGGCCTTTACGCCAGCGGTCATCCATTGGATGCTTACAAGGTTGAATTGGAGCATCTTTGTAACTATTCCCTGAGTCAATTGGATTCGATCGACAAGCTGGAGACAGTCGTTCGGACTGGAGGCCTGATTACATCAGCTTATCACGGATTTACTAAAAAAGGTGATCCTTATGGAAAGATTGAGTTGATTGATTTCAATGGAAAATATTCCTTTTTTGTGTCCAAGGATCTTTACCATAAGTCAAAATCTTATTTGGCGGAAGGAAATAAATTGTTTATTGAGGCCGTTTATAGGCCGGTATTCAGAGGTGGTCGACCGGAAATTGTAATCACCTCCATCCGTCTTTTGGAATCTGTTGGTGATACGTATTTCAAATCTGTAACTTTGACGATGCCGATTGAAATGCTGACCAAAAAGACTATAGAGTTACTGCATCAATTTGTGTCAGAAAATCACGGTGTCCAAAAATTAAAGATAGTAATTGTGGATGAAGCGTCTAAAGTTGTACTACACACACTGGCTCACGATGGAATCGCCATCAATCAATTGTTGTTGGATATTGCCATTCAGAATGGAATGGAATATCAGGTTGAAATGAATTAGGGTTGCAGGATATTGTTTTTCTAATTTGCTAAGGTGGTTGCAAAGTGTTACCTTTGTAACTCAAAATACTCCTAAGATGAAAGTATTCCTTTTGAGATTGGCAATAATATTGTTGGGAATTGTTATTATGATGTCAGATTTGGCAGCTCAATGTCCAATGTGCCGTTTGGCGGCAGAATCTAATCTTCAGAATGGAGGCACGGCAGCCAGGGGGTTGGATGCGGGCATATTATACCTGCTTGCCATTCCTTATTTACTGGTGGGGACGATTGGATTTATTTGGTGGAAGAATCAAAAGAGTAAATAACCATTCTTTTCAGATTATTATCACCTAACATGCTAAAATAAAAAAGCCCGGTTTGCCCGGGCTTTCTTTTTTTATAGTTGGATGGATTATTTCAATCTGAAATTAAGACCAACTCTCAAATATGCTATACCGTAACCCAATTCTGCAATAGCTGCCAGATTATCTTTGAAGAACCAACGTCCACCGACTTGTCCGCCAAAGAAGACTGAGTTGGATACTCCATCTGCAATAACTCCGGTGTAACCGTCATAGTTAACCTTTACCAGGTAATAGCCAAGATTGACACCCGCATACAAGTCCAATTTATCCGGAAGAGATGAAAGGTGCTTGCCCCAATGGTAATTACCTCGTGCCCCAATCAAGGTATAGGTGTAACGCCAGTTATAAGAAGTAAATCCATACTTGGATGTAGTGAAACCAAGCATACCTCCTACGCTGATTTTATCGGCAACGCCAAAGTCAGCCTGCGCCCATATTGGTGGAATCAAACTCGTTCCATACGTGTAGGGAGAGCCCAAGCCTATACCTGCAGCTATATCGATGTTTTTGCCATCAAAATTTTGAGCTGAAGCGAAAAAAGAAAGTGAAATCATCATAGCGAATGATAAAAGAATTCTTTTCATGTTTTTTTGTTTTTTAAGTTTAAATAATAATTGCACTAAATATTTTGTCACTTAATGTTTTATACACTAGCTAAAAGTACTTTGGAATCCTGATATTTATTATTTATCATGGTCGCCTTATACAGTAAAGTATTAGTGTATAGAAGCCTTTCGCGACTATATCACTACAAAGATATAGAATTTTTAAATATATTTTATTGGAGCATTTTAATTATTTCAGGATTTTACAGAAACTTACTTTTTACATGTATTCTGTCATTTTACTTCCAATCAGAAAAATCATGTTCACTTTTCACCGAATTATAATGATTATCAGATGTTTATAAATCAATTGGCGAGTCACGAACGCATGAAACATATGTTCTCACCAATATAATAAATCTGTAAATGTGATTACAATGTAATAACTTTGCAATAAAAATTTACCATGCTAACCAAAATAATTAAAATAGGCAATTCAAAGGGACTTCGATTAAGTAAAACTATTCTAGAGAAGTATAATATTGGAGAAACTGTAAATATGAGGATGGAAGAAAACTACATTATAATAGAACCCAATACTAAACCACGAACCGATTGGGTAAAATCTTTCAAAGAAATGCGAAAAAATGGAGATGATGAATTATTAATCCAAGACATTTTCGAAGAAGAATCAAAATGGGTATGAAATTTAGTCAATATGAAATTGTCCTCGTTAATTTAGAGCCAACTTTGGGAAGTGAAATAAGTAAGACAATACCTTGCGTGGTAGTATCACCCGATGAAATGAACCACTATTTGAACAAAATTGTAATTATTCCAATAACCTCAACGCTTAAGAAATATCCAACAAGGATTAGTATATCAAATCATAATGTAACGGGAATGGCGGCCGTGGATCAAATAAGAACTATTGATAAACGGAGAATTGTTAAAATCATAGGAAGCGTAGAAATTGAAACAATAGAAAAAATAAAAAAAACAATCGATGAAACATATGTTAAATAATAATACTGGTGAGAACAATGCACTGGACGTTATTAGATAAAGCATCTTGTCTTCAGGAAATCTACCAATTTTCAAAAAGACCGGTAATTCTTTTTAGCAATTATTTCGCAGGTGAAAGGAAAAGGACTCCCTCCGGTGTTTAACAGGCTTTCATGACGATGATATTTTGTTCTGCCAGGCCCTTTCGTCAAAGTTATTCAGGCAACTCACATGTCCGGGTATTTACCGGAGTAAGGATATATCCTGGCATTTTTAGGATAGGATATTGTATCCTACATGGAAAGGATAGACATACGGATTGTATTCATCACAAAAATGGATACAAATTCAATATTCCTCTCTCTGTCCCGATTGAAATTGATCTTGAATGCGCGGGTTTCCTTATCTTTCATTGCCAGGCCGACCCAAAACGTACCTACCGGTTTGGATTCACTTCCTCCATCCGGGCCTGCAATTCCGGTTACACTTGCCGCAATATCTGAATGAAATACATTTAGTGCACCTTCTGCCATCTCCTTTGCAACCTGTTCACTTACCGCACCATACTGCTCCAGACTGTCCGGGCTTACACCAAGCAAGCTTTGTTTTGCCTGATTGGAATAAGATACAATTCCTCCTTTATAATATGCGGAGGATCCGGATGCAGAAACAACCTGTCTGCTGATATTCCCTCCGGTACAGCTTTCTGCCAGTCCAAGTGTCAAACCTTTTTCTACCATTATATCCCTGATGGCCTCTGATAGGGTAAGTTTACCTTCACCATACACGGAATCCTTAAGCCGATCAATGATTGCGTCGCCGGTTCTGTTTATGAGTCCATTCAAGTCTTCTCCGTTCGTATCCCTACCTGTAATCCGGACTCGCACACGCCCGATATCCGGTAAATAGGCAATGGAGAGTCTGGAGTCAAGATTTGATTCAATATCACTAATTGCTGTAGCAATGTCCGTTTCACCTTTGCCAACGGTCAGAATAGTCCTGGACTTAACATGGTTGTCACCTAAATATGGTTTAATGATGGGGACGAATCGGTCGGTAAAAAGGTGCTTCATTTCGTAGGGTACACCGGGGAAGGAGACCAGATGCTTATCTTCCCAATGGTGATACATTCCAGGAGCGGTACCCATATCATTGACGAGAAAAGTGATTCGTTCCGGCAACAAAGCCTGGGCTTTCAAGGCTTCGTTAGGTTCACGTCCCCTTGACAGAAAATAGGCTAGTATTCTTTCCCAGGTCGGTGGGTGAAATTTGATTTCCATCCCAAAATATTCGGCAATGGCCCTGGGGGTATAATCGTCACTCGTTGGACCAAGCCCCCCTGTCATGATGATAATATCTGATAAGGCGACTCCTTCCTGTATGGCCGCTACTATTGGTTCAATTCCGTCCGAAACCGTAGTCTTCCTTACTATTTCGATGTTCAGTTCAGTACATTGACGGGCGATCCATTGACTGTTGGTGTCCAGAACCTGACCGATCAACAATTCATCGCCGATGGCTATGATGGTTGCTTTCATGGTATGTTTGATGTGTTAGCTATTAAAACATTCAGGGATGCCGGTTCGTTGATGATTTGGATTTTTTGCTCATTCAATTGATGAAATTCTCCATCGATCTGTGCCTGTAAAGGTTTAAATCCCTCTACCTCAACTCCGGTTGCGAGCATGTCAGTTACTTCTTTTTTCTTGTCTCCCTTTCCCATAAGAACCATTAGTCCATAAATTCCGAATGAAATAAGGGTTTCACACCCAATAACCTGTACATTAAACAATCCGTCCTTAAGGGATGCTCCCGGTGCAAGTGTCATGCCATATCCCATCTTGTTACTGTTGGAGACAAAGAGATGTCGGGCATTCATGATCTTACCGTTGCAAGTTATCTTCAACATAGCAGAATCCTTGATGGCGTGAATGGATGATAATCCGGCCTTGATGTATCCCGACAAACGCCTTTGAGGAATTAGTTCGTACTGCCTGATTAATTCTGTAGGAAAGCCAAAACCGCAGTTACTGAAGAACCGAAAGTTACCTGCCAATGCAGTATCTATTTTTGTTGTATTGCCTGTGCGGATGATATTAAGGCATGAAAGCAGATTCTTTGGAATTGCCAGGTGGCTTGCCAGCCCATTGCCGGACCCGCGTGGTATGATGCCTAGGCGGATATCGGTGTGTACAAGGTGCCTGGCTACTTCATTGATCGTACCATCCCCGCCGCATGCAACTATGGTTTCAGCACCGGCAGCAATGGCTTGTTCTGTGAGAATACCGGTTGCTCCTTTGTGGGGAATGATTGACATTGTGATGGAGAATTGATCAGATGGGAACATTGATTTCAGAAAGTCTTCATTCAATTCCTTTGTTTGTCTACCTTTTCCTGAAATTGGATTTACGATAAAATGAATATTTCTCATATAAGAACAACAGACAATAAGTACTTTATATTTTGTTTATGTATTGGTCATCTCTAATTTACCTAAAAATTTTAAAACAGGGCCCATCATCGATGATATATTCCGGATAAAAATATCCTGGATGGCAGCATACCGATTTGCGTTTTCGTTATTTGATAAAGGAGTGGAAATGTATTCACAAGGATATTCATGAAACCAGTCGTTGGTAAGCGAGTTCCCTCCATTGTTTTTGAAAATCTTTAGGTTAATAGATATCATTGAATGAAAGGTAGGCAAAAGTGTCTGCCTTTTATTATTTGGCTTTGAACCATCTTACCATGTCTTTGAATGTTGCCTTTTTGCCGTACATCAATATTCCTACACGATATATCCTTGCTGAAAGCCAGGCAAAAAACCAGGATGACAATGCCAGGGATATCAGACTGGTCACTATCTGCCAAACAGGAGGATCAAATGCCAGTCTGACGGGCATTACAATGGGTGAAAATAAAGGTATGATGCTGCTCCATACTGCCATTGAGCTATTGGGTGAACTGATGGCAGCCATGGAGATATAGAAACCAAATAACAAAGGCATGATGACGAGAAAGGTAAGGCTCTGGCCTTCGCCCTGATCATCACCCATAGTAGAACCTATTGCAGCAAACATGGAAGAATACATCAGGTAACCCAGCAGGAAAAACAAAAAAATAGTCGGAATCAGTACCCACCATTGCACTGCCTGCAATTGACCGATAATATCTCCCATAAAGGAATTGGCGACCTGTGTCTGGACAACTTCTCCGGTCGCGCCCGTAGCCATCATGCCTGACATGTCCATATCACCTGCAAACAGGAAGGTGATCAGAAAGATGAAGAGGGGAGTAGTGATACACCATATCAGGATCTGAAACAAGCCCACCAGCCCTACACCGATAATCTTTCCGAACATCAATTGTTTGGGAGTCACAGTGCTGATCATAACTTCGATAATTCGGTTAGTCTTCTCTTCCATCACGCTTCTCATAATCATCGACCCATTGATGGTTAATAGTAAATAAAGAAAGAATCCGAAGATACCTCCGATGACAGCAGCCACTTCGCTTCCACTTTCCTTCTTTCCGCTGATATTTTCTTCCAGCAAGTGAATAGGTTGATCGATGTCGTCCAATTTGTTCTTATCCAGACCTAATAGTTCCAGTTTTTTGTTCTTGATACTTACCCGAATAAATTTTTCAATGGATGCCTTGGTTTGGAGATCCAATCTCTTTACGGTCCACATTGCAGGTGAGTATTGCTCCGACAAATTGGAGGAAATTTCAGGTAGAACGATGGCCGCTTTGAAGTTTCCTTCCAGCTCCTTTTTAATGACCTCTTCATTATAGTCAATCCGGGTAAATGTCAGGTTGTCCCAGCTGTCAGAGCTTTCGGGGATGATTTTGTTGGGGTCGACAAGAAGGATGGGAGTTCCGGAATTGCCTTTGTAAGACATGATAAAGCCCACTGAGCCGGAAAAGATGGCTATGATTAAAGGCATGAAGAGGGTTATTAAAAGAAATTTCTTCTTCAATGCACGAGTGGCGAATTCTCTTTTAGCCACGATGAGGGTTTTATTCATAACTTCAATATTATGTTCTATGACGTCCTTTTGTAAAAATGTGCCAAATTACGATGATGTATTTAATTAAATATATGAAAGATTATTTTATCTTTGCGCAACTTTTTTAAAAAAATCGTAAAAACCCTAGAGGATAACGTACTTATGGAATTTAACATTAATGCATTAAGAACATTTGTTGACCAGAAAAAAAATCTAGTTATCGGCATTTTGGCCGGCTTGGCTATTTTGATTGCCGGATATTTTATTTATAAGGCATTTTTTGTAGCTCCAAAGAATAAAGTGGCTGCGGACCAGATTTATCAAGCTCAGATCATGTTTGATAAGGATTCATTTCAGATGGCGCTGAACAATCCGGGTGTTGGCGGTACCGGTTTCCTCAAGATTATTGAGAACTATGGCGGGACTGAAACGGGCAATTTGGCAAGATACTATGCCGGGGTCTGTTACCTTCGTTTGGGCGACTATGATAAAGCCATCAAATATATGAATGAGTATAAGCCGGCCGGTGAGATTACACCTGCTATGACCTATGAAGTGCTTGCTGATGCTTATTCTGAGAAGAAAGATGACAATAAGGCATTGAGTTATTATGAGAAAGCTGCCAAGAGTGCAGATAATGAACTGACCGGTCCCTATACCCTGAAAAAACTGGGTATGTTCCAGGAGAAACTGGGCAAATATGCCGACGCTGCCAAGTCATATAAGAAGATTATGGATGTCTATGGTCAGACAGCAGATGCAAATAATATCGAAGCCTATTACGAAAGAGCGATGTTGCTGGCAAATAAGAAGTAAAACAATAGTCATATAATCCCAGAAACAAAATCCGGGTATTGCCTTTTTGAGGGTAGTATCCGGATTTTTTTTGATCTGTTTTTGTGCTGCTTTGTAGCTGACTTCGTCACAATAAACCGTCAGTTTTTGTATACCATTGTATATCAGATAGGTAGTAAATTGGGCAAAAAATTTTTGGGTGTCCCAATGTGAGAGTCAGAAAAAAATGGCTCTATATGGAATAGCGTGGGTAATCAATTTTAAGTTTGGCGGAAGTAAAGTAGATCATATTGATAAAGTTGTTGATATTGCGGTAACCTCATACTCGTGTTTGTGCTAATTGAATTTTACTGTTTATACTTTCTATGATTCCGATATTAATTCGACTTTGAAGGTAGTCTCCAATGCCACTCCAAAGAGCTTTTATGGAATATCCATCTTTGATAAAGAGATATATCCCAATTTTCAAAACAAGGTTGTATTTGTTTATACTCCAAAGTTACGTTACCCATACAAATTCATAAAGGGCCAAAAAGAAACTCAGTTGTCCCAAAACTGATTGACCAAAAAAAATGTGTACTTTTGTCCTTGTAATTTATGTTGTGATAGCCCTAAATTACATCATGACGGGAAATCTGAAAAATGATTCCTGTTTTAATTTTTATCGGACAATAGTGATTAATAATTATGGTTATCGAAACATTTTTTCTCAATAAAATACTTTAAGCGATGAGACAATTTTATATAGCTTTATTTTTATTAGTAACTGTTTGCTTAAAAGGGCAAGATATCAAATTTGGTGTAGAAGCCGGTTTTAACTCTGTAAAATCTAAATTACCAAAAGAGTATAATTCTTATTTTAAACAAAAACCTTCTTTCATCATAGGAATCCCTGTTGATATTTCATTCACTAAACTTTTCAACATTCATAGTGGACTTTATTTTTCTCAATTAGGAACAAAAGCGCATTATCTTCAAGATAACAGACCGTATTCATACTCAGAATCTTATCGTAATGGAACAATAAATTCAATAATCATACCTGCAAATTATTTTTATGAATTTAAAATCAATAATATCGGATTGTTTGGCGGGATAGGTTTCGAAGGAGAGTTCAATATATCTGGAAAATCTGTTGGTTATGACATCCAAGAGTCCTCAATTCCATGGTTCGATAATTATCATAAAGATTTTGAAAAAAAAGCAAAAATAGGAAAAGATCTGCCTCTCATTGCATTCGGATTTAATGTTTATGGAGGAGTGAAATTTAAGGATGCTTTTTTCGTAAAATTATTTCTTACCCAAGGACTATCAAATATAGATATCACACCATCGTACAGTTCAGTTCCTGAAAAACAACAACAATTTGGTTTAACTATAGGGTATATGTTTCAAAAGTAATATGAGGCTTAAACCTACAATAAAATTTAGACTTTCTATCCGGTAAAATAAAATTAATTTATTGGAATAAGTTTTTGTAACAAGGATTGGAAATCTTCTATTTTATCTCCTAAGATTCTACATGAAAGAGAATAGGATGATAAAAATTATAAAAATTAAAACTTCAACGTTGTAATTTTAGATCTTTATTACCATTCTATGAAATGTCCGTTTTTGATTTGTACCGATAAGAGTCAGATTAAATAGTAGCTACTACAATTTATTATTTCATTTTAGTATACCTCGCATCATCCAGACACTATCCATTAAGCATTGAATACAACCTCCTCTTTCTAAGAGGAACTTGATATCGGTTCTTTGTAAACAGGTTATTTTTCTTCTTCGAAGAATTGATCGTAGTCGTTATTTTTCTTTTCCCTTTCGACATAGGCTCTTTCAGCACGGGGAGCATTTAAGTCCAACGTTGTACTTTCGCTTTTTCTTCCACCGGCGAGCATCAGAGTACTTTCTTTCTCCCATTGCTCAAGCATCTTCATACCATCTTCTTCAAATACGGCGTTTTGCAAGTCAATGGAATCCATGAAGTTGGAAGACATTTCCATAAATCGCTCCATTTCGCCAACCTTCATTGCCACATCGTCTGCAATGGATTCCATAGCCTGATCGAACATGGCACGCTTGTCAGAATTGCCGGCGATGATATTCATTGCGGATTTCATAGCACTGTGTGAGGCTCGGATGGCGGCACGCTCTTGTTCCTTAACCTTGACCTGGTCACGGGTGTCTTCCAGAAGGATTTCGGAATTGCTGTACATCTTTGTCAGAATTCTGTAAAGCACTTCCATCTTTTGATGAAGTACCTGATATTTTTCATTGGTATCTGTAAGGCGAGCGGCTTTTCGGGAAGAAAGAATCATATGCTGATCCTTATCCATCTCCTTGGCCTTACTTGCCATTTTCAGATTGATATCGATGGAAGCCTTATTTTCATCCATGATATTCTGAAGTTTACGCATTTGACCTTTGAGATTACCGATCTGAGTACCCATTTTCTTCAGGTTATTTTCCAGATCTTCGATATAGCTTTTCAGAATACCTATGGGATCTATCTGTACGAACCAACCGGTAATTTTCCGCATCACGCTTTTGTACATATACCATATGAGGTTGCGCATCTTGGGATCGAAGACCATGTAGAGCAACGCACCCAAAACGATGACCATTCCGGCAAGGTAAAGGGTGTTTTTTGCCAGCTCGATGAGGTAAGGCAGGGCTTTGTATAACAAGTATCCGGCACCTGCAAGAATTCCTGCGCCCACCAATAATCCTGCCTTGCCCTCAGGTCTTTGAATAAATGATTTTGGCTTACCATCGGCACCAGTAAAGGGAGTAATTTGCTGTGTCATTTCCTCAGATATTTTGATTGATTAATTCAATGTCCTTTGATAGTTGCGTGATAATCTCAGAAAAAGTATGTTCGAATTTGTACCTTGAATCTTCGATTTTGGCTATTGCAGCTTCAATTTCTTCGTCTACACCGTCAATACTCTTTTGATATTGGTCGATTTCGGCTTGAAGCTTATTGATCAGGTCTTTGTTGCGACTTATTTGATCCTGTAGTTTTTGCTGTTCTGCCTTACGCCCATCAATCTTTTGTTCACGCTGGTTTTTCAAGGCGGCATCAAACTGTACCTTTTCCTTGTGGATGACCTGTTTGTAGAAGTCAGCACTTCTCAGCAGGGATTCTTTGGTAAGTCCCAATGTATTGCCTGTTGTAAATGCCGACTTAACCGACATTACTTCGTCCAGAGGTAATTGAAGCAAAGCATTGAAAGCTTGTTTGAATTCGATATAGTCAAAGCCCTCCTGATTGTTTTTTTCGAGAGCCATCATCATAAATTCCAGGCTTTTTTGATCTGCTTCGGGTGACAGTTTAAACAAGTTGGATAGTTGATTCAATTTTCCCGACATCTTCTGTTAAATGTTTTTGTAAAAATAAACAAGATTTTGAAAGTACAATAATTAATAAGATTTAACATCTAACTTTCCCGATTAATTCCATAGCTCAGGCTATTAAACTTTCCCTATTGAAAAATGGACGATATTGAAGCTATTATTAATGTCCGGGCAATAATTGCGGATTTTTTATTAGTCTGTTTCTTTATTTGCCAAAATAAATTACCTTAGCGCCGATAATTTTGAAATAAGATTCGTTAAACAAAACATGTTATAATATTTATGAGTACAAACGCTGCATCGATGAGTCATCCTAAAGGCCTTTACCTGTTGTTTTTCACGGAGATGTGGGAAAGGTTTAGTTATTACGGCATGCGCGCCATTTTTGTTCTTTACATGGTCAATGGCCTGAAAATGGCGGAAAATGATGCTTCAAATATTTATGGAAGTTATACAGGTTTGGTTTATTTAACACCTTTATTGGGTGGATATCTTAGCGATCGTTTTTTAGGTAACAGGCGAAGTATTGAAATCGGTGGTATATTGATGGCTATCGGTCAGTTTCTGATGTTTTTTAGTGCATCGACCTCCGGGGCTACTGCAATTACGCTTATGTGGGCGGGCCTGACGGCATTGATAATAGGAAATGGTTTCTTCAAACCCAATATCTCCACCATGGTAGGCCAGCTATATCCTGAAGGAGACAGAAGAGTGGATAGTGCATTTACCATTTTCTATATGGGTATCAATCTCGGAGCCTTCTTTTCTCCATTGGTATGTGGAACATTGGGCGAAAAGATTGCCTTCAAATGGGGCTTCTTTGCGGCGGGAATCGGTATGTTAATCGGAGTACTGCTGTTTTTGGCACAGAAAAACAAATACCTGGTGACAGATAAGGGCGAACCAATCGGTATGCCGAGCAAAAAGCTGGACACAAAGAACATTGCTTATCTGGTTGGTTCCATACTCTTGATTTTCTTCCTCCTGAACTTCAAGAGCATGTTCAATGTGGATACTGATATCATAGGATATTTTATCTTTGGCTCGATGATCATCGTACCTGCTATCATTATAAGTGATAAGTCGCTTACATCAACGGAGAAAAGCAGGATCTGGGTAATTTTTATCCTTGCGTTTTTTGTGATTTTCTTTTGGGGAGCGTTTGAGCAGGCAGGTGCGTCACTCACAATCTTTGCCGATAAGCAGACCGATCGTCATATATTTGGCTGGGAGATGCCGGCAAGTTACTTTCAGTCAGTCAATCCGCTTTCCATCATTGTACTCGCTCCTTTGTTCTCCGCTATGTGGATTAAGCTTGGCAACAGGAATATGGAGCCGGCCACACCACGTAAAATGGCATTGGGCCTTTCCCTGGTTGCCTTAGGCTATGTCCTAATCGCCTTTGCGGTCAAAGGTGTTGATGCGAGTACAAAGATCAATATGTTTTGGTTGTTCAGCCTATATGTGGTTCATACCATGGGTGAATTGTGTTTGTCGCCGATAGGACTTTCTATGGTCGCCAAACTTTCACCGGCCAGATTCTCTTCTTTGTTGATGGGAACCTGGTTCCTTGCCAATGCTGCAGCCAATAAATTTGCCGGTACGTTGAGCGAATTGATTCCGAGTGAGAGCAATCCAACCACTTCATTTGTTGGTTTCCAGATCACCAATTTGTATGAATTCTTCCTTGTTTTCATTATTATGTGTGGTGTCGCTGCCGGTATATTGTTCCTGATCAGTGGCAAATTGCAAAAAATGATGGGCGGGATTAAATAAGGTTCTTTTAAAATAAAATGATTAATTTGCAAGGACGTTTTACTTAAGGCGTCCTTTTTAATTTCTTGCGATATGTTGACAATTGATCAGGTTCGTGACTTCAAAGGCAAATACCCACGCCAAATCTGGAGCTTGTTTTTCTCTGAGATGTGGGAGCGTTTCTGCTTTTACGGGATGCGCGGTATGTTGGTATTTTTCATGACCCGCCAACTCAAATTCGGAGATATCCAGGCCAATCTTCAGTATGGTGCCACACAGGCCTTTGTTTATGCCTTTACCTTTGTAGGCGGTCTCTTTGCCGATAAAATTCTCGGATTCAGGAAATCCCTATACTGGGGCGGATTCATGATGATTATCGGAAGCTCCTTGCTGGCTGTCGATCCGCATCAGTTTTTCTTCCTTGGGCTTTCCTTCATTATTATCGGCACCGGCTTCTTTAAGCCTAATATCTCTACCATGGTAGGTGAGTTGTATAAAGATGGCGATGATAGGCGGGATGCCGGATTCTCCTTGTTTTATGCCGGTATCAATCTGGGTGCTTTCCTGGGTGGGTACTTCTGTGTTGCCATAGGCAAAGGTAACATGTTCAGTGGGATGATCGATGAGGCTCATCGATGGAATGTTGCTTTTGGACTGGCTGCGGTGGGAATGATCATCAGTTTGATCAATTTCTTTTATACGCAAAAAAGCCTGGGACCAATCGGCCTTCAACCCGGACATCCACATGCACTTGTAGACACCAGGGCTCCGGGCCGATGGACCGAATATGCTGTCTATATTGGTACTCTTCTGTTAATCCCCATTATCCAGATCATGGTATCAAAACCGGAATATACCGATTATTTTATGTACACCATCGGGCCTGTAACGTTGATCTACTTGTTCTATGAGATGTCAAAGGTCACGGACAAGGAACGTAAGAAATTGTGGGCGGCTTTGATATTCATTTTCTTTTCGATTCTCTTTTGGGGAATCTATGAACAGAGTGGTGGTTCACTCAGTATTTTTGCTGCCAAAAACCTCAACGATTCCTTGTTGGGTATGAAGTTTGATCCCAATGGTGTCAACAATTCGGCGGGTGCTTTCTTTATCATTGCCCTGGCACCGCTTTTCGGTCTCATGTGGCTTTGGATGGCCAAGAGGGGATTTGAACCGAATACGATCATCAAGTTTGGATTGGGCTTTATCCTCCTCGGACTGGGCTACTATACCCTGTTTACAACACGGTTTTTTGCTACGAATGGAGTAAGCTCACTGGATATATTTACCATCGCTTTGCTGATTATTACATTTGGAGAGCTTTGCCTTTCTCCCATAGGTTTGTCCATCATGACCAAGCTGTCTCCGGCCAGATTGCAGGGAATCATGATGGGTATGTGGTTTCTCGCTTCTGCATACGGTCAGTATGTAGCCGGATTGATCGGGGCAAGCCTTGCCCAGGCGGAGGCCGACGCTTCAGCGACAGTTACTATGGAAGCTTATACCGATGGTTATAAAATGCTGGGATTCTATGCATTGATAGCCGGCGCCATCCTTATTGCTGCATCGCCGTGGATTAAAAAGCTTATGCAGGGAGTTAAATAATACTATGAAGAATTTAGTAAGATTTCTTTTGCCGTTTTTCATCATCATTACCTGGAATATGCCGGGTATGGCAGATAATGGCGATCCTGTGCGTATTAACCCGACCAACTGGTGGATCGGTATGGAAGATAACACAGTGCAGATATTGATTCAGGGACATAGTGATGGCTTTAATAATCAGGCGGTTTCTATCAATTATCCGGGAGTGAAGCTGGAGAAAATCCACCGACTTCCGAATAAACACTACTTTGCACTGGATGTTTCCATATCGCCAGCTACAAAGCCCGGAGTAGTCAGGATCCATATCGGGAAGGATTCCTATGACTGGTCACTTGCTATGAAAAATGTAAAGGACAATGGAAAGTCCTATGCACAGGGAGTGACTGCAAAGGATCTAATATATCTTATCATGCCGGATCGGTTTTCCAATGGTGATCTCTCCAATGACCGTATTCCCGGTATGAAGGATCAGAGTCTCAACCGCGATACGGTGTTCAACAGGCATGGTGGAGATCTTCAAGGGATAATTAACCATCTGGATTATTTTAATCAGCTTGGTGTGACGGCCTTATGGCTAAATCCTGTATTGGAGAATGATATGCCTGAGCGGACAGAACACGGTTATGCCATCACCGATCACTATCGGGTAGACCCACGTCTGGGTGGTAATGAAGCTTATACAAAGCTAGTCGAAGAAGCGCACAGGAAAGGTATCAAAATCCTCCAGGATGCGATATACAATCATATAGGACTGGATCACTGGAGCGTTACCGATCCGCCGTCACCGGACTGGCTGCATCATTGGGAGCATTATACTCAGACTACCTATAAGGATCAGGTCCTAATGGATCCCTACGCAAGTATCGCTGACCGGAAAAGAATGAGCGATGGATGGTTTGTGCCTTCCATGCCAGATCTGAATCAAAATAATCCATACGTTGCCAACTTCCTGATACAACATGCTATCTGGTGTGTGGAACAGTTCGGTATTGACGGTTGGCGAATCGATACATATGCTTACAATGACCTCGGGTTTATGAACCGGTGTAATGCCGCCTTGATCAGGGAATACCCGTCCATCTCCCTCTTTGGGGAGACCTGGGTACATGGGGTTATCAACCAAAGCTATTTTGCCGACAACAATTATGATATTGCCTATAAAAGTAACTTGCCGGGCGTAACTGATTTTCAACTTCTTTGGGGCATCAATGATGTGATGAACAAGCCATTTGGCTGGACGGACGGAGTGAATAAATTGTATACTACACTGGCGAATGACTTTGTATACAAGGATCCATACAATAATGTCATTTTTCTGGACAATCACGACCTGAGCCGCGCTTATTCGGTATATGGAGAGGATCTGAAGAAGTACAAGATGGCACTGACCTGGTTGTTGACTTGCCGGGGCATCCCTCAGCTGTATTATGGTAACGAGGTGCTTATGAAAGGAACAACCTATCCCAATGATGGTTATGTCAGGCTTGATTTTCCGGGGGGATGGCCGGGAGATTCTGTCAATAAATTTACAAGAGAGGGTAGGAGTGCCGATGAGAATGAAGTATGGGATTTAATCAGTCGGCTTGCCCATTACAGGAGGAATTCCGTGGCCCTGACTACAGGCAGATTGACACAATTCGTACCCGAAGACGGCGTCTATGTATATTTTAGGCACGCCGGTGATGAGCGAATCATGTGTGTGATGAATAGTATGGATACAGACAAACAGATAGAGGTAGCCCGCTTTAATGAGTTGACTGATGGTTACAGGTCGGCCAAAGATGTTTTGGGAGGATCGATTATCTCACTGCAAGGCAAATTGAATATCCCTGCACGAACCATGGTAGTGTGGGAACTCTTGAAGTAGGGGATTGGAATTAGGTCATGTCGCTCCACTGGTGCCGTATGCGTGAGGGGTAGAAACGGCACGAGCGGCCTTCTTCCCTGAAAATATCGTTACTCGAAGTCGGTTCAATCCCTGGACCCACTTCCTCTCTCAGGAGTGAGTAGCGAAGTACAGTGGATGACCCGACCCGACAGGGGCACGCCCTAATCAAGCACAGCATAATCAAGCGTTGGTGGTTATTGCTTAATTTTTGGTTAAATATTATTATAACTTTTTGCTTATTCGTACCTTTACCTTTCAACCGTAAGAATATGAAGTTCAATATCTTAATACTATTTTTTTTGATGATCTGTACCGGTCTTCAGGCGCAACAACCGGAGACTGCAGGTGGCAAGGCGAAACCCATCAAAGCAAGGGAAGTTAAAAAAGCTGAAAAAGCGGCTGAAGTTAAGGCGGCCGAAGAGGTACGAGACGAGATCTATGATGAGGTAGATGAGATGCCGGTATACAAAATTGGCAATAAGGCCTTCTATAGTCTGATGAGGCAGAATTTTGAAGCATTGGAGCGCGAAGGGGTGTATGTGGACAAAACAATGACCCTCAATTTTGTTGTTGGAAAAGATGGTACAGTCAGGGATATGGTTGTGCTGGACAATAAGGGTGAAAAAGTCACCGAGTCAAAGACGCTTAGACAGAATATGCCGTATTGGGGACCAGGTAGGAAGCAGGAAAAGGCTGTTTCTACAAGGATGCAAGTACCTATCGAATTTATTCTGGAAAAAAATTAGGATACTTTAGGAAATCCGAATGAATAACATTTATTTTTTGGGATTCCAATCTGAGTGCATATTATATATCAAAATAAAATTAATCATATGGCAAATAGATTGAATATACTGATGGGGATTGGTTGCTTTTTGTGTGTTTCTGTGACAGTAATTGGACAGAATGACCGGATTCCCGCGAAGCAGCAGGACGAAGTCAAACTTATTGAAGTTAAATCGAAGCAACAAAAGGCATTGAACCAGGCGACTCCTGAAAAGAATGCAAAGGAAATCTGGTGGGAGGAGAATCAGGTATATACCGTCGTGGAAGACATGCCTCAATATCCCGGTGGAACAGAAGCCATGTACAAATTTATCGGTGAGCATCTGGTATATCCTGCTGAAGCCAAGGCTGCCGGCAAGGAAGGGTTAGTCGTTCTTTCCTTTATTGTGGAAAAAGATGGAAGTATTCATGATATTGAAATTCTGAAGGACGGGGTTGGCTTTGGTGCAGCTGAGGCTGCCTCAAAAGTCGTAAGTTCCATGCCTGTATGGTCTCCGGGCAAACAAGACGGCAAACCCGTACGAGTCAAAATTACCAGTCCTTTTAAGTTTATATTGCCGAAATAATTTGAATCTTTTGATGAGGAGAATGGCTTTTTTGTGCATTGCCTTACTGTCATATATGGCAAGTTATGGTCAAGGTATTCCTGTTAGCAGAGATACATCCCAAAGTAAGGCTAAAGCTATTAAGCCGGTTTTGGCGCCAGCCGGTAAGGAAGTAATCTATCAAGGTGCACCTGTTCAGAATAAATTTGAAATATCTCAGGAGGATGGTAAAATAGTAGTTTCCCCGGAAACAATGCCTTCTTTCCCGGGAGGACAGCCTGCTTTGGAAGAGTTTATTGCCGCGAATATGAGGTATCCGGAAGAAGCGCTTAAAGCCGGTGCGGAGGGAATCGTAGTAGTAAAGTTTACGATTGAATATGATGGTACGGCACATTCACCTGTGATATTGCTGGATAAGGTGGGCCACGGTGCAAATGCCGAAACAAAACGACTGGTGCAACTGATGCCAAAATGGATTCCGGCAACCCTTTCCCAACAACCTGTGACTGTGGAGTTTACCATGCCTGTCAATTACAATCTAAAGAAGTATCATAGGGTCAAAGGTAACAAGTAAACTGACCGGGTATTGAACTATGATTGGAGAAATATGTTGTTGAATCATGGTTGATTGTGGAAAAACATTAAATAATTATCAAAATCTAATTTTACGATGATAGAGGAGAATACAACCGAACAAATCCTGACCCTTACTCCGGGAGCGATCCGGCAACTAGCCATTATAAGGCAGGAACAAAGTATCCCGGAAGATTTGGGGCTCCGGGTGGGTGTCAAAGGTGGTGGATGTTCCGGTTTTAGTTATGAGCTGGGATTTGATTCCTATAAAATGGGCGATGAGGTTATTATAATCGATGGATTGGAAGTGTATATGCAGAAATCGCATAGTATCTATCTGAAAGGTATTGAGATAGACTGGGAGGAAGGCCTTAATAATCGTGGTTTTTCGTTTAAGAACCCCAATGCCAGCAGCACCTGTGGGTGTGGCACCTCGTTTTCAGCATAAGAAGAAACAGTTAAAAAAATTAAAATTAAGCCGGGTCATTTGGTCCGGTTTTTTGTTTTTAGTGATAGTAAAATATTTCTAGCGTGGAAATTATTGGCAACAAAAGAGAATTCGCCCCTGGATATATACTTTTAATCACAAAATCAAAATACCTTCATATTTTAGTAGTCCATTTTGTTTTACCTCTTCCGTCCTTTACATAGGAACAGAATAGTTCAGTTTAATCAGCAAGCGAGGCTCGGCATACTGTGGAGGGATTTGTATCAGCCCTGGAGTTTTTCTCCATAAGCAAGATCACCGGCATCTCCGAGTCCCGGGACGATATAGGACTTGGCGGTGAGTTCTTCGTCGATGGCTCCTACCCACATCCTGATGGATGGATGTAGCCTTTTGATTTGTTCGACAGCGAATTCCGAAGCGATGACAGAAATCAGGTGCAACTCCTTAGGTTCGCCATAGTTTTCGATCATTTTCATGGCGGTATCGAGGGAAGAACCGGTAGCAAGCATCGGGTCAGTAAAGATGACCACTTTGCCACTGAGGTCGGGACAGGTAATGTAATCCATCTTGATATCAAAACCACCACCCGGGTGTTCTTTCCTGTAAGCAGCTATAAATCCGGTCTCAGCATTATCCAACAATTTGAGAAGTCCGTATTGCAGTGGGATACCTGCCCTCAGGATGGAGATGATGACTATCGAATCATCCAGTGTCTCGATGATGGTCGAGCCGAGAGAGGTTTGTACTTCTTCTGCAGAATAATGAAAGTGTCTGGAAAGCTCATATCCGGCCAGGATGCCGAATTTTTCCAGATTATTCCTAAACTTTGCCCGGTCTTTCTGGATGTTGATATGCCTTAATTCATACACTATTTGATTGATATACGAATTGCTTAGAGAGAAATTATGAGCCATAGCAAAGGAATTTATAAGAATAAAGATAGATCATTGTTTTGAAATCAGGCTTGTGGCTCCACCGACAATGTATTCACAAGCTATGGCCATGACGATAAAGCCCATAATTCTTGTGATTGCCTTCATGCCTGCCTCACCAAGCATTCTGGCTATCAGGGGTGCACTGAGTAACATGATGTAGATAATCAGGCCGAGAGCAAACATGACTCCGATGATTATACCTTTTTCATGCCAGCTGGGATGGAGCGCATACAGACTTATCAACAAGGATATGGAGCCAGGGCCTGAAAGTAACGGCATGGCGAGCGGGCTGAAGCTGATGTCCTCCTTTTGGCGGGCTTCTTCTTTCATTTTTTCGTTGATGGCTTCAGCACGAATCACCTTGCCATTCAATAAACTGAAACCGGAATTTAGTATAACCAAGCCACCCGCAAGCCTCAAGGCCGGAATGGATATGCCAAAGAAACTCAGGATATAGGATCCGCCCAGGAAGAATATGATGCAGATCATGGTGAAATACATGGTCGTATGCAGTGCGGTACGCCGTCTTTCCTTGATCGAGTAACTGCTCGTCATTGAAGTATATACCGGTAAAGCACCGATGGGATTGACCACCGAAAACAATGAAGCCAGTACTGCAATGAATAATTCCATATCAACCTAATCTGGCATATGCCAATTCCATAGCTTTGAGCAGAAGTTGATCCGGACCGAGATGGGAATTGTCCAGCAAAATAGCATCAGATGCTTGTTGTAAGGGACTATCATCCCGGGTCGAATCTATTCTATCCCTTTCAATAAAATTTTCTTTTACCGATTCAAATGTAGTAAAAATATTCTTTTCCTCCAGCTCTTTTTTTCTCCTTGCCACGCGAATATCCATTTCGCAAACAAGGAATAACTTCAACTCGGCATCCTTGAGAACAACTGTGCCGATATCCCTGCCATCCATGACACAGCCTTTCTTTTCTGCCAGTTTTTTCTGAAGTTGCACGAGCTTACTTCTTACGATTGAGATGGTGGAAAACTGACTGACCAGGTTATTGACTTCCATTGTTCGTATTTCATCCCTGAGGTGTCGGCCGTTCAGGTAGAGATGGTTGACCTTATCGATACGTTTGAAGTGGAGATCCATTTCATCCATGACTTGATGAACTGATTCCGTGTCTTCAGGGTTTACACCTTTCTGTATCATCAACCATGTTACAGCTCGATACATAGCACCGGAATCGATATAAATATAGTTTAATTCATGAGCCATGGCACGGGCAAGTGTGCTTTTGCCGCAGCCAGAAAAACCGTCAATTGCTATATTTATCTTATTGCTCACCCGGTGGATTAAAAAAAATAAGCCGATATTCATTCGGCTTATTTTATCATGCATCAATATTCGTCTTCATTAAAAAGGAAATCATCCCTTCGCGGATAATCGGGCCAAACGTCTTCGATTCCTTCAAACATTTCGCCTTCTTCTTCCATTTCCTGCAGATTCTCAATCACTTCCAAAGGTGCACCTGAACGAATAGCAAAGTCGATCAGCTCATCACGAGTGGCAGGCCAAGGGGCATCTTCAAGATGGTGTGCTAATTCCAGTGTCCAATACATAGTTTAAGGATTTACAAATTGTTGATTAATATATTAAATAATAAGCATTGCGTCACCGTAGGAATAAAAATTATAATCTTTCTTGATGGCTTCATGATAGGCTTCCATAATCAGATCATATCCTCCAAATGCACATACCATGATGATCAGGCTGGACTTTGGCAAGTGGAAATTGGTGAGCATACTATCCGCAATACTGAAAGGATATGGCGGGAAGATAAACTTGTTGGTCCATCCCTCTGCTGCTTTCAACATACCCTCTGCGGATACGGCTGATTCAATGGATCGCATGGATGTAGTACCCACAGCGCATACCCGATGTCCTTCCGTCTTAGCCTTGTTTACAGCATTAGCCGAACCTTCGGGAATCTGGAAATATTCGGCTTCCATTTTGTGCTTGCTTAAGTCTTCAACATCGATACTCCGGAATGTACCGAGGCCAATGTGCAGCGTTAGTTCAGCAAAATCGACTCCCTTAATCTCAAGCCTCTTGAGAAGTTCCTTGCTGAAGTGCAGTCCTGCAGTCGGTGCAGCAACAGCACCGATAGACTTGGCATAGACGGTTTGATACCGCTCTTTATCCAAATCATTGGCGTCACGTGAAATATATTTAGGGAGTGGAGTGTTGCCAAGCTGGTCCAGGATTTTCATGAAATCTTCAGGAGTACCATCATAGAAAAATCGAATAGTCCTTCCTCTTGATGTGGTATTGTCCACAACCTCAGCGACCAATACTTCATTTCCTTTGGCATCATTGAAATATAACTTGTTGCCAACTCGAATCTTTCTCGCCGGGTCAACCAGTACATCCCACAATTTCATTTCCCTGTTCAACTCGCGAAGTAAAAATACTTCAATCGTAGCGCCGGTCTTTTCCTTTTTGCCGTATAGTCTTGCCGGGAAAACCTTGGTATTGTTCATAATCATGACATCTCCGGAATCGAAGTAGTCCAGAATGTCCTTGAATATCTTGTGCTCAATTTTGCCTGAATCCTTATGAACAACCATCATTTTAGCCAATTCTCGCTGTTCAGAGGGGAATTGGGCAATTGAGTTCTTCGGTAGGTCAAAATTGAAATTCGATAGTTTATATCTCATGAAATTATATTTCTTATTACCGCAATTTGAGCGCAAAAATAATTTTTTTGGACAATTACATCATTTTATTTTTTCTCATCTTGCTGTTTCCTTTATATTTAATATCAATCTCTTGAATAAGTCTATTAATGCCAATAAGGTTCAACAAGTTTATACTTTTTTCTTTTTAACATAATAATTTTACTTTTGCGACCTATGAAAGCCTGTATTTCAGTATTTCTCATCTATGTCGTAACCATTTTTAATGTTATCAATGCTCAGGAATTGGAATACCTGCTCCCTGAAGCGACTATTTCTTCTGCTTTCAATAAACCACCGGTCAACGCCTCCTTTTTAATCAGACATAAGGCGGATAGCAACTATCAATACACCCTGAAGTCAACTTCGGGGATGCTGCGGGAGGATGGCATTTATCTTAAAGCATATAATGAAGGTGGACTAAATACTGCCGGAAGCCGAGGTTACGGGAGTAGCCATACGAAAGTTTTTTGGAATGGCTTTTTACTGAATAGCCCGCTGAATGGTACGATTGACCTTGGATTACAGGCACTTGATCCTTTGGCTACCGATATTTTATTCAATAAATCAAACAGTCCGGTAGAAGGGAGCATTTCCGGTGCCGGAGGAAGTATATGGATCTCGGATCGAATTCCAAAAGGTGATAATGCGGTTCGTGCAGCCCTGTCCGCAGGTTCTTTTTCTACCTACAAATCTGCCTTGTCTTATACTGCACACCGGGGAAGATTTAGTAATCATCTTTTGCTATCGTTGATGACATCGGCTAATGACTACCGTTATCCTTCAGTGACGGATTTTAGACGTCCATTAGTCAGGCTGAACAATGCCGATGTCTTGCTTTATGGAATCAATAATGCGTCCAGCTTGATCTTACCTTCTTCAAGGGTGGATCTCAGGTTTAACTATACACGGGCAGCCAGGGGGATTCCTCCGCCGATTACAAGTACAGGGCCAATTGCTTTCCAGCAGGATGAGGGCATTAAGTTGGGTATGGCGTGGAGTACAGCTTTGAACAGTCGATCAGATCTTAGTTTCAATGCTGCCTATATGAGGGATGTTCTGTTTTATTACCCGGTTAGGAATGCGGATTCTAAAACAGAATATTATGTAAACGCTGCACCACTGTCAGCCAGGTGGAATTACAATCGATGGAGTCATCATCTGAATATTCACCTGAGCAGCACTTTTTATCATGTCAACAGCACTGAACTAACTGCTCCCGATGAAGTGCAAACCTATGGAACCATTGAATTGGACAGAGACAAGGCCGGTCTGCTTCAATACGGGTTCAGCGTGCAGCAATTGATGGTAAAGACACGACTGATCGAACCGTCTTACCGGTTGTATGTGGGCACAAGAATCGTGAAGGGATTGAATTGGAATTTGTCATTTGCCTCTACCAAACAGGTGCCTACCATCAATGACAGATACTGGCCCCTTTCGGGCAATCCTGACCTGAAAGTTGAAACCAATCGATCCTTAGAGCTGGGTTTGAATTATTCACAAGAATTTGGCAATCTGCAGTTTGTAAAAGGCTCCCTGGCAATTTTTAATGGCATGGTTGATGATTGGATTGGCTGGATACAGGTGAGTGGTGACTTCTGGAAGCCTTTCAATGTCCAGAAGGTGCAGTCCAGGGGGTTGGACCTTCGAGGTGATTATCATTGGGCTGTCTCTTCCCGGGTGAAGCTTTTGGCGTCCTATAACCTGAGTATTTCCAATCCAATTGTTATTAAGAAATATTCCGGCAGTCCTGCTCAGGAAGGGAAGCGGCTGATCTATACACCTGCCTTTCAACATGCGGCCTGCATTTCCCTGGAGTTGGACAATCACCTGATGAAAGTGATGCCGCGATATACGTCGTCAAGATTTACAACTGCAGATAATAAGGTGGAATACAGTCTGGATCCCTTTGTTTTGTTGGATTTTGAATACAATTATCACTTTAAGATTAGAAAGTCAAAATTTACGGCAGTATTCAAAGTTAATAATGTTTTTAATGAATATTACGAGATGATCGCCTATCGTCCCATGGCAGGGAGATATTTTGAAGTTGGTCTGGGTGCAGGTTTTGGGCAGTAACTAATTTGAAGGCATTTTATTAGGATAGAAGAATGTATTTATTCAATGTTTTTTTATCCGTTTTTGTACTTCCTTACATTTCAGGAAGAGGATGAAAAAAATTGGATAATTGCAGATGCCTTGATAGATCCATGATGCCAGTTTGGCCGGAAAAATATTGAAATGACTATAATAATCAGATAATCATATTAATATACATTAAAAATATTAATATGAATATGATTAGTTTATTGATTATTATTTACTCATGGCTGCATTCCCACTTTTCATTATCCCCATTTCAGTCCCTCATTGTGCCAATTATGTTATCGTACCAATTGAAGAGATCAAAAAGCGACAATCTATATACTTTTTGTAGATGTAAGTTGTGCTACCGAATACTACACTGGATGAGCTTTGCAGCCATGGTATGCCCGGTTAATCGCTATTGTTGGAATGAACCTTTTCAAAAAGGTCAGTAACCAGACTGAAGACTGTCCATCCTATGTTGCTCTTTATTTGTCCTGTAATTGCTTATTAATCAAATATCATTACATTTTTTTATTTCAATATGATATTATAAGCGTAACTTTGTGCTTTACTTTTAAAAGGAGAACCTTCTTACATGAGCGACCAAATCAAGCATGAGTGTGGGATTGCACTTATCCGCCTCCGAAAGCCATTGGAATTTTACCGGGAAAAGTATGGGACAGCACTTTACGGCATCAATAAGTTGAGCCTGTTGCTGCAAAAACAAAGAAACAGAGGCCAGGACGGTGCAGGAATAGCAACCATAAAACTCAATCCTGAACCGGGCACCAGGTATATTTCACGCAAAAGGAGCAACAGCGCCAATTACCTGAATGATCTGCTCAAAAGTGTTTATAAGTATTTCAATAACCTGCCGGAAGAGCGTCTTAACGATCCGGCCTGGCTGAAAGCCAATAGGCCTTATATGGGTGAGGTCCTCATGGGGCACTTACGCTATGGAACCCACGGCCTGAATTCCATTGAAACTTGCCATCCATTTATGCGGCAAAATAACTGGATGAGCCGTACGCTTGTACTGGCCGGAAATTTCAATATGACCAATACGGACGAATTATTTCAGGAGTTGATCGAGTTGGGCCAGTTTCCCAAGGAAAAGTCCGACACGGTTACAATGCTTGAAAAGATTGGGCATTTCCTGGATAATGAGGTACAGAATCTTTTTGATCATTTTAAGCGCATTGGTTATTCCAATCAGGAAATCACCGAGCAAATGAAGAGTTCACTGGATGTCAATAATGTTATCCGTAAAGCCTTCAGAAAGGTGGATGGCGGTTATGCTATTATGGGTATGATCGGCACCGGAGAGGCCTTTGTGGTTAGAGACCCTCACGGTATTCGTCCGGCTTATTATTATATGGATGAAGATGTCATTGCCGTAGCAAGCGAACGACCTGCCTTGCAGACTGCCTTTGGTGTCCGTTATAAGAATGTTCACGAAGTGCCACCAGGCCATACCATGGTCATCAGGACAAACGGAGAGGTGGAATTCCAGCCATTTACTGATCCGGCTCCACGAAAATCCTGTTCTTTTGAGAATATTTATTTTTCAAGAGGAAACGACCGTAAAATCTACCTTGAGAGAAAGCGCCTGGGTGAACAGTTGGCCAAACCAATCATGGAAATGGTTAATTATGACTTTGATAATACCGTTTTTGCTTTCATTCCAAATACTGCCGAGACAGCTTTCTACGGACTTGTCGAAGGCCTGGAAAAAGAGCTGAATGAGGTCAAAAAGAAAAAAATTCTTGATCTGGGGGCAAGCGCAGATGCGACATCACTGGATCAAATCCTGTCTACAAGGGTGCGAACCGAGAAGTTGGTGGTCAAAGATGCAAAAATCAGAACCTTTATCTCTGACGATTCGAGCAGGGGCGACCTGATGTCTCATGTCTATGATGTGACATATGGGATTGTTAAGAATGATCGGGATACGCTTGTTTTACTGGATGACTCCATCGTACGGGGAACAACACTTAAACAATCCATCATCAATATCCTGTCCAAATTATTCCCGAAAAAAATAATAATTGTTTCCTCGGCGCCTCAAATCAGGTATCCGGACTGTTATGGTATCGACATGAGCGTGATGAAGTCATTTGTGGCGTTCCAGGCGGTAATAGAGATGTTGGAAGAAAGCGGGCGAGAAGAACTTATCGAGGAAGTGTATCACAAGTGCAAGGAGCAGGAACATCTGCCGAAAGAAATGATGACCAATCATGTCAAATCATTATATGATGTCTTTACGGACAAGGAGATCAGTGAAAGAATTGCAAGAATAGTAAGACCTGACAACCTTCCATATGATTTGGAAATCCTGTTTCAGTCCATCGATGGCTTACATGCTGCATGCTCAGAGGAAGTAGGGGACTGGTATTTTTCGGGAGACTATCCAACACCCGGCGGTACTAAGGTGGTCAATCAGGCCTTTATCAATTATATGGAAAAGAGTACCGAGCGGGCTTATTAATTTCTGATGAAGATTCTTGTTGCAGGTGGAGGAGCCTCCGGTTTTATGGCGGCTATTACTGCGGCAGAGCGATGGCCCCATCATACGGTCATCATTGCCGAAAAATCACATCGTGTACTCTCCAAAGTATTGATTTCAGGTGGTGGTCGATGCAATGTAACTCATCGACCGTTGGACATTCATGATTTTTCGGATCAGTATCCAAGAGGAAAAAGGTTTTTAAAGAAGGTTCTCCATGAATTTGGTGCGGCTGATGCTATTCAATGGTTTGAATCACGGGGCGTCCGGCTGAAGACGGAGGTCGATGGGAGAGTTTTCCCGGCTTCTGATGATTCAGCCTCAATTGCCGGCTGCCTGGAAGGAGAAGCAAGAAGGCTGGGAATACAGGTATTACTCAAAAAAGGATTGGATTCTTTTGAGAAGGTCGATTCCGGTTTTCAGGTTCATTTTTCGGATGGTACAAAAGAAGTTTTTGATCGTATTATCCTCGCTACAGGAGGCTTTCCTAAATCGTCCTCCTACGATTTTCTCCGGGAGGCCGGGATTGCAATCAAGGAACCTCTACCAAGCCTCTTTACCTTCAATAGTCCGGGTAATCCGATCTCCAAATTGATGGGCGTATCTGTGCCGTTTGCACAGGTAAAGATTGGAGGAACAAAACTGGTTCATCACGGTCCGCTCCTTATAACACATTGGGGATTCAGTGGGCCTGCCGTGCTGAAATTATCAGCCTTTGGTGCAGAATTGCTTGCCGAAATGAAGTATGAATTCAATGTTGAAATCCGGTGGTGCAATGACATTACCCGGGAAGAGTGCCGGGCCATGTGGTTAGGATGGCGGGATAAGAAGGTAAAGACATTGATCGCAAATCATTCGGGATTGAACCTTCCGGAACGACTGTGGAACTTCCTGGTGGAAGAAGCTCAGATTTCAGACAAGACACGATGGGCAGATATCGGTAATAAAGGAATTGATTCCCTTCTCAATCAAGTTTTCTCAAACATTCATGCTATCAAGGGAAAGACTACTTTTAAGGAGGAATTTGTCACTTGTGGCGGTGTTTGCCTGGACAAGGTCGATCATCGCACCATGGAATACAAGAACATACCAGGTTTATATTTTGCAGGTGAATTATTGGATGTGGACGGAGTAACCGGCGGGTTTAACTTTCAAAATGCCTGGACGACAGGTTTCATTGCCGGTAGAAGTGTTGGGCAGAACTATTCCTCTGTCAGGTTATAACATATTGTGAGCTTAGCTTCAATGGTGTATGGAACAAATTTCACCTGTGAATAAAGGTTAGCAGTAGTTATTTTGAGAATTTTGCGCCGTCAGTATTTACCGGTACATTATGTGATAGGAACCTTTCTTTTAACTCGTTAAAGCATATTTTGATTGATGGCCCAAAAACGTGAGGGGCTAATTTATTTTGTCACTGTGGTAACAGATGGCTATGGCATTTTCCGAAAATAGCAAAGTATGAAAAGATTGATTGGTGTTTATGTTAATATTCGTTTGAAGGAATAGCGGACTGATGATTTGGAAGCGTTTAAATACAGGTGCTTTCGCAAGGAAAAATTGGAAAACGACCAGGTAAAATAGGTTACTAAATAGAGTGGGGTTTTTCATTGAAAAAGGAGTGATAACAGACTTGCTCTGGGTTGATGATTTGGAAATTGTATAGATATAAAAAACGAATGTATAAATAACAGATAATCAATAATTAATTAATTGAATGAAGGTGTATTGTTGTTTTGAATCGGCGTAAATGATTCTTTGAGATTCGGATTGATAAAAGTTGTATGAATCACGCGGTCAATCGTTCTTTCACATTTTTAAAGAAATTTGTTTCTTTGACTAAAATAAAGTTTAAGTAGTTTTGTCCAAAACCCTAAGAAATATCCCTCTTTTTTGGTTCAGCATGTTAGGTTACTTTGCCTTTGTGGAGATTATTGTGTTATGGAGGGATCCTCAGTTGTTCCTATCCGGGCAAATCATGATGAACAGACTGATTTACATCATTATCTTTGGATTGCTGCTTATCCTGCAGCGGAAATTGCCCGTAAAGCAATTTCTCTTTTTTTCGATCCTGGCAGCTTATGCCGCGCTTACATTGCTTTATAAGGAAACTGCCCTGCTAAATCGCCTCTTCTATCCTGTGCTGGATCCCTATCTGTCTGAACTTGATTTTCAGTTGACGGGAATTCAACCAGCCCTGGTATTTTCAGAGCGATTCGATTCGGTCTTTTTCAGTGAGTTGATGTTTTTGGGCTACTTCTCCTATTATTTGACTCCGTTGGCCATCCTGATTTTGATTTTCTTCAAAAAATTCGAGTTGATGGAACAGTTCGGTTTTGTTCTGATTACTTCCTTCTTATTGTATTATCTGGTGTTTATTTTTATTCCGGCCATCGGTCCGCAGTTTTATTTTTCTTATCCTGATAATTTCGTTGAAGCAAAGGGTTTATTCGGGCATCTGGTCAAACTGATTCAAGAGAACGGTGAGGCGCCGACAGCTGCCTTCCCAAGCTCACATGTGGGAGTAGCATTGATTTGTATGATCTGGCTGTGGAGAAATGCAAAAAAATATGTCTATTATTTCCTTCCTAATGTTTTTTTGTTGATTTTAGCTACTGTTTACATTAAGGCGCATTATCTGGTGGATGTACTCGCCGGTGCAATCACTGCACCTTTGGTATTTTTTTTAGTTGTTAAGCTATATGATCAATTGAAATATAGATCGACCGGTAGCTTGCCTCAATGATTCTGAATATGATTGTTGATTCTTTAGCCTTTTCTTATGAGTATCGAAATATTGGAAGTAAAAAATAAGAGTGATTTAAAATCCTTTATTTACCTACCGGAAAAAATACACCGAAACCACGCTAATTGGGTCCATCCAATCTACCTGGACGAAAAGCAGTTTTTCAATTTTGACAAAAATGAAGCTTTTCGGCACAACAGGACAGCCTTGTTTTTGGCCAGGGAAAATGGAAGGGTCGTGGGACGAATTATGGCCATCATTCCGGATGAATACAATAATATGAAAAATGTCAGGACAGCAAGGTTCTGTTATTTTGAAGCTCCGGAAAACAAGCGAATATTTGATGCTCTTTTGAACAAGGTGGAACAATGGGCGAAGGATGCCGGTTGTAACCTGATGGTAGGCCCTATGGGTTTTTCGGACAAGGAACCACAGGGCTTCCTTACTGCGGGTTATAATGAGAAGACGATGATTGTGACCAACTGTAGCTTCAGGTACATGAAGGAGTTTCTGGAAGCCAGGGATTACAGTCCTTTCGTGGAATTGTGTCAGTATGATGTCCCCCTTTCTAATCAAATCATTCAAAGATATCGTGCGCTGGCCGACAGGGTAGAAAGTAATATGCGGGTGACTGTCCATGAATTTACCAAAACATCTGAAATAAAGCCATTTGTGCAAAGTGTTTTCCGGCTTATCAACACGACATATACTGATATTTATGGATTTACCAAGGTCACTGAAAAAGAAGCAGAAGACTTTGCCAACCGTTTTATTCCCCTTTTGAATCCAAGACTAATAAAGTTGATAACTGACGAAAGCGGGGAAGTGGTTGCATTCGTTATAGGCATGCCTGATCTCAGCGGAGCAATCAAGAAGAGCAGAGGAAGAATTTTCCCTTTCGGGTGGTTTCATATTTTAAGGGCATTCAGGAATTCTAAAAGAATGGTTTTGCTGTTGGGAGCCGTTAAGAACGAAATGCAGAACAAAGGGTTGGATGCAGTCCTGGCGGTGCGCCTCATTCGTTCCGCCCTGGATCTTGGTTTTGATATTATGGACAGCCACCTCATCATGAGGAAGAATATCAAGATGAGACGGGAAATAGAGCGCCTGGAGAATCACCGGATGTACAAAGAATACACCATATATTCGAAAGAACTCTGATCGGTATCCCGGGCTGATTATTGACAAAAGAGACTGAAGATGAATAGAATCAGTTCTCATTTTTAAAATGCACCATTATAACTCCCTGTACGGTCAATTTTTTGATTACTTTTGCCGTTTAATTTTGCAGACAAAACAACCTGGCAAATTGGGTAAAATAGCGTTTCGTTTGCAAAGCTCCGCATGGTTTGTAGTTTGGTCCTGGAACTATGGCTGAATCAGGAAAGCGAATGGTAAAATCAGTGTTGGAGCCCGATGTGATTGATTTAAAGCATAATATCAACAATAATTTTTATGAAAAATGTATCCTTGATTTTCAATGTTATCCTGACGATTGCCGTTGCTTTTCTTTTTTATCTGAATTTTAAGAAACCGGTACAGGTAACAACTATTACAACATCCTCCGGGAAGGATTCTACCATTAAGGTGGATATCCCTGAGACGTTGCCGGAAGGTGTCCCTATGGGTAAGATTCTTTATGTCGATATTGATACCATCAATGAAAAGTATACTTTTATCAAAAATCAAAAAGCAATCATCGAAAGGCAGGGCGCACAAGCTGAGGCAAGTCTAAAAGCCAAGGCGCAGTCTCTCCAGTCGGAGTTTATCGAGTATCAGAAAAAGGCGCAGGCAGGTGAATTGACACAACAACAGGCAATGGCAATGGAAAAGTCATTGACTGACAAACAACAGGCGTTGGCCCAACAGGAGCAAAAGCTTTCTACCCAGCTTGTAGAAAAAACGCAAAAGATTCAGGAAGAGCTGAATGCAAAGATGAGGAAGGAACTCAAGGTATTTATGGAAAAATATGGCGCGGACTATATACTTGGTTATACCGAAGGCGCTAATATATTGCTTCCTAATCCGAAACTAAATATCACGAAAGAGGTTTTAAATAGACTGAACGAATCTGATAAAAAGAAATAGAATTAAATGTCTTTTCACCTGGAATCTGCCTATAAGCCTACCGGAGATCAGCCGGAAGCGATACGCCAGCTTGTGGATGGTGTAAATGGCGGAGATCGTGCTCAGGTGCTGCTGGGTGTAACCGGCTCTGGCAAGACATTCACCATGGCCAATGTCATTAAGGAGCTCAACAGGCCTACTCTGATACTCACCCACAATAAGACATTGACAGCCCAGTTGTATGGGGAGTTCAGGGAGTTTTTTCCGGATAATGCCGTGGAGTATTTCGTCTCCTATTATGACTATTACCAGCCCGAAGCCTATATCGCTGTCACGGACACCTTTATAGAAAAGGACCTCCAGATCAATGAGGAGGTGGATAAGTTGAGACTCAGAGCTACTTCCAGTCTGTTATCAGGCCGAAATGACGTGATCATTGTGGCATCCGTATCTTGTATCTATGGCATGGGCAACCCGGATGATTATAAGAATAGTATCATCCGCCTTCAACGTGGGCAGATCATTTCAAGAAATGCCTTTCTGTATAAGCTGGTGGATAGCCTTTATGCCCGAACCGAAGCCATGTTGACCCGCGGACATTTCCGGGTTAAGGGAGATACTGTCGATATTGCTTTGCCATATGTGGAACATGGTCTGAGAATTCATTTTTATGGCGATGAAATTGAAGAGATTGAAATCCTGGAGGTGGAATCCGCAAAGGCGATACAAAAGATTGAAACAGCTGCCATTTATCCGGCCAATCTTTATGTGGCGCCTAAGGATAAACTCAATGACATCCTTCATTCCATCAATCACGAATTGAAGGAACACGAATCCTATCTGGAATCCGAAGGAAAATACCTCGAAGCCAAGCGCATCCACGAACGCACCACCTTCGACATTGAGATGATCAGGGAGTTAGGCTATTGCAGCGGTATTGAGAATTATTCCAGGTTTTTTGATGGCAGGGAACCCGGTACAAGACCGTTTTGCCTCCTCGATTATTTTCCGGATGATTTCCTGATGATCATAGATGAAAGCCATGTTACCATCCCACAGTTACGCGGTATGTGGGGAGGTGACCGCAGTCGGAAAACCAATCTGGTAAATTTTGGATTCAGGTTACCCAGTGCCATGGATAACAGGCCTTTAAATTTTGAAGAATTCGAGTCTTTGATCCATCAGGTGATCTTTGTATCAGCAACCCCCGGTGATTACGAATTGGAGCAGACTGACGGTGTCTTTGTGGAACAGTTGATCAGGCCTACGGGCTTGGTTGATCCTCCGATTGAAGTTCGCCCTTCCATCAATCAGATTGATGATCTGATGGAAGAAGTGGCTGTGAGAATAGAACGCAATGAGAGGGTTTTGGTTACAACGCTCACCAAACGAATGGCTGAGGAATTAGCTAAATACTTTCAAAATCTTAATATCAAGACCAAGTACATCCACTCAGAAGTGGATACCCTCGAAAGAGTAGAAATATTACGAGACCTTCGTATCGGAGAATTTGACGTACTGGTTGGGGTAAACTTGCTGCGAGAGGGTTTGGATCTGCCTGAGGTGTCATTGGTTGCGATCATTGATGCTGATAAGGAAGGCTTCCTGAGAAATACGCGGTCTCTGACACAGACAGCCGGAAGGGCGGCCAGAAATGTAAATGGTAAGGTTATTTTCTATGCTGACAAGATAACGGATAGCATGCAGAAAACAATTGAAGAAACCAACCGGCGACGGGCAAAACAGTTGGCATATAATGAGAAACACAATATAACCCCTAAGACTTTGGCCAAGACCAAAGAGGAAATCCTATCCCGAAGTTCGATTCTGGATATCCGCGGCAAAAAACAGGAAGCATATTACCAGGAGGCTGAACACCCTGATATTGCTGCAGATCCCGTTGTAGCTATGATGTCACAGGATCAATTGATGGCATTGATTACTGAGACGGAAAATAAAATGAAAAAAGCTGCCAAAGACCTTGATTTCCTTTCCGCTGCACAGTTCCGGGATGAATTATTTGCCTTGAAAAAGAAATTAAAATTCGCAAGCTAGAAATGATGGTTTATTATAGAAAAAAGCTTGTGATATTGCTCTTCATGGCAACTGTGGTTATCTCCTCTTTTGGATTTAAACCACCATTGAAAGGACGGGCCGACCTGCCGAATGTGTTGATTATTGAGATTAAGGGCATGACCTTTGAAATGATGGAGCGTGCTTATACTCCAAATATCAAATTCCTCATCAAGAATGGTTTCCTTGGTTCGATGAAGTACAAGAATCCGGAGGAACCTTCTACCGGTATTTCCATGAATTTCAGGCGTAAGTTAGGCACTATGGCAATGTGTATGGATTCCATGAAGGTTTGTCAAACTTCTCTCAACACAGTCGGTGCTTTCAATGAATCTTTCAAAGGTCCTTTCAGTAAAATCAGGAAGAATTACCGGTCCAATGAATCGATGGTGAAGGATTTTATCAATAACAGCAATGGTACTAATGTCAGGTTTGCCATGCTTTCCTTCAGGGCATTTACGCAAAAACAAGGATTTGTGGACGAGGGGCAGATCAGGGAACTTTCAACCATTGATAGCCTTATAGGCGTAGTTTTTAAGAGCTACCAAGAGAAAGTCAAATGGGAACAAACCACTGTCTTCATTGTCTCTGACGGATCTGCAGCCCATGAGTATCGTGAAAGTGAGTTATATAAAAACACTCCAATCGTAATCAAGGGACCCGGAATTCCAATTGTGTATAATGTGGAGAATGTGGTATCTACCGATGATGTTCTTGGTCTAGTCAACAAGATTATGGAGGTACCTTGTAAAGATAATTTCATTCCACTTCCGGTCAATTTCCTGGAAGATATTGGCAAAGATGAAGAGGTCTCCGGGGTGAAGACCTACTTTGTAAGCCGGCCTGATATTCATGTGCATCCTATTCCCTCAAAAAATTCTCTCAAAATCGAGGTTTTTGACGACAATGAGTCATCGGTGATGTATTATACAATCGATGGAAGCGATCCACGCACCAGAGGATTTGAATACAAATCACCGATTACCATTAGAGAGGCTGGTACCTATACCATCAAGGCCGCAGCAAACAAAAATGGTGTGTGGTCACCTGTAACGCAGGAAAAGACTTCATTGAGGTTCAATATTACCTCGATAGAACTAGACCCGGAACCTGATGCAAAATATTTTTATGATGGGACCGATGAGTTGATAGATGGCGATACTGCAGGTCTCAGTTATTCCGAGGAAAAATGGTTGGGTTTTCAAGGTACGGATGTCGATATGCTCTTCAATTTTGGTTCGAAGCGTGAGATCAGGTCTGTGGATTTGTCAGCCTTGCATGACTATTATTCTTGGATTTTCCTGCCTGTCAGAGTTACATTTTATGCAGGTAACGACAGAAATCATCTGGTAGAGATCGGGACTATTTCTCATGCTGTAGACAGGAACGATGTAACTATCAGGAAACTCCATTACTCGGTAATCATGCATGACGCACTCCTGAAATCACTGGGAGGGAGTATCGTGAAGAAGAAGAAAGGCAAAAGAAGCTTGTACGTTAAATACTTACGGATCAAGGTGGAAGCCCAGAAAGTTGCACCTGAATGGTTTTCTTTGCCGGGCGCTCAGGTTTGGTTCTTCACGGACGAAGTCAGGATTGAATAAACTTTATTTCTTACAGGCATAAGCTTTAGTTTCCGGCAAAATATGATAAATACTTCAAGAACAAGGGTACTGGATTTTGTCCTCCGCAATTTTGGAAGTATTGCGTCATTATGCAAGTGGGGCATGAATGCCGGTGTATACCTAACCATTTCCGGCTTGTTTGCCAGTAGATTTCTGATTGCCTGTGGAATGATTGTGATGGGATGTGCATCCTTGTTAAACATGACTACATTACACAAACAAGACATCCGGATTCGCTTACATTTGGTAAAGCCGGTGGCAATTGCCGTATCTCTGCTTGTGCTGGGAGTGGTTACCTCCTTTTTAGGGAGTGAGCAGCTTGGTTTTGCAATGGTGCGGTTGAGGTTGTATGTGGCTTTCCTGTTGATTCCACTTATCCTGGCCTTTGCACCGCCTATCGATAGGAATCATATCAGAAATTATCTGTTGTATGCTCTGTCAAGTGCTGCTATTTCCAGTATTTTTATTCAGTTGAACTACTTTCAGCATTATGAAACAATCAGCAAGGAACTTTCAACTGGTAAACCAATACCGACACCTATTCCGCACATCCGATATGGTATGTTTCTGAGTTTTACTTTTTTGGGAGGCCTCTTTGCTTTTCTGAGTAAAACTTATCCTGTAAGATGGCAGGTATTTGTTTTATTGACTACCTTGTATCTGGGCTTTTCCATTCTGTTTCTTTCGGTCCGTACTGCTTGGCTTGTGAGTTTTTTAGGCTTGCTGATCATTTTGGCTTATTTTATCATGCAGAAGAGAAGAATAACGCTAATCAGTATTGTCATCATTGCAGCAATCGGAGGAAGTATTCTTGCATATTTATTTATCCCTTCGGTAAAGATAAAAGCAGGTTATACCCTGTATGATTGGCGGAAGTTCAGGGAAGATAAGGGAAGTGAGTATTCTGATAGTGAGCGGCTATATTCTTTGCAAAACGGGTGGTCGCTGTGGAAGGAAAATAAATGGCTGGGAGTGGGCTCGGGTGATTTGCATCGACAATTGGAGCAGAATGCCATCAAGAATCATTATCCGGGAAGTCAGATTCCCCATAATCAATGGCTGATGACCTTAGTGTGCGGGGGATTGCTCTCCCTTGCTTTCACCTTGTTGTTTTGGTACCAACTATGGAGGAATCCAATACACCGAAAGTTATTCCTATTTCATCTCTTAGTGATTCTTTATTTAGTCACTTTTTTCTTTGAACCAACCTTTGAAACTTCTATTGGAGTACTTTCATTTGTATTTATATTAATCATGATATTGTTACAATCTTATCAGGGTGAGCAAAAGTCGCGACTTCAATTGGTTTCAGGTCGTGGATCGGGATAAGCGATTCTGATATGACTCATATTGACCAGCATGTTTTTAAAAATGCGGATACAGGTCTGTACATCTTCGAAGGTTATATCAGACCTGTCGAATTGCCCATCTTCAATCTTTGCACGAATTAATTTGTCCACCATATCATTGATTTCTTCTTCTGTAGGGTTGATCAGACTCTTGACGGCGGCTTCCAGCGTATCGGCCATCATGACAACTACCTGTTCTTTCGTACGTGGTCTGGGTCCGGGATAGGTAAATACCTTCTCGTCAACAGCATGATCGGCATGTTCCTTGACAAATTTCCTGTAGAAATACTCCACCTTTGTCGTACCATGATGGGTCTTGATGAAATCAATGATTACGTTGGGCAGACCATTCTTTTTTGCGATTTTAACCCCTTCCGGAACATGTTCGATAATAAGCTTGGCACTGGTGACATGATCTATGGAGTCGTGAGGATTGATGTTGGTTTGATTTTCGGTAAAATTATAGGGTGCTTTCATTTTGCCAATGTCATGATACAATGCTCCCACCCGTGCCATAGAACTATTGGCTCCGATCTTTTCTGCTGCTGCCTCTGCAAGTGTAGCTACATGCAATACATGCTGGAAAGTCCCCGGTGCTTTTATGGAAAGCTCTTTCAGCAAATTGTTGTTCAGGTCGGATAGCTCTGCAAGCGTAATTCCGGATGTGAATCCGAATAATCGCTCGAGTAACGGGATCAGCGGATAGGCAAGCAACGTGAGGAAAACGTTCAGGCAGATCCACCAAATACTGTTCAAATTAAAGTCTGCGAGGTTGTTGTTTTTGATATAGGTAAGAAAGAGATAAGTAAAGATATACGTACCTAAAAGAAATAGCAGCAAAAGGAAAAATTTGGACCAATATCTGGTTTCTTTTGTTACAATCACAACCATTATTCCGGCTGTTATCTGCAAGATGATGAAATCCTTTGTTACCGGACCGAACAAGGCAACGATGGTCAGGATGGCTACCAATGTAAAAAATGCAAGTCGCTGATTATAAAAATTCTTAATGACTATGGGTGCTATGCAGAAAGGAATCATCAGTAGGTCAAGACTGGATGACTTGATGACGAAATAGGTCATAAAGACATATAGAATGAGCCAAAGATGCATAAAAAGCATCTTCTTGAAGATAAGAAAAACCTCGCGTACATAGGTCCGTACATAAAGCACATAGAACATGAGAATAACTGAAATAAAGACAAAATACGCAAGGAATGACTTGAAATACGATAATTTACCTGTGTTACCTGCATCATCCAATTCTCTTAGAGAAATTAACTTCTGATAGGTATCCTTTGAGATGGTTGAATTGCGGTTGATTATGATGTCACCTTTACGAACAATTCCTTCATTGGTGGCTATGTTCTTGAATGCCTGGTTGAGAAATTCATTGGACAAGGTTTGATCCAGAAAGATGTTGGGCTCGATGAGAGCATCGATAACAGGGTAGAGTAGGGGGCCATGTTCACCGGCTTGCCTGATGTCCCGATGAAGCTCATTCTTTGCCTGAACAACTGTTGGAATGGCTGCCCTGGGTTTTAGGGAAATGATATTTCCCTCTACAATATGAATCAAAAATTCCTTTTCCCGATCCTTATAAATATCATTGGCTTCCAGGATTCCGGTCCGGTAAGTTTTCTGAAAAACAGAACGGATCTGTTTGATATTGATATCCTTGTAATTACTGAGAAACAGAGCTGTATCCCCGCCGGCATGACTTTGATAGGTATTGTATTCTTCAAGGATTCTATCATTCAGGTTTTCCGTTGTGGATTCATTTTTCTTATAATAAGGTATAAAGTTTTTGACTATGGCTTCCTTTTCAGCGGCAATTTCATTCTCAGTCTTTCGGATCGCAAAGTCATAGGGTGCCCTTAAGTCACTGTATTTCCATTTACTTCCCTCTTCAAATTCATAGTTAACAGTCTTCACCCGGGGTAACAAGAGGCTGATTATCAAAGCAGAGGTCAGGATGATGAGTATCCTGTATGACGCAGTTAAGTTTCGTAATATACTGAAATTTATTTTTTGCTCCATAGAAAGGATTTAGCCTGAGTTTTTATTGATAAATGGTTTGTTCTGCCCCTATTTCAATCCCTGGGATTCCATTCTACATCCTTTTTACCGGCCAAATGAGTTAAATACCTTGCTAGGACGAAGAAATAATCGGATAACCTGTTGAAAAATGCCAGAGGCTCTTCACCAATTTCCTCTTCATGACTGAGAGAAACAATCCGCCGTTCAGCCCTCCTGCACACACATCTGGCCATATGGGCAAATGATGTGGATGTATGCCCGGACGGTAGGATGAAATGCTTTAATGGTGGTAATTCGAGCTCCATAGCATCAATCTTTTCCTCCAGAAATGTGAGCGCCTTTTCTCCGGGTGGGGTTACATAGAGTTTGGCTCCTGGTGGGGTTGCCAACATGGAACCGTAATCGAATAACCAGTGTTGGATCCGAAGTAAATCATCCTGAATATCAGCATTTTCCAAGTTGTCAAGCAAAACTCCCACCTGAGCGTTCAATTCATCCACTGTGCCATATGCTTCGATCCGTACCGCATCCTTGGCAAGTCTTTTTCCTCCGAACAAGGATGTGGATCCTTTATCACCCTTTTTAGTATAAATACGCATATCTTTGATTGTACCTCAAAGATAATAGGTTGAGATACATTTTGAAAAAAATTAGGAATAAACGTGTGTTCCGGAATTTTCACATTTATTCAATCCAAACGAAAAGCTGAACAGGAAAAATGTATGTAGACAGAATAACTTGCTTATAAATAAAAGTAATTAAGCATATTATACATTAATAATTATTGTTGATTGATTTGAAGGTGCTAAAAATAAAGGCTGTGTCAAAATTTAAACCTTGCTCGAAGTTGAATGGGGCATTCATGCGCTGTCCCCCGGTTTTATGCCGATTATAACTTCTTCGATGGCCCCTTAGGGGCAATCTTTTATCTGAATGTTATGAATCTTCGTTGGCCTAACCCTAAAAATTATGAATGCTGGAAATATACCCGACCTATTCAGTTTTTAAAGTTAGAATGCTATGAAACCTTACCATTAAGATAGTCATCATAGGCAAACAGGTCAAGAAGTCCATGACCACACAGATTGAACAGAATGGTTTTGCTCTTTCCTTCCTGCTTAGCTCTGTTGACTTCCCGGATAACTGACGCAATGGCATGAGTGCTTTCCGGTGCAGGAATCAGGCCTTCCGTCTTAGCGAATAATATGCCGGCTTGCAGACATTCCTTTTGGTCGTGGGACATCGCATCGATATGTCCTTCCTTTGCCAATTGTGATATAATGGGGCCTGCACCATGATATCTTAGGCCCACAAGGTGATTCGGAACAGGCATAAAGTCGTGTCCCAAAGTGTACATAGCAAAGAGAGGTGTCTTCTTTCCGACATCGCCATAATCATACCTGAATTCGCCTTCAGAGAGCTTTGGACAAGTCAATGGTTCACTTGCCACGAATCGGGTTTTTGTTTTTCCAAGAATCAAATCTCTCATGATGGGAAAGCAAATTCCCGCAAAATTTGCACCTCCCCCCAATGGAGCAACTACAACATCCGGATATTCGTCGATTTTTTCAAACTGCTTCAGGCATTCCTGTCCTATGACTGTTTGATGCAGAAGAACGAAATTCTGCACACTTCCTATTACATATTGGATATCCTTATCCTGTGATGCATATTCAATGGATTCGGAGATGGCAGTACCCAAAGATCCTTTTGAGTTTGGGTTTTCTGCAAGTTGATTCCTCCCCACTGCAGTAAGTTCACTAGGAGAGGCTGTTACATGTGCACCCCACAGTTGCATCATTTGACGGCGGCTCGGCTTCTGATTGTAAGGCCCTCTTACCATAAACACCTCACAATCAAGATTGTACATTTGAGCTGCAAAGGCAACTGCACTTCCCCATTGTCCGGCGCCTGTCTCAGTTACAACTTTTTTCACACCATCCCTGGCCGCATAATATATCTGAGGAATGGCCGAATTGGTCTTGTGACTGCCTGCCGGACTTACCCCTTCATTCTTGAAATATATCCTACAGTCCGTTTGCAACGCCTGTTCCAGTCTGTGAGCCCTGACAAGCGGTGTGGGTCGCCAGATTTTATAAATATTTCTTACTTCTTCAGGAATTTCAATCCACCTTTCCGTGCTGAATTCCTGCTCAATACAGCCCTGGGGATACAGATCAGCGTAGTAATCCCTGGTTACAGGCTGTCTGTTTTCCGGTTGAAGGGTCGGATTCGGTTGAACCTTCATATCGGCAAGAATATTGTACCAATGAGTCGGTATTTCATTCTCTTCGATCATTATCTTATAAGATTCACCTGATAATGTTGCTTTTTTCATTGCACTAATACTCATAGTATATCCGTTTTTTCATTCGGGGTGATGGGAAGTACTTATCTTTTGGGTAGAAATACCTCAGCCATCATGCATCGTACGCTACCTCCACCATATTTTTCAATCGTTGGGATGGGGACTGCGAGGATTGGATTGTAGGAATTTATTTTATCTATTTGTTCTCTGGTCAGACTATCGTAGGCTTGTTGTGACATGACAAGGATTCTTTTTCCCGGATGACCTTCCACTTGCAACATGTTACCGGCGAAATGTAACACCTGGTCAAAAGTAAGTTCTATGACTTCCTTCCCGGTCTTCTCAAGACTATCCCGTACTTCCATTCTCTTATCCTCGTCCTTGATGCTATCGAGGCAAACAACTGCGTATTGATCGGCAATTGCCATCATAACATTGGTATGATATATTTCTTTTCCTTCACGATCCGTGGAATAGAACGAAACTAGCCCGTAACCCATCAACAGGCAAAAGCGGTCAAGTAGAAATATATCAGTACGGGGACTTAAACAGGCATATACAATTTTGTTCTCACGGTCCAGTATCATACTGCCAGTCCCCTCAAGAAACTGATTATCCTCCTCTGACGATTCAAAAGAATACCTGCTGTTGACCTTGAACACCAGGCCAAGGGCATCAATGATGTCTTCCCGCCTCTCTATTCTTCTGTTGACAGTTGCCATAGGGTAAGTGATTACCGTACCATTGCCATGGAAACTGACCCAATTGTTGGGAAAAATTGCATCCGGTTTTATAGGGGACAAAGAGTCGTGCATTACAATAACATTGACTCCGGCTTCCTTAAGCTTCAGTACAAAATTGTCAAACTCCTGTAAGGCAAGTACGTTGACATTGGAGGCCCGCCCACCTTCATCATTGGTCTGAAATGCATTGGTGACAGCAGTCTGCTCATTATACATAAAATTGGCAGGCCGGATCATCATGATGTTGTTGGTGTATTGTTTTTCCAAATTTCTTGCATTTATGAATTGCAAATGTAGAAAAAAAAGCTAAAGTGGTAAAAACGTATTTATTGCTGATGATGCCTGTTGTGTGATACATTGGTTATTACAAAGCCTTAAAGACAATATTGTCCTTAATGATAGGCATTCGGCCTCCCTTGTTGATTGGAAAATGTAAGGAATTTTTTTGAAAAAAAAGAAGCCCGGTTCAACCACCGGGCTTCTCTGAACATTAAAATGTTCTAAAACCTAAACTAATCTATTATTTCAATTTGACCATCTTCTTGGTCACCGTCTTACGATTGGAAGTTATTTCGTAGAACATGACTCCGGAAGCATTTATGGATCCATTATCGATGGTTATCGTATTCCTGCCTTTGGCGTAAAATGCATTTATATACTTAAGCACCCGGCCATTGGTATCATAAATCTTCATAGTAACATGATCAGCGCTGCCCAGGGTAAACGAGATTTGAGTCTGGTCGCTGAATGGATTCGGGATATTTTGCTCGACTTGTAGATTCGATTGGCTATTCGTATATGTCAGTTCAATTGGATTGCCATTGCCTTCGTTGTCGTATAATTCGGATGCAAATCCGGTATGGTTCAGTTGGAAAGCATCAGACACATCCATATCATTGTCTGCAACCAGGTATAAAGTTATTATCAGGTTGTCATTGAGCACGTCTTTCGAGGTCAGGCTCAATTTCAATGTATTACTGAATTGATAGAAATTATCATCACCGGCTTCCATCATCTGACTTTCAATGCCTACCAGTTTTACTCCCTTTGCAAAGGAGAGGTTGGCCTGTAAACCTTGCACATTTATCTGGCTGGCATTCACAACATGTACAGTTGTAATTTCGCCGGCTTTCATTCGTACATCTTCAATTGACAATTTAGCATATGAGCGGGAATCAACCTTTGGATCGTCAAAGTTGAGTGTGAAATCACCATTCACATCACCCATCTTGACACCGATGAAGTCAATTCCGTCCAGATAACTGTTTGTTGCAGCCGGTATGGATTGCGGGTAACTTTCCTTGAGCGGTGCAGCCGGATTAGAGAATGTGTAGTTTTTGCCAATAAATTTCCAGCTTTTTCCGGAACTGAATTGGTCGATTTTTCCAAGGATCATCTTTCTTATCATTACAATATCGGAGATGGACACTGATTTGTCCTCATTGACATCGGCTGCGATAATCTTATAGGGCGTTGGCAGGGATGTCTTACCAAGGATATGATTCTGGATCTTGATGATGTCACCTGTCGTCACACCATTCAGCGGATTATTATCATCCTTAGGCTCGATATAGTATGTTTCTCCCGGATGAACATTGTTGAATCTGAATTGACCATTCCCATCGGTCAATCTGCTCATGGAGGAATGTGCATTTACTTCCACTTGTGGAATTCCGGCATTGCCTTCAGTTACGATCTGACCGCTGATGACAGTGATGGTGTTTGGACACTGAACAATGTTGTCATTGAGGGTTAAATTGGTAATAGCAAAATCAAACAATCCGTTAGCATCTATTACATATATGGTGACCGGATGAGCAGTGTCTACACCAAATGAGCAGTCAAAGGTCCGTAAGCTGTCAGCAGGATCCGAACTGTAAGCAAATCGCAGCGGATAGCTGTTGGGACATGCGCCAAATGATGCACGATTGAAAAGCCTTGCCGGTATGGTGACCTGAAGATTTGCCATCAAATCTACGGTTAAATTGGTATATACCGGTGTTGGTTGTTTGACATTCTTAACCTCTACGGTAAAATATTGATGCTCAACATTTCCACACCCATCGGTAACGGCAAAATGCACTCGGTGCTTGCCAATAGGCATATTGATGGTAAATGAACTACCCGTTCCCTGATGATCCCATGTGTTGGTATTATTATTGAAATTCAGATCCAATTGCCAGCTGTACGTCAGGAAGTTTGACGGACAGTCATCGGTGGCTGAAGTGGATACTGTAACATTGCTTGCAGTACAGTTGGTTGTTTCAACAATCTGGTCTGCATGTGGTACAAAAGTAGGCGCGGTGGTATTCATTACAACCAGGGCCTGTGTAAACTTGACAGCATGATCCAGAGCATATTGATTACCTTTGGCTGCTGCAAGACACCAGTCGATGATGGTCCAGGTACGTACTATCTTGAAACATGCATTGGAAGCATTAGTAAATACGATGTCTTCTTTGTTTATCATTATGTTGTGACATCCATTCAACGGTGATTTCAAGGTAGGTACATACGGACTGCCGAGATCTGCATTGGCAAGGTCAGGTGGTGTGCAAATGCCACTTGTGACAACATAGTCCAATGGTGCATTGAAATCAGCTGTAGTAAGTTCTACACCGTCATAGTTGATGGTAATGGTTTGTGATACTGTTTGTTGGAATGAGCCTCCGTCTGTTATAAGGAAGTGTCGGGTGATGGTTCCGAATCCACATTGCGGGATATTGATGGTAGGTGCTGTTTCTGTTACTGTTGCTGTGCAAACGCCCGTGATAAGCCCATCCCAGCCTTTATCTACGCCATCAATAATGATTTTTTGGCGATCAGCCGGATTGGTTACATACTCACCAAAAGTCAGTGCCAGATTATTGACATCGAATGAAGTGCCACAAGGAACAATAATGTTTGGAAGGGGATAGGCAATGATTGGCGTATTCTTATTCTGAACCGTTACTGTTGTCATACAAGTATTGGTCAAGCCACCTGCATCCGTAACCTGAAGAATGACCTGGATCGGATTGTTCGGTAAGTCACAGCAGTAAAAGTCAATGTAATCCGCCCATGTAGTTTGATCAGGCGCACCATTGCAATCCGGATTCATCCTCCTGACCTTGAGAGTCACCGGGCCGCAGCCATTATCATGACTTCCATTGTTGATGGAAGAGGCAAACATCCTTCCTGTTCCTGTGTTGTCCAGAGAGACGATAGCCTCCTTGCAGATTGCTACCGGTGCTGTAAGGTCCTGAACGGTCAATTTTGTGGTATCCCGAACAATATGTCCACAGCCGTCATTGACCGAGTAAATGATGTTGTATGTGCCTATTGAAAGATTTGTAATCGTAAATCCTCCGTTTTGGTTAGTTACTCCATTGGGGTGGATCACAGATACATTTCCAAGATGGTTGCAATTGTCGGTAATCGTAGCAGGAGGTACAGTATAGGATGCCCTGCAGTTCTGACCTGCAGTGATGGTAACATCGGCAGGTGCTGTGACCACGGGTGGAACCGTATCACTGATAATGATTTCCTGAATATGAGCGATAGAATCTTCTCCTGCACATGTCCAGAAGTATGAAACCCACCTTCTCATGATCTTTATACCACAACCCATGGGTAGTTCATGATCCGAATATGATGTCGTCATGTTGCACAATAGCCCCAGAGTACTGGGATAGAGATTGATACTTGTATTTCTTATTGTCGGAACTCCCGTAACACTTGGTAAAGGACGTCCATAAGCATCCGCTGCGAAATTGTCATCACATTGTAAAGTTCCAAAATGAGGAGGAAACTGAATACTGTCTTTACTTGGAGGTGCCAGAAACAAGACATCCTCACATGTATCAGACCTGTTACCTGATGCATCTGTCAGGAAATATCTTCTGGTTATCCTCCCGAGCAGATAAGGATCAATACTGCAGGAGTAGGGAGTATAGGTCGAATCAATGACATGTGCTGTCAGCGGCCCGGAACAATCCGTAATTCCGGTAAGTGAGTACAATACAAGTGGCTCATAACAGAATACGGTATCTGCCGGTCTGCAAACAATTTCCGGAGCTACGTTGTCTTGGAATGTATGCCAGTTCCAACAAGAATTTGGAGATCCTCCGGTAATATTTTCTATAATATTTATGACGTAATTTTGATTGACCAACGGATATGGGTTTCCCCCTATGGATATTCCGTCAGCAACCAGTGAGTCTACACCTTGTTCAAGGATTGGTCCGGTGGGCGTTTGTAATAATTGTATAATGAATGACGTTGCACAATCGTATGAGGTTGTTAAGAAATCCCGGGCTATCAGCGTTGGTCTGCAATTGGCCGGGATGCCTATGTTAGTAGTATTACATGCCATTGTACACCCTGAAGTTGTTGCAGCAGGCAGGTAGGAAATACAGGATGAGCCCTGTAGCAATGTAGGATCATCAAATGATGTCTGGTATATTCTTATTGGTGAACCACCTTTTTGTAGTCCGATGGTAGAACTTGCACCGTTGTTGTTTTCACTACCATCTGCTATCGTACTTCCATAGAAAGTGTCTTCATAGACAAATTTAATCTCATTGGTGGTCTCATAGAACAACACCTGATAGGTTACTTTCCCGTAACTGTAAGTGGGAGTGGTTTCATCTATCACTCTTTGTACACCTTCCCATTGTACCATAAATACACGATTGGGCGCTATCCCTTTTGTCTCTACATAGACTCCTGCCGGAGGTGTCGATATGTCGGTAAAGCTAAAGTCCCAAAATGGATAAATAGCGCCATAAGTGTTGATATCCGGATCATTGACAGGTAGGGGAAGGTTGTCATTGACCAGATCTCCTGTGGTCGTGTTCCACATGATATACCCGTCCATACTTATTTTGATGGAAGGCGTCGTGTAATTCACACCAAAGAACTGGAAATTGAATGGTAAGCCGCTGTTGAAAGTATGACCATCTCCATTGACAGTGAGTTGCGTGCCTGTTCCGGAAATATCGTCAAATGATGTCGTACAGTTCTGATTGACATTGTAGTATTGACTGTATCCGATGCCGGACGCATATAGCACCATAATGAATATGGCAAGAAATGTTGCACCGCGACTCATCCTTGTATTGAGTAGTCGGTGGGAAGGTCCTCGGTTGAGGCCTAAAGTTGTAGTGTTCTTCATAAGACTAAAATATGGTTAGAAAATATAAACCCGGACCGCCATGCACAGCGCGTCCATTTCTTTATACAGTTATTGGGGAGAAGTGGCATTCCAATCTGCTTGAAATGCCATTTGAATGACAAAGATACACATTAAGATATTTTCTAATGTGTTTTTATATTAAATATTTTTGTAAAATATAAATAATTTATTTATAGATATATATAAATATCAGATATGTGTAATTTAATAGCTTGAAAATCAACTTCTTTATATTTGATTGATCTATCTTCCTTTACTGCGGCTGACAATTTTTATTTTTTAAAGATTGGTGGTCTTTAGTTTTTAACTAATAAAATATTTCATAGTAACAATCCTCAATTCTTAGATTGGAACACCATCAACCACTCCTTTAGCAATGATAGTTTGATTTTATTATCTTTGTGCCCTGAAAATCCAAATATCTTGGCCGGACAACTTAATATTCATTTTAAAGGGAGTTTTTCTGATGTTAAAGCATGCCCTGTAACAACTTTGCCGGAGTATGCATTCATAGGAAGGTCCAACGTCGGAAAATCTTCTCTGGTCAATATGTTGTCAGGAAAGACCCATATAGCAAAAGTGTCAAATACTCCTGGAAAAACCCAACTCATTAATCTGTTTGAAATCAACGAGCAGTGGAATATTGCAGACTTGCCCGGATACGGTTATGCAAAGACATCCCGGGTCAACAGGACTGCATGGGGCAAGATGGTGACTAACTATTTGCTGCAAAGAGAAAACCTCGTTCTGCTATTTGTTCTGATCGACAGTCGATTGCCTGCGCAAAAAATTGATCTTGACTTTATGGAATTTTGCGGAAAAAAACAGATTCCGTTTTCGATTATCTATACCAAAAGTGATAAGTCTTCCACCAATCAGTTGAAAAAACAAATTGCTGAAATTCAGAAAGAATTATTGCGTCATTGGAATGCATTGCCCGATCAGTTTATCTCCTCCAGCCAAAATAAATCCGGCCGCGATGAGATTCTTGACTATATTTATGGTATCAATGAACAGATTGTCAGAAAGTAGACCGCTTGAAGATCCCATCTCCAGAGAGAAGGACCAGATTTATCCTCCGTTGATAGACGATATCAATCAATGGCCGATCAATAAACTGACTGAAAACCGTAGTGCTTTTGTAAAAAAGCTGGAGGCATACTCCTTTAATACTATAAGTCGAAAATCGACAGACTTCATCAAAGACCTCATCCAAAAAACAATTTTCCAGGAGAAAACCAGAATCAAGGAAGAACCCTGGCGAATTGATCCTCCCAATGACCGGGTATTCTGGAATCGAATCCGCAAAAAAATGGCCGATTCGGATATCGATTCCAGTCATCAGAAAGAAGAAAATGTCAATGAGAGCCTGAAACTTATCATACATCGTTATGCAGAAGAAATCGTAGGCACATTCAATACCAAGACTTACAGACTGATCAGGAAGATTCTGACCATCCTTTTCAAAAGATTACTCAACAAAGGAATCAAGGTCGCCCCTTCCAATAAGGTAGATAAGGTTCTGCTCGATAAACTCAAAATATACGGACCCATTGAAAAGATCAGAATGCTTTCCTCGAAGGGCACAGTTGTGACCCTTCCTACACATTCGAGCAACCTGGATTCTGTTCTCATTGGTTATACAATGGACTACAAGCTCGGTTTGACAGGTTCCGCATATGGTGCCGGACTCAACCTTTATAATTTTGGCCCGGCTGCCTACTTTATGAACAGACTCGGTGCCTATCGTGTCGATCGAAGAAAGAAAAGTGTCATCTATCTAACCACCTTAGCTGGGATGTCTAAATTGGCTATCCAGGCAGGTACGCCATCTTTATTCTTTCCAGGTGGCACCCGATCCCGCTCAGGCGGACTTGAAGATAAGTTGAAACTGGGTTTGCTCAACTCGGTTATTGAAGCCCAGCGCTCCATCTACGAAGAGGGCAGGAATGATAAAGTGTATGTTGTGCCCTTGGTACTTTCTTATCACTTTGTTTTAGAAGCCAAAAACCTCATCGAGGATTTTCTTAAGAAGACAGGGAAAGAGCGTTATGTTAAGTCGCGTAATGAATTCACTTCCTTTCGCAGCTGGACTAAGTTCCTGTATCAGTTTATCTCAAAAAGTACCACAATCTCCCTGTCATTTGGTGAGCCAATGGATTGCTTCGGTAATTTCCTCAATGATGAAGGAGAAAGTGTGGACCCACGAGGTAAGGTCATAGATACAAGGGATTATTTTATGTACGAGGGTAAGTTGACGTCCAACCATCAAAGGGAATCGGAATATACTAAAAACCTGGGAAATATTGTGGCAGAAAGGTATAAGGCAGAAAATATTATTCTGTCCAGTCACCTTGTATCCTACGTCGCCTTCCAATTGCTGAAGGCTGCCAATCCAAATCTTGACTTGTACAGTCTGCTCTCTTTGCCGGAAGATGAGTTTTTCTTCTCCAGAGAACAATTCCTGGAACAATCGGGTATCGTAGTCGAAATGCTCAAGGGTAAGGCACTCGAAAGACTGTTGAAGTTGCCGGAAATTTTTGACCGGGATATACTGACTTTGGTGCTTGATGGTATAGACCAGATTGGCACCTTTCATTCGAGTCGCCCTATCACGATACACAAAAATGGAGATTTCTACAGTCAGGATTTCCGATTGCTTTATTTTTATAATAACCGCCTTGAATCATACGGATATGAGTCGGAGATTGCCTGGAACAATCTGCCGGTGGTGTACCAAATTGACTAAATGCATTACATACTGTTCGATCTTGAAGCGACATGCTGGCTGGGAAGGCCACCAATCGGCAACAATGAAATCATTGAAATCGGAGCTTATAAAGTCAATGGCTATGGTGAGATTGTCGATCACTTCAATCAGTATATCAAACCAATCTCAAATCCTACTTTATCCGGATTTTGCAAGAAACTAACAGGTATCCAGCAGCATAATGTGGATACCGCATTTAAGTTTGACAAAGTTATCGGAGATTTTATGGAATGGTTTGGTTATGAGGACAATGATGAATATCATTTGATATCCTGGGGTGAGAATGACAGGCAACTTTTATTTCAGGATTGCACCCTGCATGATGTCGAGGACGATTGGATAAGGTTTTGGGTCAATCTCAAACCTGCATATCAACGCCTGACGGGAATGCTCAAACAAGTTGGACTAAAAAAAGCACTCGAACGCGAGACCATTGAATTTGAAGGGAAACAACATAGAGCCATTACCGATGCTTATAATTTAACAAAACTTTTTATCAAGCATTTTGATGATTGGGAACTATAATGCTATATATTTGCTTTTGACTAAAATCCGTTTCTTATTTGGATTAAGCATCGGGATTCGATGAATATTTTTCTAAAAATCAACAAAATTAATAACCACTTATTTAAAAATCAAAAGGTAATAAATATGAAAAAAATTAATTTAATTGTTTGCTTTATGCTGATATTCCTGACAAGTGGATTCAGTCAATATGTCAGAATGGGTGTCAGCTCTGTTAAGGCTTCCAGCCCCGAAGCTCAGCAACAGATAGAAGCGACAATGAAATCAATGAAAATAGAAAGTTTTGCAACTCCTGATAAAGTAAGATCTGATGTCAATATGATGGGAGGCATGGTTGTCATGAGCACTTTTACCAATCCCAATGACGACAGTTTTGTAATGTATATGGATATGATGGGCCAGAAGATGAAGGTTGTGCCTACGCCTGAAGAACTCAAGAGTATCAAGGAGGAAGGAGATAATAACAGTAAGGATATGAAAATCACGGAAGTTCCCGGAGATTCAAAGACCATCCTTGGATTCAAATGTAAGAAGATCAACGTAAGCAACGGTGATATGAATGTTGTCATGTATGTGACACCTGACTTAAAGATGAAGGCCAATAGAATCCAGGGAATGGAAGGTCTGAAGATCGATGGTTACCCATTGGAATATACGGTTGAAGCTGCAGGGACAAAAATGACTTTTACAGCAGATAAATATGAACCGACTTTTGATGATGGCAAAATGAAGGAGCCTTCCGGAAAATATAAGGAAATGACCTTTACAGAGTTCAAAAAACAAATGCCGGGCATGTAAAACATAACACGAAAGCGGCTTGAAGGCCGCTTTTTTTATTATGACCGGTAGGGTTTCAGAGTCGTGATAGCTATAACATTTGCTAATTTTATTTGTCGGACAGCTCAGTGCCTTAAAGAGCATTTTCTGGGATGACCGGTTATAAGTGCGATGGTTTATTTGTGATGGGATAAGATCAAACGGGGCTATTAACCACGGTGGATTTCTTAGAATTGCGCTCAATAGAGTCATAATGCCTGAGAGTCATAATTATTTTAAACTTGCTCATTTTTAGATCACCAATCACTTATTTTTTTCAGAGTTCTGTTAAAAATACTTAATTTAGGAGCAAAAACAGGGAAATTATCTTGAATAAAACAGTTTGGGTAATCCGACATGGAGAAACAGAGCTGAACGCCAGCGGAATAGTTCAGGGGCAAGGAATGGATGCACCTTTGAATATAAAAGGTTTTGAACAGGCCGAAAGCTTTTGGAAAGTATATTCGGAAGAGCCATTTGATCTGGTACTCTATTCCAATCTTATTCGGTCTCAACAGTCCGTACAGCGATTTCTGACCTCTGGTGTGCAGGGTGTGGAACTGGCTGATTTGAGGGAGATAAGCTGGGGGGTGAATGAAGGTAAGCAACCGACACCTGACGTCTTACAACGTTATCATGCTGTCATAGATGCCTGGCAGTCAGGTGATTTCGCTGCTGCCGTGGAAGGTGGCGAATCGGCTATTCAACTGGCCAAAAGAGCACAAACATGTATCACCTATTTCAACGAAATCAACAGAAAAAATATCCTGGTTTGTACTCATGGAAGAACAATCAGAGTATTAGCCTGTTTAATGCTGAATAGACCTTTGACTGCTATGGAGGATTTTCATCATGCAAACCTGGGCCTTTATAGATTCGATATGGATGGTGATGGTTGGCAATGTACATTGTACAATGATATCAGGCATTTACAAGGTCTGTAGTAAGCCCGGGGAATCGTCGGAAGGGATTGGTTTCATGGTCTCAGCAAGATTAGGATCATGGATAAAGATCGGAAAAAGAGCAATGCGTCAAAACACAATCTTTTGATTATGAAAGAAATAAACACACTGGGAGCATTAAAGGCTTCCGGTTATACTTATAAAACAGTAAAGGATGAATTGAGGGACAACCTGATCTTGAAATTGCAAAATAAAGAGAAGGTTTTTGAAGGTATTTTCGGTTTCGATGATACGGTGCTCCCTGATCTTGAGCGTGCCATTCTTTCCCGGCACAATATCCTCTTATTGGGACTGAGGGGACAAGCCAAGACAAGGATTGCAAGACTCTCTGTCAATCTTCTGGACGAATACATTCCTATCATTAAAGGAAGTGAACTGAATGAAGATCCACTTCATCCCATTACTGCGGCCTCAAAGGAATTGGTTGCTTCTATGGGAGATGAGACACCCATTGAATGGCTGCACAAAAGCAATCGGTTTTTGGAAAAATTGGCTACTCCGGATGTAAGCATTGCCGATCTGATAGGCGATATAGATCCCATCAAAGCTGCCAACAACAGATGGAGCTATGCGGATGAAAGGTCTATCCATTATGGACTTGTGCCACGGTCCAACCGTAGCATATTTGTACTCAATGAGCTGCCTGATCTGCAGGCTAGAATACAAGTGTCCCTGTTGAACATCCTACAGGAAGGTGATATTCAAATCAGAGGGTACAAGATGCGTTTGCCGCTTGACATTCAATTTATTTTCACCGCTAATCCGGAAGATTATACCAATCGGGGCAATATTATCACGCCACTCAAAGACAGGATAGACAGCCAGATATTAACACACTATCCGGATCAGCTGAGTGTAGCTAAACAGATTACCTTACAGGAGGCCAGGATAGGGAAGGAGGTTGTTGAGAAGGTGTTTTTATCCTCACCGGCACATAATATTTTGGAGAGAATAGCTTTTGTCGCCCGTGATAGTGAGTTTGTTGATGAACATAGTGGAGTGTCTGCCAGATTGAGTATTTCAGGACTGGAGAATCTTTACAGTGCTGCATACCGGCGAATGTTGAGAGGAGATTATGACTCGACTCTGATTCGGGTGTCTGATTTCATCGGCGTCATTCCGAGCATTACCGGAAAGGTTGAACTGGTGTATGAGGGTGAACAGGAGGGTCCGTATAATGTCGCTTTGAATTTGTTGGGAGGAGCCATTCGGGATGAGTTTCTCAAGGTCTTCCCCGATCCTGAAAAAAATATTAAAAAAGCAGAGAACGATCCATATATTGCCATCAAAGCCTGGTTTGCCAAAGGGAATACAGTTGAATTCTGGTATGAAGACAGTGACGATGAGATGTTTGATAAGCTGATGGAAGTGGATGGCTTACATAATATCGTAGCAGATAAGGCAAATAATCGTGCGGAGGTAATCATACTCATGGAAGTCGTCTTGCATGGACTGGCCGAATTGAACATGATAACCCGGGAAATGCTGGATGACAAGATCAGTTTCAACGACTCATTGGCAGATATGTTTGACGACCTCCTTAATACGGATAATGAGGATGATTATTAATAGCTGACAAATGAAGAATTGAATTGACTTCTTAGCCGGTTTTATTTTAGAAAAATATTAATGTATATATAAAAAATAAATGACATGTTGATTGAAATAAATCCACTGAACCCTGATTCAAGGGCAATAAATAGCGTTGTTGAAAAAATGAAGAACGGAGCTGTCATCATTTACCCGACAGATTCAGTTTATGCGCTGGGCTGTGACCCGGAAAGCAAGAAAGGTGTGGAAAAACTTTATCAGTTGAAAAATTCCGATCCATCCAAAAGCCCTCTGACATTTATTTGTGATACCATTTCCATGGCCTCTGCCTATTCTAGCCAGATATCCAATTCCAATTTCCGGTTTATCAAGGATCATACTCCCGGACCTTTTACATTCATTCTGCCTGCTTCTAACAATCTGCCTAAAATACTTCATGTGAAGAACAAGACCTACGGATTCAGGATACCCGATCACAGGATACCGCAGGAACTGATTAAAGCCCTTGGCCGGCCTATATTGTCAGCATCTTTGAAGTCCATAGAAAGGGAAGACGAGGATCAGTTCTATATGTATCCGGAAGATATTTATTCCGATTATTCACTGTTGGTGGACCTTGTTATCGACGGAGGTCCGGGTTCTCTGGAGCAAAGTACGGTGGTGGATCTTACCGATGGTACTCCGGTTGTAATACGGGAAGGAAAAGGAAATGTCGAAACAGAATAAGTTGTATATAAAAATTTAACTTTCGACAATTTAGATATTTCCTGTTGCGTTACATCAAGGATAATTAGATTATTCTTAATTTGCATCCCGAAAATTTGGTATGAAGATATTACAACTCTGTAAAAAATTTCCTTTTCCATTGATCGACGGAGAATCTCTGGCTGTGAACTACCTGAGTAGGAGTCTTGCTGAGCTGGGTTGTGATATCACCTTACTGACCATGAATACCTCCAAGCACTACTATCAACTGGAAAAAACGGTACCGGCCGAGTTGAAGCATTATAGGCAGATTTACCATGTGGAGGTCAATAATGATATTACAATCAAAGGGGCATTTTTAAACCTTTTCTCGTCAGAGTCTTATCACATCAGCCGATATCAAAGTAAACTGTTTGTCGAAAAGTTGATTGAAATTTTAAAGAAAGAGCAGTTTGATGTCATACATCTTGAGACATTGTATTTGACGCAGTTTATTGATGTAATCAGAAAGTATAGTAATGCGCTTGTCGTGCTAAGATCCCACAATGTAGAATTTGAGATCTGGGAGCGTCTCACAGAAAATCAGATGAGTCAGGTCAAGAAGTTCTATCTTCAGTATCTGACCAGAAAATTAAAACGCTTTGAGATCCGAAAATTACAGGAAATCGACCTTTTGCTTGCCATAACACAACGTGATTTGAAGACCTTCCGGTCATACGGATATTTAAAAGCAGCTAAGGTCGTGCCAATCGGTCTCGATACCTCAGATTATCTCGCTGAAGAAAAAGACGTATTTAGTAATCCATCGATGAGCTTTATTGGATCCCTTGATTGGATACCCAATATGGAAGGGCTTGACTGGTTCCTTAATGACATTTGGCCACGCATATCTTCAAAATATCCGGAACTGACCTTTCATGTTGCAGGCAGGAATATGTCAACCAATATATCAAAAAGAAAGATTCCCAATGTTTTTTTTCATGGCGAGGTCAGTGATGCCAGGAGATTTATCAATGCTCACCCAATTACCGTCGTACCACTACTTTCAGGCAGCGGCATGAGAGTAAAGATTCTGGAAGGAATGTTTTTGGGACGGATTGTCGTTACCACTTCGTTGGGATTGGAAGGTATCGATGCACAACACAAAAACCAGGTCCTCATTGCTGAAACTGCCGATGAGTTTATGAAAGCGATAGATTTCTGTTTTGAACATCCGGTTCAGACTCAGAATATCAGCCGCAGGGCTCAGGTATTTGCCGCCCGAAATTATGATAATCTGGAGATTGGAAAGGAGCTATTATCCTTTTACAGAATGAAGAAGGAATCAGTTCCGACATAGTTTTATAATTTAATTACTTTTGTGGCCATTCAAACAAATGATTAATGGCGACAGAGCAATACACTATCACCCTGAAGGTGGGACTTGATGAAAACAAAGTGCCTGAAATCCTTTCCTGGGACGCATCGGATTCAGATAATATAAAAAATAAGGAGATCAAGGCATTTTTACTGTCCATGTTTGATTCTGAAACAAGGGATACCTTGAAAATAGATCTTTGGACCAAGGATTTTCAGGTGATGGAGATGGACAGATTTTTCTATCAAACTTTCAGGGCCATGTGCGATACCTATCAGAAATCCACGCAGAATAATGAATTGGCAAATGCGATGCGTGATTTTACGAACTATTTCGGAGAAAAGACTGGTATCATACTATCCAAATGATTCAGGATGGTCTATGTCAAAGATTCCTTCTCTTACGGCAAATAGAGCCAGAGCGACCCTGGATTTGACATGCAGTTTTTCGAATAATGCATCCCGATAGCCGTCTATCGTCCTTGGGCTGCAAAACATCTTTTGCGCAATCTCCTTGTAGGTTAGATCGGAACATACATAACGCAGGAATTCTGTCTCTCTATCATTCAGAATATTGCGATGATTGGCCTCGTCTTTGGATGCGATGCTCGTCATTAGATGGGAAGTCGCCCAATCCGGAAAGTAGAATCCTGTATTAATCATTCGCCTTAGGCCTTCATGCAACTCCATTGGATGGATGTTTTTTTGAAGATATCCTTTAGCCCCTGCTTTGACCATTTTAATCAACGACTCTTCATCGCTGTTGACCGTTAATGCCATGATTTTTATTCCGGGTTTGTTTGCACTGAGCCAGGCAGCAGTTTGATAGCCATCCATCACAGGCATCGATATGTCAAGTAAAACGATATCCGGTGCTGCTCCCGGCCTTTCCAACCGTTCGATCAATTTTTTGCCGTTTTCAACCTCATAAAGGACTTCAAATTCTTCAAAATCGTTGACGATACCTGCTATGGCTTTCGCAATCAATGTATGATCATCTACTATGGCTACTTTATAAGACATGACCCCAAATTTTTATTTTTCTTGCGGCACAGTCACAAGACATCTGAAACCTTCTCCCGTGTTGCTTTCCATGTCACATGTACCATGCAGGAATTCTACTCTTCTGCGGATTCCTTCCAGACCTACTCCCTTTATATTATCTGCGTGTAAGTCGAATCCGATTCCATCATCTTCCATTAATAATATAAATGCCGAATCCTCAGCTTTTAGTTCAATGTTGATACTTTTACACCGGGAATGTTTCAGGCTGTTTTGGAGAAATTCCTGTACAATTCTCAGAAATGTTATTTTCGTATTGATGTCACATGGAGGAAAATCATTGGAATAAAATTTGACGGTGCACTTGCCGGAATTGTTGACTACCTTACATTCCTCTAAAATCAACAGCTCAAGGGGCAGTTTGCTTAGAGCGTCACCGGAAAGATCTTTTGAAAGGTTGCGCAACTCCTGGAGTGCTTTGGAAAGTATATCATTGATAGTAGAAAATTCTTCTGATGCAATTTCTTTTCCGGGACCAAATTGCAGTTTTTGTATATAGATTGAGGCAAGGGTGATTTTCTGTGCTACACTGTCATGTATCTCACGTCCGATATGTTCGGCGGTATGTCGTTGGCTTTCCATCTCGGTATTCAGAATTTCTAATTGGTGCTGATGCGTTAGGTTTTCTTTTTCAACCTTATGGACGATTGTTTTGTGCCTATATAGAAATAAGTAGAATATAATCCCTCCTATCAATACAATTACGACAGCGGTAGTAAGAATCAGATATATTGTAATTTCGGTCGGCCCCATTTAAAGGATATTATAAAGCATATATACATGATATAATTCAGACAAAACTGAAGGATCACCAATCCATTCCCAATTTCAGGAAAATTCACCAGATAACTCCGGATTAGCCAATAGGGCAAAGAACCGGCAAAGAATAGCAACAAACCAACTGATACCCAAAACATCATGGAAGTCTTGAATTGAATGAGTTCATCCGATTTGATAAAAACAGCAATAAATTGAAAGATGGCGAGAATAATCATGATGGCCCCAATCGTGTATGAAATGTCATGAAACCAGGGGTTGGTATGAAAGGTCTGGAAATGGTCGAACACCAATGCCGTTATATAAATTAAAGCAAAGTAAATGGGAATTTTTTGGACTTTCAAGCCCTCAAAATATTTATAAAATAGCCAGAAGTAAAACAGGAATTGACCGGGTATGATAATATATTTATATAATGCTAAATTCACATCAGGCATCCCAAATCCCAGATTGAATATTTCGGCGGTAATTTCAAAGATAAAAATCAGCAGCAGAAAGGGGGGGAAGAATTTCCAATAGGTGTCTTTAATTTTTTTTTGGTAATAAAATCCCGTGACTGCTGCCGACAATTCAAATAAGTTCAGTATAATTAAGAAAATGATATAAGCTGACTTCATTGGCTATTTGATTGGGAATGTGCCCGGATAAGGCGGAGGTGCCATGCCGCCATGATTCTCTCCCGCATCAAGTGGCATTACAAGAGGGACGAAGGTTCTCTCATTGCTTTTAGGATCTCTGCCTTCTTCCTCAATGGATTGCAAATCAAATGCCGGGAAGCAATCAGTGGGAGAGGATCTCCTCAAATCAAAATCCTGCCAGTCTTTATTGCCCTCGAACTGAACTACCGGAACCATAGCTAAGGAATGTTTATTGTGGTATTTGCTATCCATACCGGCCAGACCGCCATTGGAATAAGGTGGGACTTCAAAATTGTCCGGATATTTGATGTAATAGTATCGTATCCCCATTCTGACCTTGTCATCGCATTTGTTTTTACATTTTGTTTCTTCCATCATATAGATTAAGGCTTTAATGGTTGAAAGATCAAAGACAATCGAAGTCGCATCACTGGTATCGATGACAGATGTCCCATTTTGATTATGGACCATGGATTTTGACTTGTCCATGGCATATGATTCTGACATAGCTTTCAGTGCGGCGCCAGAAACCGTTGTTGTCAGGTCATCAAAAGTGTACGTTTTGCAAATTGTGTCCAGACACTTGCTGGATTTATTGTTTATATATGAATATTTCTCCAACATACAATACACCACAACAGCAGTTAATAATAGTATTATTAGATTTTTAGCCATGATTATTACATTTTATAGTGTTTAAATAATTTGCTAAAATAGAATAATATTAGCGGACTCCACACCGTGAAATCACGGTTTTTAAGTCGTGATATTACAATTTCAAAACAGTTAATAAACTCTTGGATTTTTGGTCTTTTGGTGTTAAATTTGTATCATCCTTTCAGCAAAATTAATCCCCACCTAACACAGGAGTCATTATTAATGTATGATGCCTGCGGGATCGAATGATTATTATTTTTTGAGCGCCCTGATTATTTATTCATCTTTAAAATATTTCATTATGAAAAAAACAATTCTATTCCAGGTTTTTACAACCATTTCGCTATTGCTGATTGGGTCCATTTCAATGAATGCCCAAAATTTTAGCAATGATTTACATGATTTGACCACAGCGATTGACAAAGATAAAAGTCAATCAGAACCGCTTTTTACTCCTTTTGTCTATGTCAGGCAAGTTGCCAATGTAAGACAGGACATTGGGATGAGCCGTTACAATGAATTAAAAATTGATAAAACTTCACTGAGAGAAATCCAAAAAGAAAAACCCGGAACCATGACCATGAATTTTCCGGTTTCCAATGGCACGATAGTCAAACTGAAATTAACGAAGAATAACATATTGAATGATGATTTCTCAATCGGCATCAATGATCAGGGTAAGATGGCAGAAGATGTGGACTTAGGATTGCATTATAGAGGTACAGGGTTGTTAGATGGAAAAGAGATCGTGTGCTCCTTCAGCTTTTTCAAGAATAATATTGAAGGGATGATAAGTGGCCACGAACAGATAAATATCACATCCATCAAGACCCCGGATAATACGGAAGCTATCTCATTTTATCAGAAGGATGTTACTGAAGAGCAACCCTTGGGCTGTGGTACAGTGCATGATGGTGTGGATTACCTTCCTGAACAATTGCAGGCTCCCCTGGAGACAAGGGAAGCCAAGTGTGTTAGGATTTGGTGGGAATGTAATTATAACGTATATCAGAACTTAGGCAATGATTTGACCAATACCATCATTTTCAACCTTACGTTATTCAATGCTTATCATACATTGTATTTGAATGAATCCATTAAAGTGTTACTACATCATCTGGAAGTATGGACAACAACAAGCCCTTATACAAATCCTTCCGATCCAATGGTAGATGACAGAGATGAATTTTTAATTAAATTTCAAACTAATCGTGCTGCATCTTTTACGGGTGATCTTGCAGGATTGATAACTCAAAATAATATCGGCGGAGTTGCTGCTGGATTCGCAGGTCTTTGCAATGTCAACAGGTCGTTAAGTATGTGTATAAGTGGAATGTATGGTAATTCAGTTGGTACTTACCCCAGTTATGCTTTCAATGTATATATCACAACCCACGAGTTTGGACATCTGTTTGGTTCACGTCATACTCATGCCTGTGTATGGAATGGTGATAATACGGCTATTGACGGATGTGCAGGGTATGTAGAAGGAAGTTGTCCGTTGCCCGGATATCCATCGGGAGGAGGGACAATAATGTCTTATTGCTGGAATCCTCATTGGATTGACTTTACTTTGGGCTTTGGTCCACAGCCGGGAAATGTCATCAGGAATAGTGTGAATGTCGCAGGATGTCTTATTTCTTGTTGCAATCCGGCCTTCAATCCTTCTATCACTAGCAATTCGCCCGTATGCCAGGGAGGTACGCTTACGATGTCAGTGAGTGGTGGAGATCTATTTGCCTGGACAGGCCCTAATGGATTTAAGTCATCCTCTTCATCACCTTCCATTAGCAATATTACAATGGCTCAAGCAGGTACTTACAATTTAATCGTTACTAATGCAGAGGGATGTATTGCATCTGTTTCCACAAACGTCATTGTAAATCCTATTCCCATTGCAACGGCAAATGCTTCGCCAAATCCTATTTGTGCCGGACAAACATTGCAACTATCATCATCAGGTGGAACCTCCTATTCCTGGACAGGCCCTGCCGGTTTTAGTTCTGGACAGCAAAATCCAACCAGAGCCAATGTAACTACCCTGATGAGCGGTAACTACATTGTCAATGTCACCTCTGCTCAGGGGTGTTCTTCATCGGCCAATGTCAATGTAACAGTTAACCCCTTGCCGATTGCAACAGCTTCAGCGAGTCCGGCTTCTGTCTGCGAGGGGCAAAGCATCAACCTGAGTGCAACAGGAGGAGGGTCGTATGCCTGGTCAGGCCCCGGTGGTTGGACCAGCAATCTGCAAAATCCCACCAGAAGCAATGCTAGTGTAGCAATGACAGGAACTTATACTGTGACAGTGACTTCAGGGGCAGGGTGTGCCTCTGTTGCTTCTGTTGATGTTACTGTCAATCCACTGCCGGTAGCTTCTGCTAAAGCGGATCCAAATCCAATCTGTTCAGGACATGTTGCCCACTTGTATGCCGAAGGAGGTGTGAGCTACTCATGGAGTGGCCCGAATGGCTTTACCAGTAACCAGCAGAATCCAAATTTGGGTTTGGTGCAGATCAATCAGGCTGGTGTCTATACAGTGACTGTAACGAATGCTGAAGGCTGCTCTTCTACTGCATCAGTCAACTTAGTGGTCAATCAGAGTCCAACCGGTACAATCGGCATTTCAACCAACTTCGCCTGTGTGGGAACACAGGTACAACTTACTGCCTCCGGTGGTCAAAACTACCTATGGCTGGGCCCCGGTGGATTTACTTCCACACTACAAAATCCGTTGATCAATGTGACTTCACATGTTCAAGGCGGTACTTATTGGGTGACCATATCCAATAACAATGGATGCTATGTTCAGTTGAGTGTAAAATTAGAAGTGGGATATCCGCCGGCAGTGACTGCCACTCATGATCAAAGCACAGCCTGTACAGGCAGTACCCTGCTGTTTTCCGGTTCGGGTGTTGGCACTTATCTATGGACGGGACCGGGTGGATTTACGTCTACACAGCAGAATCCGAAAATCACCAATGTTTCTCCTGCCAACAGCGGCACCTATACTCTTGTAGTCACTGCAGCCAACGGATGTAGTGCGACAGCGGCCACAACAGTCAATGTTGTAGCACCACCAAGTATGTCCGCTTGGGCAGATGACTATGATATTTGTGAGTTTTCGACCGCTTATCTCCATGCAACTGGTGCGAGTTCATACGAATGGACAGGACCATGGGGTTATTACTCTACCTTCCAGAATCCTGTGTTGTATTACACCCCGGCATATATGACAGGCACTTATACCGTGACAGGCACCGGCCCGACAGGATGTACAGGCTCTGCATCACTGGATTTGAACGTGTATCTGGATATCAATGGTACGATATCAGCTACACCAAATCCGGTACAATTTGGGGGAACTCTGCAATTGCTTGCTACAGGTGGCACAAACTATCTGTGGACAGGACCGAATGGATTTTACTCTACACAACCGGATCCGGTTATCCACCGTGTCAATAAAAATCATGCCGGCGTCTATGCAGTCATCATCAGTAATGCTGGTGGATGTGAACTAACTTTGTTTGTCAATGTCCAGGTTGTAAATCCAAAGAATGGCGGAGACAATCAAATAATTGTGACGACAACTAAGATAGTAGAGGGCAAGATATATCCGAATCCTGCCAACAGTGATGTTACATTGCAGCGTCATACTGATGCACCTGTAGTATATTCCATCATTGACATGCAAGGTAGGGTCATAGTGAGAAATGCAACTTCAGAACAAGGTAAGGTATCTATTGAAGAACTTGTTCCGGGTGTTTACAACGTGATGTGGTCACAACCGGGTATAGTCGGTGATGCCTTTAAGGGTAGTTTTATCAAGATCAGATAGAACCCACATTCAATAATGATTTTGATAGAGGCGGCATTTTGCCGCCTCTATTCTTTTGGCCTCTTGCGGTCAGGAAAATACCGTGTTTTCACGGTGCTTTTATCGTTTTTTACCCGATCAATGATATACTTAAAGGTCCGATATTTGTGTTGTTACGACAAGCAGGATGACTAAGGATTTCAGGATTTGACTCTTCTTTTCCATATTTAACCACAGGACGATGTTCCTTTTGTTCGAGGGGCCCATTATGAGTTGAGCCAAATTGATGATTACTAAGAATTGCCAAAATTATTGAATACTCGCTTGCCTGGATATCTTCGGATAATGATTCGGATTCGGCAATAGTTTAATTCACCGAAATTTCAGAGTAAGGAGATTTAGTATAGGTGGAAACTTGAGGTGGAAAGTCTTTAACAACCATCCATTTTTTTGGACAACTAATCTTTCAAAAATTTGTAACAATGTTAAAGGCGTGTCGTTAAGCGGATTCTATTTGATAAGTATTTTAAAACCATGTTTAATATTAGACAATGTCTCAAAACAAATTAAAGACACCTTACTCTCTCCAACAATTATATTAGCTTTTCCGCTCGTGGCCTGACCTCCCTGGATGGCCACTTTTTTTTATTATTCTTCGATCATTTACTTGATCAGGACTGATGTCATGGTCAGTGAACCCATCATTGCAACATCATTGAACAGGAAAGGATTTTCATCGCTTTCTTTCAAAGCAAGAATATACAATAAAGGGATAAAGTGTTCCGGGGTGGGAATGGCAAGTCGGAAAGCTTGACCTTGTTTGTTATACTCCAATAAAGGCTTGTAGTCACCTGAAAGGATGCTGGATTTCATTTTATTGTTTGCCTCTGTTGCCCAATCATAAGCATACCCGGAAATATCCATTTTATCCCATGCAACCATGCTCAGATTGTGTACGATATTTCCACTTCCTACGATCATTACGCCTTTTCTGCGTAAGGATGCCAGTTCTTTTGCAAGGGCAAAATGATACTCAGGCCCTTTGGTATAGTCGATACTCATCTGTAAGACTGGTACATCTGCCTCGGGGTAAAGATGTTTTATGACTGACCAACAACCATGATCCAAACCCCAGGACATATCCAGCCCAATATTTGTGGACTGGATTCCTGACTTAATCTTTTCTGCTAAAGTGGGATTTCCGGGTGCCGGATACTTAATAGCATACAACTCTTTGGGGAAACCGCCAAAATCATGAATGGTCCTGGGTTGATCCATTGCTGTTACATAGGTTCCGGCTGTCTCCCAGTGTGCTGAAATGCATAATATCGCTGTCGGTTTTTCAATCTTCCTTCCTAGGTCTTTCCAGGTTTCAGAAAATTCGTTCTTCTCAATGGCATTCATTGGACTTCCATGGCCAAAGAAGATAACAGGCATACGGTCAGTGACACCATGCAGGTCGGCAGCCCGGGATAGTATGCTCAGAGGCTGCATGACGCTCGCACCGGTCAATATTCCCATCATTCGTAAAAAATCTTTTCTGTCCAACTAATAATTGAATTAAATGTAGCCATTAAACAATAGAGAGTGAGATTGGTTGACAGAATCCGGCCAAATAGCCTGTGATTCCGCCTATTGATTTTATTGATCTTTTAGATTTACCTTAAGATAACCGCTATTTGGGAATACCTTTTCAGGCAAGTTCAGACATGGAGACAATACAAACCCTGGTGTGTTGATTTAGAAAAATATTAAGTACTGGTTAGCTTGTTACGCCATGCTTTCACTGGGTCGATATCAGTGGTTAAGACCTTTATGTAGAGGTAAGTACAAGTACAGTAATTCCATATTTTGAAATTTTGTAAATCCCACAGTCTAAGCTTATCGTATTGCGGCCTGTAATGAAGCATCAAAGATGGCATTACTGACTTATAGTTTGGAAATAGAGAGAAGCTTGTTGGATTTTAAATAATTGAAAAAGAGAAGCTTGTAAATAAAAAAAAGGCACAGGCAAAGATACCTCTTCAATCATAATGAAACTAATCAAATATAAAAAAATTCAATTTATTTTCTTACCTTTGCAGACATTTTAAGAAAAAATATAATATATGTCTCAAGATCAGAGGATCGTTCCAATTAATCTGGATGACGAAATGAAAACAGCATACATCGACTATTCCATGTCGGTTATTGTTTCCAGAGCGTTGCCGGATGTAAGGGATGGCATGAAGCCGGTTCATCGAAGGGTTTTATATGGTATGGACGGTCTGAGTCTCAATTACAATAAGCCTCATAAAAAGTCTGCCAGAATAGTGGGAGAGGTATTGGGTAAATATCACCCGCATGGAGACTCTTCTGTTTACTTTACCATGGTCAGGATGGCCCAGGAGTGGAGCATGAGGTATCCTTTAGTGGATGGCCAGGGTAACTTTGGGTCGATGGACGGTGATAGCCCGGCTGCGATGCGTTATACGGAAGCAAGATTTTCGAGGATAGCCGAGGAGTTACTCAGGGATATTGAGAAGGAAACCGTTGATTTTGCCCTGAATTTCGATGATACGCTGGAAGAGCCTACTGTGCTTCCTACCCGTATACCTAACCTTTTGATCAATGGCGCCAGTGGAATCGCTGTTGGTATGGCTACCAATATGTTGCCGCATAATCTGACTGAAGTGATTGATGGTTTGATCCACTTCATTGAAAAAGGTGAGTTATCAGTAGACGAAATGCTTACCTATATCAAAGGTCCTGATTTTCCTACAGGTGGCATTATTTACGGCACCTCCGGTATCCGCGAATACTTTGCCACAGGCCGGGGCCGTATCGTTGTCAGAGGTAAGGCTGAGATCGAGAATTCCGGAAATAAAGAGACGATCATCATTACCGAAATTCCATACCAGGTCAATAAGGCAGATCTCGTTGCCAAGATAGCTGAATTGGTCAACGAAGGTAAGATACCGGGCATCTCCGACACGCGTGACGAATCAGATAGGAATGGTCTTCGCGTCGTGGTAGATGTCAAGAGGGATGCCATGGCGAGTGTTGTATTGAGTATGTTGTACAAATATACACCGCTTCAAACTTCATTTGGAGTCAACAATATTGCCTTGGTCAAAGGCCGTCCAATGCTGCTTACTCTGGCGGATATGATGCGTCATTTTATTGAGTTCAGAATTGAAGTGATCGTTCGTAGAGCTAAGTTTGACCTTAGGAAAGCGGAAGAACGTGCCCATATCCTGGAAGGTTTGCTTAAGGCGCTGGATCATCTGGATGAAGTCATTGCCCTGATACGAGCATCAAAGACAGTGGATGATGCGCATTCCGGGTTGGTGGCACGATTTGAATTTTCTGATATTCAAGCAAAGGCTATCCTGGAGATGCGTCTGCAAAGATTAACCGGCTTGGAACGCCAGAAAATTCAGGATGAATACCAGGAGTTATTAAAGACAATCGCCTACCTTAAGGAGTTGCTCCAAAGCGAACAGATGCAGAAAGACGTTGTCAAAGGGGAATTGATCGAAATAAAGGAGAAATTCGGAGACGCAAGACGGACAGAGATTTCCCATGCTGAAGGAGATATATCTATCGAAGATCTCATAGCAGACGAGGCGGTTGCAATTACGATTTCCCATCTGGGCTATATTAAGCGCACCAGTCTTGATGAATATAAGCCGCAGAAAAGAGGTGGCCGTGGATCTCAAGGAAGTAAAACCCGGGATTCAGACTTTATAGAACATATGTTTGTCGCTTCCAATCACAATTATCTTTTGTTGTTTACTGAGCAGGGACGATGCTTCTGGTTAAGGGTATTCGAAATTCCTGAAGCATCTAAAGTTTCTACGGGACGCGTCATCCAGAATATAATCAACCTGCCTCAGGACGACCGCGTCAAGGCATATATCCCCATCAAGGATTTGAATGACAGGGATTTCCTGGACAATCATTACATCCTTTTCTGTACCAGAAAGGGGACCATCAAGAAGACTCCTGTAAGCGATTTTTCTCGTCCAAGATCCAACGGTATTAATGCAATCACCATCCACGACGGGGATATGCTGCTCGAAGCCCGATTGACCAATGGAGACAATGAGATCATACTCGCCAACAGGCATGGTAGAGCTATTCGCTTCAACGAAAGTAAAGTACGTTCAATGGGACGTACAGCTGCCGGAGTTAGGGGAATGTTACTCGATGGACCTGACGATGGAATCGTCGGAATGGTGTGTGTTAATCCGAATGATATGCTGGTTACCATTTTTGTCGTTTCTGAAAATGGAAATGGCAAGCGTTCTGCATTGGAAGACTATAGGGTGACCAACCGGGGCGGAAAAGGCGTCAAGACTATGAGGATTTCTGAAAAGACCGGTAATCTGATTGCTATTAAGGAGGTGTATGAAATGGATGAGATGATGATTACAACTAAGAATGGAGTCATCATCAGAATGGCTATGGAAGCCCTGCGGGTTATGGGTCGCGCCACACAAGGTGTCAGGGTGATCAAGCTCGATTCCGGTGACAGAATTGCCGATATAGCTGTAATCAGGGAATCAATGCTTTCTGACAAAACTGAGGAAGAATAGTTGCACTGATTTTAAGAAAAAATTAATAGATTCGTGGCAGTATATTGAAACGATGACACTAATTTGGGCGTTAAAGGAATGAATTCAATGTATTTTTTGAACAATAACAATTTAAAAATTTGCCTGAGAAGGCTTCAGAACAAAAAACAATAATCAATGAAGAACTTACTTTGGATACTATTGATGGTGACAATCGTCAACATCTCGGCTTCTGCCCAGGATGATGGTGCTAAGTTGGTAAAAAAGGCAAAAAAGGCCATTACAAACTATTTTTTGGATCCATCCAACAAGGATAATCTTGCAGAGTCCCAACAACTGATAGAAAAAGCCTTTGCCACCGGGACAGTTGATAACGATGCGGCTGCCTGGGCAACTAAAGGTGATATCTATGCCGAATTGGCTAAAGCTGATGCTGCCATCAAAATGATCGACCCCAATGTTAAATTAAAGAATATTGAAGCCCCTTTTATTGCTTTTGAGTCGTATAAAATGAGTATTGCAAAAGCAACAAAGGAAAGTGCAAAGAAAGACGCTAATAACGGTTTGAATGAACTGATACCAATGCTTAGCACATCCGGTCTGGAGTATTTTTACGATCAGAACTTTGAAAAGGCATTTCGGGATTTCAAAGCAATTATTGAGGCTTATGATATCGCAAAGAGTGCAAAACTTAAGACCGCACTGGACAAGCCTGAAGATCTCAACAATCAATATTATGTGACGGGACTTTCAGCTCTCAATGCCGGCAAGGAAGCAGAAGCAGGTGAATGGTATGAGAAAGCTTTTAATGGTGGAAATAAAGGTGCTGAAATCTACGATGGATTATTCAAGTCCTATCAGAAATCTGATCCCGCAAAGGCTGAAAAATATCTCACGGAAGGAAGAACTGCCTATCCGGATGATAACAGTTTGCTGTTCTCTGAAATCAATCTTTATCTTTCTCAGGGTAAACTTAGTAGTCTGATTGATAATTTAGAGCTAGCTTGCCAGAAGGAACCTGACAACATCAGTGTTATAAATACGCTTGGAAACGTGTATGACAAACTTTATCAGAATGCGAGTGAAAAAGGAGATGCTCAGGAGGCAGAGAATTATTTCAATAAAGCGATGGAAAGTTATAATAAAGCATTGGCCAAAGATCCATCAAATAACTTTGCCAATTACAGTATGGGCACATTGTATTATAACAAAGCCGCTAACTATGTCAAGGTAATGCAGACGCTAAGTGATGATTTGAGTAAGGAAGGTATGAAGAAGTATGACGAGGCACAAAAGAATATGTTTGGCATGTTTGATGCAGCATTGCCTTACTTCCTTAAAGCGGAGGAATCAGATCCTAAAGATAGAAACACCCTGATTGCCCTAAGAGAAATCTATGCCAGAAAGAATCAACTGGATAAAGCAGAAGAGTACAAGAAAAAACTGGATGCTCTTTGATCAGGAGCCTTGAAGGAAATGGAGAGGGGAAGATGTATTTCTTCCCCTCTCTGTTTTTGTAAGATTCATTTTGTTGTCTGAAATTCTTTTACCCGTTTCTCATTTGAATGCCCAAATTGGTTATCACGGTGTCTCAACATTCAATGACTTTTGTGGGAAATAATCCAGCCTGGCCCATCTGCAGTGCTTGTTTCAACACTTTTTTTGAGGCCTGGTAACCAAATGATTTTGTCATCCAAAAGAACAACCGGTTGAATTAATTTTTGCAAATAATTTAATCTTGCATTGGTATAGACATCCTGAAGTTTTTGACTCTTTCCTTCCATGCCTAAGGAACGGATTCGGTCTCCATCCTGACGAGCCCTGATCTTAATAGTTGACTGTTTTGCTTTTTCCGGTATTTTTATTTCACCTTTATCCGGTATTCGATTAGACTTTGAAATCACGAAGATTGAGTCATGGTATTGGTATTTGCCTTCCACCAATGGAAACTCAAGTGTTATCGAAGGGACTTCACGATCCAGGTAGACAATTTTTCCCCGGTCACTGATTACCATACTGTTATTTGCAAAAAATCGTGCACCACTTTTTCGTTCTGAAAGACATCTGCTCATATCCTCAATGTCCGAATGAGAAAAACCAAGATCGCCCATCCAGAATATCAGCAAGAAGATTAGTAAGTCAGGTTCCGACAGATCGTTAAGATCCAGAATCATTCCATATGGGTTTGGTTTGATTCTTTGATGCAACTCTTTTTCTACCCGTGTCTCCACAAATCTAAAATACAAATCTTGAATCTTCATGACATGAGTCAGGCTGCCCTTCATTCCCGGGTATCGGTTTTCCACCAGGGGAATCACCTGATTTCTTATGAAGTTACGGCTATACTTGTCGTCCAGATTGCTGCTGTCTGACCTGAATTGTAACTTGGCATGGTGACAAAAGACTTTCAACTCTTCCCTTTGAAAGCCCAGCAATGGCCTCAATATCTTATTATTCCGGGGAGGTATACTCCGTAAGCCTTTTGGGCCGGCTCCCCTCATCAGGTTGATGACAAAGGTCTCAATCCGATCATCCTCATGATGTCCGGACAGAATAAAGTCAAATTGATTTGATTCACACAATTGGTAGAACCAGTCGTACCTCAACTTTCTGGCAGTTTCCTGTACTGAAAGGTCTAATAATCTTGCTTCCAGTTTCGTATCAAATGTCCTGGTAAATACCGGAATCTGATGGCCGGTAGCAAACTCCACAACAAATGCTTCGTCCTCATCACTTTCCTTGCCTCTTAACTTAAAATTACAATGAGCTATAGCGATATCAAGGTCCGACATTCTACACAATTCGCTTAAGGCAATGGAATCCGAACCCCCACTTACGGCGACCAGGTATTTGAACCGGGTATATTCATTGCCAGCGAGAACTTCCAGATTTTTGTTAAACCGTTGTAAAATATTACGAAGAAATGAATTCATACAGTCCAATAAAAGTTATCTTTATGGCGTTATCCTGACAAAAATATTATCAAATATTGAAAATACTACTTTTATTTGAATCAACCCAACCAAATCTTTATCCGGCAAGTAAAAATTTGCCAAAAAGATTTCAACCATAGAAGTGCCCCTTTTTTGATTGATCAACTAACTTTTATACATCATGATTAATTTTACTTTGCGTTTATTGACTTTTTGCCTTTTTTTGACATTCATCCAATGTAAGCCTGGAGATAATGGTACCTCAAGTGTCGAAGCTACTCCACGCACTGATTCTGTGAGGTTTAAGAAATATGTTCCTGAACCGGGTGATGTGCCGGTTGATCCGGAGGCGGATGACAATGCCTTCAGACCCCAGCTCCCGTTGGATCAGGCAGGGTTTAAATCTGCAAAGCCTGATGAAGCCAGACGATTAGAGAATGAATTTGAGTTTATGTTTGATAAGGAATGGAAAATCAATGGTCGGATTTATGCCAATGACGATAAAGTACACAGAAAAGGTCAGGAAGATTTTAGGTTTAACAGAGATGGTAGCTACTCCGGTGTGGTGGAAGGCAAGGAAATCTCCGGTACATGGATGGGTCGTTTGGAGAACAATGCACCTGTCATTACTGTATTTCCCACTGATTTGAAAGAAAAAGTAAACGAATGGTTTGTTAAGAATACCGGTAAGACCATGGTTTGGTCCGGTACGCCGAGTTATAAGGACAACGGAGTCATGATTCAATTTGTATTAAAAAAATAATTAATATTCAAAAAACTGTTTATTTTTGCAGTACACATTTTAAAATAAAATAATATGTTTAGTCGTAACCTGCAAAGCTTAACTCTTTTCGTGTTTATGATGGGTATTTTTTCAATTGCCCATTCCCAGACTGACAATACTATTTTCAAAGTAGAAAAGGCTAGTCTCAGTAGGGATGTCCTGGAGTACAGCCCATTATACCTGAAAGGCGACTGGGTATATACTCAGTTGGATGACAAGAATGTCAATATATATTCACTGGGGAGTGATAAAGTGATCCCTATCGAAGGGTTCAGCCTTAGAAGGGCCATTGTGACCGGTTTTGCCAAGTCAGATCAGGGTGGATTGATTGCCATTTCATATGGCGACAATAAGCAGAATGTACCGGCAAAATTAAAGGGTAACAAAATTTATTTTGCTTTTCAGGACAAGAACGGTATTGCATCCAAATATTTTGAGTTTCAATTGAATAGTGAAGCGTATTCCTGCACTACACCCTATCTTAGCCCGGACGGGACCAAGCTTTATTTTGCTTCTGATATGCCGGGTGGTTATGGAGGTTTGGACATATATGTTTGTGATTACCGTGGAAAAGAATGGAGTAAACCAAGAAATCTCGGTCCGAAGATCAATTCAGAAAAGGATGAGGTGTATCCTTACATGATTGATAATATGCTGTTTTTTTCTAGCAATGGCCACGGTGCCAATAGGATGGATATTTTCATCGCCGATATGGATAAGGATTTAGGTCGGCTGGTAATCAATGCCGGAAGCCCAATCAACAGTCCTGCCGATGATTATTCAATGAGTTTTGATAACAATACCCGTATAGGTTACTTCCTTTCCGATCGTGAAGGAGTGAATGGAAAAGCGTTCAAAGTGACCAATGAGAAAAAACTGATCCTCCTGAACATCAAGTCCAATGAGGATAAGAAAGCAATTTCCGGGGCAAAGGTCGATTTGTCAAGATGTCGTAAAAATCCACTTTATGCGAATAGTAAGGGTAGTGTAATCCTGCCGGTAGCCGCAGGTGAGAAGTGTTTTATTCAGGTAGGTAAGGTTGGATACAATTCAGCTACAATTCCAATCGATTTCGATGAAATTATTGGTTTGAAAAAATCCATCAATATCAACCTTTCAAAGGAAGGAGTCTTCTATCAAGGCCGCGTGGTGGATCAGGATAACAATCCGGCAGATGAGGTCGAATTGTCCATTGTCGATCAGGCAACCGGTGAATTACAATATGTTTTTACGGATGACAACGGCTACTACACCATCGCTTTGGAACCCTTGTCCTATTATATGATTCGGTCAAAAAGCCCTTATTATAACCCTAGTGAAAGCAAGATTGTTACATTGGCATCAGTTCCGGCTGATATTCTGGGAACCATAAAACTGGTGAGCAATGGTAGCAGGCGATCTGGTATCATTAAGACTTCCAGCATGGACGATATTAAAGTTACGCAGCGAAATGAGTCCGAAACAGAGAATCCTTCGACTTCAGATTTTGTCGAAACAGGAGTAGCAAAAAAAATTGAGAGTGTCAAGGGACCTGAAACATCCGTCACTGACGCTCAAAAAGTAATGGATTACAATGATAACAGATTGAGAGAAGAGACAGTCAAGGAAGAAGTTATGCAGGAGAATAAGCAGATTGCACCTGCCCAATCTCCGGTCATAGTCGCACCTAAGACGGAAAATAAGAAAGAAGCTATTGTAAAATATGCTATCCAGCTTGCTGCTATTTCTCTTGACAATCATAACCTTCAGCCCTATCAGGAGAAAACCAGGGGTCGTGGTCAGGTCTATATTGCAAGGGAAGGTAATTTAAATAAAGTTCGCCTTGGTTTCTATGAAACACGACAGGATGCATTGGCCATCAGAGAACAATTGCCCGAAGAATTACGCAAGGGTTTTATTGTGGAGGTAAAAGAAAGCGAGTATAATAATAGGCAGGCGATACCTGTTGATCGTAAAAATGCTATTGACCCGCCTATGAATAAGCCGGAGAAGAAGGCTGAACCTGATCCAAGGATACAACCTGAAAACAAGCCTGAAATGAAATCGGAGGTAAAACCTCAGGAAAAGACCAATTCTGAGCCTCAGGTTGTCCAGAAGTCCTTGGAAGAGTCAAGGGTAGAATACAAAATAAGGTTATCAACCTTGAGAAATGCTTCCCTTTTCAATGGTTCCGCAGTCAGGCAGTATGGCTTGATTGAAGAAATTAAAACCGGCAATCTGACAACTTTTTATTTAAGTGGATTCGAAAATAAAGAAGAAGTCAAGCAGGTTATTGATAAGGTAAAAGCAGGCGGCTTCCCGAGTGCACAGATTGTTAAGTTAACTAATGGTGAATATACCATTGACAATTGATACCTCTTATATGACTCGTTGAACGGAACAGTCGTTCCTATAGTTTATTATTTCTAAGGGAGGAGGATTATCTAATTAGCTGGAGAAATTCATTTCTGGTCTCAACATTTTTAAATTCACCGGTAAAAGCCGAAGTGGTTGTTACAGAGTTCTGTTTCTGCACGCCACGCATCATCATGCACATATGAGAAGCTTCGATTACGACTGCTACACCATGCGGTTTCAGTGTGTTGTCGATTACTTCGAGAATCTCCTGAGTAAGCCTTTCTTGTACCTGAAGTCTTCGGGCAAATACATCCACTACTCTGGGTAGCTTACTCAGGCCGACAATATAATCCTTTGGTATATAGGCAATATGAGCCTTTCCAAAGAATGGAAGCATATGATGTTCACATAGTGAATATACTTCAATATCTTTCACGATGATCATTTCATTGTAAGGTTCATTGAACATAGCTGATCGAAGGATCTCAGCTGCATCCATTCTGTATCCGCTGGTGAGGAAGTCAATTGCCTTAGCTGCTCTTTTGGGCGTTTTGAGAAGTCCTTCCCGCTCCACATCCTCACCTGACAAAGTGATGATTTGGTTGTAGTGATTAATTAAATTATCTATACGGGAATCCTGATATTCATTTGTATCCATTTAATATGCGTTTTGATCGATTGTATATGTTTAAGGGCAAATTTAATCTTTCATTTAATAACCATTCATTATAATTAATTCAGGACGATCCATTGTGCTTTTTATTTCAGTAATTAGATTGATCTTGTTCAAACAACCGGAAGGCAATCGGTGAGAAGTATTGATGGTTACTGAAATACACATTTCCAACTATACTTTATCTAAACATAGAACCGCCTGAAAAGATGCAACGGCATTAAATGGTGTGTGATTGATTTTCAATAAAATTCAATTATATTATGTAATCTGGATTTCCGGACTTTTCTATCGCACGACAATGGAAATAAAGGCTTAATCGCCGCTCTCATCCTTTCTGTCATCGTTCACAAGTTCTTTTGCTATGCAATTGAACCGATCAGATTGAATATAGTTTCAGAATACTTGCGAATGTGGATTTTTTATTGAATGCTATGACATATTGCTCATATATTGATATCTTGCACAATGAATTTACGAAAAAATTTGAACTTTATACAAGCGTGATGGAAATACTTGAAGCTGTTTGGCAGTATTTTCAAAGCCATACCCTGGAATTTGTTGCAGCTTTTTTTGGAGTAGTTAGCGTATGGTATAGTAGGAAAAATGATATTCTTGTATATCCTACAGGAATCGTCAGTGTTTTACTTTACGTCTACATTTGCCTTATACATAAATTATATGCCGACGCCGGAGTCAATTTTTATTATTTTGTCATGAGCGTGGTAGGTTGGGTCAATTGGTCTAAAAAAAAGGAAGAGGAGTTTGTTTTTCCTATTTCATATTGCGATAGGAATGAGTGGATAAAAGGGATTGCTGTATTCCTGATAATCCTGATTTCGCTCCTATTCTTTTTGTTTTATTTTACGGATAGCACTACAGTAGTTGGTGATTCTTTGGTTTCTGCATCAGCCGCTACTGCCATGTGGTGGATGGCTAAGCGCAAGATTGAGAGCTGGTACGCCTGGATCTTGAGTAATATCGTAGCCTTGCCATTATTTTTTGTTAAGGAACTTCATTTTACGGTTGTACAATACATTGTATTTCTTTATCTTGCTGTATGGGGTTTGATTACCTGGCGGAAAGAATTTAAAAAAGGGTATGCAAAATTGTGATTGTAGTGTAACCGATATGATAGATATTGGTGATCAGCCGTTTACCAGAGTGCCCCCGACCAGGGCCGGAAATATGTTTGCTGTGGTGGGGGTAGAATCTACGGGCAAATCCACATGCGCTGCCTTTTTAACAGAGGCGCTTAATGGCAAATTGATCGAAGAGTACGCCAGGCTCTATCTGGAAGAACATTCCAATACGTATAATCATGAAGATTTTCTGGAGATTGCCAAAGGCCAGGCGTACATGGAGAATCATGCCATGGAAACTGCGGCTGAAGGTGATATATTAGTCTTCGACACGGATTATATTGTCATCTACGTGTGGTCTATGATTGTTTTTAATAACATCCCGCAATGGATAACGAATCGTATTGAGCATTATCCACCTAAAGTTTATTTTTTGATGACTCCCGAGGTCGAATGGGTCAATGATGGGTTGCGGGAGTATCCTGATCTTGAGGTCAGGGAAAGTATCCACCGGATCTATATCGAGGTTTTGGAAAAATTCAATTGTAAATACTTTATCATTTCAGGACCTGATTATAGGGCTCGCCAGGAAAAAGCACTGCAGTTGGCTCTTGAGGAAATAAATAAAGCGAAGGGGTAAGGTGAAGCAAGGAGATTGAAAATGTATCAATTGAGCTTCAATATTTTTCTGGCAAAATTCCGAATGACCCTGAATGAAAAAAAGGCTGTCATAATGATAAGTATGCCAAATACTATGGGAATCAGGAAAGCAAAAATGAGAAAGCAGACACACAATATATTTTCCAGAGTACTGTAAGTCGAATTGGCAAGTCCGTAGAAAGAGGCCGTTGTCTTGATACGCATCACGCCGGTAAGGCTATTGATACTCAAGGCTGTCCCTCCACCGCCAATCAGGCTCAACAAATATTCAGCGTGAAATGGCATCTCAGGCAGAACGGAAAACATACTGAGGAATCCGGCACATAAGACCAATGGCATGCCGACTATGTCCATAAAGTGATCAATGATTGGAGTATAAAAACCCAATATTTCCAATGATGTGGCAATACCGAGTGCCAATGCTACATATTTATTGTCCAACCATAGAAATTCGTTGTTAGGTTGAATTAAATCGAACTGAAATGTGAGTGAAATGAGGAAGAATGGTAAAAAGACCCTCAGGCCGGTTGCTGCACTTAACCCGATGCCGAACAATATGGGTATCAGCCAGTCCATATTTTATTTGGAGAAGTTGACAATCGTTTCTCTGATAATCCTGCAACAATCCAGCAACTCGTCCTCAGTAATGACCAATGGAGGAGCAAACCGGATGATGTTACCGTGGGTAGGCTTGGCTATCAAGCCATTCTCCGCCATTTGAATACAAATATCCCACGCCGTGGAAGAATCCTCGCTATCATTGATTACAATGGCATTGAGGAGACCCTTTCCGCGAACTAGTTTCACCAAATCACTTGATTCTACCAGTTTCTGCATTTCAGCCCTAAAGATCCTTCCTAAATATTCGGCCTTTTGCGCAAGATCCTCATCAAGTACGACCTGCATCGCTTCCATTGCCACTGCACATGCGAGTGGATTTCCTCCAAATGTAGAGCCATGTTGTCCCGGTTTGATGGTTAGCATGATTTCATCGTCAGCCATCACACAAGAGACAGGTAATACACCACCGGACAGAGCTTTCCCTAAGATTAGAATATCCGGGCGGATACCCAGCTGATCACAAGCCAGCATCTTGCCCGTTCGAGCGATGCCCGTTTGTACCTCATCAGCAATAAATAATATGTTTTTCTCCTTACAGATGCTGACGACTTCCTTCAAATAAGTGTCGTCCGGAACACGCACACCCGCCTCTCCCTGGATAGGCTCCATCAAAACACCCGCCACCTCATCATCTTCAACTGCCTTTTTGAATGCTTCGATATTATTGAATGGTACTTCTACAAATCCAGGCAAATAAGGAGCATAACCGCCTTTACTATCAGGATCACTGGAAATACTTATGGCAGCCATGGTTCTACCATGAAAGTTACCTTCAGCAACTATGATTTTTGCGGTCCCTGATTTTTGACCGCGCACTTCATAGGCCCATTTTCTGCACAATTTGATGGCAGTTTCGACAGCTTCCACACCTGTATTCATAGGTAAAAGTTTATCATAACCGAACAATCCGGTCATAAATGCTTCATACTCACCGAGCTTGTCATTGTAAAAAGCTCTGGAAGTCAGGGTCAGCCTTGATGCCTGATTTACCAGGGCCTCAATTATCCTTGGATGGCAATGACCTTGATTTACAGCAGAATACGATGATAGAAAATCGTAATATTTCTTACCTTCTACATCCCATACATATACACCTTCACCTTTGGTAAGTACTACCGGTAATGGGTGGTAATTATGTGCTCCATGTTGATCTTCCAGGGTGATGAATGTAGTTGCGCTCCTTTCTTTTGTAAGCATGACAGTTGTTTTAGGCCACAAAGGTAATAATAAAAAGAGAAAAAAGGGTTCCGGAATCATTTATCATTGATTCCGAAACCCTTTTTTCAGATTCGTTTTCACCTCAGGTTATGATCGAATAGTAGTTCCTTTAAGGACTACAGTCGGTTAACTCAACGGATATCATGAATTTATATAATCTTCAATCGGCGGGCAGGTACATACCAGATTCCTATCTCCAAAGGCATTGTTGACCCGGCTGATTCCTACCCAAAACTTAAATCCATGACGTAGATAATCCAATGGGAATGCTGCCTTTTCCCTGGAATAAGGAAGGTTCCATTCATTGGCTGTGACCAAAGGCAATGAATGTGGAGCATTGACAAGCACATTGTTGTCCGCTGCAGCCTTACCGTCTGCGATTTCCTCCAATTCTGCCAGAATATTCAGCATGGCATCACAGAATCTATCCAATTCGTCCTTACTCTCACTTTCGGTGGGTTCAATCATTACCGTTCCGGCTACCGGAAATGAAAGGGTAGGAGCGTGGAAGCCATAATCCATTAACCGTTTTGCTACATCTTCTGCACTTGCCAGATGCTTGTAAGGCCTCAGGTCAACGATCATTTCATGAGCCGCACGACCTTGAGCGCCGGAATAAAGGATAGGAAATCTTTTTTCTAATCTCGCCTTGATATAATTTGCATTTAATATGGCAATTTCAGTGGCCTTCTTGAGACCACTTCCTCCAAGCATTCGTACATAACCGTATGAAATCAGAATGATGCTGGCAGAGCCGTATGGTGCGGAGCTCACTGCGAAGTCATCGCCCATCTTGGTGTGTCCCGGCAGGAAAGGCTTCAGTTTATCGTTGCAACAGATTGGCCCCATACCGGGTCCTCCTCCTCCGTGAGGGATGGCAAAGGTCTTGTGGAGATTGAGGTGACATACGTCAGCACCGATTTCTCCGGGATTGGTTAATCCCACCTGTGCGTTCATATTGGCCCCATCCATATATACCATACCGCCGTTGTCATGTATAACCTGGCAAATTTCCTTAACGGAAACCTCGAATACTCCAAAGGTCGATGGATAAGTAATCATCAGACATGACAGGTTATCCCTGTGTTGTACAGCAAGTGCCCTTAGATCTTCAAGATCGACATTGCCTTCGTCATCTGTTTTGACTACAACCACCTTCATGCCGGCCATGACGGCTGATGCAGGATTAGTACCGTGTGCGGATGACGGAATCAAGGAAATATTGCGGTGATGGTCGCCATTGGCTTCATGATATCTTCTTATCGCAAGCAAACCTGCGTATTCTCCTTGTGCACCACTATTCGGCTGAAGAGAACATCCAGTAAATCCGGTAATTTCGCACAGGTATTCGGAGAAATTCTTGATCAACTCATAATATCCGGCCCATTGATCACGTGGTGCAAAAGGATGGATATTGGCAAATTCAGGCCAGGAAACAGGAATCATTTCAGAAGCTGCATTGAGCTTCATAGTACAAGATCCCAATGAAATCATACTGTGCACTAAGGAAAGATCTTTATTCTCCAGCATTTTCAGGTAACGCATCAGCTTTGACTCTGTCTGATAACTGTTGAATACTTCGTGAGTCATGAAATCCGAAGTTCGGACAAGCTCACCGGTAATTGGTGAGTTCAAACTTTGCATATCGGCTTTCAATTGCTCTGTTGTTCGGTGGATATCAAATGTATTAAGTATATCGGCTATATCTGCCAACGAGGTCGTCTCATCCAATGCAATCACCACCACACCTTCGTCAAGATATCCGAAATTGATACTCATTGCTTCGGATTTTCTCTTCAATGCTGCAATTTCTTCGCTGCTCATGGAGAGAGCTATCGTGTCGAAAAATACGTTGTTGAGCGTCTTCATCCCAGCTGTGGTCAGCGCATTATTTAAGGTTACAGCCAGTGAATGCATATTCCCGGCTATTCTTTTAATGCCTCCTGGTCCGTGATATACGCCGTACATGGCGGACATGTTAGCGAGGAGTGCCTGAGCGGTACAGATATTTGAGGTTGCTTTTTCACGCTTGATATGTTGTTCACGTGTTTGAAGTGCCATCCTTAAAGCACGATTTCCATGGGCATCAATCGATACACCGATGATACGCCCGGGAATTGCTCTTTTGAATTCTTCTCCGGTAGAGAAATACGCAGCATGTGGACCACCGAAACCCATCGGAACGCCAAACCTCTGGGAATTTCCCAAAACTACATCTGCTCCCAACTCACCGGGAGGTGTCAGCAATGCCAGGGCCATCAGATCTGCTGCGACAGCTACCAGAATACCTCTTTCCTTTAATGCTCTGATATCATCACCTATTGCGTGTACACCACCCGTCTTATCCGGGTATTGCATCAGTACTCCGAAAGCTTTATCCCCAATTCTGTCTGTTGATCTGTCAAATTCCACGACCTCGATGTCAAGCACCTTGCATCTTGTCTTGACAACATCAAGGGTCTGTGCATAGACACCTTTTTCGACATAGAATTGATTAAACTCATCGCCGGACTTGTTCTTGAATGCATAGAACATATGCATTGCTTCAGCAGCTGCTGTCCCTTCATCCAGCAAAGAGGCATTGGCTATTGGCAGTCCTGTGAGGTCAGAGATCATTGTCTGAAAATTGAGTAATGACTCAAGTCTTCCCTGGGATATTTCTGCCTGATAGGGCGTATATTGGGTGTACCATCCCGGATTTTCAAACAAATTCCGAAGAATTACATTGGGGACAATAGTATTGTAATAACCTTGACCAATATAGGATTTGAAAACCTTGTTCCTAGAAGCAATTCCCTTGACGTGTTCCAGATATTCATGTTCGCTCATCGCTTCCGGAAGGTTAAGCTCGCGTTGCAGGCGAATGCTCTCCGGTACGGTCTGATCAACAAGTTGTCCCAAGGTTTCTACTCCGATGACAGAACACATTTCAGCGATCTGTTCACTACGTAATCCCAAATGTCTGTCTTCAAACTTTGACTCTTCGAAATTCATGTATTAAAATTTTTTATCCGTTTCAAATTAAATTGGCCAAAAATATAAAAAAGGCTGCAATTATACCAATTGCAGCCTTTCTATTTCTCAAATAAAAACGGTTGTATTTATTTAGTGGCAGCCTTGCCCGCCACTGTTTTCGGCCTGATATCCGCGACAAGGTCGTGAACAATCGAGCCGGCAATGAATATACTTGAGAACGTACCGAATACAATACCAATTAAAATGGCAAATGTAAAGCCTTTGATACTGTCTCCACCAAAGATAAACATGATTATCATCACACCAAAGGTAATCAATGATGTAATAATGGTACGGCCTAATGTACTGTTGATAGCCGCATTTATCACCTCAGTCTTGGTCGAACTCAGATTCGTGCCTGCGAATTCCCTGATCCTGTCAAAAATGATCACCGTATCATTCATCGAATAACCAATCACTGTCAACAAGGCAGCTATGAATGCCTGATCTATTTCCATGGAAAACCAAACAAAACCGTGCAATAGTGAGAAGAGCCCCAATACGACCAAACTGTCGTGAACCAAGGCGATGATTGCACCCAAGCTAAACTGCCATCTGTTGAACCGGAACAGGATATAGATGAATATCGCTGCAAGGGCTAAAATAGCGGCGGTAAATGAACTTGTTTTAATGTCATCCGCTACGGTAGGTCCAACTTTCGAGAAACTCGCAATGTGCGTACCTTTCGCATCGGCTTTTTTGAATTCATCCAGAGGAATATCTTTTTTGGTTATCTCTACCACTGACTTATGGATCTTGGCCAATACCTCTTCATTGACATCCGGATTAGGATCATCGATCTTGTAGGATGTGGTGATGTTGTATGTATTCTTGACGTCCACAGCCTTAACAATAGGTTCTCCTCCCAATTCCTTCTTCAGATAATCTCTAAACGTTTCAGCATCTACCTTAGTGCCTTCCACAAAGGAAACGTTGGCTGAGTATCCTCCCTTCATATCTACACCAAGTTCGAACCCTCGTGTGAAGATGGAGATTAATCCAATCAGAACCATAGAAGAAGAGAAGATGTAAGCAAATTTGCGCAGCCCCATCCAATTGACATTGGCTCCGTGGAAAAATTTATCAGAGAATGAAGTAGAGAACTTGATTTCTTTACCTTTATTAGCCCACCAGTCTGTAATCATTCGACCTACCAAAACAGCAGTGAACAAGGAAGACAATACACCGATGATCATTACTACTGCGAAGCCTTTTATTGGACCTAAACCGAAGTAAGCAAGTATAATGTTGGTAATCAATGTGATGATGTTGGCATCGATAATTGCAGAATAAGAATGTTTGAAACCACGTGAAATAGCCTCTTTCAATCCATATCCATGTTTAAGCTCTTCCTTAACCCATTCAAAGATAATTACACTTACATCGACAGCAATACCCATAGTAAGCAGGATACCAGCAATACCCGGCAAGGTAAGTACGGTACCTTTCGAGGCAAGTACCCCAAATATGAAGAACATATTACAGAGTAGGGTTATTACTGCGATTGCACCTGCCGTGGCAAAATAGCTGATCATGAAGATGATGATAAACAATAATCCTATCAAGATGGCGATTATGGATTTGTTGATATTTTCCTGACCCAGTGAAGGTCCGACCAGGGTCTCCTGTACAATCCTTGTTCCGGCAGGTAACTTACCTATTTGAAGGATATTGGCAAGGTCTTTACCTTCCTGTACACTAAAGTCTCCTGTAATCTGCGAATCACCCGAAGTGATGGCATTATTTACCCTTGGTGCTGAGACGACTTCTCCATCAAGGACGATAGCGATTTCCCTGTTTTGGTCGGCAGCTGCCTTGGTCGTCATCTCACCCCATTTCTTGGCACCTTCATTGTCCATTCGGAGAGATACAGCTACCTGATTTGACATTTGATCTTGTGTTTCCCTGGCATCTACAACCCGGTCTCCTTCCAATGGCGCTTTACCGGAACGTGGCACCTTAATACCATACAACTCGTACTTGTTGGTATATTTGAAGGTTTCAGGATCCTTCGTCGGCTTGGATGCCCACTTGAAGGAAATATCTGCAGGGAACAATGCCTTCACTTGTGGCATATTCAGATATTCATCGATCAATTTCTTTTTATTCTTATCGGCAACACCCATTACAGACAGAGGGAATGCGATTCCCTGCTGTGTAGCTGAGTTGGGAGTAAATATTTTGAACAGTGGACCTGCATCAGCCATTGTATTAGATACAGGCACATCAACAATCCTCATGGTGGAATCAATTACTACACCTAGGCTATCCGTCTTTTTGTCCCAAATGGTATCTTTTTTCGTTGTGGGCGTGCTGATCTGAGTTGAATCTCCACCTTTCAGAGCTTTCAATGTTTTGTCAGCGTTGGCAAAGCCTTCAAGGATACCAGGGTCAGAAGCACGATACACATCAAAGAATTCCAGCTTTGCACTGGCTTGAAGGAATTTTCTTGCCCGCTCAGGGTTGTCGACACCTGGCAACTCAACTACTATCATATCCCTGTTGGCATCCAGTGACACATTCGGCTGGGTAACTCCGAATTTGTCGATTCGGTCCTTCAATCTTCTGAAGGTCAGGTCTACAGTTTGTCCTGCTTTTTCCTGTAGAATATTCAATATCTGGGTATCAGAGAAGTTAGATTTCACAACATCTTTAAGCGAAGGGCTTTTGGCGAATATAGATGCCAGTGTCTTTCCATTGGCTATTTTGGCCCATTCCTGTCCAAATGCCTTGATAAATCCTATTTGTTCAGTGACAACCCTTTTTTCTGTATTTCCTAATGCCTCCAGAAAAGTCTGATCCTTACTATGGTTAGACAATGACAACAGGAAGTCCTTGAGGTCCACTTGTAGCACAGTACTCATCCCTCCCTTGAGGTCAAGCCCCAGTGCAAGCTGCTGTCGTTTTAGTTCGTCATAGGTATAACTCTTAATTCCCGGAATACTGAACACAGTCTCAGATGACATTGAGTCAAGAAATGAAATTCTTGCCTCCTTCTCCACAACATCCTTTGCATCTGCCGGTGCATTTTCCGCAACCTTATTTGCGTATGCATCTGCAGCATTCTCTATTTTATTGGTGGGTAAATAAAATACATATTGAAGTACACAAACTAACGCGATTGCAACCAGAAAAAATTTAATGATCCCTTTTCCTTGCATTTTTTAATTTTTTAAAAATAGATTTCTGTAAGTAAATATTCTCTTATACCAGGCAGGAAATTTCGGTAAGTGCCTATAATTCAGTATTTACGGACACACCAAGCCACAACCTTGGTTTAAGGCGGTGCAAATATATAAATTATCTTTATAAACAACTGTACTATTGTGACTAATTTAAAAAGCTTGAGTCATAATTGAGAAGAAAACGCAACATTTTGTTTGAAACATTGTTTGCGATATACATTTTATTTCATCATTAAATTTGATAACAAATGGGTTTATTTTCATTTTTGAGAGGCGCTGGAAGCGATGAACTTAAGAAAAAGGAAGTTGAAGCGACCAAAGAAGCTGTTAATCAGGCCAATAATGCCGCTATGGAAGCTATCCTGCATTCCAAAAAGGTATTGACCTTGGAAGGTATAGTCAATAGCCTGGAAATTCCGGTTACTGACCTTTCAATTCAATTGGATCATGATACTGTTACTGTAGGTGGAACGGTTGCTTCACAATCAGATAAGGAGAAAATTGTGCTTGCACTTGGCAATGTTGATGGTATCGCAGTTGTGGATGATCAGCTTATCGCTGAGAATCAGGAGCCTGAGGCCAGTTTCTATGAAGTGAAATCAGGTGATTCTTTATCTAAGATAGCAAAAGCTTACTATGGCGATCCAATGAAGTATCCCGTGATTTTTGAGGCAAACAAACCTATGCTGAAGGATCCCAATAAGATCTACCCGGGACAGCAGCTGAGGATTCCCAAGATCTGACCGACTATTGGAAGGTAAGATCATTTGAAAGATAATGATTGGAAGGGACAAGGTAGTGTGTTTCCTGCCTTGTCACCTTTCTTTTCTATGAAAATAGGATGCACCCAATAGGCATATTATGCCGAAAGTGATCAAATAACCCATGTTGATGAAAAAATCATCACCCGGATTCCTGCGTAGAAATATTTCCTGAAAGAGCGACAGGCTCCACTGCAATGGAGATAATAATGCAAGATGTTGCAACCACGCTGGTAAAACTTCTATCGGTATCCAAATACCGCCAAGTGCCGATAATAATACAACCGAAATGGACCCGAACATCATGGCCTGATGGTAGGTGGTAAAATAACTGCCAATCATCAAGCCCCAGCTGATTGCGGCAAAGGCTATTACTCCTGACGCTATTAGGGCCAGCCAAAAATATGGTCCCACCGGCATTGCAGGCAGCCCGGCCAATGGCAATACCCATCCACTGACAAAGAATAGAAAGATAAACTGGAAGAGAGCAAAGAGGGTATAGAAAAATACCTTCCCTAATATAATGTCGATATAACTGCCGGGCGTCATGGATATCCGTATCCTGCTGCCTTCACCTTTCTCTTTAATATAACTCCCTGCAATTGGTATAATCAGAAAAAATAATGCAAACACAATCCATGCAGGGACATTATGCTGCGTTGATGTGATGGCAATTCCATTTGATTGTCCTGAATATGCCGATTCGATCCTGACTTGATTAGCCAGTAATTGCCCGGATTCAGTTTCAACATCCTGATTTGTACTGTCTCCATCAAGGCCAATTTTTTTAAAAAGTAAATCCAGCTGTACCTTAAACAACATTTTTTCCAGGGAGTTTTGTACCGCCATTTTTAATGTTGCCTTTGCCGCCGGATCGAATAATAAAACCACTGCGGCACTGTCATTGTCCGAGCGAACAGGGATGATAGACGGATTGCCGGATGCCTTGCCAATCTTGTTGATGATTTTGTTGGTCTTATTAAGCATTTCAGCATTGCTTCCCTTGGGGACAATTACTCCTATTGGATATGTTCCTGATCCAATAAGATTTCGTGCTTCATCTCCTGTTATTGGACGACCCTGCAATGAATCCAAAAGGTCAAATCTCCCTGATTTTCTAAACATTGTTTTCAGGGAATCACCCAGTGGTTTGCCATCTTCATCCGCCCATATCATTTTTAGATGGATATCCTGATAGTCCCGAAATGGGGCGTCCTGAACAATTGCCATTGTAAGGATGAGCAGTAAAGGCATCACCAACAGCATGGCTATGCCACCCATGTCCCGGAAAAGCAGGATTCGCTCCTTCCTGAATGTCGATTTGATTCTTTGAAAATTCAATCTCTTACCTGCTTACCTGTTAATGATAGAAACAATTCATCAAGCCCTGCCTTTCCGTGCTGACGAAGCAAATGTTTTGGCTTACCTGAGAGAATAAGCTTGCCGTGGTCAATGATATATATTTCTGTACACAATTCTTCTGCCTCGGCCAGTAAATGACTGGTGTAAAGGATGGTTTTTCCTGCTTCTTTCAAATCCATGATGAGCCTATGTATCAAAGCTCTGCTTTGCACATCTACACCTGCGGTCGGCTCGTCAAATATGATATCCTCCGGATCATGCAGCAATGATGCAAGTATATTCGCTCTTCGGTTCATACCTCCGGAAAAGTATTTAATCTTCTTACCGAGATGATTTGATAGTTGAAGATAGGAAGAAAGCCTTTCAATGTTGGTTTTCAGTTCTTTCCTGCTCAGGCAATATAATCCTCCAAAATACTCCAGATTTTCTTGCAGTGTAAGTTCTCCGAAAAGGCCATCCTGTTGTGGCACAAATCCGATCTTGCGTTTATCGAGGTTTTGGAGAATGCCGTTTTTCATCCTTCCAATTTGCCCTTTATCAGGTGGCATCAACCCACAAATCATGAGTATCAGAGTAGTTTTTCCTGCGCCATTTGGCCCAAGAAGTCCGTTGATGGCGCCACCCTCAAATGTAAGGTTTATGTTGTCAACCGCTGCGGCAGGCTGTCCTGAATATCGTTTGGTGACATGATGGATGGTTATTCCGCGAGCATCCGGATTATTGGAAATGTGATCTGCTGCCGGGATTGAATTCATATTTTGACTCTGGCCAATTTCTTAAAGAATGCAACCTCGCAATCACCGATTTTACCCAATAAAGTAGAGATTTCATCAAATGCATTTTCCGATGAAGATCGGTTTTTTATAACTTTGGCCACCTCATAAGCGAAATTTCTCCACATATCACCGATTGCCGTCATCTCATCCGCCAAATGACCCAGTTCTTCGTTATCCAATCTATGTGATGCCTCCTTGAGGAAGGCTGCATACATAAATCTAAATCCGCCCCCTCCGGTGCCTATTTCTTCCTGCATCCTGATAAGATTGCCAAGAGCTAACATACTCTTTCTACTGCCCATCTTCTCTGGATATCGGGCGATTTTACCGGCAAGATAACGGATACCTTTTACTCCTATGAAGGATAATGGTGCACTGTTGATGAGGAAGAAGGTTCTCTTTAAACCTCGCCGGACTAATTTACGATAGTTAATCTCTCCGTTTGGCAGGCTTTTGACATAGTACAATTTGCCGGAAGGTTCGGGGAAGCCTTTAGCATAGCGAGCTTTCATTAAATCGTCCTTATGAATACGTTTCATATCAGGCAGGACCGGATCGCCCACTATATATTCGTCTCCATCCTTTGCCCAAACGACAATGTTGTGGGCGTTGAAGTGAAATCTGTATGCATCCGGCAGATAGGGTAGGTGATAGACACTGCACATGATGCCGACCGGGATTTTCTGCTCCAGCAGATCGTCTAAGGCCTTCATGGATTTTTCTGGTGATTTAAATTTTTTCGTAACCACCTTTGCTCCAAGAAGTTTCATCGATCTGTTGAAAATTGCTCCCGGCCAGATCCTATAACTGGTGGCAGGGACTCCATTTACCTTCAGGAAGGGAATATGGATAAAGAATATGCCACTCCCGGATCCGAAAATCATGGGTTCACTGAGTGATATACCATAGTGACTGAGCAAGTTGACGCATACTCCGGATTCGCAATGTGCAGCTTGTATATGTTGTAAGTTCATCAATTTTTTTTCATGCTTTATTTGGGTGTGTCAGGATGATCCGGGTCGAAATCCGTTAATTGTTTTAGGTCAATATCAAATACTTTGGCGTATTTTTCCAGGGTTGAAGGTTTTATTCTTGCAAATACACCCGGCTTAAAATGCCTTGCCACCTGCCATCGCCATAATCCCATATATCCTGCCAAAATTCCCGTATCCATCAATTTCTTTTCCATGAAATAATAGATCGGACTTTTTTGATTATTCTTCACTGCTTGTCTTGCCATCTCCACCTTTTCCTCCACCAATTCCCAGGCTTGTTTTAATGCTACTATCTCAGGCTCCCAGCCAACCGATTGCACCGTGACATATTCATTTTGTTCGTCAGTGGCATATTTCAGCAGTCCGTCTCCGAATTTTTGCTGGTAGATAGCTTCGTCGTCTTGAGGCACTTCGTTTTTCTTCATAGCTTTGACTAGTTATCAGGAAAATTTATTTTCTTCATAATTTACGGATTGAAAATATTTTGCCGCAGCAACGAGCCTTTTCCGGTTGAGCATGGCTTGTATCTTCGAAACTACAAATTTAATGGGCGAAAGGATAAAAATCCCCACAATCAGTATGTTCTTGAATAATCTGACCAAGGGCCTTCGGGCAGGTGATCCGCGCTCACCTTTTGCTTTGATTTTCCGGGCCCACATTTTAAACTGGCCAATTGCCGTTTCTTCCAGCAGGATCAGACCGGGTTTCAATTTTACTGCCCCGGCTTTGACCAATTCCTGTTGAAGAGTTTGCCATTTGCCTTCTTGTAAGGCACTGGCAATCAATTTGCCAAACAAAGGACCTCTGTTGATTTCAGCTACCTGTACACCCGCTTCCGGTAGCAATCCGGACGCTTCCTTGCGGCCTTTGAACGCCCAACGAATAACAGTCAGCGTGGAGATGAGATTGGGTGATGAATCTACAAATGCAATGTTGCCTACATGCTCCGATCCGAACTTATGCAAGTCGCGTTTTATCTTTTCTAAGGCATTTAACCACATATTCCTTGCTCCGGTAAGAGTAATGACCTTGACATCCTTCAAGAGTTTGTCAGCCCATTTACTTTGAAGAAAACCGGTTATAGGGAGAGATGGATGCAGAAACCATGGCTGATAGGCCAAAATGACAAGATCGTAATGCTTCCCCTCTTCATAACCGGATAGTCTTATTTCTGAGCCTTCTTCCAATACGCATTCAGGCATAGCATCAAAAAATTCTATTGTATTCCATGGAAAGGGAAATTGCTTAACCGGGATAATCTCAATGAAATCAACCCGACAATCACCAGAAAATCCTTCTGATACCTTTTCCGCAAGCATCTTCAACTGCCCGGTCTGAGTGTAATAAAGAATAGCAATATTATAGGGAACGGATCCTGCCATGAATTTCAATGTTCGATTCTGATGCCTTCGAATTTTATTTTCTTTACCTTGTCTTCGAAACGAATTACTTTGTTTTCAAGATCTATAAAGAGCTTAATACTTGATTTGCCGGATTGCCTGATGGTCTTATTATTGGGATTATATTCCACCCGGATCTCGTAAGGTTGAGAATCGGCACCGGAAAATATGATTCTGGCCATCTTATACTTTACTTGAAAATTTCCTTCTGTCTGATCTATCTTAAAATCAAACACCTTAATCGTATCTGATTGTCTTTTGTTAGTCTTGGAATTGAAAATTGTACCGTAGTAAGTACCATAGGTCTTGACTTCCTTCGACTTATGGCGCATAATTGAATCGTATGCCGCCTTTTGCCTTTCAAGATCACCTGAATCCCTGTACCTGAACTTGCCGATATAGGTCGTAGTTATGCCTTGGATGGGAGCATTGATAAATATCCTTTTTGAACTTTTGGTATATTTAATCCGCATCCCTTCCATACTCGACCTTGGATACAAGGTGTCCGGAGAGATATCGTCCAAATATATTTTGAATGCTCCGAAGTCGGATTCGATTACTTGGATAGTGTGATGGTCCTGATACATAAGTACCATCTCGGCTCCGTTTTTAGGAACTCCTTTTTTGGTGATGTAATTCCCGGAATACGTTCCGCAAATACTTTTTACAAATTCATCATGATTTTTATCTTGCGCAAAAAGTAATGAGGATGAGATTAATACCCAGACGGGGACAAAAAGATATTTTATTTTTTGGCACATAATTTATTTCCGACAGTATACAACTTTGATGGTGAAACTATTGAAAAAATCAATTCCGACACTAACAAAGTTACGGTATAATTTGTTTTACAATTGAATTTGGTACAAGTTTCCCGAACAGCAACAAAAGTAATCCATTTTCGGTTATACATTTTATCTGAAGAGTAAAAGTATGGTTATTGGTAAGCTTTTAAACTATTTGACAAGCACGAAAAGCGTTTTATAATTGTTGTATTTGTTTGATTTTATCTACATGAAATTTTATTTTCTTTAAAAATGTATTTGACAGCGCATGAAGGTTGTATTCTTTTAAGTTTGATGTAAAGATGTCCACGAACAAGGTAAAGTAGAATAATATAACCACAATGGATTGTGGATGTTGACAAGGGGAATTTAATAATTCAAATATTGGAAAATGTTTGGTTGGCAATTTAGAAAATACGATGGTGAACCGGAGTTGTCTCTTTTTGATGAGCTGCTCAACCTGTTTAAGGATCTATTGATGTATGCCGGAGGTAATGTAGCGACCGCCATTCAATGGTTGATGGAGATGGATCGGGAGTATAATCTTACGAGGGATGACTACGGTATCCAGGATTTTTTAGACGAATTGATGCAAAAAGGTTATCTGAAAGCCGATCCCGAGGAAAATGCTTTGAGACCTGCAGAGAAGATGAATATTTCCTTACGTCGTAAAGCGTTGAAGGAAGTTTTTGGCAACATAAAGAAAGCCACTAAAGGCAATCATACTACAAAAAAGGATGGCAAGGGTGATGAATTGACTTCAGACTTGCGGCCATATGTATTCGGAGACAGCCCTGAACAGATCGCATTTGTCGAATCGATAAAGAATGCACAGATCAACCATGGACCGGGCTCTTTCAGCCTTGAGTATGAGGATCTGGAAATCCGTGAAACCTATCACCAGAGTAGTATGAGTAGCGTCTTACTTATCGATATTTCGCACTCGATGATATTGTATGGTGAAGACAGGATTACTCCGGCCAAAAAGGTAGCCATGGCTTTGTCGGAATATATATCGACCAGATTTCCAAAGGATACTCTTGATATTGTTGTGTTCGGGGATGAGGCCTGGAAGATCGAAAAGGATGAATTACCCTATCTGGAGGTAGGCCCGTTTCATACCAATACATTGGCTGCACTTGAATTGGCACTGGACATTCTCCGAAAGAGAAAAAATACCAACAAACAGGTCTTCATGATTACAGATGGAAAGCCGACTTGTATCAAACGAGGTAATAAGCTGTACAAAAATAGCTTTGGTCTCGACAGGATGATTGTCAACCGTACCCTCAATCAAGCCGGCAAGTTTAGACGGCTTGGCATACCTATCACTACCTTCATGATTGCTAAAGATCCCTATTTGATGGAATTTGTTGAACTTTTTACCGAAACGAATGGAGGCAAGGCATTTTATAGTGACTTGCAAGGATTAGGTGATTTTGTCTTCAAGGATTACAGTAGATCAAGAAGATGGAATAACAAATGGTGAAATTCTTTGTTCAGCATTGTTATTAATTTTACCCTAATAAAATGAATTAACAAATTTATAAGTATGGATTGCCTGGGAATTGACGTTATGGACGATGATTGAATAATTTTACAAAGGTTTCTATTAATGCCAATCGCAATACAACTTAAAACTTGATTAACTTAACCCTCAATTAATTAAATCTGACGTGAAATATATCCTGTTATACATTCTATGCTTTGGAATGGTTTTCGGTTTGCATGCCCAAAATACAACCTGGGAGCAATATGATGAAGAACTTAGTACAATGGGTAAAATAATCCTTACGGATACTAATTCAACAGAAAGAAAGGCCGCTGTAGAACACGTCAATGACTTATTCAATACATTGCTTCAAGACCCTGCAACTTTTAAGAAGAAATTCGTCAAGTCAGATTTTTTTTCAGTGCTTTATCCGACAGATTCATCTTTCAGGATATTGACCGGCCAACATTTTATCAAGGATGACGAATATCGTTATTATGGTGGAATACAAAAGGCTTCGGGAGGTTTTATCCCATTTACGGATCGGTCCTATGAGAATTTTTCCGAAGGAATTACTAATGAAGAACTGAGGGCCGATGAATGGCAAGGAGCCTTGTATTATCGGCTTTTTGATTGTAAATTGAAGGGGGATAAATATTATTTATTACTTGGATACAATGCTCATTCTTTTTTCAACAAGCAGAAGGTCATTGAAGTACTTTCTTTCGACCAGGATGGACGGCCCTTATTTGGTAAGGATGTATTTATCAGAGATTCAACCGATTATGGGGATGATCGGCTTAGATATATTTATACCTATTCGGCTGACGTCGCTATGAAACTTAATTATGACAATGAAGAAAAAATGATTGTCCTGGATCATCTGATACCAATGCGAGAAATCTTTGTTGGTCAGGGCGATACGTATGTGCCGGATGGAACCTATGAAGGCTTTAAATATAAAAGAGGCAGATGGCGCCATATTTCATTCCTCCCTCAAAGATTCATGAAAGAGAGCGAAATGAAGTCAGGGAAAAAGAAATGAGGTCTTTGGAGTGTATAAATACATAGCTGTTTGAAGCTTCTATAATTTCACCCTGTGAATTTTGCTCTTTCGTGGTATCAGATAAATATTTTATTTAGGTTTTGAATTGCCTTTGAATAGATAGGGCAATTAGTTAACCCAATTGCGCATAGGCAAATGATATTCTGCACAGTTTGGGACTTTCCGGGAGAAGGTGCTCGGCTTTGTGTACTACAGATTTATTGGCGAACAGATATTTCTTATTTCTTATAACATCCGATTTCCCGTGGAAATCCGGTAACCAAACATCGATTGAACTGCTGTAATTTGTGATTTTTCATACAGAGCGATGTCCCTTTTCAAGTTGAGATTTGCCAATTTTTTATCGTTTTTTAATAAAATTTGTTGATTAAAAGACAACTTGAGTTAAAATTTTAGATACGGATATACACCCTCCGTAATGATGTCTCTCACCGGGGATCCTGTATATCCCAAAACAACATTATACTCTCCAACCGGCTCCTCCTTGCACCCCTTGAGACTCCCGACCAGGTAATCATCCATGAACTGGCCCATACCGTACATACGGACCATTCATTCAAATTCCGGCGACTGGTGCTACAGCACGATCCCGACATGAGGCACCACCATCCCGGCTCAAAACAATACGGAAATACCTTAGTGTTTTAATTCAAAATGAATACCTGAATTTCAACCGCACTTTAATGAATCCTCGTGTAAAAGATAACCTGGAGGACACCTTTTTACAATGCCTACCATGGTGTCGAATCCCTTGTCATTTCCCGTATGGCCTGGCTATCTGGAAATACAACAAGTCTCCTTTATCACCACTTATTTCCATAAATCCTTAATTCACATCCCACCCATCATTCCTTTGGATAATAAATTCATCCATCAAACACTTTATTTTGTTTTCTCACTCCATATTTCACCGGATTTCAATGATTCTTTTCCTCTGAAGACTTAATATTAACCATTTGGAGGACTTAACAATATCGTCATATAGAATTAATATTTCCTTAATGTTGCCGATTCATTTTTGCGGAATATTTGAAGAAAATGTCTAACCAAAAATGAATTTATATGACAAACATTAAAAATCTGTTATTCGTATTTCTTGCATGTATCCCGGTTTTATTTACAGCATGTGATAAAGATGAATGTATCAAAACCTGTGCCCCCAATGAAGTACTGACCGATAACTGTGAGTGTGTCCCTGTGGGCGACAATAGTACTGTAATCGTCTCGGGAAATATTTCGTCTGATGTGACCTGGACAGCTGATAAGGTCTATGTCCTGGCACAGAGAGTAACTGTTTTACCCGGCGTCAAATTGACCATCATGCCCGGAACTGTTATTAAAGGTCAGGCAGGAAGTGGAGCCAATGCTACTGCCCTCCTAATTGCCAAAGGGGCGAAGATTGACGCTCAGGGTACCGTTGACAAGCCCATCATCTTCACTTCTGTTGCCGATGAAATAAAATCCGGCGAAATCGTAAGCCCTAATCTGGATCAGGGAATCAATGGCCTCTGGGGCGGAGTGCTCATCCTCGGAGATGCTCCTATATCAGCCAATGCGCCTTCTGTTCAGATTGAAGGTATTCCACCTTCCGACATTAATGGCCTTTATGGTGGCAATAACCCGCAGGACAATTCAGGGATAATGAAATATGTTTCAATCCGTCACGGTGGAACCAACATCGGCGAAGGTAATGAAATCAACGGCCTGACGCTGGCTGGTGTAGGATCAGGCACCATCATCGAAAACATCGAAATAGTTTCCAATCAGGATGATGGCATCGAAATATTCGGAGGTACGGTCAACCCTAAGAATATTATGGTCTGGAATACAGGCGATGATATGTTTGACTGCGATCAGGGATGGTCCGGGACCATGGACAACATCATCGGAATTGCAGGTGACCAGACCGACAGCGCTCTTGAACTGGATGGAGGTGAAGGTGTTGAAAATCCTACATACACCATCTCAAACGGCACATTAAAGGGACATACTGCCGCCACCTCAGGTAAGTATGCTGACCTAAGAGCCAAGGTCTCTGTTTCTTTGAAAAATTTATATTTCTTTAATTTTTCTGAAGGTTCAGAATTCAGGCTAAATGACCAGGGAGTCTCAGACTCATGGTTTTCAGGAAAAATACTTTTCGCTAACCTGGAGTTTAATGTCAGCCACATGAATACACAACCTTCCCTGGCTGACATTTTCCGGGATAAGGGTTCTCACGATGAGGATCTGAACAATGCCGCTCCCGGATTCGCTAAAATTAGCACAGCTAATACCGTTGGTGCCAGGGTAAGTGAATTTGAAAAATGGACCCTGGTAGCAGCTCTGGGTCAGCTCGCTCAACTGTAATTACAATATTATTTTTTTTTCATGCACACATTCCCTCCTTTCACAGTGCAGGGAATGTGTTCTTAAAATTTTTTTATAGTGAAAAGTATTTATAATTTATGTATACTAATTCTGCTTCCTATGTGTCTTTTCGCTCAGAAAGGCACCCTGAGAGGTAATGTAACGGATGCAGTGACCGGAGAACCTATTATGTTTGGCTCGGTTTACATTCATCAAATAGGCAACGGCATGATGACGGACCTTGACGGTAATTATTCCATTGATCTTCAGCCGGGTAATTACGATATTAAGTTTACCTATATCGGTTATAAAGATACCGTATGGAACGATGTCACTTTAAAATCGGATGACACCATTACGATCAACTGTGTAATGTTTCCGTCCAGCGTGGTTCTGGATGATATTGTAGTCAAGGCAAAACACAACAAGAGTACAACCTTTGCCCTGGCAGCCATAAAAAGTAAATCAGCCAATGTGATGGACGGTATTTCAGCCTCTACATTCAAGGCTATCGGTGACGGCAATGCAGCCTCTGCCGTGGGCCGTGTGACGGGTGTTTCGGTTCAGGAAGGCAAGTATGTGTACGTTCGCGGACTGGGTGACCGATATTCCAAAACAACACTCAACAGAATGGAAATTCCCGGACTTGATCCCGACAGAAATACCATACAGATAGATATCTTTCCCACTCAGGTGATTGACAATATTCTGGTTTCGAAATCTTATACGGCTGACTTGCCGGCAGACTTTACGGGCGGATTGATAGACATCGCTACCAAGGATTTTCCGAATAGAAAATACATGACCTTCTCTTTCGGTGTCAGCTATAATCCACGCATGCATTTCAATCAGAGCTTTCTGAGTTATAAGGGCGGTAAGACAGATTTTCTGGGATTTGATGACGGTAGCCGGGTCCTACCCGTAAAGCCGACAGAACGGATTCCGTTTTTGTCAGAAGCAATTGCTAATCCGGCTGTAGATGGTAAAAGATATACGGGAATCCTAGAAAGTTTTAACTCAACACTTGCAGCTCAACGGCAGAAAAGCAGCATGGATTTCAATCTGAACTTCTCCTTCGGCAACCAATGGACTAAAGGTCATAGAAATCTGGGCTATAACGTCGGACTTACCTATCAGAATAAAACAGAATTTTTCCAGCGCGCTGTTTTTAACCGTTACGGCAAGACCGCAGATCCGAAAGTCTATGACCTGGAGCTGAGGTCAGAAACTTTAGGTGACTACGGTGTAAGAGACGCCTTATTGGCAGGCTATGCCGGTCTGACATTGAAAACAAATGCTTCCAAACACACTCTGAATTTTCTTCATATCCGGAATGGTGAATCAAAAGCCGGTTTGTTTGATGTAGTCAGCAACAATCAGGGCACGGCATTCACAGCTGTACAGCACAATCTCGAATATAGTCAGCGCTCCATAAGCAATGCTCATATTCAGGGAGTTTATGAAATGGATGACAACAGGTGGAAGCTCGAATGGAACCTTTCACCAAGTCTTGCCAAAATCACAGATCCGGATATCAGATACACCCGACTGAGAAACAACAACGGTATATGGACCATCAACACCGAATCAGGTATCCCCGAAAGGAGCTGGCGGTTTCTGACAGAATACAATTATACAGCCATGACGGCAGCTACCCTGGATTATTCTGCTTCAAAAATGCCCGGAAAAGTCATGTTTGGCGGTCAGTATTCCTTTAAAGACAGGAGTTATGAAATCAACAATTTTCAGATCTTCACCAATAAAATTGAACTCGACGGAAACCCTGACCACATCTTTTTACCCGAGAACCTTTGGTCTGACGAAAATAAGGGTGGTGTGACCTTTGCTCCCAACTTCCTCCCGGTCAATACCAATAAGTATCGGTCTGATATGTCCAATGCTGCTGCCTTTGTATCTAATGAACTCACGATAAGACAATTAAAAATTATTATCGGACTTCGCTCGGAGTACTTTACACAGCGATATACAGGACTCAATCAGGACAGGAAGGTGTTTGACAGACAAAAGGTACTGGAAGGTATAGATTTCTTCCCTTCTGCTAATCTTGTCTGGTCACCCGTCGAGAAACAAAAAATCCGGTTATCCTATTCACGCACCATTGCCCGCCCTTCCTTTAAGGAAGCTTCCTATGCTACGATTTCTGACCCGATTTCCGGCTTTACCTTCATAGGTGGCTTTTTCCCTGATATTGATGTCGTAACAAAGAAAATCATTTGGGACGGACACCTGGTCAATACCGACATTGATAATTTTGACCTGCGATGGGAGATATTCGGGCAGGGCTCTGACTACCTTTCCGTAAGCAGTTTCTATAAATTATTTAAAAATCCTATCGAAATGGTACAGTACGTGCAGGCACCAAATAACTTCCAGCCTCGCAATGTTGGAAATGGCATGGTCGGAGGTGCTGAACTGGAGTATATCAAAGACCTGTCTTTTCTGGGCAATATGATGACCGGCCTTAGCTTCCGAAGCAATTTTATGTATGCCTTTTCTTCTATTCAGATGGCAGAATCCGAATACAGTTCAAGGATAGCTTACGCACGTGAAGGCGAGAAAATTCAACGGTCAAGACAGATGGCAGGTCAGGCTCCCTATCTGATTAATGCCGTTCTTTCCTATAAACATCCCATCCATAAAGCCGAACTGACTCTCGCATATAATGTCTATGGGCGGACGCTTCAATATGTGGGAATAGCAGATAAGCCGGATATTTATTCCCGACCATTCCACAGCCTCAATTTCAATGCCAATATGCCGGTACTCAGAGATAAGAAGGCGACTATTGGTGTCAGACTGACCAATATCCTGCATTCCACCAGAGGATATGTATATCAGTCATTTAATACAGGAGACCATTATTTCTCATTGACACGTCCCGGAATGTCGATAAGCTTTAGATTTAGTTATAATCTTTAAAGTTGGAAAAATGTATAGTCAAACGTGACCGGAGTTTATGGTATTTAGGTGTAGAGCAAATAAACAAACTACATGTATGATAGGAAATATTTGGCCAATCAGGCACTTTTAAAAAATATATATAGCATAAAATGAGATAAAAGTGAATTGCAAATACCTACAGTCGCCTATTATACAGGAAATAGATTCTACCTTGCCTTCTATATCAATGTCTTTTAGGGAATATGCGGGCATTTATTACATAAGAAGCTTTGTGTCATATAGAATGCCAAAGCATTATGGGCAAATTTTAATCTCAATATCGCATGATCTCGAGGTGAGTTAATTGATTACATGATTAAAAGTGCTTTCTGACCTTGATTTCAATAAAATCTTCGATGGGATATGATAGTAGGTCCGGGGGCTTCTTTCTATAAATTTAAATACATCAATATATATAAAACGTTGAGATAATATCATTTGCTTTATATGAAAAAAAAATATATAGGTTATTTAACATTAACTTAACTCTAGTCAGTATATTTGGCATCTATTAAGCATTTTTTTGAACCAAAAATAGTAACGATGAATTTTAAAAGTACACTAATCGCGATGCTGATGTTCTGTGTCTCCGGTCTGATGGCCCAGGTGACAACTTCAGGTATGTCAGGTGTCGTAAAGGATGCATCCGGACAGCTTATGATCGGGGCATCGGTTATTCTAACTCACGTTCCTTCCGGGACAGTTTATGGAACAGTAACCTTGGAAGATGGGCGTTATAGCTTGCTCAATCTCCGTGTCGGAGGCCCGTATTCTCTGGAAGTTTCTTCCGTTGGGTCTGAAACCTACAGGTCAAGTGGCATTTACCTTACCTTGGGAGATGTATTGGTCAATAACGTTGTTCTGCAAGAAAGTGCAACAGTTCTTGAAGGCGTATTGATAACAGACAACAGAAATCCGGTTATAAATGGAGACAGGACGGGAGCGTCCACCAATATTGACAGAAGGATGATGGAGCGCCTGCCTTCCATCAGCAGAAGTTTAACTGATTTTACCCGAGTTACGCCACAAGCGAATGGAAATAGCTTTGCAGGACGAGATGGCCGAATGAACAACCTTCAGATTGATGGAGCTAATCTGAATAATGCCTTTGGTTTGAGTAGTGATCCTTTGCCGGGCGGTGGTAATCAGCCAATTTCGCTGGATGCAATCGAAGAAGTTCAAGTTAATATTGCACCTTACGATGTAAGACAGACCGGTTTTACCGGTGCCGGTATCAATGCAGTTACCAAAAGTGGAAGTAATGAAGTCCATGGATCAGTATATGCCTACATCAGGCCTAAAAGTTTTACCGGTCTCAATGTAGCTGACTATAAATTGGATGAAAGTGCCAGAACGAGTTCCAATATTTATGGCGCACGCGTGGGTGGACCTATCATTAAAAATAAATTGCTATATTTTGTAAGTTTGGAGTATGAAAATACTGAGACTGCAGGTAACAACTGGCTTGCGGATAATGGATCCAATACCGGCCAGCCTAACGTAACTCGGGTAAAAGAGGATGATTTGAAGCGAGTGCAGGATCATCTTAAGACAAAGTACGGATATGATCCGGGAGCCTATCAGGGTTATGATAATACCTATAATAATGGTAATTATAAGGCTCTTGCAAGATTAGATTGGAATATCAATGATAAACACACTTTCACAGCGCGTTATTCCTATATGTTAGGCTCTAATGAGCAAGGCACCAACGGAAATTCAGGACCCAACCCACGCTCCGGTAATAGAAGGATTTCCGATAAATCCATTTCTTTTGAAAATGCCAATTATTCATTCAAAAATACAGTTAGTTCAGTAGCCGCAGAATTGAACTCAAGACTGTCTAACAAGATGAGCAACCAGTTGATTTTGACTTATAGCCGTATCCAGGATACACGATCCACACCGGGCAAATTGTTTCCGTTTGTTGATATAGGGGATGGTACATCCTCTGACAAAAGTTTCAGCAACTATATAAGTTTCGGTACGGAACTGTTCTCGGTCAATAATGATGTAATCAACAATAATGTCATAATTACCGATAACCTGACTTATGTTTTGGGTAAAAATACCCTTACGGCAGGTCTTAGCTATCAGTTAATGTCTTTTGCCAATAGTTATCAGCGTATGGGGTCATCATACTACCGATACAATACTGTGGATGACTTCCTGAGTGACGCACCACCGATAGCTTATGGTGTGACTTATGTTTTTGATGGAAAAGATCCATTTGCAAGAGTCAAATTTGGTTTGGCAGGTTTGTATTTACAGGATAGGATCGCACTTACCGACAAATTCAATCTGACTTTGGGCGTCCGGGCTGATATGGCTCTTTTCCATGATGATCCTGTTTTTAATCCTTCTGTGGATACACTTGCATTCCTAAGTCCAAGTGGAAAGGTTGCTAACTATACCACTGCTAAGTGGCCGAAATCTGTTCCTTTGTTCTCACCCAGACTTGGATTCAACTATGATATTATGGGTGACAGGACTCTTCAGCTGAGAGGTGGGACCGGGATATTTACAGGTAACATTCCGTTCGTATGGTTTACCAATATGCCAACCAATGCCGGTGTAATCCAGAATACATTTGAACCTGTTAGTTCAGCAGTTCTTGCCAAGATTGACCATTTTGAAGCCGATCCTAAGTATTGGCCGAATACTTTGGCAAGTGACTTTCCGAAGAGCCCAAGTAATTCCATTCCGGGAGGTCTTAATTTGATCGATCCTGATTTTAAAATGCCTCAAGTATGGAGGAGTAATCTGGGTATTGATATCAAGATTCCGAATACGCCATTGATCTTAAGTGCTGATGGAACGTATACCAAGGACATTAATGGTGTATATCAATACAACGTCAACAGAAATCCGGCCACTCAAAAAATGAGCTATTCAGGCGATACAAGAGACTATTGGGCTTCAAAGGGAGACGCACAGTACAACAAGACTAAAGGACTTAATGCTAATGTGCCGATGTTGACCAATATCAATGAAGGAAAGGCTATTACTGGTACTTTCGAACTAAAAGTGCCTTACTATCATGGTCTTTCTGCTTCTGTATTTTATAACTATACCTATGCAGTGGATGTTACCGGCAACCCCGGTTCTGCAGCCGGTTCTGCATGGAGTAACAACTATTCTGTCAATGATCCGAATGAAGGCTTGCTCGGATACTCACAGTTTGCAGTGCCAAACAGGGTCGGAGCTAATTTAAGCTACAAGGTGGAGTATGGTATGTTTGCAACAACGTTCGGTTTGTATTATAACGGTTCAAATGGAGGTCGTTATGCCTGGACTTATGGCAATGACATCAATGGTGATGGAGTGAGTCTTGATTTGCTTTATGTGCCAAAGAATGGTAATGAATTGACATTTGCACCACTGAAGGTGGGTGACAGGACATTCACACCAGAAGAACAAGCTGCTGCTTTTGACAAGTTTATCAGTTCTGTTCCTGAGCTTGATGATGCGAGGGGTGGTTATGTTAAGCGTAACAGCGGCTTGTTGCCTTGGGCCAATAGGTTTGATGTCAAAATCATGGAGGATATTTCCTTCGGAGGTAAGAATGGGGGACGAAAGCATACCATTCAACTTGGGCTTGATATCTTCAATGTGGCTAACCTGTTCAACTCTGAATGGGGCGTTTATCAGACCTTGAATGGTGGATCAAATTTCAACTATCCATTGTTGAAAGTGAGCCAGTCTTCACCAAGCGCTCCAACATTTACTATGCTTGCAGTAGGGAATGAACTTGCCACCACTCCATTTAGGAACAACAACAGTGTAGTAAGTACTTGGGCAATGCAGTTCAGTGCGAGATATATCTTTTGATATAAGAGTAAATTTCTTGTCAGTTCATTCATATAGATTAATGGATTTGAGGGACCATGCAATTGGCATGGTCTCTTTTTTTTGGGGTAGCGTAATAATTTTAACAAACTAATTTATAAATTGTCTTATTTTTACTCATTAGAAATTTCGCATAGCCCGGTAATTCACCTATCACTTTCAGAAATTCAAAAATTTTAATTTTATGAAAAATTTATGCACATTTATTCTATTCATGATGGCATACATCGTAACAGCTCAAAAGATTGTGGTTTCGGAAATTATGTATAATCCGCCTGAATCCGGTGAGGATACATTGGAATATTTTGAAATTACCAATCTGACCGCAAATGAATTCAAATTAGAAGGATGTATCGTTACAAAAGGCGTGCAGGATACCTTCGAGGCTATGGATGTGATTGCTCCCTTCGGTCATTTTGTATGTGTTAAGAAATCTTCGGCCTTCAGCGCTATTTTCCCGAATATAGATGCCAGACAATGGAAAAGTGGAGCATTAAGCAACAGTGGAGAAACTATTGAGATTTCAGATGCTCAGGGTAATGTACTGACTTCTGTCACATATGGCAATAGTAAAAATGGCTGGCCCCCTGCGGCCGATGCAGGTGGTGCATCGCAAGAATTATGCGATCTGAGCAAGGATCCGGCTATTCCGGCTAATTGGGGCGCTTCAAAGACAGGTACCGGTAGAATTGTTAACGGTAAAGAAGTATTCGGAACACCCGGGGCCGCAAATAATACAGAATGTGGTGTTGTAATCAATCCCAATACTGTTATAGTAAAGAATTTTTCATTTTCACCTTCTGAACTGACTATTAAAGAGGGAGAAACGGTTACATGGAACTTTGAGGAAGGACACCATAATGTCAATGGTAAGCAATCTGCCTTTCCGGATAATCCCGATTCCTTTTTCAGCGGTCCTGCTGCTGACGCGCCATTTACTTATAGCTTTACCTTTACCAAGGTAGGTGATTATAGTTATCAATGCGATCCGCACGCGACTTCGATGAAGGGTAAAATCCACGTTTTGCCGAAGACACCTTCTGTATCCTATCCGGTTAGGACAATTGGGGAGATTAGTCAGGTTGACGGACAGGGTGTCGCTGATTCCCTTGGAAGACTCTGTGAAGTAAAGGGAATCGTCTATGGAGTAAACATGCGGGCAACCGGTATTAGCACAACTATTATTGACTCAAAAAGGGACGGAATCGGATTATTCAGCAACAGCAAAACATTTGGATATACTGTGAATGAAGGTGATGAAGTTACAGTCAGAGGGAAGGTCGACCAGTTCAACGGCCTGACTCAAATTCAGATTGATACAATGTGGGTCAATTCATCCGGGAATACAATCTTCACGCCCAGGACGACAACAGTTCTGGGAGAGGAAGAAGAATCTGATCTCGTCATGTTGACAGGTATGTCGCTCAAGGATCCCGGTCAATGGAAGAAAGGCTCTACATTCAATGCTACGATAACCAACGGAACAAATGAATTTACCCTGAGGGTAGTGAATACGACAACCCTTTCTCAAATCGACGCTCCATCCGGATCCTTTACTGTAGTGGGTATTGGCGGACAGTTTGATTCATCCAACCCTTATACTGATGGATATCAGTTACTCCCACGAAAGAGTGAGGATCTTGTACCTACCGTAAGTACTAGAAATTTAATTGGCGATCAAGTGAGTGTTTTTCCCAATCCTTCTCAAGATCAGCTGTTTGTGAGCAGTAGTCTGAATATTTTAAAATTAGAGGTACTCAGCGAAACCGGAAAATGGATAAGTACAGAAAGTAACAATTCCCGTTTTGTTGACATTCATAATTTGTTGCCCGGAAACTACTTGCTGAGAATTACCACTGCGGAGGGTATTGGCGTTAAGAAATTCATAAAACTATAGAATTATTTTTAGAATAATAATATTTTAAGCTGCATTCGGGTTATCATTCGAATGTAGCTTATGTTTTATGAAGGTATTTCTTTGGATTGGTGTTTTGATTGCTTCTGTGCCATTTTCAATGAAAGGCGAATATAATGTCAGAATATATTCTGAAAAAGAAAATGGGGAAGTCAGATACTACGTTGATAATAACGAGTGGTGTCCGGTGTCGGTGGTTTTCGATTTCGAACTTAAGAATATGAAATCGTCTAAAGGACCTGAATTTACTGTTGTCATCCCGGCACAATCCAGTAAGTTTCCTGTAACTACTTTGAAACCTTACAAAGAAAATGAATTATATGGCTTTAAGTACAAAACTACAATTATCTTAGGCAATGTTCATGCAGTGCATGATCAGGGATATGTATATGAATTACCCTTTCCACCCGGTAAAACCTACAAAATATTTCAGGGATACAATGGCAGATTATCACATGTTGGCCAGAATGCGTTGGATTTTTCTATGGCTGTAGGCGATTCTGTTCTGGCGGCCAGGTCAGGCGTTGTTGTTGATGTTGTCCAACACAACCATCAAAGTTGCATGGATCCCGGTTGCGAGAAGTTCAATAATTATATCCTTGTCTATCATGAGGATGGTACTTTTGGTGAATATGCCCATATCAGGAAGGATGGGAGCCTTGTGATGCCCGGAGACTCAATCAGCGCCGGATGTGCCATTGCCTTGAGTGGAGATGTTGGATTTACGTCAGGCCCACATCTTCATTTTATTGTATATTTGCCCGGCAAAAAAGGTAAGAAAAGTGTCAAGACCCTTTTTCGCACCCAGAATAATACATCGGAATATCTGGTGGAGGGAGCATCATATTATAGGACAAAAAACAATTGATAAAATGAAAAAATCCGCACTTCTGTTCCTTTATGTATTTATAGGAATTGTCTGCCTGAATGCCCAGGATGCTAAAGTAAAATATCTTCTGAGTGCTGAACAATTTTCCGACAAGCTTAAGGAGAACCCACAGGCTACTCTTTTGGATGTCCGTACTCCCGACGAATTTGCCAAGAGTCATTTAAAGGATGCGATCAACATTGATTGGCGGAGTAAGGGATTTTTAAATGATGCGTCTGCACTTCCGAAGGATCGTCAGGTATATATATACTGCCTTAGTGGCGGTCGTAGTCATTCTGCAGCCGATAAATTGCGGACACAAGGTTATACGGTTTATGAAATGGAAGGCGGTATCCTTCAATGGCAGAAAGCCGGACTTCCGGAAGTAAAGGGAGATGGTAAGAAAGGAAAGGATGGGATGTCACTCAATGAATTTGATAAAATGGTTTCTTCACACCCTTATGTCCTGATTGATTTCAGCGCTCCCTGGTGCGGACCTTGCAAAAAAATGAAGCTGTATATTGATGCAATAGAAAAGGAAATGAATGGAGCTCTTAAAGTCGTTGTGATTAATACCGATGAAAATATGACTTTGGTTAAGAAAATGAAAATATACTCCATCCCTTACCTGCAACTGTATCGTGATGGAAAATTGAAATGGGAGAATATGGGCTTTACAGATGAGAAATACCTAAGGGAGGTTGTCAATGACTTTAAGTGATTATCAGTCCAAATGATTGTTAAGTCACAGATTACCTTTTAAATTTTATTAGTAAATTTACTTATCGGGATAACTGTCTTTTTGGATGAGCATTCTGTTCGTCATTTTCGACTAATCCATCTCGCAAACGAATGATTCTATGAGCATATTCGGCGATATCCGGTTCGTGAGTCACTAGAATGATGGTGTTGCCGGATGAATGGATCTTTTCAAAGATAGCCATGATTTCAAGAGAAGTCTTTGAGTCAAGATTACCGGTAGGCTCATCTGCAAGTATAATTGCCGGATCATTGACTATCGCACGGGCAATGGCAACCCGTTGTCTTTGTCCTCCTGAAAGCTCATTCGGCTTGTGGTCCATCCTGTCGGAAAGCCCTACCATATCCATTGCTACCTTAGCCCTTTCAAGTCTTTCCTTCCTGGATACACCTGCATATATCAATGGTACGGCAACATTCTCCAGTGCCGAAACCCTGGGCAGCAAATTGAAAGTCTGAAAGACAAAGCCTATTTCCTTGTTCCGCACATGAGCGAGTTCCTTATCTTCCATATGGCTTACATCGTGATCATTCAGCAGATACTTGCCTGATGTGGGTGTATCGAGACAGCCAAGAATATTCATCAAAGTGGATTTACCTGACCCTGATGGGCCCATGAGTGCCACATATTCATTTCGGTTGACTTTGAAACTAATGTCCCGCAAAGCGTAAAGTCGTTGGTCTCCCATGATATAGACCCTGGAAAGATGTTCTAATTCTATGACATTTTGCGTATTCAAATCGTTCAAGTTGATTGCTTTTATCTGCAATATTAGTTTGAAATCTCAATAAAACCAGGATTATTCGATGTGAATCAAAAAATTATCGTCAAAAATCACCTTTTGCTTTGCAAACCCATTTTCTGGAAGTAAATTTGACAGATGGAAAATGAGAAACCAATTCCAAAACATATTGCAATTGCCGGGAATATCGGTGCCGGTAAAACGTCCCTTTCCGCTCTGTTGGGTAAGCATTTCGACTGGGAAGTCCACTATGAGGATACAGAAGACAATCCTTATTTGTCTGATTTTTATGATGATATGACTCGATGGTCCTTCAACCTTCAGATATATTTTCTAAATAATCGATACCGACAGATTCTGGATATTCAAAATGGAGATCATACAGTCATTCAAGATCGGACAATATTCGAGGATGCCCACATTTTTGCCCCAAACCTTCATGAGATGGGCTTGATGTCAAAAAGAGACTTTGATAACTATTTTGATTTGTTTTCTACTATGTCATCTCAGGTGAAGGCACCTGATCTTCTGATCTATCTGAGAGCGTCCGTGCCGACACTCGTCGATCATATCCAGACACGAGGGAGGGATTACGAAGGAAATATGAGTCTTGACTATCTGAAAAAACTCAATCAACGATATGAAGAATGGATCGAGACCTACAACCACGGACCACTATTGATCGTCAATACCGACAGGTTGAACTTTATTCAAAATAAAGAAGACCTGGGTACAATCATTGAAATGATTGATGGTGAGTTGAACGGTCTGTTTTCATAATTAAGGTGTTGCGTTGATAGCAGTGGCCGGACCGGCAATATTATTCCTGCTCGGTATCTGTTTCGTCGAGAGAAGCAAGAAAGATAATATTACTAAAAATAGAATAAACGCAAGAATTGCATTTTTTTTCATCACCTTTGCCTGTGATAATTGATACATTGACCTATACATGATAAATAGGTTTTAGGATAATAATTGTTGTATTTTCAACGGAAAAATGACGCGAAGTAGTTCATAATCGGGCAATTCAATATTGTAATTTAAGATTTCTTTGACGCAAAGATAACATATTATTTTTATCTATAATATATAATTTGTATTTTTTATGTCATCAAAGTATAATTTGAGGGGAGTATCCGCTGATAAAGAAGATGTTCATGCCGCAATTCGCAGCTTGGACAAAGGTTTGTACCCCAGTGCTTTTTGCAAGATTCTTCCTGATTTGGTAGGCAATGATCCGGATTTTTGCAATATCATGCATGCTGATACAGCCGGCACCAAAACATCTCTGGCATACATGTACTGGAAAGAGACCGGTGACATCTCAGTCTGGAAGGGCATTGTTCAGGACGCTATAGTGATGAATACAGACGATATGGCTTGTGTTGGGTGTGTGGATGACATTGTCTTGTCCAGCACAATTGGGCGGAATAAGGCCTTAATTGGTAAGGAAGTTTTATCAGCTCTGATTGATGCCACCTCTGAATTCATTGATAATATGAAAAATCTGGACGTCAATATATACTTGTCCGGGGGCGAAACGGCAGATGTAGGAGACATTGTTAGGACAGCCGATGTTGGATTTACTGCATTCGCCAGAATGAAAAGGTCGGATTTGATCGTCAATAGAATCCGTCCCGGTCAAGTAATCGTCGGATTGGCCTCCTATGGCAAGGCTTCTTACGAGACCGAATACAATAGTGGAATTGGCTCTAACGGCCTGACCATGGCAAGACATGAACTCTTCGGTGGGGACTATGTAGATAGGTATCCGGAAACCTTTGCCCCTCAGACTAATAGAGAGTATGTGTATAGCGGTAAAGGCAGGTTGACAGATGAAATAAATATTGCCGGACAGTCGTATCCTTTGGGTAAGCTCGCACTTTCACCCACCAGGACCTTTCTTCCTGTTCTAAAACTAATTTTTAAAGATTTTCGGGCCAGCATCCATGGTATCATCCATAATACGGGTGGAGGTCATTCCAAAGTACTCAAATATTGTGATAGCCCTGTCCAGATTGTGAAGGATCACTTGCTGGACATCCCTCCGATTTTTGAAATCATCAGTAAAAATGCCGGTGTTGATTGGGAAGAAATGTTTAAGGTATTCAACATGGGCACTCGACTGGAAATTTATACGGACGAAGAGACTGCCTTGGAAATCATTCGGATATCAAACCTGTTTGATATTGAAGCGGGAGTAATCGGCAGGGTAGAGGAGGTGAGAAATGAGGTTTCTAGGGTTGTTGTGTCACATGAAGACCGGAAATTAATCTATCAATGAGTTAATAGGTTTGTGTAATCCATTTAAATCTGACCGGTAAGATGTGTTTCTTACTGCGTTATTCCGGCCAATAACTTTCCTTTTAAGAACTTTCCGAGACACCAGGCGCGTTTATTCCTCCGATATCCGTGTTACTAAGACCTTATCAATCTTGGTTCTGTCCAAATCCACTATTTCAAAGCTATAACTGTCATTGGAGAATTTGTCGCCTATCTCAGGCATTTTGCCTAATTTCTCTATCACAAAGCCCGCAATGGTGGTATAATCTGCCTCTTCACTGAAAAATTCATCAATGTATATTTGTTCCCTCAGCTCATCTATCTGGCAAGATCCATCAATCAAATACGAACCATCTTCTCTCTTAAAGATCATTATTTCTTCCTCCTCCTCCAGATCCGGTAAGCTGCCGAAAATGTTTTCGGTGAGATCATGTAGGGTCAGCACACCTTCAACATAGCCATGTTCGTTCATGACAACAGCGAAATACCTTTTTTTCTTTCTGAATTCTTCCAATATTTTCAGTGAGGTGAGCGTCTCTGGTATCAATACTACCGGTTGCAATATATTCTTGATGTCAAAACCTGGTCTGTTCCGGCTGATTAGGTAATCTTTTAGGTTGACAATGCCCAGAATATTATCCAAACTGTCGTCACAAACGGGAAACTTGGTGAGGCCGCTTTCGATAATGTCGGAGTGAATCTCAGCAGAAGATTCGTTGGCATCGATCCAGACAACTTCATTACGAGGTGTCATGATACTGTAGGCTTTTCTGTCGGCAAACCTGAATATATTATGGATAAGCTCACTCTCTTTGTTATCAATGGTACCATCTTCATTGGCCATTTTTACCATCATCTTGAGCTCATCTTCCGAAACGATGTCGGTTTCCACATCCTTGATAAAAAGCAGCTTGGATAAAAGTTTGGTTGAAGTGGTTAAAAACCAGACAATAGGATAAGCGATTTTAGTGAAGACCCGAACAAAGGGCGCCATAAACAAGGTAATCTCTTCGGAATACATAAGTCCGATCTTCTTTGGAATTAATTCTCCTACCACAATAGTGAGGTAGGTGATTCCACCGATGATGATTAGTAATGCCAGACTGTGAGCATAGGTACTCAACCAGGATATTTGCGAAAAATAAGTTTCCAAATCCTTTGCAAATGCCTGCCCACCATATACACCTGCCAAAATTCCAATAGTGGTCACTCCAACCTGCATGGCAGCAAGAAAGCTATCAGGATTTTCAGTAAGCTTTAAAGCGATGACAGCATTTTTGTTCCCCTTTGAAGCTCTTTCTATTAATCTTGCTTTTTTGGATGAGGCCAATGCGATCTCACACATGGCAAACAGGCCATTAAGAACCATCAATCCAAGAATAATCCAAATTTCCATTTAAAAGTGTTGACAAAGGCCTTTCTTACATTTATCACATACTACATGCCTTTCAGCGCAAAGGTAACTATTTTGCTTTAATCATATATTTATTTTCAATGACACAATCTTTTGACAGCATCATGGATAGACATCATTGTGTGAAGCGTATATTTCTGTTCTTGATGATTGTGAAAATTGACATGGATGCATTTTGTTTGGATTTATGGCATAGCTATATAAAATGTATTCTTAAAATTTCTGAGATAATTGGAGATTAAATTGTAAAGACAGGTTTATAGATTTTTATATATTAAATAAAAGCAATATATTAATCATAAGCTGTTTATAGCTGTTATAATATTCTCCGGTTATGTTACTTCAGACCCTTTCACGCACAGTTGCTGCGATCAGGCGATATATATATCAAAAAGTAATGCCCAAAATACTGTTAGCAGTGGAGTAGAATTATGTTTTGGTTAAATAGACTTCTGATAAATGTGTAACTCAACAATGGGCTTTTTGACTGTTATTTTAATCTTTTGCTACATTTTTTGTTTATACTTGCAGTTAAATATTGAGTGATGCGACAATTAGTCATATTGGTCTTTTCTATTGGATATATTGTCTTGTCCGGCGTCAGTTGCAAAGGGGATGCATCCGTACAGGAACATTCCGGTTTTCCTGATCCTGTACCAAATGATAGCGTCACTACTATGACAGAATCAGACAATGAACCGGATAGAGTAATCTGGCAAAAACCGGATATGATTCTGGATTTATTGGGCAATCTAAGTGATAAGGTCGTCGCTGATATTGGCGCAGGTACCGGATTCTTTACCTTTAGGTTGCTTCAGCATGCCGGCAAGGTAATTGCTGTTGATATAGATAAGGTGCCTCTCGATAGGATGAGTCAGCTGTCAAGAAAGCTGGATACTGCTATTTCCAACAAATTGGAAATTAAACTTGCCAAACCTAATGATCCTGAACTAAAGCCTGCAAGTGTAGACGTAATCTTCATGTCTAATACCTATATGTATATTCAAAACAGGGTGCCTTATTTAAAGAATCTGATTCAATATTTAAAGCCCCATGCCCGTATCCTGATTATTGACTATAAAAAGAAATCCATCCCATTTGGTCCACCTATCGAAGAACGGGTTGACCTGGGTACGGTGGAAGAAGAGTTGATGAAGGCCGGCTACAAGATCATCAAGTCTGATGATGTGTCACTGGATTACCAGTATATAGTACTTGCCGAAAGATAACTTTTGAATTCGGTTGACCTTTAAAAAATGTGTTAAAAACATTATTTGAAATCAAAAATTAAACATACCTTTGCAGTCCATTTGTAAAAGTATGAATAGGAATGGCCGGTTTAGACCAGTTTATCATACCAGTTAAAGGCTTGCATCTGGGAATGCATAACTACCGTTTCGAGGTGGATGATGGGTTTTTTAAGGAGAAGCAAAGTACGGTTGTAGAATCCGGCAAATTTGAAGTTAATGTTGAACTGGACAAGCACATCGATCTGATGGTCTTGAATATATCGTTTTCCGGTAAGTGGCGGACTTCCTGCGACAGATGCACGGCAGATATTGCGATACCGGTGGATGGGCAATCGGAGTATCTCATCAAGTATGCCACCGAAGAATCTGATGACGGCGATGTAATTTATATCATGAGAGAATCCTCCGAAATCAATGTTTCGGATTTGATTCTAGATACCATCACGGTTGGTATGCCTCTCAGCAGGACATATGATTGTGAAAGCGAAAGACCTAAACCGTGCGATGATGAAGTTCTGGGAAAACTGAGACATAATGCTAATGAAGATAATATTTCTTCCCCGGGCAATCCCTGGTCTGATTTATTGGGCTTGCTGAGCAAAGAAGAATGATTTAGTTATAATTATAAACTTATTATACAATGCCAAATCCAAAGTGGAGACACTCTAAGCAGAGAAAAAGGAAAAGAAGGACTCACGATAGTCTGACATTGCCTACTATAGGTACCGACAAGACTACCGGCGAAAACCATTTGATGCACCGCGCTCACTGGTCTGAAGGCGCTTTATTCTATCGTGGAAGAAAGGTGATTGAAGCTGCTGCCGGTAAAGATGTAGACTTCACAGAAGTTTAATTAACATCGTTTAGCAACCAAGATTTTATCCTGATCTTCCCAAGAGGTCGGGTTTTTTCGTTTATGTAAATCACAAATTTATTTTCATGAAAAAAGTTATATTCACAGAAAGGGCTCCCGCTCCCATAGGACCTTATAGCCAGGCAGTTGAAGCAAATGGAATGCTGTATGTGTCCGGCCAGATTCCGATTGATCCGGCTACCGGGCAGTTAATAACAAGTGATATTGAGTCCGAAACAAGATGTGTTTTGGAAAATGTAAAAGCCATCCTCGAGGCATGTAACCTGACACTGGATGACGTGGTGAAGTCTTCAATATTCATTACCGATATGAATAACTTTGCCCGGATCAATGCCATATATGCAGAGTATTTCTCCGGCGATAATCCGCCTGCAAGGGAGACTGTTCAGGTGGCAGCATTGCCGAGGTCGGTCAATATCGAGATATCAGTTATCGCAGTGACCCAATAATATTTTGTGTTTCAATTTAACGTTTTTTAATCCTTATGCAACGTATTCTTTCCGGAATTCAACCTACCGGCGATCTTCACCTTGGCAATTATTTCGGCGCCATTAAAAATTGGGTGACTCAACAAGGCAAATTTGAATGTACTTATGGAGTGGTTGACTATCATTCCATGACCATGCCTTATAAAGCTGAAACTCTCAGAGAGAACACTTGGCGTATGGTTTATCAGGTCCTTGCTTGCGGGGTTGAAGTCGATAATCTCTTTATACAATCTTTGATTCCGGAGCATGCCGAGTTGTGCTGGATTCTTAGTTGCTTTTGTTCTTACGGGGAACTGACCCGGATGACACAATTCAAGGATAAGACCGAGCAAGTTAAGGAACAGTCCAAAGATGCCATGATTTCTTCAGGTTTGTTTTTATATCCCGTTCTTCAGGCTGCTGATATTTTGATTTATCACGCCGATTATGTTCCGATTGGAAAGGATCAGGAACAACACCTGGAATTGTCCAGAAATATAGCAGAACGTTTCAATTATCAATTTGGGATAGAATATTTCCGCCATCCGGAACCTCTATACACTGAAGTGCCAAAATTACTTTCTTTGGCCAATCCTGAGAAGAAGATGAGTAAAAGCCTGGGTGAAAAACATTATATCAATCTTTTCGGTGATGAGAAGTCAATTACCAAACAGGTCAAATCAGCTGTGACTGACTCAGGTGAGAATCCGGCTGGACAAATGAGCCCGGGTGTTAAGAACTTGTTTGAGTTGCTCAAAGCCTGCGATGAGATGGACGCCTATCATTATAATATGGCACAATGGGAAGCAGGCAACCTACAATACGGTAGCCTGAAAGGAGATGTCGCCAAAGCACTCGTTGAATTGACCGGCAAGTTTCGTCAAAACCTGGAAAGCATCCGTCAAAATGAAGCTGAAGTCAAGGAAAAGGTTCTTCAAAGCAGCGCCAGGATCCGACTTAGAGCACAAAAAACAATGGCTGAAGTGCGGGAAATTACCGGCCTGACTACTTTATGGCATTGATTTAGTTTATGGGAAATTTTCCTATTTGCCTCTTCCTGTCCTTAGCAATGAATTGCTGTTGAATGTACTTTGTCTGAAAATAGGTATATTTGCAGATTATATATATGTGTTTTTTAAATATTTATTAAAAAACATGTCTTAAATCATTGATTGAAAATAACTTATGAAGCAATATCTCGACCTCCTCAGTAATATTCTGGAACATGGTAATGATAAGTCAGACCGGACGGGCACAGGCACTCGCAGCATATTTGGCGCCCAGATGCGTTTCGATCTTTCAAAAGGCTTCCCTTTGCTTACTACAAAAAAGCTTCATCTTAAGTCGATCATATACGAATTGCTTTGGTTTATTAAAGGTGAGACCAACATTCATTATCTGAAAGAACACGATGTACGTATTTGGGACGAGTGGGCCGATGAAAATGGTGACCTGGGACCTGTCTACGGAAAGCAGTGGCGTAGCTGGGAAGGGGCGGATGGAAAGACTTTCGATCAGCTTCAAATTGCCATCAATACCATCAGGAGCAACCCGGATTCACGGCGTATCATAGTCAATGCATGGAATGTCGCAGATCTTGACAAAATGGCACTTAGCCCATGTCACTGCCTTTTTCAGTTTTATGTGTCAGATGGCCGTCTCTCTTGCCAGTTATATCAACGATCAGCCGATGTCTTCCTCGGTGTACCTTTCAATATTGCATCCTATGCTTTATTGACAATGATGATTGCTCAGGTATGCGGATTGGAGTATGGCGAATTTGTTCATACCTTTGGAGATGTACATTTATATAAGGATCACTTCGAGCAGGCGAGGCTGCAACTTACTCGCCAAACCAGAAATTTGCCCAAAATAATCCTAAATCCGGACATTACGGATATTGAAGCATTTGACTTCTCTGATTTCGACCTTGTCGGGTACGATCCCCATCCCCACATCAAGGCAAAAGTATCCGTATAACCAATTGTTATTTCTATCATAGATATTACTGAGGAATCATTTCCGGTATTCTGGTTTTTGATAGAAGCAACATCAGGAAGTGCACTGATTGCTTAATGAGGGTTTAATGTGGTGTTGTTCAAGTGAAACATTGACAAAATGTGTCCGTATACCAACAAACATTTGGTTATCTTAATCCTTGAATTACAATGACTTCGCGAGATTTGTAATTCCTGCATCGCTGTAGTTTCCATATATTATCACTATCCACTTAAAATAAATACATATTGTAGGTATTTTCCGGCCTTCTTCCAATTATTATACGGGGGATTGTTAAAAAAATACATTTTTATCATAATTTATTTAGCCCATATTTACCGCTTAATTTTAATTCATATTATAACTATTTGTCATATTATAAAAATATATATAACATAATCAATAAGTTGCAAGATATTGATTGATGATCAGAAATTTTCGATTAGGATCGCACTTAATTAGAAAGAGTCTAAATAGGCATATTTCTTTATATGAATAGTTAAAATATTTAACAGTTGGTTATTTTTGCGGTATTAATAAGTTTTACTCATCCTGATCAAGTATGATAAATTTTATAAACAATTGTAGAATTGGTAGTTTTAAGTTTACTGCTATTTTCCTACTGACTATTTTTTCCCTGAGTTTCGTTCATGCTGCTGACCTGAATAAAGGTAAAGATCTGTTCAAGGCGAACTGTGCGACTTGTCATAATAAAAACATGAAGGATAAGCTCACGGGGCCGCCCATTGATAAAGGTTTGGCCGATTGGGCAGCATATCCTAAGAAGGATTTGTATGACTGGATTCGCAATTCACAGGCATTGATTACTAAAGGCCATCCGCAAGCGGTCAAAATCTGGAATGAATATAAGCCGGTAGTAATGACGCCATTCCCTACGCTTTCTGATGCAGATATCGACGATATCATTGCATATTGTGAAGGCGTGATTGCCGGTACTTACCCTCCCAAAACAGATGTTGCAGCGGCTGCTCCCGGCGCGGCAGGTGGTGGTGAGACTGCAAGTAATAACTGGATTTACCTGGCTATTTTCGGCCTTCTTGGTGTTTTAGCATTAATCCTCGGCGGTATTGCACGTAACCTTAAAAACGTAGAACGGGAAAAGGAAGGTCAACCGGTGGAACATAAAACAATTGTTCAGCTTCTTACCAGTAAATCAGTAATTGGTGTGGTCCTTTTTGCCCTGATCGTTCTGGGTAGCTTTACTACCGTTAATAATGCGATTAACCTGGGTCGCCAGCAAAATTATGCTCCTGAACAACCCATTAAATTTTCACATGTAACACATGCAGGCATCAACAAGATTGATTGTCAGTTTTGCCATGATGGAGCGCGAAGAAGTAAACATTCAGTGATTCCTTCCACCAACACCTGTATGAACTGTCACAAGGCTATCAAGAAAGGTTCGACATATGGAACACAGGAAATTACAAAGATATTTGCCTCTATTGGATTCGATCCGAATACCGATCAGTATATCGAAAATTATGAAAAGATGTCTCAAAAGGATATCGCCAAAATATACAAAAAATGGATTGGCAACCAGTACCTGACAGAGGAGGGACATTCCATGGATGCGGAAGGTAAGGAATTTGTGAAGAACCAATGGGATCACATTGTAAGCTCCCTTACCAACGACCATAAGAAGAAGATTCAGGGACCAATCGAATGGGTAAGGGTACACAACCTTCCTGATCATGTTTATTTTAATCACTCACAACACGTAAAGGTTGGTAAAGTGGATTGTGAAGCATGCCACGGTAAGGTTGCCGAAATGGAGACCTTGCGTCAGTACTCTCCTCTTTCCATGGGATGGTGTATCAACTGTCACAGGGATACTAAAGTACAGTTTAATGAGAATCCATATTATGACAGCTATGTCCGTTATCATCAGGAATTGAAGGATGGCAAGCGAGATAAGGTGACCGTTGCAGACGTCGGAGGACTTGAATGTCAAAAATGTCACTATTAATTTAATTTCATTATAATAATCAGAACTTTCTAGTATATAATAATATGAGCGAATTTGATCAAGGATATTGGGGAAGCAGCGAAGAGTTCACTAATGATGAGGCTTTCGTCAAAGGCCTTCACGATGAGTTCTATGAGTTGCCCATACTCAATAATATGTCAAAGGAAGAGGATGAATCTGCCAAAGGTCATAACAGAAGAGACTTCCTGAAATATCTCGGATTCAGCATAGGCGCAGCAACCATTGCTGCCAGTTGTGAAACACCGGTTAGAAAGGCTCTTCCTTATGTTAAAATGCCGGATAGTATCGTACCCGGTGTGGCCAACTATTATGCATCCACTTTTATTAAGGGCAATGATGTATTGCCGGTAGTTGTTAAAACCCGAGAGGGCAGACCTATCAAGATTGAAGGAAATACATTGTCTTCCTTCTCAGGTGGCGGTACAAGTGCCAGGGCCCAGGCATCGGTACTTGATCTCTATGATACCGGAAGATATAAGTTCGCAGGAAAGTCCGATGGCAAGGGAGGTATTAAGAAAATGAAGTGGTCCGAACTTGACAAAGCAGTCATGGACAAACTGGCTTCCGGTGGTAACATCAGGATTGTCTCCAATTCCATTACAAGCCCCTCCATGAATGCAGTCATAAATCAGTTCATTACTGCCTATCCTACTGCCAAGCATGTCACCTATGATCCATATTCTTCCTCCGCGACCCTTGTTGCAAATGAACGATCATTCGGTAAACGTGTTTTCCCGGGCTATGATTTTGGTAACGCCCAAATAGTGGTCAACTTTGGAGCTGACTTTCTGGGAACCTGGGTGTCTCCTGTAGAATACACAAATGCCTGGACCAAAAATCGAAAAATCAAAAACTTCGACAAACCTGAAATCAGCCGTTTGATTCAATATGAGAGTAATATGTCTTACACCGGCTCCAATGCCGACAACAGACTGTTGATCAAACCATCTGAACAGGGATTGGCTATTGCTAAGCTATACAATGCAGTTGCGTCTTTGACAGGAGGTAGTCAACTGTCAGTCAGTGGCACTTTAAAAAATCAAAAGGCTGAAAAATCTTTTGCTGCAGTAGCAAAGAATTTGGTGGATAATAAAAATGCCGGAAAGGCCTCTTTGGTACTCTCTGATTCTAATAATATCGCGGAGCAAATCATTGTAAATAAGATCAATGATTTGTTGGGTAACTACGGTCGTACCATTGACCTCAACAATTACTCTAATCAAAGAAAGGGTATAGATAGTGATATTGTTGGGCTGATAAAAGAAATGAATGCCGGAAGCGTCAGCGCAGTATTCATCCTTGGTGATGCAAATCCTGTGTTTGATCTGCCTGAGGGCAAAGATTTTGCTGCAGGGTTAAAGAAAACCGGATTGTCCGTTTCACTATCAACAGTTCCAAATGAGACCAGTGCAGCTTGTGGCTATGTTGCACCTTCCAACCACTTCCTGGAGTCATGGGGCGATGCTCAGCCAAGAAAGAATAATTATTATATTATGCAGCCCACGATTGCACCCTTGTTTGCTACACGGCAAGCAGAGCAATCGCTTCTGGCATGGGCCAAGACCCCGGTAGATGATTTCTCTACATATATGCAGGGAGTATGGAGATCCTCCCTGTTTGGATTACAGAGTGAATATTCTGATTTTCAGAGATTTTGGGATAATACCTTGCATAATGGATTGATTGAACTTGCTTCTCAAAGTGGGGCAGGTTCCGTTGCTGTTGATGTTTCAGGACTAGGTAGCGCAGTCACCAAGCCGGGTTCAGGCCTCGAAGTGAAATATTATGAGCCGATTGGCGTAGGCTATGGTGCTTATGCAAATAATCCCTGGCTTCAGGAAATGCCGGACCCTGTTACGAGGACGGTATGGACAAGTATAATCCATATTCCATTGTCATGGGATGGGGATAGCAAATTTAACTACTATCAAAACCTGAAAAAAGATGGTCTTTTCGTTGATCTCTCATCGGGAAAGACTGCGGTAAAGGATGTACCTGTGGTACGCCAATTTGGTCAGATGGCCGAAACATTCGCCATGCCTGTTGGGTACGGACGTACACATGGTAATGCAAGTTCCATGGGTGTTGGTAATTATATCATCAACACGCTGACTCGAGATGCTGATGGTAACCTCAGATATTGGAATGATAATGTGAAGGTTGAACCAAATGGTGGCGAGGACAAACATTTCGCTTCTGTTCAGTTGCATCACACTTTGGGAGTAAGAGGTAAGGATAAGTCTAATAAGGAAATCAATGTCGATGAAAAAGCTATCATGACTATTGGTTCCGGATTTCAGGGAGGATTAACCGACCGGAGTATCTTAAAGTCAGCAGATCTTAGCAATTTTGCAGAAAAGGTCGAAAAATTGAAGGAGTTCAGGGCAACAGCTGCCAAACTGAATAATGAAACCCTCTATCCTGGATTTGACCACTTGTATAAGCAAGGCCACCATTGGGGGATGAGTATCGACCTGAATGCATGCACAGGTTGCGGTGCTTGTCAGGTTGCCTGTATCTCAGAAAACAATGTACCGATAGTGGGTAAGAAGGAAGTTCATCGCCAGCATGAAATGACCTGGTTACGAATCGACCGATATTATTATGGTGATGTCGAATCTCCCAATGTATTTTACCAGCCAATGATGTGCCAGCATTGTGATAATGCACCATGTGAAAACGTTTGTCCGGTCAATGCTACCAACCACAGTGCTGAAGGTCTCAACCAGATGGCCTATAACAGATGTGTGGGTACGCGTTATTGTGCTAACAACTGTCCATTCAAGGTTAGAAGGTTTAATTGGGCAGATTATACCACAGCGGATTTATTTGGCAGGAATGAATTAAATGTAATGCCTGATGGTGAGTCCCTGTTCTATGAGGACAACCTTACCAGAATGGTCTTGAATCCGGATGTGACAGTGCGGTCAAGAGGTGTTATAGAAAAATGCTCTCTTTGTGTACAGAGGATTCAGGAAGGCAAGTTGAGGGCTAAAGCAGAGATGAGGCCTTTGAAGGAAACTGATATCAAGCCGGCATGTGCTACCGCTTGTCCTGCCGGAGCGATAACCTTTGGCGATCAAAATATGAAGGATGGTATTCTCAATAAAGAATGGGATGAGCCTACAACTTACTTTGTTTTGGAAGAAATTAACGTAAAGGGAAAGATTGGGTATAAAATGCGCGTGACTAATAAAAATGCGGATTTAAGTTGATAATTAGAATAATATATAGAGATATATTTTAATATTATAAATAACAGAATAATAAAACGAAGATGTCTATAGTTGTTTCACCAACAAGAGAACCATTAATTTTCGGGGGCAAGACGTATCATCAAATAACGGAAGATATATGCACTCCCTCCGAAAAAGCACCAACCAGGCAATGGTTGATAGGATTTATTATTGCGGTATTTTTTTTGGCAGTATTTGTTTTCTGTGTGGGATGGCAAATTTACTACGGTGTTGGGGCCTGGAACTTAAACAGAACGATCGGATGGGGTTACGACATTACTAACTTTGTTTGGTGGATCGGTATAGGTCACGCAGGGACTTTGATTTCAGCAATTCTTTTGCTGTTCCGTCAAAAATGGCGTACCGGTGTAAATAGGGCGGCTGAGGCAATGACAATCTTTGCGGTAATTTGTGCGTTTATGTTCCCTGTTATTCACGTGGGGCGTATTTGGTTATTGTTTTATTTTATTCCCTTACCAAATACAAGAGGTCCTTTATGGGTCAATTTTAACTCACCACTTCTTTGGGACGTTTTTGCAATCTCTACATATTTTACAGTTTCGCTTTTGTTTTGGTACACCGGTCTGGTTCCTGACTTTGCAACGCTCAGAGACAGAGCAAGTGGATTTAGAAGGAAATTGTACAATTTCTTGTCTTTTGGTTGGACAGGTGCAGCAAAGCATTGGCAGAGATTTGAGTCTTTATCCTTAGTATTGGCAGGGCTTGCTACACCGTTGGTACTTTCCGTACATACTATCGTATCCTTTGACTTTGCCACTTCAGTTATCCCGGGATGGCACACTACCATTTTCCCTCCCTATTTTGTTGCCGGTGCAATTTTCTCAGGCTTTGCAATGGTTCAAACATTAATGTTAGTGACCCGAAAAGCTTTGAAACTGGAAGATTACATTACAATCAATCATATTGAATCTATGAATAAGGTAATCCTACTTACTGGTACTGTAGTGGGAATTGCCTACCTTACAGAGTTATTTATATCTTGGTATTCCCAGTATGTATATGAGCAATTTGCCTTTGCCAATCGCGCCGCCGGGCCTTTTTGGTGGTCATATTTTGGGATGATGGCTTGTAATGTTCTTTCCCCTCAAGTATTTTGGTCAAAGAAAATCAGAAGGAGTCTTTGGTGGACGTTTTTCATGTCAATTTTTGTGAATATCGGGATGTGGTTTGAGCGATTTGTAATTATAGTAACAACACTGGCAAGAGATTATTTACCATCCAGTTGGAGTTATTATTATCCATCCTGGAACGAAATAGGAATATATATGGGGACTTTTGGTTTGTTCTTTACATTATATCTCATATTTGTCCGTATTGCTCCTGTTGTGGCTATTGCTGAAGTAAAATCAATCCTTAAATCTTCTGGAGATCAATACAGAGGAAAGAATCGCGGATATAATGAAAAGAATGAGGTTGTGGTAGCTCATTCTGATCACGAAGAACATCATTAATTAGTAGTTAAAGAATATAGATAAATGGCATCAAAAAATAAAGAAGTATTGTTCGGGTTGTTCGACGATGAAACCCAACTGTTGTCAGCCGTTGCTGATGCACGGAAGTCTCATATGGAAATTGACGATGTCTATACTCCTTTTCCGGTGCATGGATTGGATCCGTTGTTAGGCTTGGAAGAGTCAAGACTGCATATTGCCGGATTTTTCTATGGATTGACAGGGACTGCGACAGCTTTTTTTGGAATTTCATGGATATTTACAAGAGATTGGCCGACCATCTTCGGAGGTAAGCCTTACTTCTCATTCCCTGCATTTGTACCGATAATGTTTGAGCTGACAGTGTTGTTTGCCTCTATAGGAATGGTAGTGACTTTTTATACAATCTGCGGAATGGGCCCTGGAGTCAAGGCAAAGACATTACATGACAGAATTACAGATGATAAATTCTGTATCTCATTTGATACAAGTGATGCATCCGATGAACAGAAATCCGGCCTACGAGCTTTCTTCTCAAAGCATGGTGCCTCTTTGGTTGACACGAAGTTTATTTAATAAAAAGAATCATTCTTTTGAAGATGAAATATAATAGATATTTGATTTTTTCCGGACTGGCATTCATTGCAGCTAGCTTGTCGCTTGAAAGTTGTGCTCCTGCAGGAGGTAACAAACCAGGCCATGAATATATGCAGGATATGGGCCATTCCATCGCCTATGAGGCTAATATGGTTGATTTGTTCCACTATAATCGGTGGGACATGAATGGCTATATCAAATTGGCTCAGCCTCGAAATCCTGTGATGGGAACAATTCCAAGAGGATTTGTTGGGCTTGCCAAATACAGTAATAGTGAGATCCCTGCATCTGTTGAAGCTGAATTTGCCAATGAAACCGTCAATGGTTCAGTTCCTTTCTATTATGGTGATACAGAGGAAGATAGGAAGCGGGCCGAAAATGATATCAAATTGAATCCTTATCCCATCACCAAAGAAAATCTTGCTCATGGTAAAGAGTTGTATGATATCTACTGCGGAATTTGTCATGGTGAAAAAGGGGATGGCTCCGGATATCTTGTAAGAGATGATGGTAAGTATCCTGCGCAACCTGCAATCCTAACCAGTGATGAATTCATTGCTGCATCGAATGGAAGATTTTATTTTGCTATCATGCATGGTAAAAATGTGATGGGTTCTTATTCCGATAAATTGTCTTACAAGGAAAGATGGCAGGTGATTCAATACATCAGATCTTTGCAGGCAAAGACAAAAGGCCTGAAATATGATGAGACAGAAAACACGTTGAACAATACGGATTTTATAGCTTCAGCAAAGAAAGCGATGCCTGCGGTAGCTGATACTATGCCCACTGTTGCCAATTAGTGAAAAGAAAACAGTAATAAGTTATATTCGAGGATAACAAAAAATTAATTGAGGATGGATCAATTCATATTCAAATCAAAATACAAAAATACACTGATTGCCTTTATGGTCATTGGACTGATAAGCATGGTTATTACATGGTTTCAGGATGATGCTCTGCATACCAGATTCTGGTCTAACTATTTGCATAATACAATGTATTTTACCGGAATTGCCTTTGCTGCTCTGATGCTTATGACCATGGGTATTCTTACATATGGTAGTTGGTGGGTAGCTTTCAAGCGGTTATGGGAAGCTTATTCGATGTTCCTGATTACCGGCTTGATATTGATGCTTGTTGTGGTAGGAGGCGTATGGGGTCATTATCACCATCTTTATCATTGGACCGATGCAGAAGATGTTGCCAATGATTTGATCCTCAAAGGTAAATCCGGATTTCTTAATCCATATTGGTATACTTTGGGGACTGTTATTGTTATTGGTGCATGGGCTTATTTTGCAATCAAGCTCAGACAACTGTCCAAAGAGCAGGATAACAATAATGGCTTTGATGATATCAAGGAATATAAGCGCATGAAAGTGCTATCCAGTATATTTCTGCCGATCGCAGGATTTTCAAGTGCTGCAATGATTTGGCAATGGATTATGTCATTGGACGCACATTGGTATTCAACCTTATTTGCATGGTACGCTACAGCTTCATGGGTAGTAGCATGCTTTGCGTTTACAGCCTTGTTGATCATTTTCCTAAAGGGACAAGGTTTTATCAATTTTGTTACGGTAGAACATCTGCACGATGTGGGAAAGTTTGTTTTTGCAATTACTGTTTTCTGGACTTATTTGTGGTTCAGCCAATTCATGTTGATCTGGTACGGTAACAATGGAGAGGAAACGACTTATTTCAACAGGCAGATGCAACAATATCCCGTACTTTTCTGGGGTAACCTTGTCATCAACTTTGTACTTCCTTTCCTGGTGTTATTAAGAAATGATACAAAGCGGAAAATAGGATCGATGGTGTTTGTTTGTATACTGGTTATATTTGGTCATTGGTGGGATTTCTTCCTGATGATTAAGCCGGGAACTCTGCATACTGCTCATGAAGCTCTTGCCAAAATGGAGGGCGGCCATGGAGCTGTTGCTGAGGGTGCCGAACATGCAAGCAATTTTGTCTCCGGCTTTACTCTTCCGGGTTTGTTGGAGATCGGAACTATGTTAGGATTCTTTGGACTATTTGTTTATGTAACTTTTGTACAGTTGGGTAAATTGTCGCTTAAACCCAAGCATGATCCTCTGCTGCCTGAGAGTTTACATCATCATGTTCAATAAACTTTTTGACAATAATTTAACATTAAATAATCAATGACAGCGTTAGCAATAATTGGATGTATTTTGCTTGTTGGGCTTGTTATCTATCAGATAGCGAGAATCAATGAGATTATTAAGAGAATTAAAGGTGAGGAGAAAGCTTTCCTCCAATCCAATAACAATACAGCAGTTGCAATATTGGTATTCGGTTTCTTGTTGCTATTCCTTACGATCTACACATCGTATCATTATAAGAACATGATGTTTGGTTATGGACCAATGCTTTCTGCTTCTGAGCATGGAACACTCATTGATAAATCCATGCATATCATGTTGATCCTAACCGGGATTGTATATATCATTACCCATATCCTGTTATTTTACTTTGCTTACAGATATCGATATAGGAAAGGTAAAAAGGCTTGGTATTATCCCGATAACACTAAGCTCGAAATGGTGTGGACTTTGACCCCCTTCTTTGTACTCGCATTTTTAGCCATTGATGGTTTAATGGTGTGGAATAAGATGATGGCAGATATTAAGCCGGATGAAAAGCATATAGAGGTCGAGGTTACAGGAATGCAATTTGCATGGATTGTTAGGTATCCGGGTATTGATAATATATTAGGGACAAGGGATTTTAAATTAACTTCCGGAACCAATGATCTTGGTCAGGATTGGAATGATCCCAAAAATTGGGATGATTTCAAGCCTGATGAAATAGTTTTACCCAAAGGGAAAAAAGTAAGAATCAGAATTTTGTCCCGTGATGTATTGCACAGTTTCTTTCTTCCTCACTTCAGGGTAAAGATGGATGCTGTTCCGGGCATGCCTACCTACTTTGTGTTCACACCTTCCATGACCACTGAAGAGTATAAGAATAATCTGAAAAAATATCCTGAATGGAATGTGCCTGCTGATCCAAGTGATCCTGAGAGCAAATTGAAATGGGAAGCATTTACATTCGAACTGGCTTGTGCCGAATTGTGTGGAGACAGTCACTTTGCCATGCGACGCCCTGTTAGGGTGGTGACTCCTGAACAGTACGATGCATGGGTAAAGTCGCAACAATCCTATTATTTGGCAAACGTAAGGGGCAAGGATGATGACCCCAATAAAGGCAAGCCAATTACTATCAATGGTGTTGTAAATAATGGACCAGCTCCATCAGCGGAAGGAGGATCTGAAACAAAAGCCGATTCGACAAAGGCTGAATAATTTTTTAATTTTAGAAATAGAAAAAATTTAAAACATGTCTGATCATAATATAACTGTCAAGGATGAAGTCGATGATATCATCGAGAAAAATGGATACGATGATCATTTTCATGAGCACCATGGAGAGGATAAATACAAATCTGGCTTCATTGGCAAGTACATTTTTAGCTTGGATCATAAGATTATCTCCAGGCAATTTTTAATTACCGGTATCATCTGGGCAATCATCGGGGCTGCATTTTCTGTTTTCTTCCGATTGCAATTGGGCTTTCCGGAGTCTGATATGTCCTGGTTGAAACCGATCCTTGGTAAATGGATCATTATCAATGATGCAGGAGTGGGTGCATTGTCTCAGGAATTTTATTATGCCTTAGTGACTATGCACGGTACCATTCTAGTCTTTTTCGTTTTGACGGCAGGTTTGAGTGGTACCTTCAGTAACTTCCTGATTCCATTGCAATTAGGCGCTAGGGATATGGCATCGCCACTACTTAATATGATGTCTTATTGGTTCTTTTTCCTTGCAGGGGTAGTTATGTTATCTTCTTTTTTCCTAAGCACAGGTCCTTTCTCGGGAGGGTGGACAGCCTATCCTCCTTTGAGTGCGTTGCCCCAGGCATCGTCGGGCTCGAAGGGAGGTATGAACCTGTGGATCATCAGTATGACTTTCTTCATTGTTTCTCAGTTGCTTGGCGGTATCAATTATGTGACTACGATTCTCAACCTTAGGACTAAAGGCATGTCCATGTGGCGCATGCCCCTGACAATCTGGTCATTCCTGATTACGGCAATACTAGGTATTTTGACATTCCCGGTTTTGTTTTCAGGCGTACTTTTATTGCTATTCGATAGAAGCATGGGTACCAGTTTCTATTTGAGTGAAATATTTATTCAAGGTGCCGCTCTTGAAAACGTGGGAGGAAATCCAATTTTATACCAACATTTATTCTGGTTCCTTGGTCACCCTGAAGTGTATATCGTGATACTTCCTGCAATGGGTATGGTTTCGGAGATCTTGTCTGTCAATTCCCGAAAGCCTATATTTGGATATAAAGCAATGGTTTTCTCCATGATGGCTATAGCATTCTTATCTTGCATCGTATGGGCACATCATATGTTTACCTCGGGTATGAATCCTTTTATTACCAATTTCTTTGTATTGTTTACCCTCATTATAGCAATGCCTTCTGCGATTAAAACATTCAACTGGCTGACCACAATATTCAGAGGGAATATTCGGCTCAATTCTCCTATGTTATATTGTATTGGATTCGTCAGTTTGTTTATTTCAGGAGGTTTGACGGGTATCTGGCTGGGTAGTTCCACCCTGGATATCCAGTTGCATGATACTTATTTTGTCATTGCGCATTTTCACTTGGTGATGGGTGTTGCTGCCTTCTTTGGTATGTTTGCCGGCTTGGCTTACTGGTTCCCGAAGATGTTCGGAAGGTTTATGAATGAGTCAATCCTAAAGATACATTTCTGGGTGACCCTAATTGGAGCATATTGTATATTTTGGCCACAGCATTATCTTGGTTTGGCCGGTGTACCAAGGAGATATTATCGTTTTGACAGTTTTGATACATTTGCCGGATGGGAAGGAGTCAATGCATTTATTTCAATCTCTGCCATTGTAGTTTTCTTTGTACAGTTGCTGTGGGTATTCAACTTCTTCTACAGTATCTGGAAGGGTAAGAAGGTGACAGAAAAAAATCCATGGCATGCCAATACAATAGAGTGGACAACGCCTATAGATGCGCCACATGGAAACTGGCCTGGTAAACTGCCTACCGTTGAACGCTGGTCATATGATTATAGTAAGGATGAAGATGCTGAACAGGATTTTATAACTCAAATTACACCATACGCGCCGGGCGAGAAAGTTGAGCATTGATAGGCTGATTGTTTTTGAGCTGATTATAACCTAATAATTGTGAAGGAAAATTATTTAAATAGTACAGGAGTTGCTCAATCTAGTCTATTGAAGGACTATGCCCTGTTATTTAAGTATAAGCTTACCAGCTTTGTGGTCTTTTCGGCCATGATGTCCTATTTGGTTTCTATTGATGGGGCAATCAACTGGTTTTCTTTCATGGTTTTGGCTGTAGGTGGATTTTGCATTACTGCTGCTGCACATTCATTGAATGAAGTTCTTGAAAAGGACTATGATAAGTTGATGAAGCGGACTTCCAACAGACCCGTTGCTGCCGGAAGGATGACATCTTCTCATGCAGTATTTGTGGCTGGGGTCATGTGGCTTTTCGGGGTTATTTGCCTTTTCTATTTTAATATATTAGCTGCATTATTAGGGTCTTTAGCTGTTGTTTCATACGCATTTGTGTATACACCATTAAAACGATATTCTACTATAGCAATACCAATTGGTTCCTTACCCGGTGCCTTGCCATTGTTAATCGGAAATGTTGCTGCTATTGGCTATATTGATCAGATGGGTATTTACCTTTTTGCGATTCAGTTTATCTGGCAATTTCCCCATTTTTGGGCGATTGGATGGCTGGGTTATGAGGAATATAAGAAGGCTGGATTTAAATTAGTTGCTAGTAAGGATGGCGGTTGTGATCCGAATATAGGTTTGAATTCCGCTTTTTATGCCTTGTTGTTCATTCCGTTGGCTTTCTTCGGATTTTATTCATCCCTGATAGGTATTCCGGCGTTGGTAGTTACGATACTGGCATCTATTGGATTTGCATACTATGGTTATAGATTGTACCGAGACCGAACTAAGAAAGCTGCTTTGAATTTAATGTTTGCTTCCCTTTTCTATCTGGCGATAGCGTTGGGAGCTGTTTATATTGATAAATTATTTTAACATGGAAGTTACATTATCACAAAAGAAGGGAATTCAACCTTTAAAGTTTGCTTTGTGGTCCGGGTTTGCGAGTATCATAATGATGTTTATGGCTCTCACTTCGGCTTATATTGTTCGGCAGGCTGCAGGTAACTGGCTTGAGTTTAAGTTGCCTACCATGTTCTTGTACAGCTCATTAACTATATTATTATCCAGTGTTACAATGCATATGAGTTATACTGGATTTAAGAAGGGAAATGAGATGAATTATAAGCTTTTCCTATTGGCTACGCTGGCGTTGGGGTTGATGTTTATCATGTTTCAGATTCAGGGATGGCAGGCAATGCATATTATCGGAATCAATCTGGATGGCAATCCTTCAGGGTCGTTTGTCTATCTTATTAGCGGACTGCATGCTGCCCATGTCATTGGGGGAATTGCAATTTTGATCGTTGCTTTGCTTCAAGCCTTTTCTTTGAAATATTCAGTAACACCAAAGAGATTGCTACGATTTCAAATGACGGCTCAATACTGGCATTTTGTCGATATCTTATGGATATATTTATTTATATTTTTCCTATTAATCAGGTAATATCTTTTAGAATTCAATAAAAACAAGAATAAATGACTACAGATACACATGAACATGCGCAAGTAGGTCATCATGATAATGCTAGTGGACCTGAGCTTTGGGAAGGGGGGAGAGAACCTTTCAAAGCCAGTTACGGCAAATTGATGATGTGGTACTTCCTGGTATCAGATGCTTTTACATTTTCAGGTTTCCTCATTGCTTACGGAGCCTTGAGATTCAGTGTTCCTACCTGGCCTCTGCCTGATTTTGTTTTTTCTACTTTTCCGGGAGGGTTTCATCATGCCCCTTTGATCTTCGTGACCGTGATGACTTTTATTTTGATTTTGTCTTCAGTTACTATGGTTCGTGCAGTTCAGGAAGGGAAAAGGGAAAATAAAAAAGGTGTGGTAAAATGGATGGGACTGACCATCATCGGTGGTCTTATGTTCTTAAGTTGTCAGGCATGGGAATGGACTAACCTGATTGCCAAAGAGCATATGACGATAACTACCAATCCTTTCGGAACACATACAACGGATGGTGTGTATCTTAATCCTGATGGAACAGAGGCAAAAAAGGAAAATGGTCAACCTGATTCATTCAAAGCAGGAACAACATATCTTATCCACAAGAAAGATGGTGAGTGGCATAAAAGAGTATTTAAAATTACGTCTGGTGAGTATAAAGGTCAAATTGCTCAGGAGGCGTTCGGACCCAAAGCATTTGGCGGCCTGTTTTTCTTTATCACTGGATTCCACGGATTCCACGTATTTTCAGGTGTTGTATTCCTGTTGGTTATTATGCTCAATGTAATGAGTGGGTTATATGAAAAGCGTAAGAATGGCTATGAAATGGTAGAGAAAATTGGTTTATACTGGCACTTTGTAGATTTAGTGTGGGTATTTGTTTTTCTTGTATTCTACCTATTGTAATAAATATCAAAATTAATAAAAATGAGCTTATCTCCAGAAGAAGGTAAAAGAGTTGTATATAAGGGTATGATCCTTTTGGCAGTCATTACTTTGATTGAGGTATTTATTGCTTTGATCGGTAATGGCCATGTAATAGATGGATTTCATCTTCCTAAATGGGTGATGTATCCGGCTATGATAATGTTGAGTCTATACAAAGCATACTATATTATTTCTGAATTCATGCATATGAAGTATGAGAACAAAGGTCTCGTTATTTCAGCATCGTGGCCTATCATCCTGATTGTATGGGCAATGATCGCATTCCTGAATGAAGGGGGCGCCTGGCATGATAGAAAGGCATATGTTGAATTGGTAAACAGCAAGGGATATATCAAGCCATCAGAAGCATCTTTGGAAACATTCCACAATGAAGTCGGTCCAAAAGATGATGTAACACCAACGGAAGGTTCGGCAAAACCAACCGAGACAAATCAGCATTAATAAACTGTCTCCTATTATAAATTAGAAGTGTGAGCAGTATTGGCAGGATTCTTAAGAAACCAGTAATTTGGGTTATTTTATGCTGCTTCATATTATTGCCATTTATAAGTTTGGTTTATGTGAAGCAGGGAATAGAATTCAGGCAAACTGCCCTTAAGGAATTAGCGCAAAATATTCAGGTTGATTCATGTAGCCCGATGGTATTTCAATCATCTATCTTGCCATTAGATTCCATGAAGGGGAAAGTCTGGATTTTTATTGATAAGGATGAAATTCAACCCGGCTTGTTAGCCAAGATTCTAAAGACCCTTTTTGCCCAGAATTCCGGAAAGGGTTCCTTAGGCATAGTCCTATGTAGCATTGACTCAACAATGGTACCGGATGTGCCGGAGTATATATATCAGTCTGGTTTTGCATTGATGGGTAAGCACGGAAATTTCGACTGTCTGAAAAGTAGCTTTACGCGTAGGGATACGCAAGCGTCAAACCATTTGAATTATAACACACTTCTGATGGATGTCTATGGTAAGGTTAGAAATGGATATGAATTGGCCCAAGATGAGGATGTAAGGGAATTAATTAAGCATGTGACGGTACTTTTGCCCGAATATAAGCGAGAGAAACCTGTTTTAATTCGTCAGCAAGGTTATTAAAAAATAGATGGAATATACCCAAGCAAAAAAGAAGGAAAGAAAATTAAATAGATTAGCCTGGGTGATCAGCCTGATTGTCTTCCTAACAATTATTTTCATGAGGAGAATTCATTTTGATGTAGGAATGGATATGAGATTCTTGGCACCCTTTCATTCAAGTGTAAATGCGATTACATTCCTAGTTCTTTTATTCGCATTTTATCAGATCAAGCAAAAAAACATTAAAGGGCATCAAAAAGCAATTAATTTAGCATTGGTATTATCCTGCATATTCCTGGTGTCCTATGTATTGTATCATATTACAACTCCGGAGAGAAAATTTTGTCATGAAGGGGTCATCAGGATCATCTATTTCTTTCTTTTGATTTCACATATTGTATTAGCAGCTGTTATATTACCTTTTATTTTATTTACTTATACAAGGGCATTTACCGGGCAATATGAAAGGCACAAAAAACTAGCAAGGTATGTCATGCCCTTGTGGATGTACGTCTGTGCTTCCGGGCCATTATGTTACCTGATGTTACATGATTGTTGAATTATAAGATGTTTCTGTTTTATATTCATACGAAGAAAATTATTATCTTGAGGCAAAAAAAGTGAAGTAGTTTTCCATCGTAACGAGAAATGATAATCGATAGCCTTTATTGGGGAATGAGATTATAGTCTTGAATGATATCCTTCCATTATGGATTTTATGGTTTGTAGAATCAATGAATTTACTATAAATCAAATGCTAAAGAAATGAAATTCGATAATGCCTGATAATTTATTGGTTTATTCGTGAATTTTGGGGTAATGTGGAACGAAAATCACAATATTACAGTTTAATGATTGTGAATATATCGTATGATACATATTCAACAATTGGAAAAGTATACCAAAATTTCTAAATTAAATTATTAACAAATGTCTGAAGAAATAACAAAAGGATCTGATGATTCTGAAAATTTACAAAATGATATGCCTGACCAGGTCAATGAAAGTATAAATGCTGAAGCTTCCGAAATTTCCGAAGCGACCGACGTTACTCTCGATGCAGAAAACGAAACGTTGGAGGAAGGTAGTGAAAGTGGTGGAGAACAAATTGGCAAGGCAGAGGACAACTTTACAGAAGGAGAGGGACAGTTGCAGGAGAAATTAGGTGATGCAGGTGCACAGATAAGCGGATTTGCAAAAACAGCACAACATAAAGCTGGTGAAGTCTTGTCAGAAGTTGGAGAAACCTTGGGTGAATGGAAGGATAAGGTGACTGAGAAAGCTGCAGCGGTGAAAGAGGATGCAAGTGAGTTTTTCTCAGGTGCAGGAAGTAAAGCAAGTGCTTTTGCACAAGAGGCTAAAGAAGAAATTTCAGAATTCGCTCAGGAAGCCAAGGAGACTTTATCTGAATGGAAGGAAAAAGTTGCAGAGAAAACAGCAGACATGCGTGAAGATATTTCTGAATTCGCGGAGGAGGCCAAGGAGACTTTGGCTGAATGGAAGGAAAAAGCTGCAGAAAAAACCGCAGATATGCGTGAAGATATTGAGGAATTTGCAACTGAAGCCAAAGAGAAAATCGAAACTACATCAAAGTCTTTCTTTTCGAAAATCAAAAGTTTTTTCGGTAAGTAACAGGCATAAATTAGTGGGCGGTAGCTTCATACAAAGATAATGTATGAATTTTTTCCTGTTATTCCTTTAAACATTGCTGAATAAAGAAAAGCCCGGTAAATGCCGGGCTTTTCTTTATTCAATTCAGGTGACTCAAAGCCTCTTTAATTCTCTTGCAAGCTTCGATAATTTCTTCATCTGAAGCAGCATAGGATATTCTGATACATTCTTCGTCACCGAAAGCTGAACCGGCAACAAGAGCCACATAAGCTGTATCCAAAATATATGTGCACAAATGATCTCCATTTTCTATGACTGTCCCATCAGGGGTTTTCTTGCCATAATAGGCGCTCACATTTGGGAAGACGTAGAATGCTCCTTCCGGAACATTGCACTTTATTCCCGGTATTTCTTTCAACAGATTTAATATAAGGTCCCTTCTTTTGAGAAAAGCATCTCTCATTTTATAGGTTTCTGTCAGATCCGTCTCCAGAGCAAGTGAAGCCGCTTTCTGACTGAAGGAAGCCGCGCCTGAAGTGAACTGCCCCTGCATCTTATCAGTCGCTTTTGCAACTTCTCTTGGTGCACCCATATAGCCTAACCTCCAACCGGTCATAGCAAAACCCTTTGAAAATCCGTTGATTGTTATGGTTTGATCCTTGACAGATGGGATGGAAGCTATGCTGGCATGATTGCCGGTATAGTTGATGTATTCATATATTTCATCTGAGACGATGTAGATTTCATCTTTTGTACCAAGAATTTCCGCAAATGCCTGAAGTTCCTCCATCGAGTATACGCTGCCTGTTGGATTACATGGACTTGAAAAAATTACCATTCTTGTCTTAGGTGTAATAGCCGCTTCCAGCTGGGAAGGCAATACTTTAAAATCATTTTCGATACCTGCATGGACAATTACGGGAACTCCACCCGCCAAATGTACAATTTCAAGATAAGAAACCCAATAAGGCGCGAAAATGATCACTTCATCGCCTTCATTGAGAACACTCATCGCAACATTCGCGATGCTTTGCTTGGCTCCGTTTGATACTACGATTTCATCAAGTGCATACTCAATGTTATTGTCTCGTTTGAACTTTTCCTGAATAGACCTTTTTAACTCAATAAGCCCCGAAACAGGAGTGTATTTAGTATAGCCCTGATCCAGAGCTACTTTAGCAGCGTCTTTAATAAATTGCGGTGTATCAAAATCAGGCTCACCGATGCTCAGATTAATAACATCCTTGCCTTCTTGCTTTAACTTTCTGGCTTTAGCCGTCATCTGGAGTGTTGCGGACTCGACCATTTTGACGATTCGGTCAGCCAGATGATAAACTACAGGTTTTCCCATTACTAAATTATTTTCCGACAAAGGTAATGAGTATTTGTATTATAATCCACAGGACACCCCTATCAAAAAATATTTGTTAGATCTTGATATAATTCAATAAAAATCTTTTGTAAATAATTCGGTATTTATTATTTTTACGGTAATAAAATCTTCAGTCACCATGATCACCATTCACGAACTACCGGCATTACGTATTTTAATTGGGTTGGTTGCAGGCATCCTGCTATATCCCGGATATGGTATGTTATCCGGATGGACAATAATTGCCTTGATTGTAGTAACCCTTCTTATCATTTTGGCCGTTTATTTCTTGCGGGTACGGTATAAAATTCGATATCTGCCATCACTTATTCTGATCATTCCATGTGTCACAATTGGGATTCTATTGACATTCTTTACTGATGAAAGAAATTCTTTGACGCACATGAATCATTTTCCGGAAATGGCCAAAAAGAAATCCAGAATAATCGCTGAATGTTTGGAGGCCCCGAAAAAAGGAAAGAGCTGGCAAGTTTTGTTAAAAGCTGAAGCAATTGAAGATTCACTGGGTGAATACCGTCAATTGGATGGGAAATTTATTATTTTTTCAAAATCATTTGAAAGAACTCCGGAACCCGGAGACTTGGTTTCGGTTATTGCACAGTTGGATGAAATACGTCGTAATGAAGTCCCTTATGGGTTTGACTATCAGAAATATTTGGCGAGTAAACATATATATAAAATTGCATATATAAAGGATGCAGATTTGCAGATCATTAAAACTTCGCCTATTTATCATTTGAAATTCATGGCTTATAAGGTTCGAAACTGGTGTATTGAACGATGTAAGGCTATACTAGGAAGGAATGAAATGGCTGATCTCGCTTCAGGTTTGATATTTGGATACAGGGAAGAAATTGATGAGTCCACCCAGAAGGCATTTGTTGAAACAGGTTCTGTTCATCTATTAGCAGTATCCGGTATGCATGTTGCGCTGATATATATAAATATTTTGTTTTTCCTTAAGGTAATTGGTTTTAGGTGGCTGGTGGGGGAGAAGAAGATGATATTAACGGCAGTTATGTTTATATGGGCATTTACATTTATTGCAGGGTTATCAGCATCTATAGTAAGGGCAGCTCTCATGCTTACTATTTTGGTTGTGGGGAAACTTTTCGGGCGAAAGGGGACCGGTCTTAATGCCGTTTTTTCCGGAGCCGTGTTAATGATTACTTCTCAACCTTTTGTTATCTATGATGTTGGTTTTCAATTATCATTTTCAGCAGTTATTGGAATTATCCTGCTTCAACACAAGATTAAGCAAACATTGCCTGCACCTTTGTCCGGGCAAAAGACTTTAGCAAGCCTCATTTCCGTCACACTGGCAGCACAAGCAGGGACACTTCCTCTCATTCTGTACCACTTTCATCAGTTTCCGGTCTATTTTCTGATTTCCGGTCTCGTTGCTGTCTTTATTTCAGATTGGGTGATAAAAATTGGATTGGCTGTAATTTTGGTCTCTACTTTCAGTATGCCATTGGCTATTTATTTCGGTCCATTGTGGGAAATATCTACGACAGCATTATTAAAGAGTGTAGAATGGATAAGCAAGATTCCTTTTGGAATAGTGACTAAAATTTATTTTTCCTTGAGTATGGCTTTGGTTCTGTCGGTAATGCTATTACTGACCTATATTCATATTCAAAATAGATTGAGAAATTATAGAACTTTGATGATATTAGGCATATTATTATTGTTTGCTTTGGAGGGTTGGTCGCTTTTCAATGCTGCACACAGTGAAAGTACAGTGAGAATTCAGTTGCAGCAAAAGCAGGTTGTTATCTACCGTAAAGGGTTGATAGGAACGGTTGCAGCAGACTACAGGCTGGATTCAATTTTTGTCATGAATAAAATTTCCGGATATATTACTGCTACTCGGATTAAAGATATTAAATATCAAGCGCTTACAGAAAATGAAATAGACAATATTCCCGGGGAGGTAAAGGCGGACTTGTCCCTACATTAAATTATTATGCTTAAGTGACCTTGCTTCCATTTAAAACAATTGTACATTTGTGTTTTATAAACAAAATAGACTGGCATGTTTTGGACGCAGGAAATATTGAAAGCTATTGATAAAGGTCAGCCCCAATTGATAAATGACTCGAAGACTCCATCAGGTGAACCGCATGTTGGTTCATTAAGGGGAGTGTTGATACATGATGCTATATATAAGGTTTTAGCGCAGGAGGGTTACAATGTGCGTTACACATTTGGATCCGACGATTACGATCCTGTGGATGAAATTCCAAAGGGTCAGGATGAACATTTTGAAAAGTATCTAGGTATGCCGCTGTGTAATGTTCCTGCACCACCAGGGTCTACTTATAATGATATGGCTGAGCATTTCATTTCCGGATTTTTCAAGGTTTTTGATGATTTAGGGGTAAAGGCAGAAAAGTATCGGATGCGTGATATATATAGAAGTGGACAGTTTAATGAAGCTATTGAGAAGATACTCAATCAACGAGATGCAATCAAGGATATTTATCGAAAGGTAAGTGGGTCAGAAAAGTCTGATAAATGGTATCCATTCCAAACAATATGTGAGAATTGTGGACGAATCGGAACTACTGAGGTTCTCGACTTCGATGGTAAGGAAGTAACGTATGTATGCCGACCTGATTTGGTCAAATGGGCTAAAGGTTGTGGACATACCGGAAAAATTTCTCCTTACAACGGTAATGGTAAGCTACCCTGGAAGCTAGAATGGGTTGCCAAATGGATGACCTGGGGCATCACCATAGAAGGTGCCGGAATGGATCATTCCACCAAAGGTGGTTCGCGTGATGTTTCCGGGCATATACTCAGGGATGTATTTGGTATGCCTTCTCCCTATAATGTTCCATATGGCTTCTTTCTGACCGATGGGGCTAAGATGTCATCATCAAAGGGAATTGGCGCCTCAGCAAGGGAGATGAACGCATTTCTTTCACCGGAGATGCTTCGTTACCTGATGCTTAGTACTCCACCGAAGCGTGCTATCAACTTTAGTCCGTCTGAGAATTATATTGTCAAGCTGTACAATGATTTTGACGGTGTAAGGAATGCAGCTTTTTCTGGTCTGGAAGACAAAGATCAACAAAGAGAAATCTATCGGATCAGCGAGCTTGATGTATCAGAAAATTACAGTATACCGGGCTTTTCATTGGTCAAGAATTTGGTTCAAATGCCGCATATCGACATCTTTACTGCAGCTCGTGAGCTGAAGGGAGAAGGTCTTACCGAAATGGAGGCAAGTCGCCTTGGGGGAAGGATTCAATCAGCCAGGTTCTGGCTTGATCACTATGCGGAAGAGGACGACAAATTTGCAATCCAACATGAATTGACAGATGAAATGATTTCCAAGTTGGAACCTGAACATTTTGGCTTCATAGATCAATTCAGGGAAGGTTTGAGGAAGATTGAATGGAAAGAAGATCTGATTCAACAACAAGTCTTTGATTCGTCCAGGATGGTACCTTGTAATCCAAAATCAAGTTTCAAGGCGATGTACATTTGCTTCCTAAATAAGGACAGAGGTCCACAAGTCGGCAACCTCCTTTTTTATCTGGGGAAAGATATGGTTATGACTCGTCTGGAAGCGGTACAGATAGACTATCCGGTTTATTGGGCATCCTGTTCAGTAGGAGAGGATGAATTGCAGGCTTTTGGGAAGGAGCAATCCGGTAAAGTTAATTCATCTAAGTACAATTTTAGGGCAGAACATCAAGTATCATGTCTTGAATTTGTTTTTAATCTGGACAACGGACAGCAAGTACTCAGGCGATTGTTTTTTGACTATACGCCGGAACCTGATACGGTTGTTTCAATCGTAGATAACTTTACCAAGGAAACCGGAATAGTTGTACAACCTGATTGATGGAAACTCTTACATTTTCTGTTGTTCCATTTAAGGAACTAACTGCTTTAGCTCTATACAATATACTTTATATGAGGGAGCAGGTGTTTCAAATAGAGCAAAATTGTGTGTACCAGGATATTGATGGGCTGGATATTGCAGCTTTTCATGTTTTGGGATTCACCCAGGATAACGAATTGGTCGCATATTGCCGGCTTCTTCCTCCGGGTAAACCCTTCCCCGGATTTTATTCAATCGGACGCGTGCTCACTACAATGAAAGGCAGGGGAAAGGGCTATGGGAAGGAATTGATGTTGAAGGCACTAAAAATACTAAAAGAAGAGGATCCTTCTATTCCAATCAAGATTGGTGCTCAGGTGTATCTTAAAGAATTTTATGAAAGCCTTGGGTTCAGTGCTTGCGGAGAGATTTATGTGGAAGATGGCATACAACATCTTCATATGCTATATCATCAAAATATTTAATATATAGTTCGATGTCAAAAGATAACAGACGTATTGACAAACTTAGTTTTGCAGGCTTACTGATTACCCTGGGTATCGTTTATGGTGATATTGGGACTTCGCCGTTATATGTTATGGGAGCGGTAGCGAGTGGAGTACCCGTTAGTGAGTTGTTAGCTGTGGGTGCAGTTTCCTGTGTTATCTGGACACTCACCTTGACGACAACAGTCAAGTATATTCTTATAACCTTGCGAGCAGATAATAACGGGGAGGGTGGGATATTTTCCTTGTTTTCCTTAGTGAAGAGGCAACGTAAATGGTTGGTTGTAATCGCCATAATAGGTGGTGCCATGATGATGGCGGACGGCATAATAACACCGAGCATTACTGTATCATCAGCCATAGATGCATTAAAGATATATAATGACAAAATACCTACTATACCTATCGTGATAGGCATTCTTGCTATATTGTTTTTTGTACAGCATTTTGGAACTGACTTTATCGGTCGATCATTTGGTCCGGTCATGCTTGTTTGGTTTTCCATGATAGGTATTTTAGGTATAATTCAAGTGGTAGATTTTCCTATTATACTTAAAGCGTTCAATCCCTACTATGCTTTTGAAGTATTGAAGGACAATCCCAAGGGTCTTGGGCTACTAGGAGCTATTTTTCTATGTACGACGGGGGCTGAAGCATTGTATAGCGACCTGGGACATTGTGGCAGGCGGAATATTCAGATTTCCTGGATATATGTCAAGGCTTGTTTGATTTTGAATTATCTGGGTCAAGGAGCATACCTGTTACATCATGTTGGAGAAAAATTTGACCAAAGCGTGTTTTATGCATTGATGCCATCCTGGTTCTTGCCGGCAGGAATCATTATCGCCACTATGGCTTCAATTGTTGCAAGTCAAGCTTTGATATCCGGGTCATTTACGCTTGTCTCTGAAGGAATTTCCCTGAATATTTTTCCTAAGTTGACTGTACAATACCCTTCCAACATCAAAGGCCAGTTATATATACCATTAATAAATACATTGTTTTTCTTTGGTTGTGTGGCGGTTGTGTTATTTTTTAAAGATCCTTTGCAGATGGAAGCGGCTTATGGTCTTGCCATTACCTTTACCATGTTGATGACAACGATATTGCTTTATTTTTATATGAATCTGAAAAAGGTTAACCCTGTATTTAAATATAGCGTGACCGGTTTGTTTGTGTTTATTGAGTTGACCTTTATGATTGCCAATTTGTCGAAAATATGGAATGGCGGTTATATTACTTTATTAATTGCAGGGTTTATCATTGCGCTCAATTATATATGGGTAAGAGCAAATGGAATCAAGAGCAGGCATACTCAGTATGTAAAACTTCAGCACTATAATGATCAATTGTTGTCCTTGTCAAAAGACCTTACTTATCCCAAATTTGCCACCCATCTTGTATATCTGACGAAATCTACAGTGGAAGATGAAGTAGAGAAAAGTATTCTTTACAGCATTCTCCAGAAGCAGCCGAAAAGAGCTGATTGTTATTGGCTCATTAATGTTCAGGTCGATGAGGAGCCATTCAGAATGGACTATCATGTAAATAATCTAATCAAGGACGATTTTATTCGGGTCACATTCTATCTTGGCTTCAGAGTTCAACAAAGAATCAGTGTATTTCTAAGATATGTTGTCACGGACATGTTACAAAAAGGTGAACTGAAATTTACTGAGAAATATCATTTCATGAAGGAATCTAATGGAGTAGGGGACTTCCAGTTTATTTATCTTGAAGATGTTCTTTCCTATGAGAGTGAAGAGAAGTTCATGGAGAAATTCTTCCTCAATGCGCAAATAGCCATTAAAAAATGGACAGCAAGTCCGGAGAAATGGTTTGGTCTTGATACCTCGGTAGTGCATGCCGAAAAGGTACCATTAATTATTCGGCCGATTACGGGGATTTCACTCAAACGGTTAAATAGTCCTACCAATTAGGCTCAATCAAAGCTTTCTTAAGATCAAGACATCCTGAAAATCATTGTCTGTATGTTCAATGTGTTTATTCCAGTAGCCTTTTTGGTATAAGTGTATGTCAAATCCTGATTGAGTGCAGATGTCATGAAGAAAATCATAACGATATGCAACATTAGCAGATTTGACATTTTTATCCATAAGAGCATAGTTGCCAAATTGATAGGGAAAATCAAAGGCTTGCCGGCCTGGTTGAAAATCGTCAGGCAGGACAAAAAACGTCGCAAATAATACGCCTCCCTTTTTCAATACTCTGGATGTTTCACGCAAATAGTTGATAATCTCATCTTTTAACATATGGGTAAAAACTGAGATGGAAATAGCAAAATCAAAATTTTCATCAGGATAATCAAATCTGTATTCGGCTGCATTGAATCCTTTGGATTTGTACAGATCGTTGTCTAAATCAGCATAAATAAAGTTAAAATTGGGGTATTTTCTTTGGATATTTGATTTACACCAATCGACGCCTTGTCGCACAGCATCAAAACCTTCATATCTACCGGTTGTAAGATATTTTGCCATCGGTACTGCCATTCTGCCTATACCGCTTCCAATATCTAGTACGGAATCTTCTGGCTTCAGGCCTCCTTCACGTATAAATCGTTCCAACCAGTATTTTCCCGCACGAATAAAATCGCCTCTTCCGGTGTAGATCAAGCCAGAGGGAGGCATCATTTCGTCTTTTTTTCTGAATAAATCCTTCGGTAAGAAGACTATACGTCTTACGAGGAGCCTCAAAGACGGGCTCATCACATAATATATCTTTCGTAAAGGTTTTTCGAGCAACAAAGCTTCTTATTTAAGCTTGTTAGTTTCTAAAGAATCCAGAATCGGATTAGCCGGATCGTGTTCCGGAACATTATAAGATTTTTGTTTCTTACCAAAGACGCTGACATTGACATATCGCTTTGGGTTAAGCCTGAGATCCTGCATCAGAAGGTCCAGTTGTTTGCTGGTTCTTTCCAGATTGAGATACAGGTCATTATCATTTACTAATTTCCCCAATGTTCCCTCGCCATTATTTACCTTTGTAAGGACGGATGATATGCCATTTATAGCCTTGTCCGCGCCTTCCAATGTAGTCTTCAGCTCATTCATCCGATTGTTTAGTGTGGTGATTGTAGTATTGGCGTTTTGGATTGTATTGTCAAGGCCGGCATTATTGACTTGATTTGAAATACTGTTTAAATTTTCTAATAATGAGGCTATTTCCTTATTTTTATTGTTGATGTTGCCGGTAATACTGTTCAAATTGCCGAAAGTAGCTTGAAGGTTTGAATTTGAATTGTGGAGCAAGACATTCAGTTCTGCTGTTATCAGCCGAAGATTTTCAATGGTGTGTTGAAGATTGGCTAATGCAAGGCCAACACCCTGGCTTTGGTCGATCCTTTTAAAATAATCTACAATCGTATCCATTACACCTCCAGCGCCTTGTTGGATTTCGGAAAGATACTTTTGCAACTCTGCCGGATCACCAAGCATTGAACCCAGCATCCCTTTTGTTTTACCTTTCAGGAAGTCACCGCTCTGGGCAAGATCATTGAGTGCCTTGATGTCATAAGTCAGGAAAATGGCTTTGGCGCCCATCATACCTACCTCTCTAATTTCTACTATAGCAGACTTGGGTACCTTGATATCTTTATTTACCTGCATCTCTACTTCAATAAGCTGAGGGTTACTCGGTTTAAGATAAATATCCACAACAGATCCTACCTGGAAGCCATGAATCAAGATGGGAGTACCGACGGTGAGTTTATTTACATCCGCAAAATCTGAATAAAAGGTCTGTTTAGACGAAAAGACATTTTGACCTTTGAGGAATTTTAGACCAAAAATCACAATGAAGAGTGCAACTATTGCCAGAATGCCGATTTTTACTTCTTTTTTCATAAAATATTGTTCATACCTTTCAGGTAATCAGTAAGTTATGTGATGTGTTAGTGTCTGATTTGAATCAATAAAATGCAAAACTAATTAAAATTGTGATTGTAGAAGGATTCTTTTATGATACATTTTAAATTTACATAATATATTAATGTATTTGTAAAGTAAGTATTAGGATTAGTAACCTCGTTCATGGTGAAACTTGAAAATAGATTCAGTCAGTCTTAGGTACAATTCCTTTAAATCCTGATCTCCTTCCAATTGTCCCATGTGCTTATTTATGACTCTTCGATCATTTCTTTTTGCGGGTCCGGTTTGAGCATCTAATGGGGACATTTCTTCCAGCTTGTCAACGGTTTCCCGTATTAATGGAAGCAGGTATTCGAATTTTAGATCATTTGATACAAGCCATTTATCAGCAATTGCAAACAAGTGATTGGTAAAGTTGTTGGCGATTACAGCACCTATATGGAGGGCAAGTCGATTAGAATCAGTAATCGGTATGATATTTGGGGACAATAGCCTGGCAACAGAGTATATGTTATTAAGATTTTCTTCGTTATTTGAATTGATGAAGATGGGGATTTTCTTCCAATTTATTTTTCTGTTGATAGAGAAAGTTTGTAAAGGATAGAGTGCACCAAAATTATTAATACCGGCCTCTTTCAATACATCAATTGGTACCGAGCCGGCGGTATGCACCATCAGGTGAGGATATCCGGACCAGGCTTCTGCTACCTCTCCAATGGCATCATCAGAAACAGCAATGATCGTGAAAGGGTAAGTGAAATCCGGTTTTTCGTTGATACAAAATTCAATTTTAGGAGATATGCTCATGAATAAATCATGATGTGTCTCTGAGCGGGCATTTATCCGTATTGAGTGAACAGTTTGTTGCTTAGCCAGTCCTGATGCTACATGGAAGGCGATATTTCCGGTTCCGACAATCTGAATCCTATTAGGTACTTCAGACATTTCTGCCTTTTTTTCTATATTTTGGAAGAATACTCCAGGCAAGGCCTGCCATCATCATCATTGAGCCCAACCAGAAAAAGTTGATTCCCGGGAATTTGACGGCTTCAAGGACAATATAGTCTGATCGAGTAGAATTTTCTGATACTCTCAATGGAATTTTCTGCCCTAGTCCTTTGAATGTATTGTATTCGAAAGTTGCAGTTTCTTCCTGTGGATCTATTTTTGTCATAGCAATCAGTGCGTTGGCGGAGGGCATGAAAACCTTCTCACTTCGAGAAGAATTACCGATGATTTCAAACTTAGGCTCAGCCACCAGTTTGCCTTCAGTATCAATTAATTCACCAAAAACGGCGATTTTATCTTCTTTCTTATCAGACATTTTAAATTTCTCGAAAGTGAATTCACGATCGTTAATAGAGAATTTTTGTCCTTGTTTTAAAACAATCTTTCTGGTAGCTTCCGGATTCCGCTCAAATAATGGTTTGAACACGTCAGGATGCAGTTCAATCTTGGTGGAGAGATCGTTGATTTGTGCACCAAAATTCATCAACACTTCATCGCGCAGTACAACCATTGGAGAAGCTTTGTAGATGGAATCATCCTTCATGTTGCCGACTTCCAGGTTGACACCTATTGCTATGTCTCCGGGTTCTGGCTTGTATTCCCTGTGTTGTGGGTTGAAATTAAGTTGGCCAGCCTTGATATATGCCCTCTTGGTGAATACAGTATCATCGGCACTTACCCAATATGTTTCGAATTTAAGGCTGTCTTCCTTAGCTTTAGCTTGTTCCCGGTCGATTTCTTCGGGTGGCAAAGAAGCTATATGAACGTAAATGTCCTTAAAGAAGCCTCTTAGTGTGGACGGATTGCTGGCAGCCACCTTCGAGAAGTCACGTTCATAAACAACATTCGGATTAAGGGAGAATTTTTCTTTTTCCTTTCCGTTATTATCCAGTCTTGTAAAGTCAAGTGTAAATGTCCTATTGTTGTCAATGATGGTATCCCTTGAATAAGTAACATTATAACCGCTCATTGTCATTGGAGCCCCTTTAATCAGCAAGATGTTTTTACCTAAATCTTCATCAGCCAGCATGCCTTTTTGTGTAAATGGATTGGTTGAAATGAAGGTTTTGTTTAGGCCTGATCCAATTATGCCAACGAGCATCAAACCGAAGCCCATATGTGAGATTACGCTACCTGCTTGTTTGGGTTTCTTCCACAAGTATTTGATAAAATAGAACAAATTACTGAAGAAGGTAAAGAGGCCAGACCAGAAAAATAAGTAGAACTGCCAAGAGTACAGTTGTATAAAGAATGTGGCAATCCAGGTGAATAGGGCTGAAACCAAAGCGAAACCTGTTATTTTGGCGAAGAAGTCCATTATTCGTGGAGAAAAGTTATTCTCCTTATATCTCAGATAATAGGTAAATCCACTCAATATGGCCACAAAAATTGCAGTCCACAACTGGAATTTATTGTAGTGAGCTATAGGATCCACAGGAGACGTCCTATGAAAAGCGGCCATATTGGAATTGAAAATCCCACCAAAGAAATCCAGAATTTTGTTGTAAACCGGAATAGAAGTTGTGAAAGTAATCAAGATTGCAGCGAATATCAGAACAATGGAACCGATAAACATCCAGAACTCCCTGCTACTAATGCTTTCTTCCTTTTCAATAATCGGAATTGAATCGGATTTTTTAAAATATACTACAAAAAACAAAATGGAAAATGCTGCAAGGAAAATAATTAACTGCCATTCCAGACCCATTTCAGTGAATGCATGAGCTGAAGAATCCCCTAAAATTCCGCTTCGGGTCAGGAAAGTACTGAAGAGCACTAAAAGGAAAGAAAGAGCATAAAACCAATACGTACTTTTAATTGAACGCCCGGTAGCATTTGCTATCAAGTTGGTATGCAGTCCTGCTACTAAAACCAGCCAAGGTACGAATGACATATTCTCGACAGGGTCCCATGCCCAATAGCCATTGAAACTAAGTGCTTCATATGCCCAGGCGGCTCCTAATAAAATGCCAAGCCCTAGAATCGAAGCTGCCAATAATGACCATGGTTGTGCAGCTTTCATGACCTCCTTGTGTTTTCCTGTAATTAATCCACCTATCATGAAGCTGAATGGTATAGTACAAAGAGCAAAACCAAGAAACAAGGTAGGTGGGTGAATGGTCATCCAATAGTTTTGGAGTAAAACATTCATCCCTTTTCCTTCAATAACACTTAAATAATCGGGTTTGGAAAAAATCGGGCCATCCATGACATCTCTCAACAAAACAAAGGGAGAACTTCCAATTTTGGCGACTGTTTCACCCAAGTGAACATGTATGCCGAAAATCATGGACAGGAGAAATGCTTGCACCAGACAAAGAAAAGGCAATGTTACATTTTCCCATTCTTTGGTTTTAAAAATCATCACTAAGCCAATGATAGCGTGCCAGAATATCCAAAGGAGAAAACTGCCCTCCTGACCTTCCCAAAAGGCGGCAAAGATGTATTGGATAGGAAGAGTGTCGCTGGTATGGGACCACACGTAGAAATATTCGTAGTAGCCTCCCACCATCATCGATAACAATAGGATAAAGATCCCAATACAGCTGAAGGCGTGGACGAAGTATGCCTTACGTGCGAATTCCTTCCACTGGATAGTTGTATCGGCACTATTTCTTGTACTGAAAGAAAGAAAATATGCAGCTGCAGCTAACAGGGCTGAGACAAAACCAGCTATGACCAAGCCATGGCCAAGGGCACCAAAAAAGGGGTGCTCCCCAATATATTCAATTTGACCCATAGATTTTTTCTAAGAACTTATTGTGGGGGCTCAAATTTCCTTGGATTTGATATAGATTTCCTCGTCCTTGTATTTCGAAGGACACTTCATTAACAGATCTGATGCTTCGAACTGGCCATTGCGGAAATTGCCAGTAACAACAATCTGCTCCGACATTTCGAAATCCTGAGGCTTAGCGGACCGCAGAACAACTTTTTCCGTTACACCCTGGTTGTCTTTAACATAGAATGAAAAATAATTAGGATCCTTGGCAGGATTATATTCTATAGGTTTTTCCTTGGCTAAGGTTCCGACAACCTTGGTCTTTACACCGGATTGTTCTGCCATTTCAAAATTGCCGTAGGTGGAAAGGTCACGGCTGGCGTATATCAAGACTCCAATTGATGTTACAATAATCAGAATCAGTAAAATTTGCATTTTTTTCATACCAATATAACTTTCCTTACAGGTAGAAGTTCAACAACATATCTCCTAATGAACAACAAAGATAATAAAATTGTCGGACATTATTTCATTATAAAGCGGTGGAACAAAAAACAAGTTTCAATTTTGTCGCATTAGTCCGGAGATAAAAAATATAGGCGTTGTTTATTTTCAAAAAAAGGGGAACTTTGGAGGATGTTGCCATTGGGTAGGGGCTGGAAAAATCGAAGTATGTACATGATTAATAATTGAAAATTGGTGAGTGACAAGGGGGCTGGCAAATTTAGCCAAATAAAAATAACCATTTGGATTAAATTTTTCAGAGATAAAATCCGAGAATACCTTTCCTTGATGAAAAGTCGGTTATTAATCATCTACCTACTTCGTTCTTGGGCTGAACAAACGGTCATACGACAATTACTCTGTTGAACAATGTTGATGGAGGGAGGAATACAAAAAATCGAAGTATGTACGAAAGTAATAGCTTCAAAGCCATATTCTATAGGGGTCCCATGGATCATTGAGAAATAAAATACGCGATTGAAAACTGAAATTCTAAATCAACTTTTTAGGTTGGTTGTATTTATTGAAGAGTCAGTTATTAATTATCTACCTACTTCGTTTTTACGCCGACTTTTCCTGATTCAATTTGTCCAACTTTGACAAGAAATCTACCGGTCTGCTTCTGTTTCTCAATTCATCCTATTTTTATAGTCCTCATACGAAAATCGACGTTGACATTCCAACTTTCCATCCTGATGTAACAAATAAATATCCGGATGTCGTACACCATTGAACATTGTTGTTTTGACAATAGTATAATGAATCATGTCGAGGAAGATCAGTTTTGACCCTATTTTTACTTCATTTTCAAAATTATATTCATACATAAAATCACCGCTTAGACAGGAAGTTCCACCAATTCTGTAACGATAGGGAGTCTTATAATCGACTGTTCCGACTATGCTCGGCCGGTATGGCATTTCGAGGGTGTCAGGCATGTGGGCGGTAAATGATACATCCGTCATGAGTGTTTTGATGCCGTGATTGTCCACGATATCCACTACATGTGCGACCAGATCACCCGTCTGCCAGGCTATGGCACTGCCCGGTTCGAGGATGACTTCTACCTGATATTTTTCTTTAAATTGCCTGAGCAATCTCACGAGATGAGCTGTATCATATCCTTCTCTGGTCATCAGGTGGCCACCACCCATATTGACCCATTTTAAGCTATGAAGTAAGTGTCCGAATTTTGCCTCAAAGACGGCTAATGTCTCTTCCAGGTCGTAGGAATTATTTTCACACAAAGCATGAAAATGAAGACCCTCGATTCCGGTGGGAAGCCCGTCCTTTAGATTTTCGGCATCAATACCCAGTCGGGACCCAGGCGCAGTAGGATTATACATGTCCACCTCAACCTTTGAAAAACCGGGATTAACCCTTAGGCCGCAACTGATTTCGGGATATTGATTTTTGAGCTTTTCTCTGAAATGCAGGTACTGATTGACAGAGTTGAAGACCATGTGGTGACTGATAGAGGCCAATTCGTCGAATTCCCGGTCAGTATACGCTGCACAGTAAGTATGAGCCTTGCAACCCATTTCTTCATAGATGAGCCGTGCCTCAAAAAGTGAGCTGGCTGTAGCGCCATCCAGATATTCGGCCACCAGGGGAAACATCCGCCACATGGCAAACCCTTTCAAAGCCAGTATAATAGACACACCGGCCTCTTCCTTGACGGACCGGATAAGTTCCAGATTGCGGATCAGTTTATCCTCGTGCAGTACATAGGCTGCACCGGTAAGCGAACTGTAGTCAGGATTATTTGTCATTTATACGGAAGTTTATTTCAGGATATTCTGATTTCATTTTTCAATAAAAAATAATCCTCATTCCTTCGAAATATCTCAGAATGAGGATTCTGCTTTCATACAATCAACTTTTGGCTTTTATTAATCCATTTCAAGGTCGATGTCTAATTTTTCGTGCCATGGCAGACCATTCAGGTTGAGCTGCTCCAGGAAAGGATCCGGATTAAATTCTTCGACATTAAACACACCATTTCCTCGCCATTCACCTTTGAGATACATCATGGCACCGATCATGGCAGGTACACCCGTTGTGTAGCTGACTCCCTGTGTGCCGGTCTCCTTGTAAGCCGCTTCATGGCTACAGTTGTTCCAGATATAGTAAGTACGGGTCTGACCGTCCTTGATTCCCTTGATACGGCAACCGATGGATGTCATCCCTGTGTAGTTTTCGCCAAGGTCTCCCGGATTGGGTAGTACGGCCTTCAAAAACTGAAGCGGTACGATCTCCATACCCATATAATTTACCGGCTCAATTCCTGCCATTCCTATATTCTGAATTACTCTGAGGTGCGTCAGATATTCCTCGCTGAATGTCATCCAGAAACGAGCTCTCTTTAGTGTCGGATAGTTTTTGACAATAGATTCCAGCTCTTCGTGATAGATTAGATAGGAGCGCTTAGGTCCTATATCCGGATAATTGATGTCTTTGTATATTTCGTGCGGTTCGGTTTCTATCCACTGACCATCCTGATAATATTTTCCTTTCTGGGTGACTTCCCGGATGTTGATTTCAGGGTTGAAGTTGGTTGCAAATGCCTTGCCGTGACTACCTGCATTGGCATCAATGATATCCAGTTCGTGAATTTCGTCAAAATAATGTTTGGCTGCATATGCCGTAAATACGCCGGTTACACCCGGGTCAAATCCGCACCCGAGGATAGCGGTCAGACCTTTTTCAGCAAATCTGTCGTGGAATGCCCATTGCCACTTGTATTCAAACTTAGCCTCTTCTTTCGGTTCATAATTGGCTGTATCCAGATAAGCAATATTGGACTGCAGACAAGCCTCCATAATGGTCAGATCCTGATAGGGCAGGGCTACATTGATGACGATGGCGGGCTTAAAACTATTAAACAATTGATTCAGTTCTTCCACATTGTCGGCATCTACACGCGCTGTGGTGATGTGATCTGCACCTATAGAATTTGCTATCGCGTCGCACTTGGACTTGGTACGACTGGCAATCATGATTTCCGTGAAGATATCTTTGTGTTGAGCGCATTTATGAGCTACAACCGTGCCAACACCTCCGGCACCGATGATCAATACTTTTGACATATTTTAATTTTTGAATGGTTCTGGTTTATTCGGTACAAAGATAGTTACAACAAGGTGTTATCAAATATTTCAGTGCTTTTTTTTATATTGCAGCCAATAATGGAACTATGGACAATAAGATTTTAATTATAGGTGCAGGAGGCCAGATAGGTACTGAGTTGACAGAAGCACTGAGGCAGATATATGGGGTGGAACAAGTGATAGCCAGTGATATCCGGGAGAATATTGAACTGCCCAATTATTTAAGAGTAGATGTGACGGATAGGACAGCCTTGTTTGATTGCATCCGTGCCAATGGAGTAACCCAGATTTATCACCTGGCAGCCATTCTTTCAGCCCGTGGCGAACAAAATCCTCTATGGGCATGGGATATTAATATGTCAGGACTAATTAATGTATTGGAAGCCGGACGCGAGTTAAAGCTGGATCGGGTCTTTGTTCCTTCTACCATTGCAGTTTTCGGTATTGAGTATGACAGAGAAAATACCGGGCAATTCGCACCTCTGATACCGGAGACAGTTTACGGAATTTCAAAAGTAGCCGGAGAAAGCTGGTGTAATTATTATTTTAAGAATTATGGCCTTGATGTTAGGTCGGTGAGATACCCGGGCATCATAGGCTATAAGAGCATGCCCGGTGGCGGAACAACGGACTATGCAGTGGACATCTACCACCAGGCAGTACAGGGATTTAATTTTGTATCATTTTTAAATAAAGGAACCATCCTGCCGATGATGTATATGGATGACGCCATACGGGCTACCATTGAGCTGATGCAGGCACCTGTCGAAAAAATAAAAATCCGTACAAGTTACAACATTGCAGGCTGTTCCTTTGCGCCAGAAGATGTGACCCGGGCAATCCAAAAGTTTTATCCCCATTTTCAGACAACTTATGCACCTGATTTCCGTCAGGCAATAGCTGATCTCTGGCCTAAGAGAATAGACGACTTACGGGCAAGAGAGGACTGGAACTGGCATGCTAAATACGACCTGGAGTTGATGACTGCTGATATGATAAAGCATTTGGCTATTAAGTATCAGCATTGAATATAATGTATGTTGGCAGCGAATGCTTATTTTAAAATGAATTAAAAACCAAATAATATTATGTTTGACAGTGTAAGACCTTCTTTGAGAGAAGAGTTGAACGACCTTGACGCCAAAGGCTTATATAAGCGGGAACGGGTCATTATCACGCCTCAATCGGCCACTATCCGTACCGATCAAGGTGGCGAAGTGCTGAACTTCTGTGCCAACAACTATCTCGGCCTTTCTTCACATCCGGAAGTAATCCGTGCAGCCAAGGAAGCCATTGATACACACGGCTACGGAATGTCCAGCGTCCGGTTTATCTGCGGTACACAGGATATTCATAAGGAACTGGAAGAAAAAACGGCCAAATTTCTGGGACAGGAAGATTGTATTCTCTATGCCGCTGCCTTTGATGCCAACGGTGGTGTGTTTGAACCCTTACTCGGAGAGGAAGATGCCATTATCTCAGATGCCCTGAATCATGCTTCTATCATTGACGGTATCAGACTTTGCAAGGCTAAGAGATTCAGGTACATCAACAATGATATGAATGACCTCGAGACCCAGCTGAAGGCAGCATCCGGATCAAGACGAAAACTTATCGTTACTGATGGTGTGTTTTCTATGGATGGTTATATTGCCCAGCTCAATCATATCACTGAGTTGGCAGCTAAGTATGATGCGATGGTCATGATAGACGAATGTCATGCTACCGGTTTTATGGGCAAAACAGGACGAGGCACACATGAGTATCACCACGTGATGGACAAGATAGATATCATCACAGGAACCTATGGAAAGGCACTGGGCGGAGCATCAGGCGGATTTACAGCTGCGAGACAAGAAATCGTCGATATGCTCAGACAAAAATCAAGACCCTACCTGTTTTCCAATAGTCTTGCACCGTCTATTACCGGCGCATCTATCAAGGTTCTCGACCTCTTGTCTTCATCCACCCATCTGAGGGACAAGCTGGAAGCCAATACCATCCACTTCAGGAAGGGCATGAGCGCTTCAGGCTTCGATATCCTTCCGGGTGAACATCCGATTACACCGATTATGCTCTATGACGCACCACTCGCCCAGCAATTTGCCAATAAGCTTCTGGATGAAGGTGTTTATGTCATTGGATTCTTCTATCCTGTCGTGCCGCAAGGAAAGGCCAGGATCAGGGTTCAGATATCAGCCGGGCATGAAACCGAACATCTCGACAGGGCCATTGCTGCATTTACCAAGGTAGGTAAGGAGCTTGGCGTGATATAGGGTAGTTAAAGCCGCATATCGGACATTCCGATAAAAGTTATAAAATAAAAAAGGACAGATTTAACGGTCTGTCCTTTTTTAATGCGATTTATTTGCGCGTGGTCGTTATGACAGCATTGCCCATGGCAGGAATAACCTGCGTCATCTTACTTGCATCCCCCGTTGCCGGATTGATCCAGAGAGTTGTTTTATCTGCCGTGTTTTCGGTAGAGGCTATTTCGACTTTGAGGTGATTGACACCATTGATGACCTCAGAGCCTGTCACTGACAATTGAACCTGTTTGGTCTTCATGGTAGTGATGTCGGGCATTTCGGCCACTAGGGTATAACCTTCTTTCAGCGGAAGACCGGCTACCAGAATATCCATTCCCGGACCGTCGTTGAGCAGTGCGCCTTTCACATCAAGAGACATTTTATTGCCACTCATGTCAACGTCTATTTTACCCGGAGTATAAGTCATAGTAATTGTCTGACCCATTTGTGAGATGCTTCTGGATACGGGTTGAAAATCAGCATTGTATTTGATCTGATCCTTCATATTGCCCATTGCGCTTGTCGCTTCATCCGTGACGACAAAGAGGTCATTTTCCCTTGAAATGACTCTCGTCATCTGCATAGGTATTTTCTGACCCTGAACCTCAAAATTGACGTCATACTGTGAAGTTCCTTCCTTAAGAGTATTGTTTATTTTGGGGAGTGAGGCAGCTGATGCCACTTCTTCCTTTGGAGCATAAGTAACTGAATTTATGTCCACCGTAAGTTCTTTTAGTCGCTTAGCAACGTCTTCCGGCATAGATGATTGATAATTGCCGCCGAGGATATTGGCGAGGAACTTCTCTATAGCTGCAAACATCGCCATGTTGTTGACCGGCTTGGCAAAACCGTGTCCTTCATCGTCGGCGAGAAGATATTCTACCTGTTTGCCTTTGTCTCTCAGTGCGATGACGATCTGATCAGCTTCAGCCTTCTTTACCCTCGGGTCATTGGCACCCTGAATGATAAGAAGCGGCTTTACGATATTATTGGCATGGAACAAGGGGCTGGATTCCCGGATGCGTTGTTTTCCTGCTTCCGTATTCGGGTCGCCCGTCATGCCGTACAGGAATGCGCGTCCGGATTCCCAATAGGCAGGTACAGATTCCAGTAAGGTAAACAAATTGCTTGGGCCGACGATGTCTACCCCACAGGCATACACATCGGGTGTAAAGGCAAGACCTGCCAATGTAGCGTACCCACCGTAACTTCCACCCATAATGGCAATTTTATCTTTATCGGAGATGCCATTTTCGATCAGATATTTTACACCCCAGGTGACATCATCCTGCATGAGTTTACCCCACTGAAGGTCTCCGGCATTGAGAAATTGTTTTCCGTAGCCGCCGCTTGCACGGAAATTGGGTTGAAGGACGGCATAACCTCTGTTGGCCAGAAACTGTACATAAGAGTTATATCCCCAGTAATCACGCGGACCCTTTGGACCACCGTGAACTAAGATGACTGTCGGAAGATTTTTGGCCGTTTTTCCGGTCGGTAAAGTCAGATACGCCGGTATCATCAACCCGTCACTACTCGGATAAGTGACAGGCGTCATAGGTGCCAGATATTGTTCCAGTTTTTTTAGTTTTGGGCGTGGCGTGTACTGGAAGATCAGGTTTTTGGTCTTTGTATCAAAAAAATAGGCTTCAGACACATATCGGTCACCGCTCACTGAGATTAAAAATTTGCTATAATCCAGTGTGGAACTTTGAAAATCAACTTCTCTGCCGGGAAACTTACTTTTGAGAAAATTGTAGTTGGCTTCCCAGGCCTTGTTTTTCCAGTGATATTCCGTCTTATCAGCTGTGTAGGACGTGGAAATGATTTTTCTGGTATTCCTGTCAAGCTTTAAGGATCCGAAATCTACTTTCTTATTTGGATCGCTTTCAATAAACGTCAGTTTTTGAGTATTTGGGTCCATCATGTACAAGGTCTGGAAGTTCAGGTCGCCTTTATTGGTGATGAGATAAAATTTGGAATTGTCTTCGTTCCAACCTGAAATGTAAGCCTGCTCGGTTACGGAAGTTTCATAGATGGGTGTGAGTTGATCGCCTTTTTTATATAAAAAACTGGTGTTCCCTTTTTCATCAGTGCGGTAGAAAACTCGGAGATTGTCGTCCCAGTCAAAATCATATCCCGTAATTCTGTCGGTATTGGTGTACATCAGGTCCAGTTTACCTGTGGAAATAGTCAGTTTATACAGGTCGTGCCATGCTTTATCCCGATTATTGATACCTATCATGATTACATCCGGATTTTTTTGGCTTGTGGCGTAAATCTGGGCAGCGATATCTTTAAAAGGTGTCAGGTTGCGGGATTCGGGTAGCTTTCCGTTTTCTACCTTTTCATACGGAGAGACGGCAAAGATATTGATGTTTTCATCACCGTCCTTGTCCTTTACATAAAGAATATACTTTGCATCATCAGTCCAGTAATAGCCATACAGCGGCCTCTTACTATCAGTCAGCGGTCTCGCCTTGTCAAAGGGTTCGTCAAATTTTTTGAGCCAGATATTCATGATACCTTCGTATTCCTTCATAAAGGTTATCCATTTGCCGTCGGGGCTTAATTGACCTGAAGAAATCTCGGGGTTACCAAAAAATAAATCCCTGTCGATTACAGGCGTTTTTTGTCCTTGCATAAAATTAGTTTGAAGTAACAAAACAAGTGAGATTAAAAAAAGATTTTTCATATAATTTGGATTAAATAATTTAAGAGGGAATAAAAGTCCCTTAATTTTTTGTAAAAATTGAAATTTTGAGGAGTAATTTTCAATTTATTCGACCAAATAAATATTATTCGGTATTAAGTGAATTTATTGGTATGCCCTTATAGCAAAATTATCGATAGTAAAGGAATTGTGTCAATAATATAGTAGTAATTTATAATGTGTAAAAAATAGAAATTTAAAGTTATAAAAATTAATAATTATTTATATATATTAATAACAAAGTTGAATTTAGGTATAAACAGTTGCCCGGAGAATAAAGTAGTATCTTCGTTTTTCAAATTTGAATTTCTATGGAGAATGTCCTTGAGATAAATAATCTTACTAAGAGGTTTGGCAGGCTAACAGCAGTCGACAACCTTTCCTTTCAGGTGCAGCGAGGCAATGTGTATGGTCTTCTTGGTCCCAATGGCAGTGGTAAATCCACTACACTTGGTATGTTGCTGACCTCGATCAATCCGACAGCCGGCAACTGGCAGTGGTTTGGTAATGTCAAACCTACAGATGCCCTGAAGCGGATTGGTGCGACCATTGAGCGTCCCAATTTCTATCCCTACCTCAATGCCACTCAGAATCTGCTCATAACGGCTAAGATTAAGGGCGTGGCGGTAAAGAATATTGATGAAAAACTTGAACTGGTCGGACTTTTAGAAAGGAAGAAGGACAAATTTGCCACCTATTCACTTGGGATGAAACAACGGTTGGCTATAGCGAGTGCCATGCTTAACGATCCCGAAGTCCTTATTCTGGATGAACCGACCAATGGTCTGGATCCCATGGGAATCATTCAGATTAGAGAGATTATTTCTACAATTGCGACTACAGGTACGACCATCATCCTGGCGAGCCATTTGCTGGATGAGGTGGAAAAGGTGTGCTCTCATGTCATCGTTTTGCGAAATGGAAAATCTTTGTATTCAGGTGAAGTCGCTGGCATGACCAATAGCCAACCTTACTTCGAGTTGGCAGCAGCTGATATGGAAGCCTTACGTAATGCACTTTCGACAATTCGGGAAATAGAATCTGTAGTCTTGAGTGGAAAAATATTTCATGTAGAAGTTAGAGAAGATTTGGATCCGGGCACAATGAATAAACTTGCTTTCGAAAGAGGCATTACACTGACTCACCTGGTGAAGAAAAAGAACAGTCTGGAAACCCAATTTTTGGAATTGGTCAAAAAGTGAAACTTCATGGATAGTTGAAGGCTTATTGTATTACAACTAAAATCATATTATTAAATTATTATATATATGAAAAAATTATTGCAATTGGAGTGGCTGAAAATCTATAATTATAAATTGGCCAGAATATTTATCCTTTTGTATTGTCTGTTTCTATTCGGGCTTATCCTATTGGGTACGCAAAAGTTCAAGTTGGGCACTCTTGAAGTGGATCTTGTTGGGCAGGGAATTTTTGACTATCCGCAATTGTGGAATTTTACCACTTATTTTACTGCCTTGATCAAAATATTTCTGGCTTTCATCATTATTACCACGGTAGTCAATGAATTCCAAAACCGCACATTCAAGCAAAATATCATTGACGGGCTTAGTCGTAAAGAGTTTCTGTTATCCAAAATTCTTACTATAGTCATTCTGAGTGCGTTATCAACCATGCTTGTCTTTGTCTTTTCATTGATATTTGGCATGAAATACAATACTGCTACAGATGCAACATATAGATTTGCCGAAGTGGGATTTATTGTAGCCTATTTCGTCAAGTTGGTTGCTTTCTTTATGTTATGCCTCTTTTTTTCAGTAATTATTAGAAAATCAGCTTTTACTTTTGTACTTCTCTTTGTCTGGTGGTTTGCCGAAGGTATAATGAGTGGAGTGGAGAGGGCAGTTACGCATAATTTCACAGTAGAAGACACCGACAATACCCACAGATTGATTACCAGTTTTCTTCCACTTCAGTCGATGTCCAATTCTATTCCTGCGCCAATTGGAAGATTGACCGTGATTAAGGCAATAACAGCTTCAGGAGGAGAAGTCGTACAGCGTATTCCCTGGGAATATGTTGCTACCAGTGCTGTTTACGCCGTATTATTCGGTTTGTTATCGTATCTCTTGATCAAGAAAAAGGACTGGTAATCACTTCATTTTTTTCCATGTATTGATCAGGCCATTGGTTGAGGAATCAAATTGACTGACTGTTGCATTGTCTTGCAATTCAGGCAATATCATATTTGCCAGTTGTTTTCCGTATTCCACACCCCATTGATCAAAACTGAAAATATTCCAGATGACACCCTGGACAAATATTTTATGTTCATAGAGGGCAATGAGTTGACCGAGCGTGTAGGGAGTGATTGACTTCAAGAGGAAGCTGTTGGTTGGTCTGTTGCCACTGAAGACGCGGAAGGGAGCGATTTCTTCTATTCTTTCCGGGGAGTCGCCTGCTGCCTGCATCTCTGCTTTTACCTGTTCCAGACTCTTTCCAAAGGCGAGAGCCTGTGTTTGAGCGAAAAAATTGCTCAGGAGCTTATCGTGATGCCCGGGCAATGGATTTTGTGAGATCGCTGGTGCAATAAAGTCGCAGGGGATGAGTCTGGTTCCCTGGTGGATCAGTTGGTAGAAGGCATGCTGACCGTTGGTACCCGGTTCGCCCCAGATGATCGGTCCTGTCTCCACAGTCACTTCATTTCCATCACGGGCGACGGATTTACCGTTGCTTTCCATATTACCTTGCTGGAAGTATGCAGGGAAGCGGTGCATATACTGATCATAGGGCAGGATGGCTTCTGTGTGTGCACCTAAAAAGTTGCAATTCCAGATACCGATAAGCGACATGATTACAGGGATATTCTTTTCAAACACTGTGTTCTTGAAATGCTCATCCACGGAATATCCACCTTCCAGCAATTGTTCAAAGTGGTCAAATCCGATGGTCAGAGCGATGGACAAGCCGATGGCGCTCCACAGGCTATATCGACCACCGACCCAATCCCAGAATTCGAACATATTCTCAGTATTGATGCCAAAAGCTTCCACTGCTTTCTCATTGGTGGAAAGAGCTGCAAAGTGAAGTGCGATATCCTGACTGCTTCCACCTTTGCTCAGGAACCAATCCCGTGCTGTTGCAGCGTTGGTCATGGTCTCCTGTGTTGTAAATGTCTTGGAAGCAATCAAGAAAAGCGTCGTTTCTGGATTAATTACCTTTAATACTTCAGCGATATGCGTCCCATCAATGTTAGAAACAAAGTGTGCCTGTATTCCTTCTAACCAATATGGACGAAGTGCCTCGGTAACCATTACAGGTCCCAGATCACTACCTCCAATGCCAATATTGACGATATGCTTGATTTTCTTACCTGTAAATCCCTTGTGCGCACCACTGTGGATTTTGTGACAGAAAGTCTTCATTTTAGACAAAACTCTTCGAATTTCCGGCATTACATCATTTCCGTTACTCAATATAGGTCTGTCCGATCTGTTTCGGAGAGCGATATGTAATACACTTCGTCCTTCGGTTTCGTTAATTTTCTCCCCGCCAAACATAGCATCGATGCTTTCCCGAACCTTACATTCTTCAGCAAGCCCCAATAATTCCGCCATGACCTGTCCGTCTATCCTGTTTTTGGAATAGTCGAACATAATATCGCCGAAAGAAATGGAATAGTTGTCAAACCTGTTTTCGTCAGCGCTGAAAAGAGTTTTGATATCGACTCCTTCCAAACGTTTTTGCGATGAAGACAAAGATTTCCAGGAGGAGGTATTTGCTGGGTTTATTTTGAATAATGGCATTATTATTGATTTAAAAAAATGAATGTAACTATTTTACCGGTTGTTTAAGCTAAGCTATTATCTCCGATGTATAAAGATAATATTGAAATCCGATATCTGGTACAACCAATTAGTCGGAAAAATACTATTTTCAGCATTTTGGCTATAATAATAAAGGAAGATCATTGGATGAAAACCGGAAATTGAATTGAGTCTGATTGATTTAATGTAAAATTCAATGTAATGTTGAAGGTAATTAGTCTTTTATAATCCCAGAGTGAACACTTTCAACCTAAAATCATTTATACTATGATAAAGCGGATACTAATATAAATTAACAAATAAATATTTGGTACATTTGATTATTCATTGGGTTTTGCCAAACATTAATTTGAATACTTGAAGGTATTTTATGAAAGATGAAATTAGGATAACCATAATAGATAGGGAAGGGCAGGAACATATATATGATATACCCCCGGATATCGGAATTTCTGTCATGGAGCTGTGTAAGGCGAATGATTTACCTATTTTAGCAACTTGTGGAGGGATGGCCCTTTGTGCTACCTGTCATGTTTTGGTTGAAAGCAGTACGACGTTGCCGGAGATGGGGGCAGATGAAGAAATTATGCTTGACCAGCTGCCCAATATGGAGAATAACAGTCGGCTGAGCTGTCAATTGAAGATTACAGAGCAACTCGATGGTTTGATAGTAAGGCTTGCGGAGGAATAAAAAAAGGCAGTATCCATAAGAACACTGCCTGAAAGTACGTTTTGTTTAAGGATTTATCTTAGTAAGGTAACATCACCTTTTAATATCTGTCGGGTCCCATCAAATAATTCAATCTCAGTCCAATAAGCAAAAACACCCGGATTACACTTCTGTCCCTTTAAGGTTCCATCCCATCCGTTGTTTGGATCATTTGGCTGATAATCCTTGGCTTCATAAACTTTCTCACCCCATCGGTCATAAATCTGGAAGCTGAGGATTCGTTTTATTTCCTTATCATTAGTGGAAATAAATACCTTGTCATTATTTCCATCTCCATTCGGCGTGAAAATATTGGGAATAAAAATATTGACACCTTTCTTGACCACTATTTTCTTAGAGTCCTTGTCACTACAACCCTTCTTATCCTTTACCTCAACGGTATAAACAGTTGTCTGGTTTGGATAAACTGTTATATGGAAACACCCGATACAATTGATGAAGTCGTAATCTGAGCTATAAGTAATCGAACCAACCTGGTCTTCCGGTATGCTTATGTCGGGTTTGATGATAACTGTATCACCAATATTGATCAGGGTATCATTACCAAGCTCTACAGTTACAAGAGGTGGCTCGATCAACACGATATTATCAAGTGTCAATTCGCATCCATTTGCATCTTTAATCTTGATTATATTGGTGCTTCCTGACAAATTGGACCATGAATTAATCGATGAATATGGACCTCCATTGAAAGAATATAGAATTGGAGGAGCACCTCCTTCAATTTTTGATATTTTGACATAACCATTTTTATATCCGTAACAAGTAGGCCCTTCTCTTTCTATTTCAATCCCTTTGGGTCTTTCCGGATCAGAAGTTATAACTACCGTATCCTTATCCGAACAGCCAGTCTTAGGGTCAGTGACAGTCAAAATATAAGTACCATCGATGGTTACCACCATGCTTGAAGCATTTGGATCCGGAATTGGTTTATTACTGACTTCGGCCCATTGGTATAATAGATTATTGCCCGGAGAAGATGGATTTCCTATCGTTGCCTGGGAAATTTCGCAAGTAAGTTCCTGATCTTGACCTGCATCTGCAATCGGGTTTTCAAAAATAGTAACTTTGACTTCTGATGAACTCGCAGGACAGCTTCCACCATTGGCAAAGCGGTACTGGAATATATAATCACCGGCTTTCAAATCTTTGATTTTTAATATACTACCTATCAGTGCTGAACCTGCAGTACTTGGGCCAACTTCGGTCCAGACTCCACCGGAATCTTCACCTGTAATGTGATCAGCCAGGTCTATGATGGTTGAAGTTTTCTCGCAGAATGTTACCAAAGCTTCTTCTGTGCCGGCAAACTTGAAGTCATCTAAAATGATATTTACAAAAACAGAATCTGGGCAGCCAGGCTTAACATTATCAACTATAAATCGTAAAACATAAGTGCCGGCATCCTTTTTATTGATATTGACTGTGTTTCCGGAAATTGATAATGGATTCGAACCTGCCGGACTGGATTTGATGGACCAGGTGCCTGTAAAACCGTTAGGTATTGACAAATTAATTTCTGATTCGTTATTACATGTAGCAGGAATTGGAGCAAACACAGGCAAATCAGGACATTCGCAATTATCCACTACATTGATTGTAATGGTCTGTGGAATATTTACACATGGCGATGGAGCACCGCTTGGCACAAATGTAAATATATATGTGCCAACAGGAACATTATTAAAATTCCAGATATTGCCTGTCTGGATGGCACCTGATCCATCCGTATCCACCCAAATGCCTGAAACCGGTGTGCTTTGCCAGATTACAGATGAGTTAAAGTCAAGTTGATCTGCATTTTCTGATTTTGGATCTTTATTGCAGACAGTGGCATTATCCTGAAGCTTATATACCAGTTGAGGCACGATAACAATATCAACTGTCACAGTGCTGTCGCAATTTTCCGGTGGAGTGATATCGATTTCAAATTCAAAGGTATATACACCATCAGCCTTTCCGGCAGGGTCAAAAAATCCATTGGCAACCGGAATGGAGACTTGACCGGTAGGATCATTGACAAGTGCCCATTTTCCTGCTTCGGCACTGACGATAAGTGAGTTGAGGTCGATTGTATTCTGATTATCACTGCATAGGGTAGTGATCGGAGTCAGTACGGACAATTCAGGACAATTGCAATTTTCTGTTACAGTCACTTTTACAGTTAATGATTTGTTCTGACATGGTGCAACTGCATTTGAAGAAGTAAAAGTGAAAGAATAAGAACCTATTGGTACACCTGTGAAGTCCCATGTGTTGCCTATTACATTAGTACCAATATTATCATTATTTATCCATGTTCCTGGTACCGGATTACTTGTGAAGAAATCATCCAGATTTACCATAGTTTTTGGTGAAGGTGGTAATGGTACATTATTGCAGACTTTAATTTCCGGTTTCATGGTGTACACTACATCAGGGTTTACCGTAATTGTGAGATCAATGAATTTAGGACAAATGGCATTTGTAGGTTCCGGATTCAAGGTGTATCTGATGATGTAATTTCCCGGGTCTTTGCCTGTTGCGTCAAATATTGTTCCGTTCAATGTTCCCGGATTACCTCCACTAGGCACTGAATAAAGAGCCCATCCACCGGATCCTGCATTTATTATAAAAGTGTTGATATCGACAGATGCGTTATCATTACACAAGTCACCGGGTTTGGAGAACAGGAGTTTAGGACAGTCACAATCATCATCCACCGTAACAGTCAATGTGTCTCTTGAATCGTTGCAGGGAAGTGAGGCGGGTACTATATATTCAAATCGGACAATAGTCCCATCAGGTAATCCGGTGAAATCATAGTTGTTTCCACCAAGATTAACAGCACCACTCAGTGGTGGAATTTCTGTCCATGATCCACTTGCATCTCCTCCGGTGAAAAAATCATTAAGATTGAGTTTTGATTTTCCGTCGTTGCCCGGATCGGCATTACAGACCACAGCAGTATTTATTATCGTTGCTTCCGGTTGTTTGTTTATTATAAGTACATCATCCACATTTCCTGTACACCCATCTATTGTTACAGAATACGAAATGGCATAAATTCCCGGAGAAATACTATTAATGGGTATTTCTCCAAGCGGTGTGATTGGATACGACCAGGTTCCTCCCGGAATATCCGTTATAAGGATGGGATTGGGAGAATCTGTATTACAATATGTTGAAAGATTTAAAATATAGGGTGTCGGGTTGGGTTTAACTTCAATGGTCGTGAAGGTCTGTTTAGTACAGGTCCCTGTGCCAACTGTATATTCAATGGTATATATGCCTGGACCTAAAGCAGAAGGGAAAAACAATCCATCTGATGAAACGCCTCCGGTCCATAAGCCACCAGCGGGGGTGCCTATGAGTTGATAAGGACCATTTTCACTGGCACAGAAAGGTCCGGCAGGCGTAATACTTGGGTCATCTATCTGAAGAACAGAAACTTGTATGCTATCTCTGGATTTGCATCCCGTTACAGGATCAGAATAGGCTGCAACTATCCAATATGGAATATTTGGAGTCATTTGATCAACCAATATAGTGCCATCCGGTAAAATAAACCCATCAGGATGGGATGAGTAAACTACACCTTGTGACGAAGAAGGGTCTGTCAGCAAAATAAATGCCTCTAAAGGACATAGTGGCTGATCCGGCTTGTTCAAGAAATTGATTTTTGGAGTTGGATTGATTTTAATTGTCAAGGTGCCAATTCCTTTACAACCATATTTATCTGTAACCTGTAAAGTAACCTGAAAACTTCCGGCTTGGGTGGCATTGATTGGAATGGTTGCTGTTGTAAACTGTCCCCATGGTGTGTTCCATTCGTAGGTAAAGGGTCCATTCTGGCTATTGACTGCAGAACTCAAAGTCTTTCCTGTAAGTTCATTTAAGCAATATTCAGCAGGGTTTGGAAGAATATTTACCTCAAGATTTCCGGTTACACTTACAATTACCTGGTCAACAGCACTACATCCATTTGCATCCGTAACAGTTACTGAGTAAGTAGTATTGATGGTTGGTGAAACTACAATATTTTCGGTGTTTTCCCCTGTAGACCAGGCAATAGTGTATGGAGCACCTGCTCCTCCTGATGCAGTCGGGTTGCCACCAAGGGTTACAGTGGCTCCGGGGCATGAAGTTTTGTCCGGCCCGGCATTGGCAATTACCTGTGGAAATACTAAAACGTTCAGTGTTTGGGGTTGGCCTACACAACCGGTAGGACTTATCGGTGTAACAGAATAAATAACTGTCTTGGATGAACCTGTATTATTGGTCAATGTTTGTGAAAATGTGCTTCCGGAACCTGATGTAGCTCCAGAGACTCCATTGGCATTGACCACCGTCCATTGAAGAGTAGAGTTGGGTGGGTCTAGTGTGATGTTTGCAAAAAAAGTTTCACCACTGCATATTTGGCCATCCTGCAGTGTCATGGTGGGTTCGGTACAACATTGGACTGTGATCTTCTTGGTTAGCAAGGTGTGGCCATTACAGGACGAGCTTTGCCATCCACCGGTCTGCCCATCAGAGAATGCAGTAATAGCTACGGTGTAATCATTGCAACTTTGATCTGTACAGGCAGAGCATGGAATTTTCACGGTAAATTGCACGGAAAAGGGTCCTGAAGCAGGATCTCCATAAGATAAATTTGGAATTGAACTACTACAAGTCCCACTATAGGTAGGTCCAATCCAACCGGCAGGCATACTCGTACCAGTCCAGCTGCAATTGCCGCCGCCAACAAATGCCTGACAACCGGGTGTGCCAATAATACAAATATTTCCGGTCCCCAAATTGATACCTACAGCTCCGGACGAATTGTCCAAAGATTTCCAGTGGACAGTATTGGCGGGATACCAATCCCAAGTGGCTGACCCTGTAGGCCTGTTGGAAGGGGTAGGCTCTGTACCTTGTTGATAATCGAAGCAGTTACTAATAACCGGGAACATGCTATGGATCCATTGGGAGCCAATCTTGATAAAATTGGTCGTATATTTAAAAGTAACCTCTTCGCATTTCTTGAAAGGACCTGTCAGAGGTGAACCCATATTAGCTCCAACGATGGTCAAACTTTGAGAGGTGATACAAGGCGCTGTAATATTTAAAAGTGTGATGCATAATTCAAAATTCCCTTCCGCGCCATCAGCATCGGTTACTGCAATATAGTACGTTGTGTTGGGTATCACTGAAGCACTAACAGGATTACATTCAACCCATGTGTTGCAGGAATTGAATAATGCATAGATCGGCGATGTAAGGTCACCCGAACTGAAGTTGATAACTGCGGTATTGTTGTTTCCGGAATTGAAACTGTACCATGCCACTGGATTATCCATATTGGTACAAGCACCTCCTCCATTAAGAATAGGGCCATCCGGCATGCCGACATTACAGCCGGTCACACATACAGGTTCTGCTGAATTGGGAATATCAATAGCAATAGCAGTACCGCAATCTCCGTTTGTGTTACACGGTGGTTGTCCTTCCTGTTCAGTAAGGCACATATTGGTAAAATCGCCAGCACCGGCTGTGGTACTGGTAATCATTATATATATAGTTGAGCCGGGGGTAAGGTTTTGGAACGAATAGGTATTGATTGGAGGGCCACAATAAAAAGAGCCATTGGCAGCAAGGGTAGGGGGGCTGGCACACCCATTGGGAAAATCGAGCAATGCTATTCCCATGTTTCCAGTAATCCCATTGTTGTCTATGCTAATGTCAAGTTGATCAGTATTTGGTCCTAAAGTATAGGAATAAAATACAGCATTTTCACTTTGTGTAGGACATCCCGGATTTTGATAATCAGGATCTGCACCTACTGTTGTGCCATTCACACACCCATTTTGAGGTATAACCTGTGCCGTACAGGGGTCGTCATTTGGGGGAGGAACGGGATTGTTGATACATATTTCAATGGAGTCCAGAGGTAGAATCAGGACATTGACTATAACAAAATATGTTGTACCAGGTGTCAGGGAAGAAACATTGAAATCGGCTCCACACCCAAATTCCTGGGCTCCGGTTGTATTCGCACATCCATTAGGAAAGTAAGCAAGTGTTGCAGTGACTTTATTTCCAAGAGGCTTGACTAAAATATTTGCCTGAGGCCCCTGAGCGGTAAAGGAAAACCATATGTTCGGATTAGCTCCGGGTACACAGGATCCATTTGCCAAATCGTATGTACATGTGTCAAATTGAAAGACCTGACATGTACCATCCAATAATGTTATGTCGACAGCATTGGCACAGTCATCATTAGCGGGAGGTTGAGCCCATGACCATTGTGTAAAAAGGGTAATTATGCACGTTGCAAGAAGGGCATGTATAACTATTTTCATGTATTAATTCTTGAACTGCAAAATTACATTAAATATTTTATACCACAAATTTATAGTATATCAAAATATATCGGCGTATATTTTGAATGTTGCCATATATGGTTTTGTGTAACTAGTATATTCCTTTCATTCATAGAAGATTATTTCGAATCAACGTTATTGCAAACTTTGATTAAAATTTTAGAAATAAATCATAATTAAGGTCAAGGTGTTGAATAGCATGCTAAAGGATGTGTAAGCTTAGAAGATTCTTATTATAGAGCAAAAATGCTTCCAAATATAATTATGGACTATTATCAATGTTTGCAATCTATTTGGATAGAAATTTGAAAGTTATTTGACGAAAAATGGCCATTCTAATGCTGAATGGCCATATAAAAATCTTTTATTCACTTGTATTTATCTCATCAACGTAACATCGCCTTTGATGATTTGCTTGGTTCCGTCAAACAATTCAATTTCAGCCCAATAGACATAAACCGCAGGGTTGCATTTTTGGCCTTTAAGTGTTCCATCCCAACCGGTGGATGGATCGTTTGGCTGATAATTTAGTGCCTCATATACTTTTTCTCCCCATCTGTCATAAATTTGGAACGAGTTAATCTGTTTGATTTCCCGATCATTTGTGGAAATGAACACCTTGTCGTTATTACCATCTCCATTTGGGGTGAATATGTTGGGAACAAATATATTGACGCCTTTACGTACCACTACACGTTTACTGTCCTTATCACTACATCCGTTTTTATCCTTAACTTCCACAGAGTATGTTGTGGTTTGGTTGGGGAATACTGTAATATCGAAACATCCCGTGCAATTAATAAAATCATAGTCTGATGAGAATATGATGCTGCTAATCGAGTCGTGAGGAATGGAAATATCAGGATCGATTAGCACGGTATCTCCCAGATTGATTAATGTATCATTCCCCATTTCTACCGTAACCAGTGTTGGTTCGACTAATATTATATTATCCAGAACCAAGAGACAGCCATTAGCATCTTTGATTTTCAGGGTATTGTTGCTACCTGAAAGATTAGTCCAGGAATTGATGGAGGAGAATGGACCGTCATTAAGCGAGTATAGGATTGGAGGTGCGCCCCCTTCAATTTTTGCCACTTTGATATATCCATCTTTGTACCCATAACAAGTAGGATTATTGCGTTCAATAACAATGCCTTGTGGTCTGTTTGGATCACTGGTTACTTCCACTGAGTCAAATGCTGTACAACCAGTATTGGTATTGGTTACTTTTAAGTAATAGATGCCTTCCAGCTTTACTTCGTTAAACAGCTCTTTGGGATTAGGAATTGGATTGTTGTTTTTTTCCGTCCATTGGTAGGCTATATCGGATCCGGTACTACTTCCAATTCCTCCGATTATGGTGGAGGCCTGTTCACAGGTCAATTGGAATGAGCTACCTGCATCAGCTTTCGGATTTGGATTGACCGTTATATCAATCTCTGAAATCTGCTCGGGACATGCTCCATTTGTCACATGTTTGTATTGGAAAATATAATGACCCGGGAGCAGTTTTTCAATGTTAAGGATTGTACCAGTCAGTGCTGATCCTGCGCTGCTAGGTCCAACTTCGGTCCAAAGCCCACCAGGATCTTCTCCGGTCAGTTCGTCTTGCAGGTCGATAATAACTTTAGTTTTCTCACAATACTGTTGTGCCGGGCTTGCTAGTCCAGCGCTTTTGTAGTCATATAAGACGAAGTTAACAAAAGCAGTATCCTTACAATCTGAAGGTTGGTTGTCAAATTTAAATCTTAGTGTATATGTTCCTTCGTCCTTGCCTCCAATATCAATTGATGATCCATTAATTACAACAGGGTTTGAACCGGCCGGTTTGGATTTTATTGACCAGACTCCGGTATAACCTGCCGGTGCGATTAAGTTGATAACACTTTGATTATTGCATACTGCTCCAATTGGGGCAAGCGCAGGCAGGTCTTCACAGTCGCAGTTATCTACCACTGTGATTTCTATAGTTTGCGGAATATTTTGACAAGGAGGTAAAGCCCCTGAAGGAGTAAATGTAAAAGTATATACTCCAGTAGGTACTCCATTGAATGTCCAGATATTACCTGAGCCCTTCACTGCACCTGAGTTGTCAGTGTCTTCCCAAGTACCGGCTACTGGATTGCTCGCCCAAATAGTTGAGCTACCAAAATCCAATTGATTATCATTCTGGTTTTTTGGATCGAAATTACACACCTCTGCAGTCGGCTGCAATTGGAAGATTACAGCCGGATTAAGGGTGACAGATACAGTCAATAAACTGTCGCAATCTTCAGGAGGGGTAATGTTGATTTCGAATTGGAAGTCGTATGTACCAAGTGTTTTACCTGTCGGATCAAATTTGCCATTTGGAATCAATGTGTTTTTAACACCATCCGGATCTTTCACTAAAGTCCACACTCCAGCCTCGGATGAATTAATCATAGTATTTAAGTCAACAATACTAAGAGCATCATTACAAAGTGCTGTAGTTGGGGTAATTACCTGAAGGGTAGGGCAGTCACACTCATCGGTTACTTTTACGATAATTGTAGTAGGATCGTTAGTACATGGAGCTTGTGCACCGGTTGGTACGAAGGTGAAGGAATAATTACCCAATGTTACTCCTGTAAAATCCCAGGTGTTACCACTTATATTAGTTCCAACATTAGAGTTATTGACCCAATTGCCTACTACTGGTTGTCCAATGAAGAGGTTGTCAAGATTGACCATCGTTTTTGGTTTAGGTGGCTTGGGCACAGCATGACAGACACTGACTTCGGGAATTAATTGGTAAGTTACTTCTGGATTTACTGTGATAGTAAGTTTCAGATCTTTAGGGCAGTCGGGCTCTGATGGAGGTGGATTTAATGTATAAAGTACGGTATAAATGCCCGGATCCGCATTCGTTGCATTAAAGATGGATCCGGTAAGCGTACCCGGGTTGGTACCTGCAGGAGTAGAGATCAAACTCCAGGTTCCCAGACCGGCCTTTATTTTCAGGGTATTTAAATCTAGAATTGCATTATCATTACACAGAGGATCAGCAGGGTTGAAATCCAGCTTAGGGCAGTCGCATTCTTCGTCAACAAATATTCTGAATGTATCGACTACGGTCTCGCAAGGAGCTTGTGCTACCAATGTATAGGTAAATATAGCTATAGTTCCCGTTGGCACTCCAAAGAAATCATAGACATTTCCACCGAGATGAACAGCCCCACTTAGCGGATTGGTAATTTCATTCCAGGTACCATTAGAGTCACCACTTAGTATTGCGTTGTCCAGGTCGATTTTTGATTTCCCTTTATTAAATGGATCTTTATTACATACGAGCCCTTCAGGATTTAGGTTGACGGAAGGTTGGGGCAAGATATCTATTGTTCCGGTCACTTTACCCTCACATCCGTCTATTGAAACAGTATAGGTTACAGAATAGCTACCCGGTGCCAGGATATCTACCGGGACAGTTCCGTCATTCAGGACCGGTGCAGACCATGTACCTCCCGGGATTGAAGCAGTTAAAACCGGATTCGGTGAAATACTTTTACAGAATGGAATCAGGTTATTGATTGTGGGTTGTGGAATAGGCAATACAGTAATTTCTATGGACGTATCCTTTGTACAATTTCCGGAACCAATGGTATATATTATTTTGTGTATGCCCTCTCCGGCTACCGATGGGGTGAATTTTCCATCAGGTGTGACCCCGATACCTGACCAGGATCCTCCAGTCGGTGTTCCTGTCAACTGAATTTTATTATTGTCGTTGGCGCAGAATGGTCCTGCATCATTTGCCTCCGGATCGGGCAATAGGATTGTACTTGCCTTGAAGCTATCCCTGCTTGAACATCCTGTACTTGGATCAGTATAATCAGCATAGAACCAATAGTCTGTCCCGGGTATCATGAGAGTGGTATTCAATTGGCCGTCAAAGGATATCATTCCAGGTGGATCGGATGAAAATACTGTTCCATCTATATAAAGTGGTGATGATGACACTTGCCATGGTTCACCGGGACATAATGGGCGATCTGGTTTGTCAAGAAAGATAATCAATGGATCCGGATACAATGTCACATAAAGGCTACCTACTCCTTTACAACCGATGGCATCTGTTACTTCAACCACTACTTGGAAAGTTCCGTCATATTGGGATAGGATGGTTATCGATTGATTGGTTTGTGTACCCCATGGAGTTGACCACTTGTACGTAAATGGAGCATTAGTTCCATTGACATTTGCCTTAAGACTGTGATTATACCTGTCCGAAAAACAGAACTCCGCAGGATCGGGTGTTATTGTTACTTCAAGCGCTCCACTGATATCAACTGTGACTTGTGCTAATTTTTCACATCCTTGACTGTCAGTCACGGTTACAGTATAGGTAGTTGTAATTGATGGTGCAACTTGAATGGTATCTGTAGTCTTCCCATTGCTCCATTTTATGGTAAATGGGGCGCCTGCGCCACCGGTAGCCAGAGGAATATTGCCCAGGGTGACCAGTGCTCCAGGGCATGACTGCTTATCTGGTCCTATATTAATAACAATAGCCGGTAAAACAGTTACCTTCAGTTCTTGTTCAGGGCCTCGGCAACCAGTTGGACTAATTGGGGTAACAGAATAAATCACTACTTTAGGGGAATTGGTTGGATTATGCAATGTCTGAGAAAATGTAGCTCCTGAACCATTTGAAGCACCACTGACTCCATTGGCATTGACGACTGTCCATTCAATTGTTGAGTTTGGCGGATCTAGGGTTATATCGGCAAAAAAGGTTTTATCACTACATGTAGTTCCATCTACGATCACCATCGTAGGCGGTGTACAACATTCAATAACCAGTTTTTTCTTAAGAAGTCCGTTACCATTACATTGCGGATTACTCCATCCACCTGTAGCACCATCCGGGAAGGATGCCATACCAACAACAAAGCCTTCTTCACTATCGCAGCTGGTGCATGCATTGCATGGAACTTGCATCTGGAAAGAGATTGATTTTGTTGCATAAGTGTTACAACCCTGTGTAATACCCCATGACATGTTAGGAGCTGTAGAATTACCGCAAGAACCTGACGCATTTGTAACTATCCATCCTGCAGGCATAGGTGTACCGTCAGTGCTTCCGCAAGATCCGTTTCCTCCAACAAAGTTCATACAACCACTTGTACCTATTAAGCAAATCTGACCGTTTCCATTAATACCCAATGCACTTGGCGGATTGTTGGTCTGGGGTTTCCAATATACTGTTCCTGCAGGATACCAGCTCATGTTACCTGCACTCGTTCCTGCCGGATAGGTTACTATATTCGGAACCTGATTCTCCCAGCATTCACTTATATATGGGATGAAACTATGTAGCCACTGACATACACCTCCCGAAAAAAAGTTTGTTGTATATTGGAAGGTTATTATTTCACATGGTTTAAATGGACCATCAGTGGGTGAACCCATGCTTGTGCCGGTTATAACAAATGCTTCATTCTGAATACAAGGAGCTGTGATACTTAAAAGTGTAATGCACAATTGAAAATTTCCTGTATTTCCTTCACCATCGGCCACAGCAATCCAATAATCCTGATTGGGTTGTATAGTTGTAACTTCAGTATTACAATCCAGGATGGTGTTGCATGAGCTCATTAAAACAAAGTTAGGTGAAGTTAAATCACCGCTTTCCAGAGAAATGACTACCGTATTATTTGGACCAGAATTAAAGGTGTACCAGGCAGTCGGATTGGTAAATGCTCCACCGCAGTTAGTAAAACCACCGGATGGCATACCGGTATTACATCCATTTACACAAACAGGGTCTGCTGGATTAGGAATTGTTATTACCTCTGCATCAGCACAAGATATATTTGCAGCACATGGCGGATCTCCCTCGTTTTCAGTAAAACACATATCTGTAAAGGATCCGGCTCCATTCTGACTGCTTGCAATCATTAGATAAACAGTACTACCAGGAGTTAAATTGGTAAAGTCTAGAGTGTTGACCGTTGGGCCGCAATAAGTGGCGTCATTGCTTGCCAGAAAGGGTGGTTGGTCGCATCCGTTTGGAAATTCCAGCAATGCTGCAGAAATATCTCCGGTTATGTTCCAGGCTGTTATATCGATTTGAAGTCCAACCGTATTTGCGCCTAAGGTATAAGCGTAGAAAATTGCATTATTAGTAGTGGCATTAGGACATCCGGGAATTGTAAAATCCGGGTTTGCCCCTAAAGTGGTTCCGGATGCACAAGTGCCCGGTGTAATGTTGATTGCATTACATGGGTCGTCATTAGGTGGTGGGGGAGGATTAAGAATGCACAAGTCAAAATTGGTGTATCCGGGCAATAATTCGCTGATAATCACATAATATTCCGTACCAATGGTCAGGTTATTCATAACAAGCGGAGAGATATCACAAGCGAACTCAACGGCTCCTGTAGTGTTACCGCAACCATTTGGAATTGTAAGAACAGTGATTGCTAATTTGGGGTTGCCTACTAAATTTATATTTGCATACGTGCCTTGAGCAACGAATGAAAACCAAACATTATTAGCACTTAGTGGAGCACAACTACCATTAGTAAAATCGAATGTTGCGTTTTGAAAAGAATAATTATTACAGGTACCATCGAGTTGGGTGATCGATATGGCATTTGCACAATCATCATTTGCGGGGGGTTGTGCATAAAGGCTAAAATGTGTGAATAAGAAAATCGATAAAAATGAAGTTTTGAAAAAAGATTTCATACTATATTTCCTGTGTGTAATTAAAAAAGATTCTATTCGAAGCCATAAAGTTAGATATTTATACTGAAATAAGAAGCATTACGTTATTATTATTGGTTAATATTGTTCAAATTTCTTTTTAAGCATTTAAGGTTAGTCTAAGAGTTATTGAATGAGATTTTTTCATACCTTTGAATTAAAATTTTTATGAGGAAAATTGTATTGACTTCGCTGAGTCTATTGATTTTGACTGTTGCACTCACCGGCAATATTGAGGCGCAGAATATGAGAGTTACGAAAAATGCGAAATCCGGAAAAAAGGAGACAAAAAAGTTTTCTGATCGCTTGTGGTATGGCGGTAGTCTTATTTTGAACTATTATGGGCAGAGTAATTACACAGTGTTTACATTCGGCGTCACACCTATGGTCGGGATAAAATTGTTTGATGAATTTAGTATTGGCCCCAGGGTTGGAGTAAGATTGGATAATTACCGATTGAATACGGGATCGAAAATTGACAAGCTACCTCTTTTTGAATTTTCAGAAGGAGTATTTGCCAGATATAAGTTCTTAAAGGTAGTTTTTGCACATGCAGAGTTTAATTTTACCCAGTATCAGTACGTAAGTCCTTATCTTTCACCTACTGGTGAATTGCAAAAGGTGAATGCAAATACGCAGAATGCCTATTTAGGTTTGGGCTATAACGGAGGAATGGGGCAATTAGGGACCGAAATATATGTATTATATAACTTTCTCGAGGAACAAAACTCTGTAGCACAGCCCTTTGATATTAGGTTTGGGATAACATATAAATTTTAATAACTATCCAAATCAATCTGGATTTTATTATTCAAAGTGTTGCCAAGATACGGGTGCCTTAAGGTCTGATAAAACTGATTGTTCAGTTCTGGAAAATTATCATCTCGGATAATGTAAGTACGATATTCAGTATAAAAGTGGAATAACTTTTTGGACAATATAGAGCGTGCTTTGCACTTATTATAATTATTAAATGGTACTCAAAAGGGCAAAATTCTTTCGATTAAATCGGTATTATTGGTGGAAATACATGTGTGAGATTGTATTCAAATTGAGACAACTGCAAATGATAGAAGGCTATCTCTAAGTTTTAAGTTTTGTAGTTCAGGATTTCCCGAAGCTTATTATTGCGTCTAACAAAAAATGGTTAAAACTAATGTTGACTCAATAACGCAGTTCATTTAAGTCCCAAAGTTTTCATTATTTAATAAGGGGGTTTTGGTTTTTTGGGGAAATTCGGAAATGGGTAGATATTTAATAGGCTGAATCCCTGCAAATAATGATCTTTATGTGATGTAGGAAATGCTGATGCGATTTATTAATGTGTTTAATTTTGCATTTGTTGTCAAACCCTTGTGTATAGAGGTTTTTGAATTATTACTTTCCTACCTACTTCGATTTTTGGGAGGATGTGGGTAATGTCGCCTCAGAAGTAGGTAGATGATTAATAGCCATAATGCTTGATGGTATTGCCTTTCGGGGTGGCCTTGCCAAAATTTAGATGATTTGCTCGGCAATAAAATTTTTCATTTGTCTCCAAAACCTTGTGTGAAGCGGTTTTTGAATTGTTACTTTCCTACCTACTTCGATTTTTGGGAGGATGTGGGTGATGTCGCCTCTGAAGTAGGTAGATGATTAATAGTCACAATGCTTGACGGTACTGCCTTTCGGGGTGGCCTTGCCAAAATTCAGATGATTTGCTCGGTAATTAAATTTTTCATTTGTCTCCAAAACCTTATGTATGGCGGTTTTTGAATTATTACTTTCCTACCTACTTCAATTTTCCCCCACCCACCCCTTGCACATCCCAAATCTTTTCCTTACCTTCACTGCGAATTCATTTTTTTAATCACCTTTTAATTCTTATCACCATGAATGAAGAGTTCAAAAGCCTAACCATCGATGCTTTCAGGCAAAAGTTCAGCACCATAGAACAGTGCATCGACTATCTCGCATCCTGCAAATGGGGCAACGGCTACAGTTGCAGACAATGCGGCCATACCAATTATTGCAAGGGAGCACATTACGGCGATCGCCAATGTACACGGTGCAACAAGATAGAAAGCGCCAAAGCCAACACTCTGTTTCACAGCATGAAGATACCCCTTGATCAGGCTTTCTACATGCTATATCTGATCGTTATTGACAAGAAGGGCTGTCCATCCACACAACTGGCACGACAAACAGGCCTCCAGCTCAAAACCTGCCTGCTATTTCGCAGAAAGGTCATGATGGCCATGACAAGCAATGACATACATCCCCTGGAGGGAGAGGTCGATGTGGTTACGACAACAGTCAGCATCGTCAAGGCCGACAAGCATGGAAAGAAAAGACCCCGGAAAGTCAAAGTTCTCATCGGAATCGAAAAGAAAGGCGGAGGAGCAGCAAGAAGCTATGTCAAGGTGATAGGCCGGGCATCAGCAAGGAAAGCAAAAGCATTTATCGATAAAAAGATCGACAGTCAGGCTACAATCAACATGGATGAAGCGGCCCGGCGATGCTGTAATGGTCATTGCATCATGCCCGGTGAAGGACCGGACAAGGCCCTGGCCCACAGGGTGGTCACCAACATGATCAACTGGCTATATGCCAGACATGGCCATGTGACCTATCTGCAGGACTATCTCAATGAATACTGTTACCGCTACAGCAGGCACCGCATGAAAGGCGAGATCCTGGATGATATCATCTCAAGAATGGTCAGGCATAGACCGATGAGTGAAAAAAGGTTCATTAGTTGATCTTTTGGACTATTATGATTCTGTATGAGCAGTTATATTACAAAGTGATTTAATAAAGTAATGGCCGTCAAATTTGTGATCTTATATGTAATTAAAACACATAGCCTTTTGGACTCAATTTGGTTAGAAATTACACAATTGAATTTAGTAACTTACTTTATTAATCTAAATACTCATAACATCCTGCGTCTGATTTATCAGTTTTTCTGATATTACCCGGCAAATCATCAGGAATTGTCGGAATAGGCATGGCAAGATACTTAGCTACAGATATTGAATCCAGCCTATAATCGGATTTATTCTCATTGGCATATAGCCTGTCAAGGTTCTGTAATATGTATACGTCCTTTATTCGTTCATTGAAATAATCATTTTGTAAGTTTTCCTTTACACGTATAACCGAATTTGAAATATTAAACTGGAACATATCCTGTTGTTTCCCTTCAAATACGTCAACCAATTTTATTTCATCGTTATCAACCCCGGATAGAATACTATTTCTCACCTTCAATTCTGCTTTATTCGCCCGAATGGTTCCTTCTTTGCAAATACCTAACTCATTGAGTGTACAGGTGTAATTGTCCATTGAAAGCGCTGAGGTTTGCCCGGTGGAATTTGGTACGGTACAGTAATCGAAGCTATAATTTCCACCATAAGTTAATAATATATTATCACCCGCGGAATTTGCAAAAAGGCAATTCGTAGCTTTTATAGTGGCATGATTACCAATAAGGCAACTAAGTGAAACATTATCTATGATACTATGATTTATATGGAGGGCGGTTGCTGAGTCAGCAACTACCCCAAAATTGGAATTGCGTAAATCCAGGTAGTTGAATACATTGACGAACTTGGACTTGTAAAGTATAATTCCCCCCCATTGTCCAGATTGATTGTTATACTCTTTTTCTAAACGGTCCCCTCTGAACAATACAGGTTTTTCCTTTGTACCATCTATCAAAAGTTGGCCATCCTCGGCTATGAAAATTCTTCCGTCAATAAAAGGACTGGCTTTGTCCGGAAATACCAGGCCTCCATGTACATAAATGCGGGTACCTGCTGGAATAATCAGTTTACACTGATCGATTACTAATGAACCATAAATTACATATGGTTTTGGATCGTTCCAGCTTATTGTACCAAAATTGCATGTCAAAAGACTTTGTTTGCCTTGATTGTCTTTACCTGTGATATAATTTGCATTCTGTCCCCAAGCAACAAGTACTATAGATTGCAAATTGCCGTTGATTGTACAATCCAGGTAATCGGTCAATACAAAAGGTGAAACTGACACTGACTGGTCGGGATCGACATTTACCTTACAAAAAACATAGATACTATCTTTACTTTCTATTCTTGCATTGGTGATTTCATTTCCATTTATTCCATCTACATTCAAGGTAAAATGCAATCCTTGTGTTCCTCTAATTTTAATCTTACTAATTTCAATCGGCCTATTACCATCATTATGTATTTTAACTATCTTAGTAGCGGAACCAACTTGGGTAAAAGTTGTATCGAATAATAGCGTGTCAACAGAAAACCTCAATTTTACATTGGAGTCCGTATTGACTATTTCATCTTTAAAGCAACCGGTAGTTGCCATGTAAATAACAACCAGAAAGGCTAGGCTTGGTCGTATGATTTTTTTTAATGACATGATGTTCAACTGAATTTTTGAATGGTTGCCTCATATACGCGTCGCATTCCTTCCTCAACTGAAATTTTAGCTTTCCATCCAAGAGTTTTTTCTACAAACGACATATCGCAATACCTGCTATGTACACCAACCGGCTTATCCAGCAGTTGTTTAATTTCAGGATTATAGCCCGCAAATCCCGTCATTAGCTCAATGATATCCCGAAATGAGGTTAATTTTCCCATACCTATATTAATGGCAGTTCCGTCGCTGATATGATTCATTGCTACCTCAATACAGTCAATGACATCATCTATATGTACAAAATCACGCCCCTGATAACCCGTTCCCCACACTTCGAAAGGATTTTCCTTCAGTGCAGCTCTCTTGGCAAGACTTGGAATGGGGTAGGTTAAGTCCTGATCTTCTCCATACCCGGAAAAGGGGCGGATACAGGTGATGTGGACACCATAATACTGAGCAGCAATTTTTGCGAGATATTCTCCGGTCAGTTTCGACCATCCGTAAGTCATGTCCGGCTGTCCCATATTATTGAAGTCAATATTATGTTCTGCCAAAGCAATAGCTCCTGTTTCAGTTTGAAGGTTGATTGGATATGCGGCACTACTACTCGGATAAAGGACACGATCAGGCTTGTGTCGTGTTATGTAATAGAAAAATTCAGCATCTATCGATAAGTCAAGGGCAACCATCATCGGATCACCGTCAATTTTGGCTCTTCCTCCGACAATTGCTGCGTAATGGTAGATGTCTCCAAAATCCACAAAATCTAACCCATAGGTTTTTTTAATATATTCAGGATCAACAGATAAAGCATGTACTACATCCCTAAAATCAGCTTTTAGAAAGTACAATCGCTCATCCTGGCCATATACTTTAATTCCATTTTTTTCGCCAACCAAGGCATGATCAAGCCAGGTCGAAGGATCGGTACCTACACTGAGATCGTCGATAAAGAATATTTTATCTTGTGTAGTTCTATAGAGCCTTTTGACCATATTGCGTCCTACAAAACCGCACCCTCCGGAGATTAAATGTACCTTCATAAAAATTGTTTCTTCTTATTTAAATGTTTTAATTGTTCGAATTATTATTGCAAAGTTTTATAATTTAAATTTATTAATCTCGATTAAGATTTAGTTTTTCCAGAATAACTGATGCTCTTTCTTCTTCAATATCATCGAGACTAGACCATCTGATTTTTTGAATCAGAATGTTTCTCGCATTCCACCAAATCAAACCGATTTTTGCTATTATCGGAGATAAGAACACAAAGGCCGCTCCATATCGCCAACTCCATTCTACACCAATGATAATAAAGAATATGGAAATCCATGATGTCAAAATAGCCCAGGAAATACCTATACGGATAGACAGAAAAAATTCACGTCTTGGTTTGAATCTGATTGTAAGCCATTTTGATAATAATATCGGAGGATAGAAAAAACCTTGAGCTAATATGCCGATAGGGAATAATAGGATGAAGAGTAACATATTGAGTGGGAATGATTTATTGAAGAATGGCCATTTTGTTTTGATTCTGGAACTAATCAGAATATCCTTGAGTTCTTTAAGATCGACTAACCAGGAAGAATCAGGGTCCTTGGCTTCTTTATTCACTTGTATCGACCACATTTTCAACCTATTGAACAATTGGCTGTTTTTTGCCAGGCTAAATAGCGTGCCGGGATAAGCGTTGTCCAAAATTTCAAATCCGGTCTGTGCCAGCTTTTCAGCCTCTTTCTCTTCAATATGCAGGACTTCCTTTTTTAATTGGAACTCAAGGTCATCAGTGAGTAACTTTATTGCCTTGTGTGGATTTTCTTTATATAGGGGTATATAATCAATCAACCTTAGAGGCTCGCCTTGTGAGATCAGAATGCTTGAACGGAAACTGTGAGGTTCAATATAATTAATACCAACAGGATAGATCAGGGTTTTATCCTGGCCGGTCGCATCATAAGCACCGAAGGCCATGCGAGCTGTTCCTTTCTGTATAGGACGCAAGTGTTTTTCTGTTTTGCAGTCTCCTTCCGAGAAAATGATGATGCGTTGGTTACGTCCCAATGCATCATAACAAAACTCCATGGAGTTGTTGTTTTTCTTAAGATTTTCATATCCGTCTCTGAATCTGAATATTGGTACTTGGTTAGTAAGTCTGAAAAACCACATCATCTTCGGATTGAATACATCGCCACGTGTGATGAAGTGCATATCAAGTTTGGATAGATAAGCACCTACAAAAAGAGCATCGGCAAAAGCATTGTTATGGTTGCAGGCGATCAAAATAGGCGTATTGTCCGGTAGATTGTCGAACTTATTGATGTAAATACGTTTGAAAAAAAACCTGAGGGTAAATCGTACTACTTTCTTTAATACCGGATAAAATATATTCATTAATTATAATATGAAAATCGGCTTATTGCCTGAATATTTATTTTATTATTTATTTTGTGCGAAAATAAAGATTCTTTTTGAAAGTATTAATATGTATCGGTGGCCCCACGGCAAGTGGCAAAACTGCCATGGCTATCAAGCTGGCAAAAGAGTTGAACACGGAGATTCTTTCATTCGATAGCCGTCAGATATATCATGAATTGAATATCGGGGTTGCCAAGCCTGATTCGAATGAACTTTCAGAGGTGAAGCATCACATGATAGGCAATGTGTCCGTTGAAAGGCATTTTAATGCTGGGACATATGAACGGGAAGCGGGGAAGGTTCTGGACTCTTTATTGGAGTCGAATAATTCTGTAGTTGCAGTAGGTGGTACCGGTTTTTATCTTAATGCTTTGATTGATGGCTTGGACGATATGCCCGAGGTATCTGCTATAGTGAATGCATCGGTTGAAGAAGATTATAGACTCCATGGTTTGGATTGGTTGAGGCAGTATGTTATAGATCATGATCCGGAATATGCATCCGAAGCTGACTTGCTGAATCCGGTTAGATTGCTTCGGGCGGCAAAAATAATAAGGAGTAGTGGGAAGGCATTTTCATATTATCGGCGTGGATTAAAACGGGAAAATTACTTTAAGGTGTTGAAATATTTTCTGGAACCGGATCGTGAAAAACTTTACCATAGAATTAATTTAAGAGTTGATGATATGATGACGGCCGGTTTATTAAATGAGGCAAAGAGCCTTCAGCATTTAAGGTATTTGAAGGCTCTTAATACTGTAGGTTATACTGAATTAATGGACTATCTGGATGGTAAGACCAGTCTGGAGGAGGCGATTGAATTGATAAAGAGAAATACCCGAAGATATGCCAAACGCCAGTTTACCTGGTTCAGGAATCAAGGAGATTGGATATCTTTAAACCCAGAATCTTTAGAAGAAAATATAAAAATAATAAAACAACAATTATATGATCTGGAAAACGGAAGCAACGATAGAAGGTCTGAATGCGATGAGTGAAAATACGATGGGGTCTCATCTGGGAATGGAATTCACAGGAATAGGTGATGATTTTCTTGAAGCCAGGATGCCGGTAGACCACCGAACCAAACAGCCAATGGGCCTTTTGCATGGGGGAGCCTCGGCAGCTTTGGCTGAAACATTGGGCAGCGTTGCATCCTATCTATGCATAGAAGATATTTCCAAAGAAACAGCTGTTGGGTTGAATATCACGGCTGATCACCTTCGTCTTATATCAAAAGGATGGGTGACCGGTATCGCCCGACCCATCAAGCTGGGTCGGAAGATACATCTTTGGTCTATTGAGATAAAAAATGAAAAAGATCAACTGGTATGTATATCTAAACTGTCGGTCATGATTATACCGAAGCCATAGCAGGTTGGCAAACTGCTGCCCCCAATTCAGCAAGACGCGCTGAATATCCTGATTCGTTATCGTACCATGCGAAAATTCGGAGCATATTATCCCTGACGAGAGTAAGCTTGCTGTCGAAGATTGCCGAATATTTATTGCCAATGATATCGGAGGAAACGAGAGGCAATTCACTATATTCTATGATACCCTTGAATTTTCCTTCTGATGCTTTTTTGAAAGTTTCATTCACTTCTTCTCGGGTCAGAGATTTTTCTGTAAAAATGGTTAGGTCAACAATCGATCCTGTGATCACAGGTACCCTCAGAGCCATGGAAGTCATCTTTCCAATCAGTTCAGGCACTACCAAGGCAGCTGCTTTTGCTGCACCTGTTGATGTGGGTACTATATTTTGTGCGGCTGCACGTGCTCTTCTAAGGTCTTTGTGCGGAGAATCCTGAAGATTCTGATCAGCAGTATAGGCGTGTACAGTTGACATGGATCCGGATACGATGCCCCAGTTGTCCACAATTATTTTGGCAACCGGTGCAAGGCAGTTGGTTGTACAGGACGCATTGGAATATATTTTAGTTTCATCATTTATTTCGTGTCCATTAATCCCTAATACGATGGTCTTGACTTCCTCACCTGCTGGAGCAGATAGGACAACCCTTTTAGCCCCTGCTTCCAGATGCCAGCTTGCTTTTTCCTTGGTTAGGAAGATACCTGTACACTCTAAAACAACATCAATATCAAGTTCTGCCCATGGCAGTTCCTTTGGGTCGCGGATAGAAGTGGCGTGTATTTTTTTTCCATTGATGTAAATGGAAGTCTCATCACTGGTAACCTCTCCCGGATATATTCCATGTGTCGTATCGTACTTAAATAAGTGGGCGAGAGTTGCATTGTCAGTCAGGTCATTTATTCCTACAACCTCAACTTCCGGGTTGGATAGAAGGTTTCTGAGCGTTAATCGGCCAATTCTGCCAAAGCCATTGATCGCTATTTTTTTTGCCATGTTATTTCAATTGTTTAATACTTAGTGTAAAAGTAACAATAATTACTTTCTTGAAATAAAATTTTTGAAAAAAAGTTTAAAATAAATTTGTGAATCGGAAAAAGATTGTAATTTTGTGTCGCTTTTGTAAAAAGGCGAGGTTCTTGGCCCGTTCGTCTATCGGTTAGGACTCAAGATTTTCATTCTTGCAAGAGGGGTTCGATTCCCCTACGGGCTACAAAAAGTTGCATTTAACCCCTTGAATTTCAAGGGGTTTTTTATTTTGCGGTGTTGAGTAATTCTTTGAATCTACTGTCCGCTGTCATTCAAATATTTGAAAATTTCAATTATTTAATTCATTTCTCTTTACTGGCTGGCTCAATAGTACGTTAAAATAATACTCCTTTCTTTCTTCTTTTATTATTTTATAAGATATAGATTGTTAATAGTATATACATTAGTATATTTTGATATCTCTTCTTTTTAGATGGAAGATTTTGAAGTAAATTGTATAAGTATGGTTGTACTCTATGCAGGAAAACCTTATCTTACAATATTTTTGAATTAAATGGTGGATTTTATGGCAGGTAAAGTATCTAATCATCATGAAAAACGTTTTCTGGTTGGTCCCAGATCAAGGTTGAAAGAAATGTTATATGCCTTTGATGTTTTCAAGGAATTTATCAAAGGTTTCAGGGCTTTGCATTTTATCGGGCCATGTGTTACAGTATTTGGTTCCGCCCGATTCGATGAAAGTAATGAGCACTATCAAAAAGCTAGAGAGCTCTCAGCAAGTATTTCAAAGCTTGGATTCACAATACTGACAGGTGGTGGCCCCGGGATTATGGAAGCTGCCAATCGGGGCGCTAAAGATGCGGGAGGGCTATCTGTTGGATGTAATATTGTTTTGCCTCATGAGCAATCAACTAATCCTTACCTTGACAAATACGTCACCATTAAATATTTTTTTGTCAGAAAGACTTTATTGATTAAATATTCATATGCATTTATAATATGCCCAGGTGGTTTTGGAACATTGGATGAATTTTTTGAAGCATTGACCTTAATACAGACCGGTAAAATTGAAAAATTTCCGGTTGTTGTGTTTGGTTCAATGTTTTATAATGGTATCAAAGAACACATTGAAAAGATGCTCAATGAAAAAACCATCTCTCAACAGGATAGAGATTTGTTGATATTTACGGATTCAATAGATGAAGCAATCAATCATATCCGATCAAAAATGGTCCGTAATTTTGGTTTTCGGTTAAAGGCTAACCCTATTCTAGGCGAGAAAGAACTTCTTTATAATCAATAAATTGAACTTATTGAAATAGACTATTTTTATTATTCATGCTACTGCATTTTTATAATAAATAGGGATTGTGCCTTTACAAAGGAACTACGGAATATTGATGTACTTATGTGTTTGGACACTAAGTCTCCATTTTGGGTGAGATTTTACATATTCTACAGCGGCTGCAGTGTTTTGTATCCAAAATTCATCCTCAAGGGGCTGAAGATAGAAATATTTAAAATCCAGTCCTTCAAATTGTTTGGGCTGATTCTCGGGTTGCGGATAGACCAATTTTAACTCATTGCCGGTCTTTTGTTTGATCACAGCGTCTCCTTTTGGGCTGACACATATCCAGTCCAATCCATCTGGCAAGGGGATAGTGCCATTTGTTTCAACAGCTATATATATTTCTGATTTTTTCATCTCTGCAATCAATGTTTCATCGATTTGCAATGCAGGTTCTCCGCCAGTAAATACCACAGCAGGCTGGATACCGCAATCTTTCGGCCATAGAGTTAGGATTTTTTCTACCAGTGCAGTAGAATCGTATTTCCCGCCATTGGCACCATCTGTTCCGATAAAGTCTGTATCACAAAATTTGCAAACGGCTTGCATACGATCCTGTTCACGCCCATTCCATAGGTTGCAACCCGCGAAGCGACAGAAGATCATCGGCCTTCCGGTATGCCTGCCTTCCCCCTGAATTGTATAATATATTTCTTTTATAGTATAAGCCACTCTATTGCATATTTAATTGATGAGATAAAACTCTTTATCTGGCTTTTTTGTTCAAGTAGTTTGAGTTTGGTTCAATTTATTATCAAATTTATGCAGTAAGGGAGTTTTATAACAATCTTTCCTTATCTAATTATTAATTTAAATGACAATATGAATGTAGATTATTCATTTTGAAAGCGAAAAGAGAATTTATACACAATGGGATACCGGAAAGGAGATAAAGTAATCTATTTGCCTACAAGTGAGGCAGCAACAGTTACAAGAGTTGTAAGCAACGAATTGATTTATATCCGTATGGAAAGTGATCGTGAGGAATTGCCTGCTTTTTCTGATGATGTCGCTCCTGTCGTTTCCGATAACAGGCCGGATAGAAAGAGTAAGTCGGAAACTCAAAACATTGCAGAAGTCTTCTATAAAGAGGAAATTCGTGAAGGCCTTTATCTTATTTTCCAGTATAAAATGGGTCAAATGGACGCAGATTCTGTGCTGCCTGTATTTCTATACAATCATTCCAATCAAGCAATTGAGTTTGATATGAATTATTTTTCGAATAATATGCCAGCTCAGCAATATAAAGGCCGGCTGGATCCGGGTGTTATCGACCTGATTTTACATCTACCAGTTTCTTCATTGGAACACCAGCCTACCTTTGAAATTGATTGGAATTTGAAGGCTGATCCGGGTATTAAGAAACAAGGTGACATAGTCATCAGGCCTGCTGTTTTTTTCAAAAAATATGGCCATATAGCTATCATCAACACCAGCGGAAGTATGTATTATGTACAACCAGTTAAGGCTGAAAAAAAGGCAGAGTCATTGGCTGGCTATACCAGAGCTGAAAGGAAATTGCACATTCCTAAACCCCGACGTGAACAATCGCGCACAGTACGTGAGAAAGCAGAATTTGATCCCGTACTTGACTTACATATCGAAAAACTGTATCCTAATCCAAAGTCATTAAAGAAAGGTGAAATACTCCCGTTGCAACTGAAATGTTTCGATAAGTTTTTGGAGAATGCTATACGATTGAAGATTCAACAGGTATTCATCATTCATGGAATGGGAAATGGAAAGTTGAAGGATGAAATAGCGACCAGACTCGTACTGCATCCCGGCGTCAACACGTTCAAAAATGAATATCATCCAAGTTTTGGCTTTGGAGCGACCGAGGTATGGTTATACTGATCTGTAAGATTACGAAGAGAAATAAAACGTTTTATCAATAATATAGAGCACAGAATGTTGAGGAGATAGAATTGCCAAGGCATGAAAAAAAAGAGCGTTTTTGTCAATATGAAGTAGGTAGGAAAATAATAACCCTAATTATTGTTATGTAGGATAATTTGAGGAAGTAATATCCATTTATTGCCGAATACGAGAGTTTGAATAAAATTTAGCATCTTGAATGGTCGGTAATTCATAAATGGGAGGTTATTAATCATGTACATACTTCGAATTTCCCTTTGCTGACCATGTCCTTTAAGGTTCCGCTTTACCTCTCCTCCTAATCATATCAAATGATGTGTGTGCTGCATTCCAGGCTACTTTAGGAAGGGTTATCTCATTAGATTTAAATGAATTGTTGAATCAATCAGAATGTAGGGAAATATACATCCTCTATGTGTTTTAAGCTATGGGAGCCATCCTTGTGTAACAGTATGCCAACAATATCAATCCCAATAGACCATGTGTGGCTGATTTTTTCTGCATAATGTGCAGCAGCATCCAGCAATATTGCCAACTTTCGGTCGTCAACAAAATAATCAGGATCGCCATATTGATTGGAAGTTCGAGTCTTTACTTCTACGACAGTAAGTGTGTTGTCCTTCATTACTATGATGTCGACTTCAATCCGGAGCCACCTCCAGTTGCGTTCCAGAATTTCATATCCCTTGCTTTCAAGGAAAGCAGTTGCGATATCTTCTCCTAATCGTCCGATGGTAATATTATCCATTTTGGAACCAAATGTTAAATTCATAAAATTAACATTTTGCAGGCAATATAGCCTAATATTGATACGTCTATATTTTGTTGTTTGTAATTTGGAAGACTTGTTCAACAGAATTATAAGGTAATTGTCTTAAATCGTTTTATTTTAATTTCATGGTTTAATCCGGACATCGGTTAGGTGCCCGGATTTTTTCTGTTTTAGCTACGATTGTTTTGTAATGTACCTGGGAATGTTTTAAGTTGCCGATTTTACTTCAAACTTTATTCGCAAATTGTGATTTCTGTTTTATCTTTGGCTTTTATCCCAAAAGCATAATGGATCTCCATAGTTATCGGCAACAGTATAAGAAAGCAGGATTAGACAGGCACGATTTGCCTGAAGATCCGGTTCAATTTTTTCAAGCCCTTTTCATCAAGGCCAAAGAGGGTGGTGTAATTGAACCCAATGCAATGACTCTTGCTACGGGCAATGCCGACGGTTTTATTGATGCCAGGATGGTTTTGTTAAAAGAGGTTAAGAATGGTGATTTCGTCTTTTTTACTAACTATAATTCTGTCAAAGGGCATCAATTAGCATCAAATCCTTTTGCTGCATTAGTTTTTTGGTGGTATGCCATAGAGTGTCAGGTACGAGTTCGCGGCACAGTCACCAAGCTTGATGAATCTGAATCAGACGCATATTTTAACAGCAGGCCGCATGACAGCAGGGCAGGTGCAATTGCTTCCAATCAGAGTGAGGTCGTGGCCGATTATGATAAGATGATGGATAACTTTGAAGACCTGCGTAACAAAAGCGATGCAGAACTTCTTCGTCCTTCTAACTGGGGCGGCTTCTGCCTGCAACCCGCAGAGATTGAATTTTGGCAGGGAAGACCTAATCGTATGCACGATCGCTTTTTATACCTTAGAGAAGGCGAACAATGGCGTATCAATCGACTTAGTCCTTGATTTTTTACCAAAAGATGATACTTTGAAGATAAATATTCTCGCTTCCCGCTTCCCGTATCCATTGGAAAAAGGCGACAAGCTCCGTCTCTACCATCAGATCCGTCTGTTGTCACAGCATCATGAACTTTATTTGTTCTGTATCACAGATCACAAGACGGAGGAAAAGGACATTAATCACATGAGGCAATTTTGCAAGGAAGTGAAGCTATATCCCATTACAATGTTGAAAAGGATATGGTTGGTTTTTACCGGAATATTTCGCGGTCTTCCATTTCATGTCGGATATTTCTACCAACATAGTCTCAAACCTATGATACACCGAGACTTGTCCGCTACCGGTGCCGATTTGACCTATTGCCAATTGGTCCGTATGGTACCCTATATCAAAGGGTTTAATAGTGTGATCTGGTTGGATTTTATGGATTCTTTCTCTCGGAATCTGTATAACAGGCTGGAGAAGTCAGGATGGTGGCAAAAGATATGGCTCCGTTGGGAATTGAGAAAAATGATTGAGATTGAGAAAGCTTCCTTAGGTTTGACTGAACACCTAAGTATCATTTCTGAACAAGACAGAGCATCCCTCGATCCGGAGAGAAAATACAATATCGTTGTACTGCCAAATGGGGTCGATACTGAATACTTTCATACCAATGAGTATAAGGATGAGATCTATGACTTGTGCTTTACCGGCAATCTAGGCTATGAGCCCAACATCAGAGCGGCTAATTATCTGATTCGGCGTATCGGAAAAAGGTTGAAGGAGGATATTACCATACGCATTGCCGGTGCAAGGCCGGGCAGGCAGTTACGCAGCCTGAATAGCTCGCGTTTTGTTGTGGAAGGATGGGTGGAGGATATTCGAGATGTGTATTGGACCGGTAAATTGTTTGTTGCACCCTTGTTTACAGGAAGTGGGCAACAAAATAAGATACTTGAGGCTATGGCCTGTGGACTGCCTGTCATCACAACATCTCAGGTAAATAATGCCATTGGTGCCGAGGTGGGTACGGAAATATTCATTGCAGATAACCTTCGGACGTTTGTTGCTCAAATCGACGACTTGCTGGATGATGAGGACTTGAGACATGAAGTAGCCTATCAGGCAAGGAGATTTGTATGTGATAATTATACCTGGGAGATTATCGGTGAAAAACTGGAGGACTTTCTTCGCGGCACAGAACGCATTGGAGGGTGAGAAGATTGAAGATATCTCGAGATTTGATGATTTTGTAGTAATTAATAAAAATGCCCAGTAGACCAATTTATACATTCAAAGATTCATCCAAATCAGCCAATAAATCATCCAAAGCCTCTATACCTGTTGATAATCTAATCAGCCCGGGAGTGATACCCATTTTAGACTTTACTTCGACAGGTATATTTCGGTGTGAGGATGTATCAGGATGTAACACCAAGGTATCGAGATCTCCAAGTGTCGGCGCGTGTGTGATGATGCGTATTCTTCGCATAAATTGGGAGACAGCTTCTAATCCGCCTTTGAGTTCGAAACTCATCAAGGGAGCATAGTGTTTCATTTGTCTTCCGGCAAGCTCGTGATGTGGATGGTCTGGAATTGAATTGTGATACACTGCCTTTACAGCCGGGTGGTTGTTTAGGTAAGAGGCAATTTGTACAGCGTTGTCGCACTGTCGCATCATTCGCAACTCCAGGGTTTTCAAGCCCGTATAAGTCAACCAGGCTTCCCACGGTGAACAATTGCCTCCTAGCAACCGCATATTTTTTCTGACATTTGCATTCATTTCATCCTTATGTTTGCTGATGATGCAACCTGCGATGCTGTTTCCATGACCGGCAAGATATTTCGTTGTACTATAAATTACAAAATCGATGCCTTTTTGTAGCGGCAACTGTAATAAGGGTGTACATATGGTATTGTCACAAATAGTTCGTATTCCGTGCTTACTTGAAAACTCTGCCAGTTGGATGATATTTATACAATGTAGTAATGGGTTGGAGGGCGACTCGAAATAAATAGCCGTTATTGCTTTTTGTGTCTTAATTGACTCCAGTGATTCCAGGTCGTTCAGGTCTGCATATATCAGACTGAACCCAATCCGAATGGCAAGAATTTCGAGAATTTCTGTACTGCCGCCATACAGTCCGTTATGTGTTACAAGTACATCTTCCTTACTGAGTAAGGAAAACAAGATGGTCGAAATAGCTGACATGCCTGATGAGGTCATAATTGCAACTCCATCACTATCACCACACTCGATTAGTGCGAGTTTTTCTTCCAATGCCGTTATTGTTGGGTTTCCGTATCTGGAATAAACATAGCCTTCCTTTGAACCGTCAAAAAGACCGACTGAATTTTCCAAAGTTCCTAATTCATAAGCTGAAGTACTATACAGAGGCAATATGTGTGGCTTTTCACTTGGTAATTGATGGCAATCACTACATAGTATTGTACTGATCGATAATGAATTGTTGATATTTTTTTCGGACATTTGCAACTTTATTTGATGTTAAAGGTAATAGTTTTCAGCTATTTTGAATTGTTATGGAACAGTTGAGGGAGATTGATGAGAATGAATCAGGACAAGGAGATGAGCTTTTTGTTCATTTTGCACTGACAGTGGATAAGGGACAGACTCCCATTCGGATTGATTTGTTCTTGCTTGATCGGATTATGAATATCACCCGCAATAAGGTCCAGAATGTTATCCGTTCGGGAGGCGTTTTGGTTAACGATAAGCCTGTCAAGCCTAATTATAAGGTAAGGCCCAACGACAACATCGTTATTGTCCTGCCTGAACCTCCTGGTGAATATGCCGTTGAACCAGAGGATATCCCGCTTAATATTGTTTATGAAGATGACGATGTTATGGTCATTAATAAACCGGCCGGAATGGTAGTCCACCCTGGTTTGGGCAACAAGACCGGAACCTTAGTCAATGCTTTGGCTCATTACTTTAAGTTTGATCTGCCTATCAAAGAAGGGAATATTGCAGACCGACCCGGCCTTGTGCATAGAATCGATAAAGATACAACGGGCTTAATGGTGATAGCCAAAACAGAATATGCAATGTCCCATCTGGCCAAGCAATTTTTTGATCATACGGTCCGAAGAGAATATACTGCACTGGTTTGGGGGGAATTGGATCCCCTTGCCGGCCGAATAGTAGGAAATCTTGCCCGTAATCCGTCTAACAGGATGCAGATGACGGTTTTTCCTGATGGTGAAATCGGGAAGGAGGCTATTACTAATTATGATACCCTTGAAACCTATTATTACACAAGCCTTGTCAATTGCCGGTTGGAAACCGGGAGAACACATCAGATCAGGGCACACATGACTTATTTGGGTCATCCATTGTTTTCTGATGCCCGTTATGGTGGAGACGAAATAAAGAAGGGTACTATTTTTTCAAAATATCGCCAATTTGTAGAGAATTGTTTCAAGATATGTCCCCGTCAGGCTCTTCATGCACGAACTCTGGGTTTTGTACATCCAGTGACTCAAGAGAATATGTACTTTGAATGTCCATTGCCGGATGACTTTAATCAATTGGTAGAAAAATGGCGTAATTATATTCGCAGCCGAAAAAAGGACGAAATTGAACCCTGATAATTTATTGCGTTGATAATATTGCCTGCAGCGTTTCGATAGATTTCCAATTTACGTAACCTTACATCGTCTTCGTCGTTGATTTGGCGGAGAGAGATAAGGTGGAAATGGCCAATAATTTCCGCCATTTGTTCGTAATTCAGCTTCCTGAGGTCACTTGTTATATTCCACTCATGTAGAAAATCACTCCCTCCATAACTATATCCTTCTTTAGAATTTTGTGCCATCAATGCTCTGATAATATATATGGATCCGAATTTTTGATATTGCAGGCAATGGCAGACTTCATGCAATAAAAGGGCATCGGAGAGTTCCCGGTTGAAGAAAATCGTGTTAACCCCTACAAATGCCATGGCGCGGTCCCTCATAATAGATGCATAGCGATCAAAACTTATGACCGATAGCTTAAGGCACCCACCATACACCTCATTGATCAGTTTTTTTTCTCTTTCAGTAAGAAGACGGTTTTTAGGATGAAGGAATTGTAAGAAAATTTCCATCAATTCAGGTATGGCCAATATATCAATTACGTAGAATGGCAACTCCAGCAACCAAGTCAGCCAACGGTTCCTATACGAATAATGAACACTGATCTCACCGGGTCTGAATGTTAATTTTATCAGAAAGAAAATATGTCTGAAGAGTCTGAGTATTCTAATATGCAGGGTAGTAAAATAGAATCCCGCTTTTCGGACAATTATCGATATGGTCACTTAATATTTATTTTTATTTGGTGAAAACAAAATCATCAATAATATCTAATATAAAATCCAGATAAATCTATTGTTTAAAAAATATTACTTCCAATAATTTAGTAAAATGCAGGATCAATAATTATAAATTCTTTTCCTAAAAATATATCAATGATAGTATTGTTCAAATGTATCAATTATATTCGATTGTCCTTACAGGTGAAATCCTTGCAACAATAGCTGAAGGAAGGATCAGGAAAAGCATAATGATGGTCAATGTTACGATATTGATGGTCATTATAGCCGGAAAGGAAAACTCGATAGGTGCAATGGACAAATAATAATCTGCTTCATTAAGTTTGATGGGTTTATAGTGATACTGTATCCATGAAAGACCCAAACCGATAAGATTGCCCCAAATCAAGCCGTATAGAATGATTCGCGATGCCTGAAGTAGGAAAATCATTCTCAAATCCCGATTTTTCATGCCGAGCGTTTTAAGTATGCCGATCATTTTTAATCGATTGAGTATGAATATAATCAATACAGTAGCCATATTGATAAGACAGACGGCAATCATAAGACCAAGAATCACCACTTCATTGTAATCCTGTAACTGAAGCCATTCGAAGATACCGGGAAACTTGTTATGGATTGTCGTACTAAACACGTTGGTGGGCAACACGTCTGAGTACAGATAGTTGTTTATTGCTTCCAGATCATTCAAATTCTGGACGAAGATTTCATAATTGGTGTATTCGTCAGGTCCCCAGTTAAGCAGCTTTTGAATTACTGTTGAGCTACATATAGCGAATTTCCTGTCATACTCCTCCAATCCGGTTTTGTAAACTCCGCTGATCTTGAATTTTCGTCCGATTTGCTGACCACCAACGACAAAATACACCACAATATCCTCTCCCGGATTTAATTTGAGTCTTGAAGCAGTTGTCTGGCTAATGATGAGTGTCCTGCCGGTCGAATCATCCTTGATATCGCCATTGCCGCTGACAAGGTATTTAGCAAGAAAGGAAGTGTCAAAATCACGGTTAACGCCCTTTAGCACAAGGCCCTCAATTTGATTGTCAGAAGTCAGGATCCCGGGAAGCTGTACAAATCCCTGGACATGCTGAATGCCTGTCTTTGACTCTTTTTCCACATTCCCAAAAGGAATGCCTAAAAAACTTTTCTCCTTTATAAAGGGTACACTCTTGATATCGCGGATTGAGTCAAGTAATGAATTGTTAAGCTTAAGTGGCTTAGGGTCTATCGCCTGATTGTATTCCGGTAAATTGAGGTGGATATGTCCCCAGAAGTCAAATACCTTGGACTTGATTTGATTCTTGAAGCCCATCACCAGGCAGGTAGTAATGATCATGACAGATACACTAAGTGCTACGGAAACAATTGCCAGCTTCATGATAAAGGAGGCGAAGGCACTGTTTTCATGCCTGTTGATCCGGTCTGCAATGAAGAAACTTAAATGCAATTCATGAAATATTTGATAAGCAAAGCTACAATTTGATACCTTTGCAGAAAATTTTCAGGTACTTTATTATGAAAATATTATTCAAGTAGCTGTAATTCAAAATATTATACAATGAATTTTATCGAAGAGCTGAAGTGGCGGAATATGTTGATGGACTATACACCGGGGATAGAAGAAATCTTTGATGATGGTCCGATTGTAGGTTATATTGGGTTTGATCCAACTGCACCATCCCTGACAATTGGGAATATGGTTCAGGTTATGTTGTTGTCTCATTTCCAACGAACCGGTAATAAACCCATTGTTCTGATGGGTGGAGCGACCGGTATGATTGGAGACCCTTCCTTTAAGGATGCAGAACGAACGCTCAAGACAATTGAGGAGATACAGGTCAATATCGATCGTCAAATGAAGCAATTCAGAAAATTACTGGACTTTGATGGACCAAATGCAGCTGTATTCGTCAATAATTACGATTTCTACAAAGACATGAACGTACTGACGTTTCTTCGTGATGTAGGGAAAACACTTACCGTCAATTATATGGCAAGTAAAGAATCAGTTAAGAAACGTATGGAGACCGGTATTTCTTACACAGAATTTAGTTATCAGTTACTTCAGGGATATGATTATCAAGTACTATATGACAGATATAACTGTCGTGTGCAGATGGGGGGCTCGGATCAATGGGGTAATATTACAGCAGGTACCGAATTTATAAGAAGAAATGTTGGAGGAAAGGCATATGCCGCTACCACTCCGTTATTGACCAAGTCGGACGGTACAAAATTTGGAAAGTCGGAAAGTGGCAATATATGGCTAGACCCTGGGATGACTAATGCATACCAATTTTACCAGTTTTGGATTAATTGCAGTGATGAAGACATGCCTAAGTTGCTGCGTTATTTTTCATTAAAGAATAAAAAGGAGATAGAAGAATTGGATTTGATGTTAGTTGACAATCCGAATGAGGTAAAACGCATCCTTGCCGAAGAAATTACAACCCGAGTACACAGTGCTGAAGACCTTGACGCTGTTAAAAAAGTTTCTTCTTTACTCTTCGGTAAGGGATTTGATGAGCAGGCTGTCAAATCAATGGGCACTAACACTATCGAGCTATTAAAAGGGGAGTTGGAGGTTAGGAGCGGGTCTGCTGATCAATGGAGCCAAGGGGCATCAGTCATAGATCTACTCACGGAACTGAATATTTTCACTTCAAAAGGTGAAGCAAAAAGAGCAATCCAGGGGCAAGCTGTTCAGATCAACCGGGTAAGGATCACCGATCCAGCTGCAATTTCAGAACCGGAACAAATATTTGGCAATGGATATGTCTTTGTCGAGAATGGAAAGAAACAAAAAGTACTCATTGAATTGGCGTAAAACCTGAGCAGACTACATTGGACGTCGCAAGACATTTTTATTTATCTTTTGCATTACTGGGTTGGAGTCAGACTTGGAAGTGAGTGTTAAATATGCTGCCACCTGAAGTAGGTAGATGATTAATAGCCAGCTTTCCACCAAGTAAGGGTATTCTTAGTTTATACCTCTGAAAAATTTGGTCCAACTGGTTATTTTTTTTGGATAGATTTATCAGAACCTTTGTAGTTCGCCAGTTTGACATTATTAATCATGTACATACTTCGATTTTTCCGGCCCATTGCAATCACATTTTTATCATGAATGAGCTGTCACCTGAAGTAGGTAGATGATTAATAGCCAGCTTTCCACCATGGAAAGATATTCTTAGTTTATACCTCTGAAAAATTTGGTCCAAATGGTTATTTTTTTTGGATAGATTTACCAGCCCCCTTGTAGTTCGCCAGTTTGCAATTATTAATCATGTACATACTTCGATTTTTCCGGCCCATTGCAATCACATTTTTATCATGAATGAGCTGTCACCTGAAGTAGGTAGATGATTAATAGCCAGCTTTCCACCATGGAAAGATATTCTTAGTTTATACCTCTGAAAAATTTGGTCCAAATGGTTATTTTTTTTGGATAGATTTACCAGCCCCCTTGTAGTTTGCCAGTTTGCAATTATTAATCATGTACATACTTTGATTTTTCCGGCCCAGTGCAATCACATTTTTATCATGAATGAGCTGCCACCTGAAGTAGGTAGATGATTAATAGCCAGCTTTCCACCAAGGAATGTCATTCTTAGTTTATACCTCTGAAAAATTTGGTCTAAATGGTTATTTTTTTTGGATAGATTTATCAGAACCTTTGTAGTCCGCCAGTTTGCAATTATTAATCATGTACATACTTCGATTTTTCCGGCCCATTGTAATTAAATTTGTATCTTGAATGAGCTGTCACCTGAAGTAGGTAGATGATTAATAGCCAGCATTCCACCAAGAAATGGTATTCTTAGTTTATACCTCTGAAAAATTTGGTCCAAATGGTTATTTTTTTTGGGATAGATTTACCAGACCCCTTGTAGCTCGCCAGTTTTCAATTATTAATCATGTACATACTTCGATTTTCCCCAACCATATCTCCATTTTCCCTTCATTTAATGCCCACATTGCCATTCTCCATTCCAATACTTCATAATACCTAGTTCTTCATGACCCTGCCTGCCAAACGTAATATGTCACTGAATACACCACGCGCAGTAACTGCAGGTCCGGCTCCTGCACCCAGGATGATTATGGGATTCAATCCATAGCCTTCTGTGTAAATTTCAAACAAGCTGTCAGAACCGGTTAGTTGCCCCAATGCCGAATACTCCGGAATTTCAGATAAGCCCGCTTTGAGCAGTACTTCGCAACTTTGGCGGTTGATGGATAACTCTCCTATATGGCGGAGGACATGCCCCGGCTTGACATTCTGCTTGAGGTATTCAAAGTGCCTGTCCAGCTCATGGCTGTTTTTTTGGAAACTATCCAGATCCAATTTGCCTAATTCTTCAGGAATAAGATTGTGATTGTCGATGGACTCGAATTCCTGGCTCAGGCCCAATTCCCTTGCCAGGATGAGCAATTTTCGGCAGACATCATTGCCTGACAGGTCTTCCCGGGGATCAGGTTCAGTGAGGCCTTTTGAAGCAGCTTCATGTAAAACCTGATGAAATGGGATATCCCTTGATGAAAACGTATTGAATATATAACTGAGGCTACCCGAGAACACACCACGTATCCGGTGGATTTTGTCTCCGGAGATATGAAGCATTCTGATGGTGTCAATCAATGGCAGCCCGGCTCCTACATTGGCTTCGTACAGGAATTCCCTCTCATTCTTGCGGAGAATCTGCCTTAAACTGCGATAAAATTCATAGGATCCTGAATTGCCAATCTTGTTGGAAGAGACAAGATCGAAACCATTTCTGACTAAAGTATGATAATTTTCAGTGAATTCTTCAGAGGCAGTATTATCTACTGCGATCAGATTATCCAGTTGATGGACCTGAGCATACGTGATTATATCCCAGATGTCGTAGTGCTTTCCATACTTATTGAGATAAAATTTCCAATTTTCACTGATACCTGATTTGTCCAGATGTAATTTTTGAGAATTCCCCACAGCAAAAATGTTTAACCTAATACTTTTACTCTTCTCAATATTTATGCCGGATGCCAGTATTTGATCGATTAAAGTACCCCCTACCTTGCCGGTGCCGAAGATGGCAATATTTATCGTTTTAATTACCTGACAATGCCTGTTGTCTGCCTGCCTTGCTGAGTCGAACCTCAAAGGCTTTCTCGCATCCGAAGATATGTTTATTGATGATGTTGTTCCAAAATTTTTGATCTGAGTTACTTGTCTGTGTTCTTGTTGTATGGAAGAAGATTGGTTCAGATTAATTACTTTCATGAGAGTATTGATATTAAAAGCTTGTTCAATTGTTGAAATTCTATCAAGAATGCGTCATGGCCATGGAGGGACTTTATCTCTCCATAACTGGCGTTTTTCTTGTATTTACGAATAATTTTATACGTTTCTATTTGTTCTTCACGGGTAAACATATAATCAGAATCAACTGCGATTGTATGGATTTCCGTTTTACAATTCCTAAAAATCTTCTCAACTTCATCCTTTGCACGGTTTTCTCCTATTGTTTTCAATAAATGGTTCATCAGACGGTAGGATGGGAGCGTATATCTTGATTTTAGTTGTTCAGCATGGTGTATGAGCCAATGCTCTACAGCAAATCCGGATTCACTTTGCCTGCCTTTGAATTTTGCCCTGAATGAATTAGGAGTTCTGTACAAAAGCATCGCATGTTTTCTTGCGTCTTCAAGTGGATTTTGTGAATTGCTCAAAATGCTTTCCTGTACATGTGCATTGCCAATAAGCCAATCGGAACTTTTCAATGTACATGCGATCGGTATCAGCTTTTGGATGGAATCAGGCCTTTGAAATAACATCTCCCATGCAACACTCCCGCCTAGGCTCCCTCCCAGGATGGCGTAAAGTTGTACTACACCAAGACTGTCCAACGCTTTCCAGAACAGGTTCCCGACAATCTTGGTTGTCAGTAATGTGTATCGTTCGATAGGCGCAACATGGTTGTACCCATTGCCGGGAATATCAAATGCTATTACAGTATATCGCCTTAGATCGATCGCCTTGGAGTCTCCAACCACCTCTTTCCACCAACCGTCCTCACCGGCAACTGAACTGTTGCCGGTGAGTGCATGATTGATTAGGATAATTGGAGCAGTATGGAGTTCTTGCCCAAAAATTTGATAGGAAACTTTAAAACTTTCTTTGCTACCATCAGGTAAGGGAAAGTTCCTGATTAATATATTCTTCAACTTTTTCATGACTATTGGAATAAATGGCTTGAAATGCTTGCAATAAATCTGCTTTCAGGTCCTCTATGTTTTCCAGTCCAACAGATATTCGTAAAAGATCAGGAGTTACACCGGATGCTCCCTGATCTTCTTCCGACAACTGCTGATGTGTTGTTGAAGCCGGATGGATAATAAGGGATTTTGTGTCGCCTATATTGGCAAGAAGTGAGAATAATTTTGTTTCGTTGGCAACGATTTTAGCCGCTTCATAACCACCCTTCAGACCAATTGTTAGCAAACCGCTCTGACCATTAGGTAGATACTGTTTTGCCAGATCATAGTAGTTACTTGATGGCAGACCAGGATAGTTGACCCATGCGACTTCGTCCTGTTCTTCAAGCCATCGAGCGAGATTAAGTGCGTTTTCGCTATGTTTGCTGACCCTGACAGGCAAGGTTTCCAGCCCTTGGATAACCTGGAAAGCGTTGAATGGACTTAAGGCTGCACCAAGGTCTCTGAGACCCTCAATCCTAATTTTTGCGATGAAAGCTGAAGCGCCTAATACATCATGATATATCAAACCGTGGTATCCTGGTGATGGCTCCGTAAATTCTGGATATTTACCATTACTCCAATCGAAGGTTCCGCCATCAATAATGGCCCCTGCTAAAGTGGTTCCATTGCCCGCCGCATATTTTGTGAGTGAGTGAATGACGATATTGGCACCATGCTCTAATGGCCTTAGTAAGTAAGGAGTTGCTACAGTGTTGTCTACAATTAACGGTATTCTATGAGCCTTAGCTACTGCTGCTATAGCTTTGATGTCCAACACATCAAGCTTGGGATTTCCAAGACTCTCAATGAAGATAGCCCTGGTATTTTCACGGATTGCCCTGCTGAAATTATCAGGAGCTGAAGGGTCGACGAATTCGCTTGTAATGCCAAACCTGGGTAGAGTAACATTCAGTAGATTGAAAGTGCCTCCATATAGACTTTCGGAAGCTACGATATGATCGCCTGATCTGAGTAGCGTAAGCAGGGTAGTGGCGATGGCAGATGTGCCCGATGAAGTCACAACAGCGCCTATGCCACCCTCCAAAGCTGCAATCCTTTGTTCCAGGATGTCATTGGTCGGGTTGTTTAGACGGGTGTATATGTATCCCGGTCTTGAAAGGTTAAAGACGCCTGCCGCATAGTCCGTATCTTCAAATACATACGATACAGTCTGGAAAATTGGAACAGAACTACTGCCTGCTGAATTTGCCGGATTATAACCGGCTCTTAATGCTTTGGTTTCAAAATGACTCATTTTTAAAAATTTTAAATGTTTACAATGTTTACAATGATAATTTAAGGTTAAAAAAAAGTCCTTCCGGTTATTGCCGAAAGGACTTCTTACAGATTTTCTTTGGATCTCTAATCTCGTGACTTAAGGCAACGGGCTTTGTGGCGCATCATCATGCACATCATACAACAACACATTGCTCCTTGGTCACTAGATGTAGTGACTATCAGCCGATATCTTTCGAATTTTATTTTTTTCATAATGTCAAAAAAAAAGCCCCTGCATCTGCAGAGGCTCATTATATATTTATCTTTTTATATTCAGATTATACAAATAACAAGCCTCGTGTACCTATACACATCATCATGGCCTGCATATTGTTATTAATCTGATTCATTGATTTCTTTTTCGTGCAGCAAAGATGAGAAATTATTTTTTAAAATGAGGTAATGTTTGTTTAAATATTTTATTATATAATATGTATATAACATATAATCAATAATATAAAGTTAAGATAAAAATGTTCAGTATTCATTTTGTCATATGAATGGTTTCAATAATTATTTGTTTGGATTCCTGTTTTATTACTTTTGTATATATAACTAAGTAAATAATTATTCGGTATGAGTAAAAGGATTTTTTTCGTTCTTATGCTTCTCACTTTTTTCAATTCATGCATTTTTGGTCAACTTTCAGAAGATAAGAGGATGATTCGCCAATTGCATGAGCTGTCAGTTACCAAAGGCAAAGCATATGACTGGCTTGAGTTCCTCTGTAAGGATATTGGTCACAGGCTAAGTGGTAGCCCGCAATTAGCCGCTGCGACCAACTATACCTACTATCTCATGAAAGAACTTGGCTTTGATTCTGTTTGGCTTCAATCTTGTAAAGTGCCACACTGGGAGCGTGGCCCTAAGGAGATCGTAAGGGTCACTGGTTCTGTTGAAGGACAATTCGACCTTTCAGCGCTGGCTTTGGGCAACACTTGGGGCACCGGTCCGAATGGGGTTAGTGGAGAAGTAATAGCTGTGTATGGGCTTGAGCAGCTTTCAAAGATGCCTGATTCATTGGTTAAAGGTAAAATCGTATTCTTTAACCGACCCTTTGCAGAAGCGCCACTCAATACCTTTGAATCCTATGGCATGACAGTAGATCAGCGAGGGGGCGGTCCAGCACTTGCAGCAAAAAAGGGCGCCATTGCCGCATTGGTGCGGAGTGTGACGAGTTCCAATGATGATATTCCACATACCGGGGGTAGCTGGTTTGGCGAGGAGGGACCTTTCATCGCTGCCTATGCTATCGGCTGTCAATCAGCGGATCGCCTGGCTCATGCATTGAAGCTCGGCAAAGTCGTTGCCTATTGTCAATCAGATAGCAGGATGCTTCCGGATGCAGACGGCTGGAATGTAATCGGCGAGATCAGAGGTAGTAAATACCCGGAAGAAATCATCGTTGTAGGTGGACACCTGGATAGTTGGGACGTTGGAGAAGGTGCTCATGATGATGGTGCAGGTACTGTCCAGTCTATTGAAGTCCTGCAATTGCTGAGATTGGCCGGATACAAGCCCCAGCGGACAATTCGCGCCATTCTTTTTACGAATGAAGAGAATGGAGCTAGAGGGGGTAAAGCTTACAAAACATTTACCGATAAGACAAATGAAAAGCAAATTCTCGCGATCGAATCCGATGCAGGCGGACATTCACCCCAAGGTTTTACCTGGGAGTCCACAGATAAGTATGAAGGGAAATATCGGGACAGGCTAATGCAATGGAAGAATATCCTTGATGAGTATGGGTATCGTTTTATTTTCGGTTATTCCGGCGTGGATATCGAACCATTGAAGCCTCATCATGGCTTGCTGATGGGCCTGTTGCCGGATTCTCAGCGTTACTTTGATTACCACCACTCAGCAAAAGACACATTTGACAAGGTCAACCGTCGTGAATTGGAGCTAGGGGCTGCTGCCATGGCTAGCATCGTGTATCTGGCCGATCGGTATGGAATTCGGTGAGAAAACTAACTTTTAGTTGGACCTGTTATCTAGGGTGATGTTGGCTCAAAACAAAGTTTTGGATTGATTCGCTTGCTGAAGTAAATTACTAAGTGTTTTATTTAAAATTTCCTGAATGATCGGGTGACGATTGTGATATTTCTCGTCTAATCTTTATCAGAATGTCAGAAAATAGGTTTCTGCTAATATTTAACATTGTTGTTGCATTTGGAATGGAATGATATTGCAAAGGAGGATTTTGATAAATTTACAGCCCCTCCTTATTGTTGTCCTGATTATTTTACATCTTTGCAGCAAATTTCAAACCTGGATATACGGATTTGATAGCTGTAGATTATATAAAGTGGACTGACAATACACTTGTAGAGGAATATCTGCTGACTCAGCATATGGCTTATTTCGATGAGCTGTATAAGCGATATTCCAATAAAGTTTATTTTAAGTGTTACTCCTTGCTTGGCGACTATACCCAGGCTGAAGACGCTACTCAGGAGATCTTCCTTAAGGTTGTTCTTAGCATTGCCGGCTTCAATAGAAAATCTAAGTTCAGTACCTGGTTGTATTCAATCACTTATAATTTCTGCATCGATGAATTGAGAAGGCTTAAGAAGAATAAGATGGTATTTGATGTTGAGGGTGATATACATGGTGAATTGCCTGATGATGAGGAGGATAATCTTACCAGTGAAGCCAATCTGGTTGCATTGCAGGCGACCTTAGATGTAATAGATGAAGCTGATCGGGCGATTCTGATTATGAAATATCAGGATAATATGATGGTCAAAGAGATTGCGGATATTCTCAGCCTGTCAGAGAGCGCAGTAAAGATGAGACTTAAAAGAGCAAAGGAAAAATTCAAAAAGTTGTTTTTAGATATCCTCCGGCAATAAGTACTGGAATTTAAACGAAACATTATGTACGACTTTAATGTATTTGATGAATTAGAACACAAGCAGATTGAAGAAAATGGTGGAGTGCCGGAACAAGTGCATGAAAACTTGAAAGGCAGCATCCGTCTATTTAGCTTGATTGGCAACTGTATGGAGCTGTTCATACCTAAGTTTTTTGGTACGTTTAATGCATTTTTGGGTGACGATCGTTTGGAAGAAAAAGAATGAATATACTTCACACACAATCATAAATAATTAAGAATCATACACCATGGAAAACGTTGATTTTAAAATGTTCGACAATTTTATCCAATCCGTTCTTAGCGGTTTACCAAAATTCCTGGGTGCTATAGGCCTGCTGATCCTTGGCTATGTGATAGCCCGGGTCGTCAGGGCCGCAGTAAGAACTTTCCTTGCCAAAATAAAGGTGGATAAGCTCGCGGACAAACTCGAAGAGATAGACCTGGTAGCTAAAAGTAAAATTAAGATTGTACCTAGTAAAATAATTGCTAGTCTGATCTATTATTTGCTCTTGATCATCTTTGTAGTTGCAGTGACAGATATGCTCAATCTGACGACAGTTAGTACCTATCTTACTAGCCTCATTAATTACCTGCCACAAGCGTTCACCGCCTTCGCCTTCTTTATTGCCGGTCTTTTGTTTTCTGATTTTCTTCGCAAGGTTGTCTATACCGCAGCCAAATCCATCGGTATTCCTTCAGCTAAGGTTATATCCACCATTTTGTTCTATTTCCTTTTCATCAATGTTTTCATCAGTGCATTGACTCAGGCAGGAATTGATACTGAATTCATTCAATCCAATCTTACAATGATCATTGGAGGTATAGTTTTTGCCTTTGGACTTGGTTATGGAATAGCCAGCAAAGATATTATGGCAAGTGTTTTGGCCGGCTATTACAATAAGCGACTACACGAAGGAGATAGGATTACCATTGGTTCCGTAACAGGAACAATTACTTCCATATCCAAAACTGATTTGATTGTTACTAACGAAAGTGATTCCGTGATTATTCCCTTGAGCGAGATATCAAAAGGAGTAGTCATTGTACATCAAACTAAAGATAACAAGAATTGATTATTATTCAAATGAATAAAAGAATGAAAAAACTAATATTTACTTTTTTATTTTTCTCTACGACTTATTTAATAATAGCTCAGAATGATGCTCGGGTTAATGAAATTAGAAAATCTATTGCCGCTAAGGATACTTTTGGCTGGGTAAAAGGAGCCGGTCTTGGATTCGATTTTGGGCAGTTATTGCAAATCAACCCTGCAGTGGGAGCAGGTGAGAATCGGATAGGTTTGGGCGCAGTTGGTAGCTTTTTTGCCAATTATAAAAATGGAAAATTTGCATGGGATAATAATGTGGACCTGTTATTTGGTATTCAAAAGTTGGGCAGTGGTTATTCAACTTTGAAACCGGGAGTTAGGATCCCATTTCAAAAGAGTATAGATGAATTCAGATTCAATTCAAAGATTGGTTATAAAACTTCCCAAACTAGTAAGGTATATTATTCATTGTATACAACGTTCCTTAGCCAACTTACCCCGACATTTATTGATACATCGGTGGTTGATCCGGTCAAAGGTAGTTACTTAAAGGATTTATCCGGAAAAGATCAAGGTCCGATAGCCAAGTTTTTCTCTCCTGCCCGAATATCCATTTCTCCTGGTATAGATTATAAACCTAATAGCAAACTTTCTCTCTTCCTTTCTCCGGCATCAGCAAAGATGATTATAGTTGCTGATAAGAATATTGCTGCAATCCCTGCACGAAACGCAGCAGGAAAACCAATTGGTCAAGTCAATATTCACGGAACGGAATGGAAGAGCCCGACAGACTACAAACAGTTCCTGATGCAGCTTGGAGCTACACTCAATGCGCAATATGTTGACAAATTCCTGAATAATAAGTTGAACTTTAAGACAGGCCTTACCCTTTTCTCAAATTATTTGAATAATCCACAGAATGTTGATGTTGACTGGTCTACGGAGACGGCTTTTATGATCTGGAAGGGCATTGCTATTACTTTGAATACGAGGTTGTTCTATGATGATGATATCCCTGTTCAGATAACCGATAATAATGTTGCCGGCGGGCTCAACGGATTAGGAAAAAGAGTGAGTTTTACAGAGCAATTGTATATTAAGTATAATTATATTTTTTAAAGTATATTTATTTGTAAGACAATTATATTTAAGCAATATAATAAGCGATTTAAATCGGGCGGATGGCTATCATCACCCGATTTTTTATTTGAATAAAAATGATTTCAGGATTCAATGTGTATTCCATTTCGATATTCTTTCTTGGATATAAATATTGGTGGGTAAATACCTATATTGGTTTTCAACTATTGTTGCAATTTCATACACCTTGGACTTATTCTATGAAAGACCAGTAGGTTATGGTAATATCCGTTTTAACTTTTTACTCCTCCATTCATTCCATAACCTAAATGGAGGGATTTCTTGGATTAGGTTTCATAATACTAAGAGATCAGTCCGTTAATTCAACTTGCTTTGTCCGGCTATAAAACTCGTTTTTAATAAAAAAATGCAATTTGCCTGTCACATCTTCATCACTGTAAGTACGAATAAGGTAGATATCCGCTAAGCCTGAGATTAATTCGGATAACTTATCAGCTTTGATATTGATGGATTTACTGGAAGCTGGACCATTAAGTGTTGCTGAGGCAGTTTTCCCATCGGAGGCAACAAGCATTGCAATAATCGATTCATTGGCATTGAGAGGACTACCAAAATATTCAATATTCAATGCAGTTGATTTTGAAATAGCTCTAGGTAATTGAAAACTGTCTATGGGAATGATTTTGGTAGATTTTGTTGTAATTGAATGATCAGGTCCCTTAATTTTTACTTCATACTGATCAGAAAAAGGCATATTTGCTTTTACAGAATAGTTTTTAATACCTCCCGGAGATATCACTTGCTTCATATCCTTACCATTTATAGTAAAAAAATAGGTGGCGGTATCGGGTTCTCCTATAGCAATGGTATCTGCATAACTGACCTTTGCCAGGCCATTAAACTGGTTACCTTCCAACAGATAACGCATATAAATATCTACATTGCGGGGGAAGTTGTCGTCTGATTCATTTTTCTTACATCCAATAGCAGCGATGGTGACTAATAGTATGAATAAATGTAACTTGTTAAGTTTGAACATGGAGTATTTTATGATTATTCGGTAATTTTTTATTCTCGGTCTAATTTTTGGCAAAGCTAACCATTAAGACTATTTTTATGGTATCATTTGAATTACATTTGCTTTTATGAAAAATGTTTTGATAACGGATGACTGTCACCCTGATCTTGTGGAAGGGTTAAACAAGGCAGGAATGATTGTTGATTTTATGCCAGGCCTGACTCTTGAAGAAATTGATGATTGCCTGTACAAGTATTTTGGAATTATTATAAACACAAGAGTTAAGATGGATAGGACTAGAATAGATAATGGTCCAGGGTTGAGATTTATAGGGAGGATGGGCTCCGGTCTTGATATTATTGACCTTAAGTATGCTGCTGAGAAAGGCGTTGCTGTTATAAGTTCTCCTGAAGCCAACGCCACGGCTGTAGGGGAGCACTCTCTTTCTATGCTCTTGTCACTGCTGAATAAACTTCCATTAGGAGCTCAACAGGTGCATAATATGAGCTGGGATCGCGAAGCAGCAAGAGGGCGACAGTTGGCAGGGAGTACTGTTGGTATAATTGGTTTTGGACATACCGGGCCTGCATTCGCTGAAGCTCTTTCAGGAATGCGCCTTGTAATTAAGGTATTCGATAAATACAAAGATGTACCGTATCAGAAATCAGGTAATTCAGAAATTATCCCATCTGGCATGGAAGAAATACTGGAAAGTTGTGATTTTATAAGCTTTAATCTTCCTCTTACCTCTGAGACAGCGTTTTTAATAGATGAAACGTTGATAAGTAAGATGAAAAAAGGTGTAATTCTGATCAATGCCGCAAGAGGTAAGTTAATGAATCTTGATGCCGTCATCAATGGCCTTAAATCAGGAAGGATTGGGGGATGCTGTCTTGATGTTTTTCCTAATGAGAAACCAGCCACCTTTTCAGAGCAGGAAGTGGAGCAGATGCAGTTTCTTACAGCACATCCAAATGTCATTCTGACACCTCATGTAGCAGGATGGACCTTTGAGTCCAAAGCTAAGATTGGAGAGGTTCTTTTACAAAAAATTATAAAAAATTTTGGCTAAATTCATAATTAGTTTGTATTTGATTATCAAATAAATAGATGTAGCTTGTTTAAAACGAAGTTTCATTATTTAGATTTATGACAAATAAAGTCTGATGAATAATTGGTTTTATATCTTAAAATTTTGTTACTATTGCAGCTTGTAAAACTTAATTTGATAAAAGACTTGATATGAGCAGAATTCTTTTACTTTTTGCTTTTTTGTTTAGTATTTCCGTATTAGTCGAAGCTCAGACAAGCCTCGGAGGTAAGATCGTTGATAATGAGTCAGGCGAAGTTATTATTGGGGCTACGGTTTTATTGAAACGAAGCGGTGTTCAGACTGATGGTACCATAACAGATGAGTATGGTAATTTCTATTTTAGTTCAGTTGCACCCGGTAAGTACGATGTACATATTACTTATACCGGATATGCACCTGTCATTGTGACCAATGTGGATGTTTTCAATGGTAAAGCCAATAAGCTTCCCGTGACAAAATTGGATACAGAGACCAAGTTGTTACAGGATGTCGTTATTAAGGCTTATAAGAATCCTTTGATAGAACAGGATAATACCACCCAGGGGACTGTGATGACTCAGGAACAGATTGCCAAGGCCCCCGTGAAGAATATTCAGGCCTTAGCAGCCGCTTCCGGTGGCGTTTCAAGTGCCAATGGAAGTGCAATTTCCATCAGAGGTAGCCGTACAAGTTCTACTAATTATTATATTGATGGAATCAGGGTGGCAGGTGGATATCTCCCTCCGAATGAAATTGAACAATTGCAGGTCATTACCGGTGGTCTGGAAGCTCAGTATGGCGATGTTACCGGTGGTTTGATCGTTGCATCTACAAAAGGGCCAAGTAGCAGTTATAGTGTATATGTCGATGGAGAAACTTCTAAATTTTTAGACCCTTATGAAAGAACTGAAATAAACGTTTCTACTTCAGGTCCTATCCTTAAAAATAAGAATAATCAATCAGTCATTGGGTTTAGAATTGGTGCACGTTATTTGGGTTCGACTGATGGAAGTCCTTCATTTGACCCAATCAGATATATGAGTAAGGATCGGATTGCTCAGTTGGAAGCAAATCCTGTTAGAAATATCGGAGCCGGAGGTATTTATCCGGAAGGAGAATTCAATCTTACTGAGAATACTTTTGACTCTAAGATTGGAATTAACGAGAAAAACAGAAATATCGATTTGAATGGAAAATTGGATTTCCGGCTTTCTAACACAATTGATGCACAAATCGGTTTTGGTTATTCTGATATAGAAGGAAAGTTCTCACCCTCACGTGCATGGCAATTTGCTAATTATGAAAACAATCCGACTTCATACTCCAACAGATATAGAGGAAATATCAGAATCCGTCATAAACTTTCGACAACCAACAAAGGCCTGCTTCAGAATGTAGGGTATGTAGTTATCGGAGGCTATGAAAAGCTTACTTCCAGAAATGAAGATCCTCGTCATGGGAACAAGTTCTTTGACTATGGATACGTAGGCAGGTTTACATCCAAACTGGGAGAACCGATTATTAGGTTGGAAGATGACGAATTCAAACAGGTGTATGCCATTATCGAACAATATGATGGCACCTTTATTCCGGGTACTCAGAATCCGGTGCTTGCTAACTATAACAATTTCCTGACACCTGAACAGATAATTAACCAGGAGTTTATTACTTATAATGGACAGCAAGCACAATCCAACTTATATAGTACAATTTATGGCTTGTATAGTAATGTTGGTCAGGTATACAACACTTTCAGCAAATCAGAAAGTGATACCTACACTGGAAGATTAGATATCAACTTTGATATTGTTCCGGGTTCCTCAGAGACAGGAAGACATTCAATCAATCTAGGTTTCCTTTATGAACAAAATATTTCCAGATCTTATTCTCTTTCACCAAGGAATTTGTGGACATTGGGTAATAACCTGGCGAATACTCACCTGAAAGAATTGGACTATAATGCGACTCCAATTGATACGGTTGACTTTTTTGGAAATGAAGTTCCAATTTATCCTTACAAGGTTACCGATCAGTTGGGTAATAGATTTTACAGGGCTGTACGCGAAAAACTGGGGGTTCCATTGAGTGATCCTATTTTTATAAACAATTTGTCTCCAGACCAACTATCGCTTGATATGTTTGCACCCGGAGAGCTCACCTCATATGGTGTTTTGGGCTTCTATGGCTATGATTATTTAGGAAATAAAATAAATAATGCAAGTTTCAATGATTTCTTTACAAAGACGACAGGCTCCGAGAATGGTGTGAGAGCAATGCTTTTAGCTCCTTTCAAACCAATCTACCAGTCTTTTTATATACAGGATAAGTTTCAGGCAAGGGACGTAATCTTTAGGTTAGGACTACGTGTGGAAAGATATGATGCGAATACCAAGGTTATGAAGGACCAGTATAGTATCTACGAGATTTCAACTGCTCAGGAATATTATGATCAGATAGGCCAGCAAAGACCGGATAACATTGATCCCGATGCTTTTGTTTACCTGAACACTGCAGGTAACGACGCTTCAGGTGTTAAAGCTTTCAGAGTAGGGGATACCTGGTATACACCGCAGGGTGTGGCTACATTGAATCCGGATGATATCTTCCAGAAAGGTATTACCAATCCTAGATATAAACTCCTTCCCGGCGAGGTAAATAAACCTGATATTCAGTTGGCTACCTATGATCCCAATCGCTCATTTAAAGATTATAAGCCTCAGGTAAGTTTTTCACCTAGGATTGCAATTTCATTCCCTATCTCTGAGGATGCCAACTTCTTTGGTCATTATGATATCCTGGTAGAAAGACCATCAAACAACTATGCATCAGGATTGAGTTATTTATATTGGGAAAACCAAGGGTCTTTCAATAACCCTGATTTGAAGCCATCCAAGAATATAGATTATGAAATAGGCTTCCAGCAAAAATTGAATAATTCTTCCGCCCTTAAACTTTCTCTTTATTACAAAGAAATCAGAGATTTGATTCAAAGTACCTTGATTCTTTACACTAATAATATTTCTGGTAAAATGCTTACTTACAGAAATATTGACTTTAGTACTGTAAAAGGTATTCAAATACAATATGACTTGAGAAGAACCAGCAATCTGACTCTGCAGGCCAACTATACTTTGCAGTTTGCTGATGGTACAGGATCAGATCCGGGTACACAGGCAGCCATTGCTAAAAATGGTCAGGTAAGAGTGCTTAGCCCACTTGATTTTGACGAGCGCCACGCTCTCAAATTTACTGCCGACTATCGTTTTGATGAAGGTAAATCATATAATGGCCCTGAATGGTTTGGCGTCGATGTTTTCTCCAATGCTGGTGTGAATATTATTACTTCTGCGGTTTCCGGCCGACCTTATACCAAGGCAGCTACACCGACTCAATTCGGGGGAAGTGGTACTATTGGTACTTATAATGGACAAAGATATCCTTGGAATTTCAATATTGATTTACGAGTGGATAAGACATTCAGACTTGGTTCGGTGGATGCAAAGAGATCTCCGTCTATCAATATTTATGCGAGGGTGACTAATTTGTTGAACACCAGGAATATATATGGTCTTTATAAAGCTTCCGGCTCACCATTTGATGACGGATTCTTGCCGACTTTCCTTGGTCAGAACCTATATTCAGCCATTGACCTGAATCAGGTTGCTACCGGTCTTGGAAGGACGTCAGCTGAGTATATCAATGCATATAACTGGCTGATGTATAATCCTGGATTTTTTAACGGCCCTAGGAGAATATACATTGGCGCTAGTTTTAATTTTTAATTCATTGTTAAACTGATATTTATTAACCTTAGATATTTGAAGATAAATATTTAAAAAGAATTCAAATGAACAAAAATTTATTTTTCCTGGTATTGCTTTTTGTAGTAGGCATGGCGAATGAGATGTCTGCTCTGATGCCCCCTGGACATAATAAACCTACGGAAAAGCAAATCGAATTGCGGGAACTTTGTTCTCCTGCGACAGCCAGCGTTGAACTGAATATCAATAATGTTCGGGCTCTGCTGTTGAATGGTGGTGATGTTTGGTGGAATAGGGACGATCCTCGTTATATCGTGCCTAATGTAACAGTCAAGCCGGTATCGTCCATCTTTGCTGCTGCAGTTTGGATCGTAGGTTATAATGGTGGATCTATTAAGGGCGCCGGTAGGATGTATGGCGGTAATAGTAACAAACATGACTGGTTTCCTGGACCATTGAATGACCTGACCGGTCAGATTACAGTGCAGGAATGTTCCAATTGGGATAGATTCTTTGAAGTGCGCGGTGAAGAAATCGACAAGCATATCGCACAATTTAAATCTTTTGAACTGAAAGGTGAAGATTATCCTGAAAGTCTTATTCCTCTGAATGTAAGAGGCTGGCCTTCAAGAGGAAATCCATATTTCAAATCAATATATAATTGGAGTCTTCCGACTACAACAGCTGCATTGGCTCCATTTTATGATTACGATGGCGATGGAGAATACGATCCCGCTAAAGGTGATTTTCCCATCATCGAAGTACGAGGTGTCGCAGGTGCTTGTGAATCTACTCCCGAGAATCCGGTGCCTCCAACCTATGCCGACCAGATGTTTTTCTGGATTTATAACGACAATGGTAATACCCACTCTGAATTTAATGGTACGCCTATCAATATGGAAGTTCAGGTTCAAGGATATGGTTTCAAGACCAACGACCAGTTGAATGATATGACATTCATGCGTTATAAATTGGTCAACAGATCACCTACGGTAACAGACAAGTGTTTATTTGGATGGTGGGTGGACTCCGATCTGGGATGTCCTGATGATGACCTGATAGGGTGTGACTCAACACGAAGCCTTGTATATTACTATAATATTGACGGTACTGACGGAAACTCAGGACCTGATCAGACGCTTTGTAATGCTGGCGGCGGTTCAGTGAATACATACGGGCGAAAAGTGCCTATCCTTGGAATTGACTATTTTGAAGGACCAACCATCGATACGATAATCAATGGCAAGGAGGTTAACTTTGATATAGGAATGACTTCATTTACTTACTGGAACAGAGAGAGTGCGGAACCCGGAACTGTTGACCCAAATAACCTTCAACAGTTGTATTATTATATGGATGCTAAGTGGAAGGATGGTACTCCTTTTACTTATGGTGGTTCAGGTTATAAGTCCGGGGGGGCTGTCACACGATATCCTTTTTCGGATGCTCCAACTGATATCAATGGGTGGTCTATGAAGACAGTGACAAATTTACCCGGTGTTGACCGTCGTACTGCCCAATCTACAGGGCCTATCACTTTACAATCCAATAAAACAAATTATCTTGTGGTCGGTGTGCCATGGGTGCCTGATCAGGATTATACCGGTCCAAATAATGCTCCTGGTTTGAATGATTTATATGCCGCTGATGATATTTGCCAGGGACTTTTTGATAACTGCTTCAAAATATTTGATGGTCCTGACGCACCGGATGTTGATGTCATCGAATTGGACAGGAAAATTGTATTGGCTCTGAGCAACGACCCGGAAAAATCAAACAACTTTAATCTTAATTACCATGGTTTCAATCCTGGAATTTCAGCATCAAAGGACACTGCAGGTATGTTCAAGTTCCAGGGTTATATGATATATCAGGTTGTATCACCGGACATATCACCTTCTGATTATAATGATCCTACTAAATCAAGATTATTTGCTCAGGTTGACCTTAAAGATTCTGTCACTACACTTTATAACTGGACTCCGGTGGACAATCCATCGGTCACTGATCCTAAAGATCCACTTAATAAGATTTGGGTTCCTATTCAGATGGTTAATGGTGAGAATAAAGGATTGCGTACTACTTTTGAAGTGAAATCTGACTTGTTCGCCGATGGAGATCAGCGCTTGATCAACCATAAGAAATATTATTACACCGCTGTAGCCTATGCCTATAATAATTATAAAAAAATGGATTACAAAGGTGATGGACAGAGGATTACATTTGCATTGGGAAGACGTAACTCTCAAATATATACGGCAATTCCACGGCCTATTGTAGATCGTGTGCTCAATTCAGATTATGGGTCAGGCGCCGTTATAACCAGAATTGATGGTGAGGGCAACTATAGATCTTTCCTTGAATTGGCGGATGGCGAACGTGATAGACTGTTTAACCTCAGCTTTGAAAATGGGTCTTCACCTGAAAGAACGATCCAATATAAAGAAGGTTTTGGTCCGGTTGCAGTTAAAGTTTATAATCCGATAGATGTCGAAAATGGTGTAATGAATGTTGCATTTAACGATGCTAACCCAACTGATGGTAAACTCGACATTAATTCTGCAGTTTGGCATTTGACCAATTCTGCCGGAGATACACTGGTAAATGCGGAGAAATTCTCTAAATTTAATGAAACATTGATTGCAGAATTCGGGATATCCGTTTTCTTCCCTAATAATGAACCGGGAGAGGACCGTGACGATGTGAATGGTTATATAGGTCAAAGATTGCAATACAGTGATGCGACTAAGGATAACTGGCTTTCTATGTTAAGAGATGGGGGAGAAGGGGTTACAGATAATCCTAATATTTCCCTGATCTTGTCCGAAGCATTGAATTGGATTAATTACGTTGAGAAATTTAGTGGTAATCCGGATCCTAAAGGAGTATATGAAAAACTTGGTTTTTGGCCACTGACTTTGGCGTTAAAAGAGCCTCAGGATGTGGCAGTCAATGAGTTTCTTCAACCGGTCCCACCTTCATCCAATATTGCATCCACAGTATCTAAATCAAATACTTTGGCAGATTTGAATAATGTCGATATTGTATTTACCAATGATAGATCAAAATGGTCAAAGTGTATTGTGGTCGAGGCGTCCAATACTAAGTACTCAGGAGAAGGCCTTCCACCTGTTGGTAGTGCACCTCAGTTTAGCCTTCGTAAGTCACGGTCCATAACTAAGGATTTTGATGCCGATGGCAATCCTGTTTTAAATGCCAATCCTGACTCCACAGGTATGAGTTGGTTCCCTGGTTATGCAATTGATGTAGAGACAGGAATGAGGCTTAATATTTTCTTTGCAGAGAACTCCAGTTATGATCCTGCTATTTTCGGTGATCTGATTCAGGAGGTCGGCGATAACCCTAATTGTGGTCAGGATATGATTTTCAATCCGGGTGGAAATTTATTTATTAATGCTAGTAACAACTTACTAAGTGCAGCTAATTTCTTTGCAGGGGGTCAGCATTATATATACGTCACAAAGACTAAATACAACGAATGTGCTACTTTTCTGAACAATTTGAAAGGTCAGAATCCTTCCGATATTAATAAGTCCAGGGTTCTTGCTCAGGTGACCTGGGTGGGCATACCTCTTGGTTTTAATATGTTGTCATTTAAAGATGGATTGATCCCTCAGGAGACTGTCTATAAGCTTCGTGTCAATAATAGTTATAAAGTTCCTGCATTGGCAGATGGTAGAACAGGTGTCAATAATGGTATGCCGATGTATAAGATAGAAATCAAAGATAAGGCTGCCGACACAAAATCACCGACTATTGCTCCAAGTGCTTTGGACAAGATATCGGTTGTTCCAAATCCTTATTATGCCTATTCATCCTATGAAAATACGGAAATATCAAATATTGTTAAAATAACTAATCTGCCGCCCAAATGTGTGGTAACCATTTATTCCCTTGACGGCAAGTTTATTCGACAGTTTAACAGGAATGAGGTCAGAAGGGAAGTGAGTGGTGAAGCAAGGGGTGTGCGATATGCACAGGTGACGCCTGACATTGAATGGGATTTGAAGAACGGTAGTGGTATTACTGTTGGTAGTGGTATTTATCTAATCCATATCAAATCTGATGATGGAGAAAGGGTAATCAAGTGGGTTGGGGCAATCCGTCAGCTTGAAATATCAGGATTCTAATGATATAAATGGTTCCGGAGTTATCCGGAACCATTAAAACGAACATTTTTTAGGACCAAAAAAGAATTTAAAGTGAAAAGATTATTTACGATAATATGCTTAATAGCATTCTCACAAATTGGTTTTGCCGGTAATCCCGATCGTCAGGGTTCAGCTGGCGCCGGTGAGCTTTTAATCAACCCATGGGCTAGAAGTGCCGGACTGCATACCATGAATACTGCAGGAATCAGCGGTATTGAAGCAACCCGTCTTAATATAGCCGGATTAGCCAGTGTTAAAAGTATGGAGATTGGTTATAGTCATGGTCGATATTTGGTTGGAACAGGTATAAGCACAAATGCATTGGGACTGGCTAAGAAAATTGGGAAAAAAGGGGTTTTCGGCCTTGATTTCATGTCAGTCAACTTTGGAGATATCCCTGTAACTACAGTCAATTTCCCGGAAGGCAATGGGGCTAATTTCAATGTCGCATGGACTAATATCGGATTATCTTATGCACATAATTTCTTTAATGAGGAGTCATTAGGTAAGGTTTCTGTAGGTCTGGGTGTACGTCTTGTTATGGAATCAATCCCTGGCATATCTGCTACCGGAGTCGCGTTTGATGCCGGTGTGCAATATTCCAACGGATCAAAGGATAACTTTAAACTTGGATTGGCATTGCGGAATCTAGGTACTCCTATGAGATTCAGAGGTGAAGGTTTTACAGTAACAAGACCTAACCCTAATGTTCAAAACGTCAATCTTGCTTATGATCAAAGGTCAGCTAACTATGAACTTCCTGTGGTGTTGAATATTGGTACGTCATATGATGTATATTTCGCTGATGATGCAGTGAGATTGACTCCAATGATTAATTTTACTTCTAATTCCTTCAGCAGAGACCAGCTTGGCGGAGCTGTTGAAGTATCAGCCTTTAAAGATCTTGTCCAGGTTAGGGTTGCCTATAAGGCAGAAATTCAGAAAACTACAGAAGTGATAAAGGATGATGTCTATAGCGGCCTGGCATTCGGTGCTACAGCTAATTTAACGATCAATAAGGAGACAAAATCAAAAGTTGCTTTAGATTATGCTTATATGGCTTCCAAAGTCTGGAGTGGCACACATAATATTGGCGTGAGAATCAATCTCTAAGTGTCGGATATTTTCTTATATTAAATAATTTTAAGTAACTTTGTAAAATATACTAAACACTCCCAGCAGGGGGTGTTTAGTTTTTTATTCTAAACCATTAATATTATGGCAAATTATACATATTTGACTCAAGATGGATTGGATAAGTTGAATGCTGAACTGGATGAGTTAAAAACAACCGGAAGACAGGAAGCAGCACGCGCCATTGCTGAGGCAAGAGATAAAGGAGATCTCTCCGAAAATGCTGAGTATGATGCTGCTAAAAACGCTCAGGGCATGCTGGAATTGCGTATCAACGAATTGGAAAAAGTCTTGGCTAATGCCAGGTTGATTGATGCTTCACAATTGGATCCAACTATTGTAACTTTGTTGTCTACAGTCGAGATTGAAAATTTGAAAACAGGGAAAATTTTTACATATACTCTGGTTTCAGAAGCTGAGGCTGACCTGAAGGCAGGTAAAATTTCCGGAACCTCACCCATTGGCCAGGGACTTTTGGGTAAAAAAGAAGGAGAAACGGCAATCATTACTACTCCGGCAGGAAAGTTGGAGTTTAAAATTATTAAACTGTCCCGATAATAGATATGGCAAGTATATTTAGTAGAATTATCTCCGGGGAATTACCTTCTTATAAGGTGTATGAGGATGATTATTTTTTTGCTTTCCTTGATATCAGACCTATGGTGATGGGCCACACTCTGGTCATTCCCAAAAAAGAGGTAGATTATATTTTTGACCTTGAATCAGAGGAATATATAGGGCTGATGCTTGTTGCACAAAAAGTGGCAAAGGCCTTGAAAAAAGTAGTGCCTTGCACGCGTATCGGTGTAGCTGTTGTCGGGCTTGAAGTTCCGCACACGCATGTTCATCTGATGCCAATCAATACTGTAAGTGATATGAATTTCAAAAATCCGGTTGTTCAGTTAACTCCGGAAAAATTTAAATCCTTGGCTGAAGACATATCCACAGCTATTGAATGATGCTCTGATCAAATAATTCTGTCCGGATTATTTTTGATAAAATCATCCCAGTTTTTACTTCCATTTTTAATAAGTATGTTCCTTTTGGAAAATGCATGGCATATAGCTACAGAAAGAGCATCCGTTGCATCATAACCCGCTTCTCCCAAATCCACTCCAAACTGTTTTTCTATCATGCGGGCAACTTGTTCCTTTGAGGCGTTCCCATTGCCGGCTACAGATTGCTTGATTTTTCGCGGAGAATATTCTGTTGTATCAAGTCCAAAGTATTTTGCAGCAGATATCACCACACCTTGAGCTCGTCCCAATTTGAGCATCGATTGTACATTTTTTCCATAAAATGGTGCTTCTATCGCTAACTCATTTACCGCATACTTATTGGTTAGTTGTTCAATTTTGATGAATATCTGATGCAATTTGTCATGAGCATCAGAAAGATGTCGGAAATTTAAAGTTCCATAATCCAATAATATTGGAATAGGTTTTGCATTCTTGATGATGGCAAATCCCATTTTTATTGTTCCCGGGTCTATACCCATGATAATTGACTCTGACAATTTCATGCCATAAAGATACAGGTTTTTATTATATTATCATTTTTCATTATATGGCATAATTCCAGAGGAAGGAATATGAATCAATATATGATTCCCACCTATTTGTTTTATATTATGGGACATTCACCGATTCCTTTAAAAAGATATTCACGACTATTAGTTTCCTACCTACTTTGTTTTGATTGTTTGCTTTAATTATAGCCTAGATCCTGAACCGTTACAAATTATTTACGCATTATCTGTTCAAAACTAGAATCCTTGGCTATTGTTAATATGTTTTAGTACAATACATGCTAATATTTACTATTTGATACCTGATTGTAAGATTTTATAAAATTCAATCGCTTTTTCAAAATCTTCCGGAGTATCGATACTGACTCCCTGGGACGGAGTTTCTGCCATTTTGATTTTCATACCGTAATCCAGGTATCTAAGGCACTCTATCAATTCCTGGTCTTCCAAATTACTATAAGGTAATTTCTGGATTTTCTCCAGAGCTTCTTTCCGATATCCATAGATCCCAATATGTTTAAAGCAATTTCGTGGTGCTGATTGATTACGATGATAGGGTATAGGACTCCGGGAAAAATACATCGCATTCCTGTCGTTATCTGTAACTACCTTTACATTATTTGGATTTTGAATTTCCTGCTCATTGGACAGAATAGTCATTGGTGATACAATATCAATGTTTTTATCCTTATCAGCCTTGAAAATATTGATAAGTTTCTGAAGTATGCTTTCGTTGACAAATGGCTCATCGCCCTGCACATTGAATACAATAGGATAATCCAATTCAAGCGCAATTTCGGAAATACGTGAAGTTCCATTTTCATGTTCCTTTTTACTCATATAAGCACTGCCTCCTCCCCGGATGATGTCATCGTAAATGTCCCGATGATTGCAGACTACGGCTACATGATCGAAAAGTCCGGTTGCAACCATATTGTCATGAACATGAAGTATGACAGATTTATGCCCCAATTTTTTCAAAAGTTTTCCGGGGAACCTGCTTGATTCTAGCCTGGCAGGAATCAAAGCTACTATTTTATTTTCATTGCTTTCTTGTATCATTGCATGGAGAGTGTGGGAATACTGTTGCTACTTCATTTCACCTTGCCTAAAATATCAACTATATTGTTGAATATTGGCCTACATTCTTTAAGAAAGGTTGAAATTGTCAACCATGTGGCTTCGTCAATGTCTTCTTCCTTCTGTACCTTGATCGGCTGTTTATTGGCTTGCATTTTGTACCAGTAGGTTTTTTTAAGAAAATAATTTCCATTTTTCTGGGTCTTGAATAGATGATAGGTGTCATCAATATATTGTAGAAGTTGAATATTTTTTATACCTGTTTCTTCTTCTACCTCACGCACAGCAGCTTCTTCCAGAGTTTCACCCGGATCTAACTTGCCTTTGGGAAGATCCCAATAACCACGTCGATAGATAAAAAGCACTTCGTTGAACTCGTTGAAAACAATGCCACCGGCGGCAACTATCTCCTTGATTTCAGATTGAAATGCCTTTAAAATTACCATTGGATCGTTGGCATAAAGGATAATTTCTTTATAGTTATTGGAAGATTCACTCAGACGAATTACTTGATGTATTGATTTTGGCTTTCCTAAGTAGGGGAGGGTAAGTATGTTTTCACCTACCCGGGCATATTGACCCAGATTCTCACTTTTTATCAAAGTGACGGGCATTTCGTTGATATATATTTTATACATTTGAGGATAAAACAGATAATATGGTTGACTATAAAAAAGCTGTAGCCAAAAAGCTTCTGCAAATTAACGCAATAAATCTTAATTATAACCAACCATTTACCTGGGCGTCAGGTATCATTTCTCCGATATATTGCGACAATCGTAAAAGCCTTAGCGATATAGATGCACGAAATTTAATTTGCGAAAGATTTGTTGCAGAATCAGAACGATTTGGGTCTTTCGATGTTGTGGCAGGAGTGGCTACTGGTGGAATTGCTCATGGAATGCTTGTCGCAGATCGGCTCGGATTACCCTTTATTTATGTCAGGACATCAGCTAAAGGCCATGGCTTGAAGAATTATGTTGAGGGGAAGATCAATGCCGGCCAGCGAGTGATGGTTATAGAAGACTTGATATCGACCGGAGGTAGTAGTTTTCATGCAATTGAATCACTTCGGGAAGCCGGTGCGGTTATTTCCGGAATGATGGCCATTTTTACTTATGGTTTTAATGATGCTGTTGAGTTATTTGCTAACCATGAAATTAAGGTTTCTGCATTGACTGATTATGATACCCTGATCGATGTAGCTAAAGAAATGCATATAATTGAGGAAGATCAAATAGCCGGATTGATGGAATGGAAAAAATCTCCACGAGAGTGGAGAATTTAATTGCACTTCAATGCTGTTTTTTCTTACCTTCGCCCTTCATTTTACGATTTGAAAATTATTTTATTCCGCTATGGCAACAAGCAAAAGTGATCACAACCGTGATTTTCTTTACAGATATATGAATAATGCTTCCCCAACCGGATTTGAGAGGGAAGGTCAAAGGATCTGGTCTGAGTATATAACTAATTATGTTGATGTGGTCCGTTCTGATTTTTATGGAACTGCCTACGGTATCATCAACCCCGAACACGAGTATCGGGTGGTCATCGAAGCACATGCTGATGAAATCTCCTGGTTTGTAAATTATATTACTGATGAGGGCTTCATATACGTTATTCGCAATGGTGGGTCGGATCATATAATCGCACCTTCGATGCGTGTGAATATTCACACTGCCGATGGTATAAGAAAAGGAGTTTTCGGATGGCCGGCAATTCATACCCGGAAAGGAAAGAATCTGGATATGGCACCTTCTCTTGAGAATATCTGTATAGATGTGGGAGCTAAAAATAAAAACGAAGTTCTGGAGATGGGAATCCACGTGGGATGTGTAGTGACCTACCAGGATGAATTTACCGAGATTGGTGAAAACTACTTTTGTGGTCGGGCACTTGATAACAGAATGGGAGGATATTGTATATCTCAAGTGGCTAGACTGCTTTACGAAAACAAAGATATTCTTCCCTTTGGGCTGTATTTCGTGAATTCAGTTCAGGAGGAGATAGGACTGAGAGGTGCAGAGATGATTGCTCAGACCATCAAGCCCAATGTAGCCATTATAACGGATGTTACACATGACACTCGTACGCCGATGATCAATAAAGTCGAAAATGGTGATATTACATGCGGGAATGGGCCTGCCTTAACTTATGCTCCTTCTATTCATAATAAATTACTTCAGATAATTATAGATACAGCTAAGGACGGAGAGATTCCTTATCAACTCTCCGCTGCCTCGCGTAGTACAGGCACTGACACTGACGCATTTGCCTATGCTAATGGAGGGACTCCAAGCGCATTGATTTCCTTGCCGCTCAGATATATGCATACCACGGTCGAAATGGCCCACAAAGGGGATGTGGATAATGTTATCAGATTGATTTATAATACATTATTAAAACTGGATCCTGGCTTCAATTACAAATATTTTTGATTGCAGGATAAATTTGTTGAATAAGTTACTGGTTTTCAAACACCCTGAAATTCATAATCGGCAGGCTTTTTTCGTTTCCACCGCTTATGACTCCATAACCAATAGGCAGGTTGTGACTTGATGTTGGATTCAAGTTCAAGGGTAATGGTTTCAGTTATTTTACCTGGAGCAAATGTATTGGCATCACTGCAAATTTTTTTGAACGAGGTCTTATAATAACCTCGCTTTTTCTTAGTTATCTTACCAAAAAATACTTCCAGATCATATTTTTTGGCATATCTCTCAGTTCCTAAAAATACAGCAGTCTCCTGATGAAGGAATTGCATCCAATAACACTTATATGGATTGCTTGGAGATTGGTCTATCGCAAATACTGTCGCTGTAGGAATGGATGTTTCTTTTCCCATTAATATCCCTGCTTGCTTCATCGGAATCATTTCAAGTCCGTACTTTCCCCTCGTTTCCTTCATTTTATTATCGAAAAACTTATTCTTAAGAGGACTGTATATAGCTACTGCTTTATGTGAAATATAACACGGCAATGCAATGGCAAATAATTCCCAGTTGTTCATATGCCCTCCGGCTAAAATTATATTTCTGCCTTGGTTATAACTTTCCTGTATGTCATCCAAACCTTCGATTTCCATTCTTTGGATGGCCTCTTCTCGGCTGATAGTAAAGTTCTTAAGACTTTCTACTATTAAATCACTTAAGTGGCGAAAAAATTCTTTCATAATTTCTTCAATTTCACTTTCCGATTTCTCAGGAAATGAATTGCGAAGATTGGCACTGACTACGCTTTTTCTGTATCCGAAGATATAATAGATGAAGATAAATATGATATCTGATAAAATATACAAAACCCGCATCGGGAGCAATGATATTGGATAGATGATAAGGTAGTAAAATAATAGGGTTAGAATATACATGCTTTGTGATGATTACTGCACTAGTCTGAACAGTGTATTGAGCATCCTATGCTTGTCTGTATTTAAGATGGAATCAAGCGTATTTTCAATGGTAGTGCTGAGTGTTTTGATTTCCTGAATTATCCTTACAAATTCCATGGAATCAGGGCAATTGGCCTGCTGATGGTCCACTTGGTTCATTAATTCAACAATGGGATCTAATTCTCTTTTTTTTCTGTTTTCCAAGATGATCTTAGAAACCTTGAGAATATCCTTTTCTGCGATGTAATAATCTTTCCTGCAGCCTTTAATCTCACACTTGTATATCAGACCCCATTCAACCAAATCCCTGAGGTGCGTATTTGCCCCTCCACTGGAAATGTTTAATTCATCTATGATACATGTAGCGCTGAGTGGTTTGGGGCTAACAAGCAACAAAGCATGGATTTGAGCCATACTTTTACACACCCCCCAACTGCTGCTTATCTGACCCCAACGCTCAATAAATTCTCTTTTAGTCGATAAGAATTCCGGACTGCACGCCATTTTGTCGTCTTAATACCTATTTATAACTGAACGAACGGTATTTTAACGATTTCGGCTGCAAAAAGTTTATTGTTGATTTCAATTTGAATGACTGTTCCCGGCATAGCATATTTTGTCTCAACATAACCCATTCCTATCGGATATTCCAATGAAGGAGACATCGTTCCTGAGGTAACCCTTCCTATTAGCCCTCCTTCTTCATTCAGGATTCTGTAATCATGTCGGGGGACTCTTCGCTCCTTTAATTTAAAGCCTATCAATTTTTTAGATACGCCTACCTCTTTTTGATCCTTAAAAATTTCCGATGAGTTGAAAACTCCTTTTTTCAATTTTGTGATCCATCCAAGTCCTGCCTCCATCGGAGATGTTGTTTCATCGATGTCGTTGCCATACAGGCAAAAGCCCATTTCTAATCGCAAAGTATCCCTTGCTCCAAGCCCCGCAGGCATAATACCGTATTCATCACCTATGTCAAACAACTGATCCCATAGTTTTTCAATATGTTCATTGGGCATATATACTTCAAAACCTCCTGAACCGGTATAGCCCGTCGCTGAAACAATGACATTTTCAACACCTGCAACCGTTCCAATTCTAAAATGGTAATACGGTATTTCGGATAGATTGATTGATGTCAGTTTTTGTAATACGGCTGTGGCCTTTGGGCCCTGAATGGCCAAAAGTGCAGTCTGCTCAGATATATCATCCAATCTTACATCACCTGATTTATGCGCATTGATCCACTCCCAGTCTTTGGACATATTTCCGGCATTCACTACCAATAAATAGGAATTTGAACCATCGGCTTCATCGTCCATTCGATACACCAGGAGATCATCGACTATTCCACCTGTCTTGTTGGGAAGGCAGGAATATTGAATCGCTCCCGGCCTTAGGGCACTTACATCATTTGATGTCAAATTTTGAAGGAACGCCTCTGCATCCTTCCCCTTGACGGTAAATTCTCCCATATGGCTTACATCAAATACCCCAACATTATTCCTTACAGCTTTGTGCTCGTCAATGATACCCTTGTAAGATATAGGCATATTATAACCTGCAAATTCAGCCATTTTGGCTCCTAGTGAAATGTGTTTCGATGTCAATGGCGTTTCCTTCATGATCATTTATTTTATATTAACTTTTAATATCTTATCTCCTCTTTGTATGGTTTCGACAATATTCATTCCCTCTTTAACATAGGCAAAGATAGTATATCTCCCATCAAGATGGGGTGTTGCCGCACAAGTAATAAAAAATTGGGAAGATTCGGTATCAGGTCCTGCAGAAGCCATTCCCACCATTCCTGCTCTGTTATAAAACGCCCGACTGTATTCCGAACGGATAATGTAATTCATGGCACCGAATCCATCTCCTCTGTTACATCCACTTTGAATGACAAAGTTGGGTACGACTCTGTGGAAATTCTTTCCATTGAAATAGTTTCTTTTGACTAATTCTATCCAGTTTGCGGTAGTCATAGGGGCCAGTGATGGCTGAAGCAACATCTTTATTGTTCCTTTGGTAGTTATGATTTCACATAAAGTACTGTCTGAGATATTGTTCAATACAGCCCAGTCAAGCATTCTGAATCCCTTGTCAGGTGCCGGCTTATAAGGCTGACCACTCCAGTATGAAATGGTTTTTGCCAGTTCATTGTATGCTTCGACATTTTCGGGAAGTTTCTGTTTGTTCAATGCGATGCGGAATAGAGAATCACTTGGCAGAAAATTTCTTAGATTTAATACAGGATCCCTCATTATAACAGCTGCCGTTGATACCAAACCGACATCTTTGGAGAGTATACCATCAACCAAATATGAAAAAATCTGCTTTTTATAGGGTACATAGTTAGATCGATATGTCTTGGCAAAGTTGGGATTGCTTAAAATACTGCCAAAGCACTCCAGGCCTACAATCTGCAGGATTTTGTCAGGGGCTTTGACCGTTAAATTTCTGATAAATAAAAAGTTGGTTACATCATATGCAAGAGCATTGATGATATCTGCTTTCCTATAGACATCGGATACTTTCAGCAAGCTATCTTTCAGGATGTCATTGACGGTCGTCCTTGACATTGTCATGGTGAAGGGAAGGTGTTTGTTTGCTGCTCCTAAAATTTCTATATGGGCCTTAGAATTTGTTTCTGGATTAAAATAATACTCCAAATATTTTTTCGCATCTGTTTCTTTTCCATGGTCAATTAAATATTTTGCTGCTAGCCTTGCTATACGAAAATTCTTGTCCTTTAAATATTCAAAAGCAACTGTGTCAGCTTCTTCATAAGAAAAAGTCTTTAAATTGCTCAATAGGTTAAATCTTATACCTTGATCTTGAGCAGTCTGCATTTCAGATTTCATGAAAGAGAATGATTTTTCATTCTTTGTCTTGGTAATCGCTGTAGCTAAGGCTAATTTGAAATCACGGTTGGTGCTTTGGTGATAAGCGTATATGATAGAATCCAGATTTGTCTTCATATCTATGCCTTTAGCCCTGGAAAGATAGTTGGCGGCATAAAGTCTGGATTCTGTGGGATATGAAGGATTGCATACCATATTAATACAGACTTGGGTTCCTTGTGGTAAAATGATGTCTCTCAAAGCAAATCGATATATTGATTTTGACTGTCCAATCAATAAAAGACTATCTGTTGTAAGATAGGACTTGACAGACGCGATTTGCTTTAAAGTGTTTTGGCTGCCGCACTTACCCAATGCTTCCAGAATTGTGGCATTGAACAACTGATACTTATTGAGACTATCAAATGTAACAAATGCAGATATAAGGTATGGTTCAGCCTTCAGGCTTCTTAATTGTCCAAGGCTATAGGCTGCGCCGCACCGTACATTCTCATCTTCATCTTTCAATAGAGGGGCTATTGAATCGATGACCGTCGTATCCTTCCAGGATGCAAAGGCATTGACCGCAATGTATCGTACAGTTGGGTTTTTGTGATGAAAATATCGGAGGAGGCTATCTCTGGAATGATTGTATCCGGCCTCATATGCCAGTTGTATATCTTTCTCCTTGAGGTCAAGAGAAAAATTGAGGTTATTGTTGGGTTTGTTTGGAATACATGATGTTATACCCACTATCAGGATAATGATCCAAAAAAGAAATTTTGCTTTCATCAATTTAATTTGTACCAGGAATTAGGCAATTGAGCCTTGTTAGATATCAACACTTACCTTAAAGTGTTGCTTACCTGATGCAAATATAATACTATGAATTGATTAGCACATAAATTGAGATATCACGCAAGCAACTGATAGGTCAGTAAACTGATGAGATACGCCAAAATAGTATATGATATTAATTGTATGGTAGGCCATTTCCAACCATTTGTTTCTTTTTTTACCACTGCTACGGTACTCAAGCATTGCAATGCAAACATATAAAACATGATCAGTGAAGCAGAAGTGGCCACATTAAAGACTTTTTCACCTGTGTTTGGATTTATTTGACTGTTGAGCATCTGAGATAGTTTTTCCGGGTTGTCACCATCATCTTGTGCACTATAAATAGTTGCCAATGTACCTACGAATACTTCTCTTGCTGCAAAGGAAGTAATCAGCGCTATTCCGATTTTCCAGTCAAAGCCTAATGGCTTGATAACAGGTTCCAGGTATTGACCCAGGATTCCGGCATAGGAGTTCTCCAGTAATATGGAAGATTCGTTGACATGGCTTTGTTCAGTTGGAGGATTTGACTTCATTTCCTTACGATAGGCTTCCAGCGCGTTCTCTCGTCTCTCCGATGGTCCATGACTAGTCATAAACCATAGGACTATACTGATGATGAAGATGACTTTACCGGCTTCTTTGATAAAGGATTTTACTTTTTCCCAGACATTGAATGCAACATTCTTGGCTATCGGCATTCTATAATTGGGTAATTCAAGCATCAACTGGCTTTTACCCTTGTTGCGGATAAGTTTATTCAGCACGAATGCCGCAAATAATGCCGCTAACGTGCTGAAGATGTAAATCCCCAGAAATGCAACCCCACGTGCATTGATGAATCCAAAGTATTGCAGATTGGCGGGTATGATAAATACAATCAGAAGTGAGTAGACCGGCAATCTGGCAGAACAACTTATCATTGGTGTGATGAGTATTGTGATCAGTCTTTCCTTCCAGTCACTTATGGTTCTGGTACTCATGATGGCTGGGATGGCGCACGCCCCACCGGAAATGAGGGCAATGGTACTCCTGCCATTCAGTCCTATTTTTCGCATCCAATAATCGAATAGATACACAACTCGGCTCATATACCCAGACTCTTCCATGATAGAAATAAATAAAAACAGGAAGAATATCTGAGGCACGAATACAATAATACCACTTAGGCCGGGGATGATCCCATTAGACAAAAGTTCACTGAACCAATTTTGGGGCAAATGAGTTTCAATTAATTCAGCAGAAAGAGCAAATCCATACTCCAACCATTCTATCGGCTTTTCTGCCCATGAAAATATTGATTGAAAAACAAGAAACATGATGGCGGCAAAATTCAGCATCCCCCATAAAGGATGTATCAATATCTTATCTATCTTATTCTGAACAGGTGGAATTTTGGTAACTGCAGGCTTTAAAATTGAAATTAGATCACTTAACTCATCATAACGACCCAATGTATCCCAAACTTCAGCCTTTAGAACATTCTTTCCGTTTTCTGATTTGTTTGATTCAAGAACCTTGAGAAAGGATTGGTAATCTGTAATAGAATTCTTGTCAACACTTAAACCTGATGACAATAATCCATTTACATATTTCTCTGCGTTGGAATTGATTGTCTTTCCTGCGGTTGACTTGTTTCTTTGGTCAAGAATAGCTTGTTTGAGTGTGTCTAATCCTTCACCGGTCCTGCTACTGCATTGAACAACCGGACATCCGAAGAATGAAGAGACCTTGTGTATTTTTTTTTCATCCAGTTGGACAAGGTCACTCATGGTGAGCACAACTATCATCGGTATGCCTAAGTCCCGAATCTGACTTCCCAGTAATAATTGACGATCAACAAGCTCTGAATTGACTACGAAGCAAATGATATCCGGATAATTTGGGCTTTCCGGATTAAGCATGATTTTTGTAAATATCTGCTCGTCCATTGTAATGGCATGAAGACTATATGCCCCTGGAAAGTCGATTAAATTGGCCGGTTTGCCGTCAGGTAGAAATAATTTTCCGGCTTTTTTGTCGACAGTTACGCCCGGAAAATTAGCAGTTTTTTGGTTTAATCCTGTCAATGCATTGAAAAGGCTTGATTTTCCACTATTGGGATTTCCTGCCAGACAAATATTTATATTATTCCCCATTATTTTCTATTTTATGGACGATGATTGAAGCTGCCTCATTATACAAAAGACCAAGTTTTAATGAGCCGACTATCAGAAAAAAAGTGTGTTTCTTATGATTGGTATCCAACAGAAATCCTTCTGCATTTGGAAATACACCCATACTGATCAATTTACTGGCTATTGAGTCATCAGAATAGGAAATGATTCTACAATAGTCCCCTGCATTTAATTTATCTAAAGTCGTCATGTAATCTCCTCCCTTTCATTTATTTAGATTAATTCTAAGTTGTTTCGAAGCGCCAAAAAAAAGTGAGTCGCCGCAACAACTCACTACGAATAATGAACAAATCCAAAATTACTCTTAAAATGGAAGTTCCAAATTAATTGTTTTTTTTATTATATAATAATTATTTATAACTTTTCTATCTTATTTATTTCCACGCCTACAGAAGTAAATGTCTTCACAATATAAATTCCGGGATGGAATCCTTCCAAATTAATATCAACCTGGTTCTGATTAACATTACCCTTAGACATTATACTCTGACCGGTAATAGTATATACATGATAACTATTTATTATGTTATCTTTGTTATAGGCTTTTAATGTCAAATGACTATTGGTTGGATTCGGGTAGAGATTAATCAGTTTTCTTGTTGAATTAGATGTTGATTTCTGAATTTTTATAGGGAATTCAAAAATCTGTTGTGCGGTTCTCAACTCATCACAACCATCAATGACCAATGTTGCATCATTCAGTTGGATGCGTGCATAGAAGATTCCTTCATCGCTTTTAAATCCATCCAGTTCATCATCGACGATGCCTTTAATTACAGCTATATCTCCATAGCCCGCCGTGCCGGTACCGCTTACTCTTCCTGCTCCCAGGTCAATATTTCTTACGATTGGTTTTTTGGCCATTTGAAGCATTTTGTCACCATCACTCAACCAATGATTTGGCTTAAAGTCTGTTGTAAGGCTTTGATCATTGAAGGCTTCACTAAAATTGAGGCTTACAGTAAAGGCTGAAAGATTTAACACCGGCGTGTTTTCTGACCCTATTGAAAAAGTCATTGTTATCGAATCACCCGGTTCGTAAAAATCCTTATCGCTTCTCAGGTTAAATGGAAGAAAAGGTGAATTAACCCCTTTATTGACAAATAGTCCATGCAGGTTCCGGTAATATTTATTCATCATGGCCGTATCTTGTTCCAGGATTAGGCCGTCACCATCACCATCTCCATACTTCATGTTGGTATTATTACTGGAAATATCCCAGTCAGCAGCATCTTGCCCCACCCAATATTCATTCTGAGTATTGTTGTTGCGTGGTGCACCACTCTCACCGATAAAAGGTGCGATGAAGGTTAAATCCTTCATATCCACCCGACCGTCATTATTGTGATCGCCCGGCCATACACAATTGGCATAACAGCTTGGTGGTAAGTCAAATATTTGAATATAAATTTTTACTATATGGAAGATGGAAGAATTGGATAATAAGGTATATTTTATTTTCATACTGTCCAGGCCGACATAATTGACTGCTGGACTATAATCAAGATTTTTCTGGTTATCGACTACATACACTATTCCATTTCTCGGGTAGGCGGAAGGTATCACAGATACTTTATAACCAGAAGTGGGGAAAGGGTAGAATATCTTAATTGGAGATCCTTTGGTCGTAGAAAGATTATAGACCGGTTCAGGTGTAAAGTTGCTGACTGTAACGGTCACAGTACCATATTCACAAACATTAGACGCAAGATCACATGCATTATATACAAAGACATCAACCCCTTCGAAACCAATATTTGGAGTATATTTATATACACCATTGGCCATTTTTACCAGACTACCGTTTTGTGGTTGAACGCTTAAACTGACATTCAATACCATATCGAAGTCATTTTTCAATAGGTCGCATACTACATATTGACCTTTGAGTGAGTAGAAATAATCATCTTTGACCAGTATATTCGGTGTAGCTGCATCAAAGACCTTGAATATAAATCGATGCAATGCAGTACTTATTCCGTTGGTAACTTCAAATTCCAGTGTGTCTAAACCTATATAGTTTTCAGTAGGTGAAAAAGTCCAGCTTAATCCATTTTGTGCCAATGTTCCGTGAGAAACTGATTTACTGATATTCGCCACTGCATATGGATGAGTGAAATTGATACTTGAATTTTTAACAAGAAACTTTTTGAATTCCTGAGGAAGGATATTAATAGTTGTATCCAGAACATTTAGCTTGAACCGGCCCAATTCTTTATAACCATTTTTGGTAACCTGATAACTTAGATTTTCAGACACAGCGCCGTTGCAACCGTTGTAAATTATCTTTGAACTATCATTGCTAATGCTGAGTTGGGATTGGCTATTCAGAGGTAAATAGGTGATCTTTGCACCTCCTCCGGGGATGAGGTCATTGGCCAATACGTCTAATTCAAAGTTCAGGTCATTGGTATAGACTGTAAATTGGTCATTGTTAAGGATAAATTGAGAAGTCTTTATTATAACTTTTTTGGATTTCTTAGCTAATTCCCCGTTGCTTGGATTGGGATAAAAATAGACTACCTGAAATGTATCCAATCCGAAATGACCTGCATAGGGTTTATATCTGATGACAAATTCCTCTCCGGTGGACAAAACCTGATCCGTTGAGCCATATTTGGCTATTTTAGTATAAAAAAAGGAATTATCATATCGTGGAATGGAAACTATGACCGAGTCTGATGCGAATATGTTGAAATGCTCAACGTATTCATTCGATTGCGATTGTGCAGGATTGGCAACTGCAATCAGCAAAAGAACTGCATACAGATACTGTAGAGTTTTGGGCATGTTTAGTAATTAGGTTCTTGTTCAAAAATTCGATGCAAGATAATCTTTTTTTTTATATTATTGTATCTTTCGACTTCAATTTAACGTTGCCAATGATTAAGCAACCGAAGACTTGTTTTGTAAATCGAAGCTAAAGGCTGATGAGATCCACAAAATTATATCAGATAATCAGCGAGTTATCTTTAAGTGAAGTGAACAGATTCGAAAAATTTGTTAACTCTCCTTATTTTAATATTAACATTTTAAATATAGAAATATTAAAAATATGTATTGAATTATATAAAGATGCGGAATTGCAAGTCTCAAAAATGGATGTGTGGAATGATATCAAGCCGAATGAAGAATATAACGATGTAAAGTTTCGGAAATACCTGTCAGACCTGCTCAAACTTTTATTGGAATTTTTTGCTGTGGAAGAACTTCGAGGGCGATCTATACTTTCTTCTCAACTATTGTTGGAGTATGCCAATAAAAAGAAGATTCCTAAATTAATCAATACTTCCGTCCAGGTTAGTCAGCATACTTCCAACAAATTTTACAACCGAAGTAGTGATTATTATTTGTATCACTTTCAGATTGAGAAAAACTTATTTTATCTTCAGGAAGGGAATATTGAGCTATATGCAAAAAAGAATGTAGAGAATATCGCGGAGAATCTGGATAAATTTTACATCGCTGAGAAATTGAAATATTATTGTGAGATTTTGGGGCGGGAAGCATTGTCTAACATTCAGTACAACTTTAATTTCATATCTGAACTTCTTTCTTTTGTTGAAAACAATGATTTTGATAATGATTTGATTATCAGAATATATTATTTGATCTATAAAACTCTTTCCACGCCTGATGAGTCAGAGTATTATTACCAGTTAAAGGCTATTTTATTTGAAAATTATCGTTTATTTGATGGTTTTGAACTACAGGAATTATTTGGATCCATTTTGAATTACTGTATTGCTCAAATCAATATTGGCAAGCAAGATTTCCAGGATGAGATGATTAGCATTTATGATTTTATTTTTGAAAAAAATATTTTGTTGAATGAAAACTACCTGACGCCTGCCAAGTTCAAGAATGTTGTTACCACTGCCTTGCGAGTCGGAAATTATGACTTTGCGGAAAGTTTTATCAAGGAGTACGACAATCTGCTTCCTGTGACACAAAAAGAAAGTATAGTCACTTTTTCACTTGCTCAAATATATTTTTATAAGAAGGAATTCGGTCAGGTTATTAAACAATTGCAAAAGGTTGAATATCCGGATCTTATTACCAATCTACGTGCCAAAACAATCTACCTTGCTACCTTGCTGGAGTTGAAGGAATATGATGCCATCAGTATGTGGTCTGAGAGCTTTAAGGCCTTTCTAAATAGAAAGAAAAAAGAAATTCCTGCAGCACGCATCAAGTCATATCAGAATTTTATTACAATTGTTCGGCTAATCGCCGGGGCTGAATTTGGTGACAAGAAATTTTATCATAGAGTGATAAAGGAACTTGATAAGTTTTCAGGAAATATAGTCAACGAACAATGGCTCAGGGAAAAGTTGTCAGAAAGGTTTAGAATGTAGAAATAGGCCAAATGACTAAGCTCGCACAGAGAATTGACTGGTGGAAAGTGTTGAAATGGCTTGTATTGCCGGTTTTTATAGCAGTACTCTACTACCAGTTGACCAGTCTACAACAAAAACCGGATCTACTAAATCGATTGCGTGTTTTCCTGGCTGAAGAAAACATCATAATTATTGTGTTTGTCTTACCCCTGCTTACATTTTTTAATTATGCATTGGAAGCTGCTAAATGGCAGGTACTGGTCAAGCCTGCACAAAGACGACTTTATTCAGAGGCTTTGAATGATGTTTTGATAGGTATTTTGTTTTCAGTTTTAACTCCGGCAAGACTTGGCGAGCTTGCCGGTCGCGTTGTTAATCTCAGAATGGGGAATAAGCTTGTCGGAGCAGCGTCCAGCCTTGCGGGAAGCATTGGCCAGAATATCGTGATCTTTTTTTTAGGATCTGTTGGCTTTGTGTTTTTTGCGCTGATAATAGGCCACCTGGGAACATGGCCGGCAGTTGGATCCCTTTTCCTCGTTTTTTGTTTGACCGGATTATTCCTTTTTTTATTCTTTAATCTTTATCTGCTCATACCGATTGTAAATAGAGTTTCATTACCAAAAAGATGGAAGCAACTTACAGAGAAACTGTATGCTTTGAAAGATTATTCAAACACAGACCTGCTCAAAGTCTTATTATTTTCTTTGTTGAGAGTGGCAATATGGTCATGTCAGTATCTGATTATCTTATGGATGCTGATTCCCGACATTGACTGGCAAGTCGCACTTTTAGTTTCATGGATAGTTTTTTTGATTCAGACCGGAATCCCTCTTCCGCCGATATCGAGTCTTGTAGCTCGAAGTAGTATCGCCATCTATTTGTGGAGCTATATCGGAATTTCGGAATGGAACGCTTTGACAGCAAGCTTTGTTTTGTATTTTAATAATCTGATTATACCATCGGTAGTAGGTTTGATCGTTATATATTTAAACAAAAAATCATTTAATGCGAATATTTAGTTTTTTTGCTACAGCGCTCTTGTTTATTTTACCATTGAAAAGTGGATCCAACCAGGTTGATGGCTATTCAAATATTGCAATTTCGACCTGCTCAGGTGACAATGTCACATTCAGGGATAGTGAAGAGTTGACCTATAAAATATATTATAACTGGGGACTCGTGTGGTTAAGCGCAGGAGAAGCAACCTTCCGTGTCCAGGAGCAAAAAAACGGGTATTTGATTTCGGCCGTTGGAAAGACCTATCCTGCCTATGAATGGTTATACTCGGTGAATGACCGATATGAGGTTTTTGTGGATAAGTCCACCTTGCTTCCGATTTGGTCTGTTCGTGATATCAGGGAAAACAATTATACCCAATACGAAAGGATGGACTTCAATCAAAGTACCGGTAAAGTGACATCCAGGAGGGGCAAGAACAAATCTGAGACTACAACAGCTGTTATTTCGGTTAATGATTGTACCCATGATATTTTGAGTATCCTTTATTTTGTTCGGAATTATCCATTCAATACCTTCAGGAACGGGCAAGTATTCCCTGTAAATGTGTTTTTGGACCGTGAAAACAATAATCTGACTGCCAAATATAAAGGTATTGTCAAAAAGCATAATGTACGGGGGCTTGGCAACTTCAATTCTTTTGTTATAACTCCCGCCACTATTGAAGGAAAAGTATTTGAAAAAGGCAACACAATGAAAATGTACATCTCAGAAGATGAAAACCAAATACCTTTAATGGTTGAGACAAGTCTGAAGGTAGGAAATGTAAAAGTAATTCTCAAATCCTATAAAAATCTCAGATATTCTCTGAAAAGTAAAGTTAATTGATTCTGCCTGACACACAACTTTATACGTTTGCTGAAGGAAGTTTTCTGATAATATTTTTGTGAATACTGACGTAATAAGATAATTCAGATGGTGAAATATTTATTGGGCATTCTGCTGATTCTATTCCTTTTTTTTGGTGGATATTTTTTTTCTGAATTCCTCCAAAATAAAAGGGAGGAGAAAACAAAAGTGTCCAACGAAGTAATTTTAAACCAGATAAAGGAAGTGGCTAAATTGGTTTCAGTTGAAGGATACTTTACTGAAATCTATAAGTACAAGAATTATTATAACCTCGACTGGAGTATTTTTACCAAACGCGCATTGGTTAGGGTTAAAGCAAAAGTTTCAATGGGTATTGATCTAAACAAAATGAAGTTTGATTTCGATGAGACAAGCAAGACACTAACAATAGGCCCTATGCCTCAGCCGGAATTGTTTAGTATTGATCATGATATAGATTATTATGATATTTCGGAAGGTACCTTCAATTCATTTTCTTCGGATGATTTCAACAAGATCAATAATGATGTAAAGCAATATATCCGGAATGTGGCCTTAAAAAGCGAATTACCTCAGAGGGCCAAACTGCAAAGTCAAAAGACATTGGAAACAATTAGGATTCTGGCTGAGACCGCCGGCTGGAAAGTCATAGAGGAAGGTATTGCGCCGGAAAAGGGTTGAAACAATCAATGGATATGGACAAGTGTAATGCCGTCACCGCCAGCATCAGGAGCAGGATGGCTGATTTGCATCGGTAGGTTGTATTCTTTCAATTTTTGTTTGACAATCCTCTTCAATGTACCATCACCTTTACCGTGCAGAATTTCAAGGTTGATCTTACCGGCAATCAATGCCTGGTCAAAGAATTCCTGAAGCTGCTGCATTGCCTCATCTACACGTAATCCTCTGATATCTATCTTGTCTTTTACCTTACTGACATCACTAAGTATATCGGTGAATACACCCTTTACTCTTCTTAAATCCTGTGGCTTCCTTTCTGCTATAAGCTGAGAGATAGGAATCAGGACAGTTAGTCCACCAACACTTACCTTAGCTTTGTCCTTGAGAATTTCTTCAACGGTTCCGGTAGTGTCACCAGATTTTAACCTGACAAAATCACCGGTTTCAATCGGCTTATTATGCATTGCTGTTTTGCTTATACGAAGTGTTTCATTGTGCAAACTATTCACTTCCGCCACAAGCCTTTCTCTTTCAGCACGTTTTTTTAGTGCTAATTCTCTGATCTGATCCAAATCTTTTTCCTTCGATAACTCTCTGATCTGGTCTTCAATGAATTCATTTTGGGCATTAATACTCTTAAGTTGGAATTCCTTTACCTCTTGTCTGAATTTTTTTCGTTTAAATTCATATTCGGCCAGCTGACGCTCGTAATTGGCAATCAATTTATCCAACTGTTGTTGTTTTTTTTCAAGGTCAGTGATTTGCTTATTCAATTTGTTTTTATCTGACTGCAGGTCATTCAATAAACGGTCAACCTTATATTTTTTGGATCCAAGCTTTTTTTCCGCATGATGAAGAACTACAGCGGGAAGACCATTACTGGTTGCCAATTCAAATGCAAATGAACTTCCGGGACTTCCCATTTTAAAGACATAGGTGGGTTTAAGGCCATTTGAATCAAACAGCATGGAGCCATTGGTGACACCCGAATTGTTATGTGCGAATAATTTGAGGGTAGAGTAGTGGGTTGTTATTACTCCCATGCATTTTTTTCGATTGAGGAAGGCTAGTACACTTTCTGCAATAGCACCACCTACGTCCGGATCAGTACCTGTTCCAAATTCATCAATGAGAATCAAGGTTTCTGAATTGGTCTGATCAGTGAAGAATTTCATGCTTTTCAAATGACTGCTATAGGTACTCAGATCTTCTTCAAGTGATTGCTTGTCACCGATGTCAGCAAAAATATTTTTAAAAATGCCAAGCTTACTTTCTTTATATACAGGTAACAAAAATCCACATTGTGCCATGACCTGAATCAGACCAACAGCTTTCATCAGGATTGATTTTCCACCTGCATTTGGCCCGGAAATCAACAGGATTCTGTTATTATCTGACATATTTAAGTCAAAAGGGATCGTTTTTTTACCTGTTTTATGATTCTTAATATATAAAAGAGGGTGGAAGGCCTTTATAAAATTTAAATTTGGATGTGAGACGATTTGGGGTTTGTCACCACCATACAATTTGGCTAATTGAGCCTTGGCACCTACAAAATCCAAATATGCTACACAATCGAGGTATCGTACGAAGTCGTCATATCCTGTTGCAAGATTATTACATAATTTTTTAATGATCCTAACAATCTCCCTGAGTTCTTCATGCTGAAGTTCAAATAAATCATTATTCAATAAAATGACGGGTTCAGGTTCAATATATACCGTTTTCCCGGTTTCTGATTCGTCATGTATGATTCCCGGAATCTTCCGCTTATGTTCGGCGGGGACACTCAACACCCTTCTGCCGTTGCGGTAACTTTCAGACGATTCGGAAAGAAGCCCTTTTGACTTGTATTGTGCTGCTATCTGATCGAAAGCCCTCTCTAGTTCGGATTTTTTAGCTGAAATGGCTCTCCTTATCTTTACAAGATCTTCAGATGCATTATTCTTGACTTTACCTTGATCATCGAGTATTTGATTGATTTGCTGGAGATAGGTAGGAATATATCCTTGATCAAGGATTTTTTGAGTAAGTACGGGATAGTTTTTGGTATTGCCGGAAGAGGAAGCGAATCTGTCGAGGTTTTTCATTATTTCCAAAACAGATCTTAGTTCATTGATATGTTCAACTTCCAGGAAATAATCGGTAATTTTAAGGTATTTGAGGAAGGTATCAATGTCGGTGTAATTACCCGTTGGAAAGCTATCGCCTGCATCCAATGATAACTTAAATTCCATTGTTTCACTCAACAATCGTTCTATTTCATCGGGATTAGTATGAAATCGGACATTCTTCAACAACCGTTTACCGGCTTCTCCTTTACAGTAAGATTCTGCCAAAATGAGAAGGCGGTCAAATTCCAATACCTGAAAAATATCGTTCGGATAAAACACAATGTAACAGATTTGAGCAAACAACAAAATGCCCCGCGAGTTGGTTCACGAGGCATTTTATTTTTATTCTTTTATTGAATAAATAACTTGTCGCTAATCAGAATTCTGTTGTATTTGTCCCTGACGGTTGCAATGTAGAGGCCTGGTGTCAGCCCTGCAGATAAGGGGATGGTATTTTCATTCCCTGAAACTTGCCTATCATAATATGTCATTCCTAACATATCTGTCAAAGAAAAATGATATTCATTGTTAGTTGAAGGATTGATACCGATGAAACTGAATGAAACTTCATCCCTGGCAGGATTAGGATAAATTCTGCCAGATGAGACGGGGATTTCATTCTTGGACAGCAAAGAAGGGTCTATATTTCCGGTGGTGTACTCTCCTGCTAAGAAATTGCTTATAAGGAAAGATCCTTTTTTGTCACTTTGCGAACCTCCCTTCTTCGAATAATATGGATAGATTTGCCATTCTTCTACTCCGGAAGGGCGATAGAATAGTTGAATACTATCCTCACCATTTTGTAAAAGATCACTATCCCAGTTTAGATTATATTCTATTTTACCGGTAAATGAAACATGATCAGGGTCAGCTACCGTAAACTTCCAGAAATGTTTGTTATTGACCCTGATAGCAGGATTTGTTCCGGCATCAGGTGCTGTATAGTGGTTTTCTAAGAAGGCATAGGTTGAATCCTTGACTTCTGCCGCGCTTATGCTCAGGTTGGAATATGTAAAGGTAACACTCCCGGTCTTTTTGACATTTTGGAGGGAACTGAATTGAGCAAGATTCAGAGCCATAGGATAATTAAGAAATACTGCCTTAGGCTGGAAAGCCAGATTCAATAGTATTTCGCTTTCTTCACCTGATGTAGTTACTCTTTGATTAACCAAATTATTATCCTGATCAACAAAAGTCAAAACAACAGGTGCATCTTTACAAAACCCATTTGATTTAAGCAGTTTTTGTTTAATTTTTATTTTATGCGTATAGCTGGAAAAATCTATTTCTTGAAAGTCAGAAATAACGAAATCGTAAAATCCTATATCGAAGACCCATCTATTAAAGAAGTCAGTCAAATCTACACCTGAAGCAGCGCTTAAAGCATCGCGATAGCTATATGCCGTCAGATTGGAATATGCATAATCTTTCAGAACTTTTTGTTGTGCTGTTCTGAAAAGGTCGTCTCCCAGATAACCTCTCAGTGAATGCATAACCATTGCACCTTTCTTATAAGTTGTGGCTCCATAAGTAATATCCTTGGGCATCGGTGAAAGAGGAAGGTAGCGTCCATCACTGATATGGGCGGTAGTGATAACATCATATTTGTTTTCACTGACAAGGCGTTCGAAGGATTGCCTGCCATTTAAATATTCGTCAAAAAGATGGGCGCCATATTCTGCATTACCTTCTTTGATCCACATATCGGCTTGTGTTCTTAGTGTAAGTAAATCTCCCCACCACAGATGACACAATTCGTGGCTAAACAGGCGTCTGTCAGCGGCATTCCCTGATGTACTGGATACAGGATAAGCGATACAGTTGGGATGTTCCATTGCACCTCTTGTTGTCATAACATAGCCTACACGTTCGAAAGGGTAGGGACCATACCAGGACTCCAGTGCATCGATTGCTGTACCTAAAGTACTGAAAGCATTGATAACTCTGGCTTGGTCAGAAGGTTTACTTACCAGTTGGACAGGTACTTCACCATAAATACCGTCGTGATTGTATTCATAGGATACGTAAGTAGAGGCTGCAATCGCTGAAAGATAGGTCGGTATTTGCTGATCCATTCTAAATACCCTTATTTTGGAGTTGTCATTGAATGGTTGTTCATCGATCAATCTTCCCACGCTATATGAGGTGATATTGTTGTTTGTAATGATTCTGTATGTATAGGTACTCCTTTCGACAAAATTATCGAAGCAGGGAAACCAGCTTCTACCGAAGTTGTGAGGATCATCCGTTATGCCAATTCCGAGGTTATATGCGATTCCGTCCTCAAAATAGAATCCACCGAAACCAGAAGTGGACGTCTTAGGCGTTCCGTGATAATGTACAGTTACATTGTAGGATTTGCCTGCTTCCAATTGGTAACCTGCATAAATGTTCAATAAAATTCTGTTGTAATCATAGGTGGCAGGAACACCTTCAAAAAATACTGAATCAACATCAAGTTTTAGTAAGTCGAGTGGGATATAGTCCAATCCTACCATCTTAGGAGTAAATGTCACAATGGCTTTGCCTGTCAAAATATTCTGACCCATCTGACGCAGGTCTATCATCAGGTCGTAATCAAGGATATCAAATGTATCGGATCGTTCTACCGATGCGGCCCACAGACTATTTTCTTCTACCGTGTTTACCCTTTGGTTGGCCAGTTTATGCCTCATATGACAGCCATACATTTCAAGAGGCTGGGATATGCCGGAAAAACTTATTATATTAAATACAATAATAAATAGTATAATTCTCATAGCTATATAATTGATCAAAGGATAGTAGTCTTCACTGCATCAAGCATATTTCTGGTGTCCGCAACATCTTTACCTTGTGCATACACACGAAGTACCGGCTCGGTTCCGCTTGGGCGAATCATCACCCATCTTTCATCGCCAAAAATATATTTAAATCCATCCAGGTCTTCGGTTGAAATTACCTTGTTGGGTCCGAAAGAAGTGTATTGGCCTTCCTTGCAAGCTTTGATCACGTTTTGTTTCTGTTGTTCCGAAATATGGAGATCATCCCTATCAAACCAGAAAGCACCAACCTCTTCATAGAGTTCTTGGATTAATGCTTCCAATGACTTACCGGTAGAAGCCATGAATTCCAGGATCATCAGACCAATCCATATACCGTCTCTTTCGGGAATATGTCCTTTTACGGCTAATCCACCACTTTCTTCACCACCTACAAGTACATCACGTGTGGTCATGATCTCAGCGATATATTTGAACCCGATTTTTGTAATTTCACATGGCAATCCGTATTTATTGGCCAGTTCACGCATTTTATCGGTTACCGAGAAAGTAATAACCACTTCCCCTGTAAGTTTTTTGTATTTGTATTGATAAAGAAGAAGGAGAAGAAGAATGTGATGCGCATCAACAAATTTTCCTTTACTATCAAACATACCTATTCGGTCTGCATCGCCATCATTCGCAAGACCGATTGAGATATCATCTTTGGAGCTGATGAGCTCAGAAAGTTCTTTCAGATTTTTGGCAATTGGCTCAGGAGCTTGACCTCTGAAGGAAGGGTTATCGTCACAGTGTAGTGCCATAACGTCCGGTAGAAGTCTAAGCATAGCTCTTTGTCCTGCACCGTACATCGCATCGTATGCAATTTTAAGACCACTATTTCTAATTAGATCAAGGTCAAAACAAGATTCTGCATGATTGACATAGATATCTTCTAAAGGCACTTCTTGTGCCATATTTTGTTGAACATAATCTTCAAATGTGGCAGTTGTTGTGTTCCATTCATCCGGAATGAGATTTTCAACGGAAGTGATATCAGCAGGAGAGGATGGCCCTCCGAAATGTGATTTTAATTTGTATCCATTGTATGATGGTGGATTATGACTAGCGGTGATTACAATGCCAAGATCAGCCTTAAGTTTCACCACACCCAACGAGACCATAGGGGTTGAGACAAATCCTTTGCCATATAAAACCTTGATACCATGAAAACAAAATACTTCCGTAATTGCTTTAAGGAACATCTCGCCTCCAAATCTGCAGTCGTGTCCTACCACAACTGTTTTCATGCCTGATTGCTTCATCCAGGCAGCTGTTCCGGCGGCCACACGCTGCACATTATCGACTGTATATTCCCTGGCAATAATAGCACGCCATCCGTCAGTTCCAAACTTGATCTTTATCATAACTTCTAATTTTTTGCCTCTAATATAATTAAAATTGTATGTAGTGGAGTTTGAAATAGTAACTACTTTTTGATTTTTATTAATCTAGTTGCCTCATACATTACTTATTGTGTATCGGCCGGATTGTCCAGATCCGACTCTTCGTATGAAATCAATTTGAGCATTGTGAATGCGGAAAAATTGAATGATGGCATAGAATAAAAAAAGCCTGTAAGGCAATACAGGCTTTTTTATATTCAATAAATAGTTTTATTCCTTAAATAATTCTTTTAATTGAATAAAATCGGCTTGACCAATATGCAGATGAGTTAATAGCGTCTATTGTTACACCTTTACTATTGCTGCTATGGATTATTTTTAAATCATTGTTGTAATTTGAATAAACGATTGCGACATGATGGACTCTACCTCCTGCTGCAAAAAAGACCAGATCGCCGGGTCTTGCTTCCTCTTTCTTTACACTTACCCCTATTGTAGATAAGGTTCTGGAGCTATGTGCCAAGTCATATCCATATTCGTTGAATACATAGCCAACAAATCCGGAACAATCAAATCCTTTTGGAGATGTACCTCCTGACCGATAGGGAGTGCCGAGGAATTTACTGGCAAAGTCAACTACATTTGCTCTGATCTTAACTTTAGCTGAGACATTGAACATCATATTAAGCGTGTTCAACAGAAATGGTGGGATAGAAGCTTCATTTGTAACGTTTCTTGCATTAGAAACTGAAGGGATGGTCGCCAATAAAAACAATGCCACTATTGACTTAAGCAGGATAGACTTCATCTATTCGCAGTCTTTAGGTTTAGTAATAAGTTTCTTTTTCGAGCTTACTAAAAAAGCCCGGATAACATGAAGATTCTAATGTATATGTTCTTGTTTGTAAATAATAAAATTAGATACAAACGGGACTAATTGATTTCACAAAGATAGTGCAACATATCTGTAAAACAAATATAAGAGAGAACTTTCAGTATATACTATTGATATATTAATATTTATGCATAAAGTAACATCGTGTAACCATTGCCAGACATATCACATTATTCAATATTATAATATATAATCAAAAAAACAAATAAAATGTTAAGATAATCTTAAGATGGAATAACAAAATTGGAAGGATGTAGAAACAAAGAATTACATATTTGGAATGTCCTAGAGTCTATTTTACTTTGGCACTAATATGTAAGCATAGATTAAATGTGTTAGGGTAATATTTTAGTTTAATTTGGATCAAAAAAAAAGGCTCTCGTAGATGAGAGCCTTTTGCTATGAAAGAAATTATATTCAATATCAATATGACCAAAGGTCGTGTTCAAAATTAAATATTTCTTCTTTGATCTTATTAGATTCAAGAAGCATATCAACTCCATTTTCCCTTAAATTATCGTAATCAACCAAACGGAAATCATTTACATTGGATTTCTTTGTGATAAAACTGGAAAAATGACGATTTTCAAACATATCATCCCAAGAAACAGGGCTGGCAATGTTAGCTTCATTAAACACTTGGTGTTGGGATAGATATTTTCTACAATCGGGATAATAAATCCAGAATAAAGGCATAGCAGGAAGTGCAACCCCTGTAGTCTGGTCTATTTTGACATACAATGGGGCTATTCCCAATATCCTTACTTTCATGGTGGAGGACTCAGAATCAAAATACCAAACTTCTTTTACCCGAAATTGGTTAATAAGCTGAGGATCGAAATCATTTTTTGTGATAACCGACTCATATTGGCCGGTTTCAGGGTTGTATACTTCAGAAGTATCAATTCCGGAAACAGTCTTATTTATGTCTTCGGTAGAAGCTCTGAATTGGAATGACTCATCAGTATAACAACGAATATCCCCATTTTCAATTCCTTTTTTCAGTATGGTATAGAACTCATGGTCAGGATATTTGAAAGGCAGATTCATTTTCTCTCTACAATCAATTACTCTCCATATTCTTCTTTCCCAAAAAATATCCCTCTCATTTAAAGGTTCATAAGCCAATACAAGTTTTTGCTTAATCATATCCCTTTTAATGATATCGTCCATTGGAGCATCAGGGTCCGGTTTTCTGACAGTATCCTGTGCTGCAACTATCACCGGAGAACTAGTTTTGGGTCCTGTTGTCTTCGGAGTAGTTGACTTAGTGGAACTGTTTGTTGCGCTATTTTTAGCTTTAGGAGTAGCCTCAGGTTTAGCGTAATCATCCGGAACGTAATCATCCGGAACATAATCATCCGGTACATATTCGCTATCCTTCTTTTTGGTTGTTTTCTTTGTTTTTGTCTTTTGAGCGTCTACATCGACAGTGGTTACCAATGTAACAGCCAGAATCAAAAACAAAAAACTAAAAAATGATTTCATAATAAATATGATATTTTAAATGGTATTATCTTATATTGAAAGACAATGAGTTAATATTTCTACCTGCATTATCGCCGGGGCATTTTGCTTTGACATTGTCAAAAATATACATATCTCCCGGTTTTGCTCTGGAAATCAATTCTTTGGCTTGACCTCCAAAAGTTCCACCCGGGTTGGTAACAACTATCGGATCTTGTCTTCTTGCAACATATGTCAGGACGAATCCTTGTACTTGACATTTTGCATCAAATTCAAAACCTTCCAATCTTGGTTCAATACCTCTTTGTGCTGCAAATTCTCCATTTCCAACTGCTCCGCCCAATTTATTTGCAATATAAGCTACCGGGCTTGGAATTCTTTTAATACGGAAAGGGAAAGAAGAAGGGGTAAGACCACCTCCTGAAAGAGTTACAGTACAAGTAGCTCCAGGGTCAGATACTGTAACATTATATTGACCTTTACCAGTTGGGGTAGCGTGGCCATTGGTTACAGATACCTTTAATTCATTGGAAGATACACCGGCTGCAGCAACGCTTATTGGGTTATCAACTCCTGTATAGAATACATTCATCTTGTCGGCTGAAACAGTGGCGGATCGTTGTCCCACTTCGTATTCAAAATCACCCGAGTATGTTTCTGTCTGCTTCGTAACCGGGTTCATCAAAGATATCTTTGCATTATACTTTTTGATACCGGCTGCATTAGCAGCAGCTGTATATTTTGCAACTCCGTCAACATTAGGGACTGCTGCACCATTTACAGTAACTGTCATACCTTTAATGTTGGATGAAGAGGAAGAAAGGAAAATGTCCGTTTCAAATTTTTCACCTAAAACAACGTATGATTTTTTTGCCGCTGACACTACCTGGAACTTATCGAATACAACATCTGTAGTTGCACCAATTTTGTTCATTAGATAGTTAAGTACCGTTGCTTCTGATGCTTTTGCATCGTTTTTTAACTTGTTAAGTATTGGTAAAGCAGCTCCTAACGGCATATGAGAGAAATTGTATGAGGACCAGCTTTTGTGGAATCGGCTTTGTTTCCAAGCCGGATCAATATCCAAAGCTAGTTTTGCAACATTTACCTCTTTGTCAGCCGGATCAAAAAGAGCGGAAAGCTTTTCCTTTAAAACTGACAATCTCTTTTCAATTTCGTCTCCTTTTTTTCCATCTACCAAAACACGAGTTGTTACATCTTTATCCTTATAACCTTTTAATCTCATGTCATTTGGATCATTTGAATGTTCATCGGGTACCATTCCACCTGAAGCATCCACCATTTCCTTTATCAGCCCATCGATAAAATTGGTATATTCCTCTGTAGCTTCTTTCGCAGGGGCGGTACGTTCTGCGTATTTAGCAAATTCAGCTTTCTTTTTGGAAAACTCTTCAATTTGCTTAGGTAATTCAGCATTTGACTTGTCCAATGCTTCATTTGATTTAACCAAACCGGCATTTACGACTTTGAATGCATTGAATATTTCTGCCGAAACGTTGAGCGCCAGCAACGCTGTCAATACAATATACATGATATTGATCATCAACTGTCTCGGTTCCTTAGGTATTGACATTTCTTACTCTTTTTATTAATTAAAAATCTTTGAATTTCAGGTTAAAATTACCTATTAAGCCTTTACACCGCCTGTCATTGCAGACAATACATTGCCGTACACTGCATTCAGAGCGGTAAGATTTTTATTCAGAGTAGCCATTTGTTCTTTGTAGTGTTTGGTATCTTCTACTGACTCGGCCATTGCTGCAATAGCTTTATTCATATTATCGTAGAAGTTGCCCATACTCTTGATTTGATCCTGAGTTTTAGAAAAATCAACTTCTTGAAGAGCCTTCAGTGAACTCATACTTTTTGACATTAACTGCAGTTCTGTAAGCATACCATTTAGTTGCTTTTCAACTACTTCGCCGTTTAAGGGTTTTACGGCTACAGCTCCTCCTATGGCAGGTCCTGCTGTCAGGGCTTGAACATTTGAGTCATAATCTCCCAATCCCGGATATAATTTTTCCCAGTAATAATCCTTTTCAGGTGGAATAACACCAAGGAAGAAAAACAGGACAGCTTCAGTCGCAAGACCTGCAACAATCATATAGCCTCCCCAATCATAGCTTTGGATTTTTCCTAAAGCTCCAATCATAACTACTGACGCTCCAACACCAATGATGAGGTTTTTGATGTATTTAAACTTATTTGAATGAAGAAATGACATAAATCTTTGATTTTAAATAGGTTAATAATTATTAAATGAATTTTGACAATATAATTTTATTAAGATAAAGAATCGCACTTTATCGTTCAATGATATCTAACGAAGTATTTTTCTGTGAATTAAAAATCATTCAGAGACCTTCCCATATGAGTGAGAACACACCTAAATCCTATATACGACTTGGCAGTATCTTGAAACTCATAGTGTCTTGTTCCATTTCTAAGGAAGTAACCAATATCTTTCCATGATCCTCCTTTTATTACTTTGCGTTTCAGACCTTCTGGATCTTCATCCTTGGCATCATAACGGATGTCAGGATTCAAGTCATGAATAAAAGAGTAAGCATTTTCTGCATAAGCTGTGGATGTCCATTCAGACACATTACCAGCCATACAATAAAACCCATAATCATTTGCAAAATATGCATTGGATTTAACTGTCCAAAGACCTCCGTCTTCCGGATAGTTTCCTCTTCTTGGCTTGAAGTTAGCCAAAAGGCAGCCTTTGGAATTTCTTAACCCATATGCTCCCCATGGGTATGGGGCACTATTGTGACCAGCACGGGCTGCATATTCCCATTCAAATTCCGTTGGAAGTCTGAATCCTTCGGTATGTACATCCTGTGGTCTGTACATATCCCAAATTTTTGTTCTCCATGCACAGAAAGCTGTAGCGGCTTTCCAATTGACCCCAACAACAGGATAATCATCATAGGCCGGATGCCAGAAGTAGTTACGGGTCATTGGTTCGTTGTAAGAATATGCAAAATCCCTAATCCAAACCATAGTATCAGGATAGATTTTGGTTTTTTCCTTTTTAATATAAGTTTTTCTAGTGGATTTTCCTCTATCTGCTGCCGCTTTTTGCCAATCCATCCATTCATAATTAAAGACCAGCTTATCTACATCAAATTCTTTTTTGCCATTGAGTATGTCATCACCTGAGTAAAACATATCTGCAAGGGCTTCATCCGTATAGTCGATCTCGTTATCCCAAAGGATATGGCTCTTCCCATTTTCATCTTCTTCGACATCCCCTAAAATAGTATGAGCAATAGAATCTCTTACCCAATTGACAAATTGGCGGTATTCATTGTTGGTAATTTCCGTTTCATCCATAAAAAAGCCGGCAATCGAAATGCTTTTAGGCCTGGAAATATAAGTACTGCTCAGGTCTTGATCATCAGACCCAATTGTGAGAGTACCACTCCTGACGTAAATCATTCCGTAAGGGTTAATCCCTTTCCAGGAAGGACGCTTGCTTACACCAATCAATTGTCCATCCATTTTGCTGCTCCTGCCGCAAGAGGCAACGAAAACCGAAAGGATTGCTAATCCAAATAAAAATGCAATGTTCTTACTCATTTGATTAAAATAATTTTCCTAATATTTTGGCTTTTTCAATTAAGGGCGTAAAATTAGTTTGTTTCTTCATGTTTTCCAAAACAAAGTACTTTAAACGCGATAATTTTAACGATATTTATTTTAATAATATTTTAATATTTTGAAAATCAGCTTCTTGCAATTGATTACATTTTTTATATGTATTATTAAACTTTCCCTAATACATACTTCAAACGCAAAATGCTACTGCAAAAGTATTACAATATTTTGATTTGCAACTAAATTCTTGGATGATATATTATTTTTTCTCTTTTGGTTGTTTTAAAATTTGTCTTTATTCTAAATTGAACTAACAATTCGTGTGTATTACCTATATATGCCCGTTCTTTACTGATGTTGCCTTCAAAGTTATATGCAACAAGAATTCGTTCTGTGATTCGTCCTCCTAACATGACCTTGACCGCATCTATTGATGAATTATCATATCCTCTTATGCCAATTCCTCCAAATATGTTTTTGTTGTATGCTAGAATATCTAATTCCGTTTGGATAGTAGCCAGATCGTATTTTAACAATGCTGAAGGTAATATTTTCCAATTGTCATCTATTTGATAATAATATGCTGTATATAAAATAAGGTGTGTATAGGGCTTATAATAATAAAGGTCGGAATTTCTTTTTCCGATACTTGTTGTCTGAATAGCGGATAGACCTAATTCAATTGCGTTAAACCGACTTACTATTCCAAGATTCAGGGTGCCATTGGTACTACTTGATTTTCCGGCAGGAATATTGGGATCATTATGATTTATGCCATTTTCATAATTTCCTTCAGGAGTACGTAACAAGTCACCATTGATCGAACTTGTATTTAAACCAAGTCCGACACCTACTGAGACAAATACTCTTAAAGGTAGGATGTAATTATAGCTCATTGTAGCAGCAGATATTCTGGTCGCACCTAATTCATCATTTTTGAAGTTGAGTCCTACACCACTATTTATCGTACGCAAAGGCATATGAGCCGAAATATACTGTGTTGAAGGTCTTCCCGGTAATTCTGCCCATTGTCTTCGAAAGTTTCCTGTAATAGTCAGAGCATTATTCAATCCACCGAATGCCGGATTATACCAGTACGGCTCTAGCATGTACAGTCCATGTTGAGCAATCTGTTGGGCGTTGACTTTATGAGCCAACGCTATGGTCAACATCAGCAAAACACCGGTAAGGAAATGAAACTTGCTCATTGTATTGTACAAGAAATTGTGCTCTAAGATAATCTATTTGCACAAATAATCCGAAGTATATTTCTACTGGAGTTGTTAAAAAACTAAAAGAGACAAAAGCTCCTTATACCATGTATTACTCTGAAAACCTTAAAAAGCAAGATGGAATTTGCTCTCTTGCTTTTTGAATATTCACGTTATATCAGGATTCGACCCTGAATGAAACTTTGCAAATGACGCCATACGATATAATCTTGTTGTCCTGAACATGGCATTTAAAGTCCTTCACGTATACGGAATCAATGTTTTTAATGGTTTTTGAAATCTCTTTTACAGCATTTTGAACTGCATCATCGAAACTTTTTTCTGAAGAGGCTATGACCTCAATTACTTTAACTACTGGCATAAATCTAATATTTATAAAATTAATAATTTCATTGTAGTTCAATTTAAAGAGTGGCTTTGCTGTCAGGGTGTATTGTGTTAGGGCAACATCAAGAAAGATGGTATTATATTAACTGTGTAATCCTAAGAAATGTTTAAAGTGATTAGGTGGCTGCCTTATTATTGATTCTGCCATTACCTTAGTATATAAGTACCCTTTAATTTTCCTGCCAATGTGCATACTAAGCCGGTATAGTTTTTTCCTGATTTATTAATATTGGATTGTTCTAAATTTGCATTTTTTTTGAAAGTTATATGGAAATAAAGGAGAAACTTTGGACGCGGAATTTTATCAATGTCAGTGTTTCGAACTTTTTGATAGCGTGTTCCTTTTTTCTATTGATGCCGACTATTCCGGTTTATTTGGCTGAGCAGCTTAGGGTGCCTCATTCTCAAATCGGAATTGTGTTATCTTCTTATGCAATAGCCTTGTTGATTATCCGTCCTTTCAGTGGATATCTTGTGGACATTTATTCCCGTAAACCGCTATATATTATAGGCATTGCTTTCTTCACCCTGATATTCACCGGATATTTCTTTGCTTATACCGTTATATTTTTTGTAATCCTTCGGTTTGTGCATGGCTTGTTTTGGGGATTATCCACTGTATCTGCCAATACCATAGCAATTGATATTATTCCTGCATCCAGGCGAGCTGAAGGAATTGGTTTCTTTGGAGTAAATACAAATATTGCGATGGCTGTTGCGCCTTACTTTGCAGTAAATATATATGATAGTTATGGTTTCCCTGTTTTGATTTCTACTGCTATATTAATGGGTTCACTGGCAGTCGGCACAGCATTGCTATTGAAGACACCAACAAAGAAGAGGTCATTAAAAGTTCCTCCCATTTCTTTTGACCGTTTTGTTTTAGTCAATGCATTTCCTATCCTCATCAACCAGCTTTTTCTTGCCTTCGGGTGGGGAACATTGGTTGCTTTTGCAGTATTGTATGGGAAGGAAATTGATATTTCAAATGCCGGAATATTTTTTCTTTTTCTAGCTTCCGGCATTATTCTCTCCAGGGTTACTTCAGGTAAGATTGTAGATAAAGGTTATATCCATATTGTTATGATGGTAGCAATTGTTACGATTTCCGTAGGATTCACTTGTTTTGCAATGCTCCATAATATATTTGCATATGCAAGCTCGGCCTTTGTGCTGGGTATCGGATATGGCACCTTATTCCCCGCCTTACAGACCATCTATATTGATATGGCACCAGCCTCCAGGCGTGGAACAGCCAATTCGACTTATTTGTTGGGCTTTGACCTGGGAATAGGGATTGGGATGCTTCTTGGTGCCATACTTGAAGTCAGGTATGGTTTTCAGAGTATGTACCTTATGACGGCAGGCTTTTGTATTCTTTCACTTATTATGTATTGGACGGTATCCAGAAAGATTTTTGAGCGGTATAAGTTGGAAAAAGATTAAGGGGGAATTTCAGGAAACACTATTATGCAAGAGTAAAAAAGGGTATTGCCAGGGAAGTAGGTAGATGATTAATAATCAACTTGCCTTATGGCATGCATGAGTACATGGCTGTGTATTCATTACAAGGCCACTTATAGTGGCTATATTTATAAATTATTTTTCAAAAGCCCTTATACTCCAGCGTTTGAGATTATTAACTTTCTACCTATCTGGATTTGATGCCTCCATAATAATCAAGAAAAGCAATCTCCAAAACCGTTTTAATTCAACGAGTAGTCCAGGTGGGATGTATTTGATAAGGATGGCGAATATAGCTCGCAAATAATCAGTAGGCCAATTCGTCCACCTTTTGTTTCAGCAGTTCATCAGGGAGTTCAGTTTCGGGATGAGGTGAACCATTGTGGCATGAATAACAGGTAATCATATATTTGTTTTTTGTAAAATTTTCAGTAAAATCGCCTTTGATTTTAAAATCCCGGGCATTGATTTTCATAGTCATTTTCATCATCTCGAGTGCTTCTTTTTTGTGCGGATTATCGTAAGATTCATAATCCAATCTTTCAGGATCTGTCTTTGATCGGACATGGCAATCCCGACATTTGAATCCCAGAGATTTACTGAAATTTTCCATAATGATAAAAAGATCTTCCTGTGAGATGTGTTTTGAAAGAATTTTCAGCCCTTCATCCCGTTTTTCAATTGCCTCCTTTGGCGTAAAGGTGAATCCACTGAATAAAATCATGGCTGATGCAAGTATGGTGCCAATAAATTTCTTGTTAACCGGAAATGCCATATCGAATAGAATTAATATTAGATGAAAAAATAGACTATAATTAGCAACAGGAGACCGACATCTACTTACCTCGTAGCATAATTGCCGTCAAAAGATAAAGTTAATACTTCTTTTTGAAAAAATGAAATTGTAAGTCCAAAATAGCAACGATAGGATCAAAGTCAAGGCAGTGATAAAAAATACTATAGTGTAAATTGAAATAAGAAAAATATGTGGAGCTGGAGGGATTCGAACCCTCGTCCAGAGAAAGCGCCTGAAAGCTTTCTACATGCTTAGTTTTTCTTTAAATTTTCGAGTGAGGATAAGTGGAAAAACACACCACATCCTAACCTTAGCTCCTTAGATCTCGGAAACACCTCGGAGCGGAATATTTCCATACCTGAATTATTGATGACATGCGACATTACCTTATATCAGGTGTCAGGTAAATTGCATGAACGCGTGTTAATCTACCAGATTAAGCTGCGATTGCGAAATTAGTTTCGCCAATTATTGTTCAATAGCACTTTGGTGAAGAAGGTAGCTATCATACTCCTGCATGCTTACTAACCGATCATAACTCTCCTGTCGATTCCAGTCAGCCCCATATTTTTCAAAGAACTAACGCGTATAACGGTATAGAGGCATTAAAAGTTCACATATTTAAAAAAATATTTGAAAATTGTAGATTCTTCCGATTTTTACTCTATGATGACAAAATGCTACGAAATTTCACATTTATACCTGTATCCGATAAAGGGCCTTCCGGGAATACTTTTAGAGAAAGCGGAGGTCAAACAGGGAGGTTTGGCCAAAGACAGATTGTTTGCAATTTTTGATGGATCTGGCAAAATGCTTACAAGGCGAAATATTGATGGAATGGCTGACTTTGAGATGGGTTTATATGAAGATGGGGTCAGAGTCTTATCAAAAAGACTTAAAAGGGAAATTGGCATCACATTTAATTTAGATGGCATTGAGGCTTCCGTCCATGTTTGGAATAGAGTGGTGGCTGCTAAAGAGGTCGGTCTGCAACCGGATTTGTTTTTCTCGGAGCACTTTGGAAAAGAAGTTCGATTAATGTGCAGGGGATCAGAAACCGAAGTCCCTGGATTCCATGACAATTCACCGATTCTTATCATCAATAGCATTTCTGTTCGGGAGTTGGAGATTGCTCATAATGTTTCTATTGATATCCGTAGGTTCAGGCCAAACATTGTGGTTTCCGGGGACAGAGCATTCGAGGAGCAGGGGTGGAATGCAATACGTTTGGGAACAATTGGAACAGAGATGATTAAGCAATGTAGCAGATGTGTCATTGTCAATCAAAATCCAGAAACAACTTTGGCAGATATGAATGTCCTGGAGTTGTTGATACCTTATGGGCTGAAAGATAATAAGATCAAATTTGGCTGGTATGTGGCACCGCAAAGTTCCGGAAATGTATATCGTGGCCAGCAAATTACTATTGATGTAAAATAATAATATAAAAAATAATAATGAATTCCGGAAAAAGTGTACCTTTGCAGCTCTAATTTATAAAAAACAAAAAAGAAGTTTTCATTTTATGCTGATTATTGAAGTAAAAGACGGTGAAACCATTGACAGAGCACTTAAGAAGTACAAGAGGAAATATGAGAAATCAGGTACTATCAAGCAGTTGCGTAAACGTAAGCATTTCACCAAACCGTCTATCCTCAGAAGGCAGGAAATCCTGAAGGCTGTATATAAGCAGGCCACATACGGCGATAATGCCCTGTAAAAAATATTGATATTATTTACATTTTGCATATATTCACACTTATATGCAAGATGTACTTAAAAGATTTTATGATTATATCGTTTCTGTAGAACGATATAGTGACAATACAAAGCAAAGCTATCAGAACGATCTTGATGGCTTTGCTTCTTTTTTATGTATTACTTATCAGCTTCCTACATTTCATGAAATCACTCATTTTCACATAAGATCCTGGATAGTTAGTCTGATGGATTCCGGGCATTCTGTTAGGACCATTCATCGTAAAATTTCTTCACTGAGTACATTTTTCAAGTATTTACGCCGTTTTGAGGGTTTGGCAACGGATCCCCTTAAAAAGATAGTAAGGCCCAAGAGCATGAAAAGATTGCCGATAAGTATTCCAAGTGACGATTTGATAACAATTTCTTCCCTGGAATTGGCTGAGACAGATGACTATCAGGCTAACCTGGAAGAAATGGTAGTGCTGATGCTTTATAGTGCCGGTTTGCGAAGGTCAGAGCTTATCCAATTGCGGGAAGAAGATATCGACAGGCAAAGACTGATGCTTAAAATAGTAGGAAAGGGGAAGAAAGAGCGTTTTGTTCCAATAAAAAGAGAATTACTTACTAAAATTGATGAATTTATCGGGCTTAAAAATAAGACTATCAATGTAGTAGAAAAAGGTCCAATATTTTTAACCCGAACCGGGAAACCAATGTACCCAAAAATGGTTTACAATATAGTAAGTCGTTTTCTAAATAATATTCCTAATTTGGAGCGAAGAAGCCCACATATTTTAAGACACTCCTTTGCTACTCATCTCTCTGATGCCGGAGCGGATATCAATGCTATAAAGATGTTACTAGGCCACAGTAGTCTTGCGGCTACAGAAGTATATATGCATAATGCGCCACAGAGGCTTAGATCGGTATATCTTAAGGCTCACCCGCGATCTGAAGAATGACGATAAAATATTGTTTAACATAAAAATGTAAGCAGATGAAAGTTACTATTGAAGCGGATCAGTTTAAGGCTGACACAAGTTTGACAGACTTTATTGAAAAGAAGTTATCAAAACTCGACACATTTTATGACAGAATTATTGATGCTCATGTGATTCTCAAATTGGAAAATGCCGGTCAGGTAAGGGATAAGGTAGTAGATATTATCCTTAACGTGCCGGGAGATACCATGGTCGTTAAGGAAATTGACAAAACCTTTGAGGCTTCTGTTGATAAAGGTATAGACAATCTCAAACGACAATTGATTAAGAAAAAGGAGAAGTTGAGGGCTACTCACTAACATATAAAGAAAAAGGCCGTGCAAACGGCCTTTTTTTATTTTATCAAGTAATTTATTGCAGGTTGGTTGCAATCAGTCTTTAAACAGCTTTGATACACCCAATTTGCCATTATGGAATGAAAGCATCATAAAGTAAGTCCCCCGGTTAAGATCATTTACAGGAATTAGTCCATTACGATAATCCATAATTTCCTTGATCAGTCGGCCTTCCGTATTATAGATGGCAATATTCTTAACGGCTTCAAGAGAACTAAGTTGAACATAATCTTTGGCAGGATTTGGGTATATTCTGACGGTCTCTACGTTGGATATTTTAGTTAGGCCGGATGCAACTGCTTCGCAGTCTGTCCCATTGAAAAAGTAATGGGCAACACCTTCATCATTATCCTTACCTTCCTCCTTGATTGTTATCGTATAATAACCACATGTATCCTGACCATTCGGTCTGAACAGTAATTTTAATAGTGTATTGCCACCTGCCGGTACTTCAACAGTTTTAGAAAGGATCTTATCCGTGTAGCAGAGATTATTGTCACAAACCTGTGAGTTACTCCATTGTGATCCTTTAAATATTGTTTTCTGTGTCCAGCGCAGTACTTTAGTCTCAGTTGTCAGGTTGAACGCAAAATTCTGAATGTAGTTTTCGAATTCATCTTTTTCGACAACTGTGGACATTGAGTCTTCAGCTAATTTAAAGGTCTGAGCATTTGCAACTGTGCTGAAGAGGAAAAAGCAAAGTAAAAAAGTAAAAAATTTCATGACAGAATTTTAGGAGAAAATAAAATGATATTTGGCGGTGCAAAGTTACTTATTTGTTACTATTTTGAATAAATATTTAATGACATATTATTTAATAAAATGCAAAAGGGGCCCGATTAACATGAGCAGAAAAAATATAGCCGGGAATAAATGAAGGAGATAATTTGCATAGCAAATTGTATGATGACGTGGTAATTGATTTCACGTCAGGTTTCAGGAATGAATAGCAATACCGAAGGTACATTCGTTATAGACCAATTTCATTGATCTATACGACTTTAACCTCGGCATCCCGGAACCCCGGATTGTTTCACTCCCGGGACAGAGCAGAGCTCTAGTAGCATAGCTATCCGGACAAGTATACCCAAAATTTATGGACTATTATATAAATCATCTTGGTAGAACATGTTATAAATAATATATTGACAATCAGGACAATGAGGTTGTGAAGAGGGCAGGGGCTTAGAAAACAATGTATCTTTTGGGAATAATAGTCAATTCAGATACTTCGGTGAGAACTCTAATATAGATAAAATTTCAGTCTATAAATGTCCTATTGAACTAATTTTTCTGTTTTTTTGGAAACTTCCTCCACCAACATTAGCATTTGCGAAATTGCATAGTAGGTAGACAGCTTGGTATTATGGAGAACGGTTGTCATTCCATTGAAGCAGATACCAATTTTCTCACTTTAACCAAATCGGAGACGAAATAATCATATTCAGGAATGTCGGCACCAGAGCTCAACAATACATTCTTATTATTGAACAGTGTCCGGCTTTTGACCAGGGTTTTCATTGATGCATGAAATTCTGAGGCTCCGGTAAAAGCGGCAACAGGTTGGATGTTATTTTCATTGACTCCGCAACCCGGCATAATAGTGATGCGACCCTTTGCCTCTTTGATTAGTTTTTTGATCAACATTCTGCCCTCGACTACATTACTGGTCTGCCCGGAGGTCAATAGTCTGTCAATCTTATTCGCTATCAGGGTATTTAAGCCCGCAATTGGATCGATACAATGATCGAAGGCTCGATGGAATGTGATTTGCATTCCTTTTGCTTCTTTTTTAATCATCTGTAGTCTTTCCTCATCGATGGTGCCGTCGGGTTTAAGTCCACCCCAGACAATTCCATCAATGCCTTCACTGACGCAGAATCTGATATCCTCCAGCATAACCTCCATTTCCTGATCTGAATAAATAAAATCTCCGCTCCTTGAGCGAATTAGTACAAATACAGGAATTTGAAGAGCATGTTTTACCTTTCTTATAAGGCCAGCACCCGGAGTAATGCCACCTAATTCAAGAGCAGAACATAATTCTATTCTTGAAGCGCCTCCATCCTGGGCGTTTAGGGCTGACTGAAGGCTATTGGCGGCTATTTCGATGATCATGTAGAGGTAAAAATTGAAAGGTAAATATACTTCCTAAAAATAAATCAGCTGCAAATTACAGCTGATTTATTTCATGTCGACTTTTTGTTATTGTATTGAAATGTGAGTTGTCTCAATAGACGGACCATTATTTGAAATATTCGGTTGATTGGACTAGGCGGCTATTGACTTCATCCCAATCAATAACATTGAAGAATGCCTCAATATAGTCGGGTCTTCTGTTCTGGTAATTTAGATAATAGGCGTGTTCCCAAACATCGAGGCCCAGGATCGGAAAGCCTTCAACTCCGCTTACTTCTTTGCCCATCATTGGATTGTCCTGGTTGGCAGTGGAGTTGATATCGAAAGAACCATCTTTATTTACAACAAGCCATGCCCATCCGGACCCAAATCGGGTAGCAGCCGCTTTAGAGAAAGCCTCCTTGAAACCATCAAATGATCCCCATTTTTTGTTGATACCATCCAATGCTTCTCCTGAAGGTTTAGTACCATTTGGAGAAAGCAACTTCCAAAACAAGGTGTGATTGTAATGACCGCCGCCGTTGTTTCTGATAGCAGCGCCGGCTCTACCTGCATTTTCAAGGATTTCCTCAATAGTCATGTTGGCAAATTCAGTACCTTCTATTGCTGCATTGAGATTATTGATATAGGCATTGTGGTGTTTGGTGTGGTGAATCCTCATCGTCTCAGCATCGATATACGGTTGGAGTCCATCATATTCATAACTCAATTCAGGAAGTGTAAAAGCCATTGTATAATTATTTAAAGTTAAAAAAATATTTGACCGGGTTAAAATTTGCAACGTAATAAACTAAACAACTTAAAAGTATTCAAGAAAGTTTAGGGTAGCATAAGAAAAACTTTACAACTTCTGTTTTATCAACCGGATAATCGGACACTTCAGAAAATGGCCTGACTGAATTATCCTTCATAAGAACCATGATTTCGTCCTTTTTGCTATTGTACATTTCATTGGTTTCAGAACCATGGAAGACGAGAGCAGCGGCATGTTTTTCATCCAGATGAAATGTATTCCCTACTTGTTGAACTAATTCGGTTATTTTTTCATCTGAATAGGGTGTTTTACTCAATTCTATCTTGAAAATTTTTCTGTTGAGAATGGCATCTGCTAAAAAAGCGAGGGATTGGTCCCGACTTTCAGCAAATTGCTTGATCGCCCACCACAAGTCATAGTCATCCAGTTTCAGGAAATGTCCGAGCATTTCATCTTCATTTATGAAGGACTTTTGCTGCATAAAATATAGAAAGTGAGGAGAAATATTGAATTTTTCGCCCTTCTCCACGCTTTCACGAGCCTGGCGTAGGCACTGGATGAGCATATGTTCTGCTGCAAGGACTGTCTTGTGCAGATATACCTGCCAATACATAAGCCGGCGTGCCATCAGGAAATTTTCAACGGAGTAGATGCCTTTTTCTTGGATAACGAGATTATTGTCTACAACAGTTATCATTTTGATGATTCTGTCATATCCTATTTTTCCTTCTGCTACTCCGGTAAAGAAGGAATCCCGGTTGAGGTAATCCATCCTGTCCAGGTCTAGTTGTCCGGAAATCAATTGGTGAAGAAATTTCTTAGGATGCTTATCTGTAAAAATCTGTACTGCCGTATCCAATGCACCTTCCAACTCCATGTTCATTTTATTCATTATTGCTAATGTTAGCACTTCATGATGCTGTCCTGTGAGGTTGTGTTCCAATACATGACTAAATGGTCCATGTCCAACATCATGGAGTAAAATGGCGAGTATGAGCCCGGTAGCTTCATCTTCTGAAATATCAACATTCCTAAGTTCCAGCATGTCCAGGGCCTCAATGGCAAGGTGCATGGCACCTAATGCATGATGGAATCTGGTATGATTGGCGCCCGGATATACGAGGTTTGTCAGGCCTGCCTGTCCAATTCGTCTAAGACGCTGGAAATATGGATGTTCAAAAACCCGAAAAATGATGCCATCCGGGATTTTAACCATGCCATATACGGGATCGTTAATAATTTTTCTTATTGGAAAACGCATGCATTAGATTGTTTGTGCCATAAAGGTAATTGTATGATGTCTTAAATTTTGCTTTGAATGGGAAAATAATGTGGATAATTAAAATAGGAATCGGTAAATTTTTCCTTTTAGATTGATAAGAGGCATTTGAAAGCCGGAATTATGTTGGTAAAGAGTAGTTTATAACTCTTCGTCCTGCTCTTTTCAAATAATGAGTTTAATCGAATATTGGTTTTCCGGATCTGGCAGAAAGTAAAAATACCTTATAGAATATCTCCAGACTTTGAAAAAATAATGTATCCATCAAATAATGAACGAATCTTGTCGTTTATTTGTATTATGAAATATAGTTTAAAATTTTTCATTCAACGAATAATATAAATAGATGGAGAAAATAAAGATTTTGTGGGTTGATGATGAGATAGAGACATTAAAGCCTCAGTTAATGTTTATTCAACAGAAAGGGTATGAAGTAACGGCTGTGACCAATGGATATGATGCAATGGAGGAGTTTGAGAGTGACAATGAGTTTGATGCTGTATTTCTGGATGAGAGTATGCCGGGTATTTCCGGCTTGGAGACCTTGTCGAGAATAAAGGCAATCAAGCCCAATATTCCGGTCGTAATGATCACTAAAAATGAGGAAGAGCATATCATGGAGGAGGCTATAGGAGCGCAAATTGCCGATTATCTGATAAAGCCGGTCAATCCCAATCAAATTCTATTGTCTCTGAAAAGAATCGTAGATGAAAAGCGTCTGATAAGAGAAAAGACTTCCAGTGACTATCAACAGGATTTTCGCCAGATATTTATGAAGATCAATAGCGGTCTCGATCATCAAGAATGGGTGGATGTATATAAGAAGATCATCAATTGGGAAATCAAAATGGATCAGAGTCAATCGCTTGAGATGGGTGATATACTGAGTTCTCAGAAAGCTGAAGCCAATACGGCATTTTGCAAATTTGTGGATCGGGATTACATGGAATGGTTGGATAAGGATAATAAAGAAGCGCCTGTTATGTCGTATAATTTGCTCAGGGAAAAAGTCTTCCCTTGGGTGAATGACGAGATGCCGACTGTAGTGGTGTTGATGGATAATCTAAGATATGATCAGTGGAAGGTTATAGAGCCTATAATCAATGAGTGTTATAAGGTAGAATCTGAAGATTATTTTTTCAGCATTTTGCCTACTTCAACACAATATAGCAGGAATGCGATTTTTGCGGGAATGATGCCAAGTGAGATCGAGAAAAAGTATCCAGACTTATGGAAAAACGACGTTGATGAGGGAGGCAAGAATCTTTCGGAGAACGTTTTTTTAGCTGATCAAATCACCAGGGTATTTCGTAAGCCTATAAAGCATGAATACCAGAAGATTACAAATATTCAGAATGGAAAGGCTTTGGCTGATAACGCGCTCAACTTTCTCAACAATAACCTGAGTATAATTGTATATAACTTTATCGATATGTTGTCTCACGCCCGGACAGAGATGGAGGTATTGAAAGAGCTGGCAGATGATGAAAAGGCTTATCGTTCACTCACCAAGTCCTGGTTTATCCATTCTCCGCTTTGGCTTGCTCTTCAACGTTTGGCCGAGAAGCCAATTCGATTGTTTATTCTGACAGACCACGGCTCCATCAAGGTCAAATCTCCTTCTAAGGTGGTCGGTGACCGGGAGACAACCACCAATCTAAGGTATAAAGTCGGAAGGAACCTTAATTATGTTGGGAACGAGGTAATAGATTTTAAAGATCCTTCCAAAGTTTATCTACCGAGGCCAAATGTAAGTTCGTCATTCATTTTTGCCAAAGAGGACAAGTTTTTCCTGTATCCTAATAATTACAACTATTATAATAATTATTATAAGGACACTTTTCAGCATGGAGGAGCATCTCTTGAGGAAATAATATGTCCGGTGATCAGATTGAAATCAAGGTAACAGGTAATAAGTGATTAATCAAGACTGACTTTTCTGACTTTAAAACCGGCTTTTTTTAGTCTGCGGATGACTCCATCCTTTCCGCCGAGGTGACCGGCGCCGAAGGAAATGAAATTTCGGTCTGATTCTTCACAAATGCGGGCAATTGTATCAGCAAAGACTCTGTTACGGTCCTTTACCATCAGTTTTCTGTTACCTCTTGAGGAGCCTTTAGATTTTTTACTCAGAACATTCATTTTTCCTTTCAGATAGAAGTCAAGAAGGTGATCCATGTTTTTGGAAAATGATTTGGGTTTAATCAGCATTTTGATGATCTGTTTTTCCATTTTTTCATAATCAATTGATTTCATGATTTCCAATTGATCATTGAAGCTTTCTATTCCCCCAATTGGGATATGATTTTTCATGGCAATTTTAATAAGTTCCTCATCAAGGCTTCCGACAAGAATTTTTTTTCGCCACATACTCATAGTTAGTTCAGAGTATAGGTTGAATATGGAGTTTTGTGCCGGATAGGCCGGGAAGGGTAGTCCCATTTTTTCAAAATAGGGTTGTTGATTCTCAAGTAAATAAAGAACCTCCTTGCCTGGTCTGGGCAAGCTTTGCATGGTTTCATTGATGATTAGCGGGTCCACTTGAGTCAAATCCATCTCTCCATAATAATGAGAGCACTTGGAGATAAGTTTTTCGGCTTTTTCAATCAAAGGACTGAATTCAGGCACAAAAACATGAAAGGTACCCATCAAATAACTTTTAAAGCTATTTGATGGGCTGGTGACTTTATAAATGATAGCCATGATTATTCGTAATCGAAAGGAAGAATTTTAGAATCCTTGACCGTAGACAGGGTCATGAGTGTCTTAAGGCGTTCGATTTCCTCAATCTGGCTAAGAGTTTTAAATAATATATGCTCATAGGAAGGGATATCCTTACATACAATCTTCATGAGAAAATCAGCTTCTCCGGTTATGATGTAGCATTCTGTTATCTCCGAGATGCCTTTGATTTTGATAAGGAATTTATCCAATGCATTTTCCCTTTGCCATGCAAGAGAAACCAAGACGAAGGTCTTAACATTAAGACCAAGAGACAGGGTGTCTATTGCAGCATGGTAGCTGGCTATAACACCGGTTGACTCAAGTTTCTTGACTCTTTCAAGTGTTGGGGCAGGCGACAATCCAATTTTTTTGGATAAATCCAGATTAGTAATCTTGCTATTTTCCTGAAGTATTTTTATAATTTTCAGGTCGATTTTATCGAGTTTATTATCTGAATGGTTTTGAATCATAAAAATTCGTTTAAAAATGAGAAATAATTATTGAAGAATGTTTAGATGTTATAATTATGGGAAAATTCCCATAGCCAGGTAGTCACTACTGATTTTATTTAGTGCACAAATGAATGCTGCGGTTCTAAGATCTTCAATGCTTTTTTTCTTTTTCCATGTTTCACGGATTTGATTGTAAGAATTTATCATTGTTTCCTCCAAACCTGATCTTACAAGATCCACCTCCTCAGCTCCTTTAGTCAGGAATTCTCTTTCCTGAGCATTGATTTTTTTACCGGTTGTATTTTCAATTGCAGTTACCAGATTGGAATATGTGTTCTGATCGAATCTCTTTTCCATTCTTCCGAATCGCATATGAGACAGGTTTTTAAGCCACTCGAAATAGGAAACAGTTACACCGCCGGCGTTGAGGTACATATCGGGTATGATGATAATACCTTTTTTTAGCAGGATAGCTTCACCATCTGCGGAGACAGGCCCATTGGCGGCTTCTGCCACAATTTTGGCTTTTATCTTGTCTGCGTTGTCGGAAGTTATCTGGTTTTCCATAGCAGCAGGAATCAGAATGTCACAATCAAGTTCTAGTGCTGATTCGCGTGATGGGAGGATTTTAGTTCCAGGGAAGTTAAGAATGGATCCGGTTTCTTTTCTGTGTTTGAGCAATTCGGTGATATCTATGCCGTTTTCATTGTAAATGGCGCCTTCGTATTCAGATATCGCAATAATTTTCATATCGCCTTCCTGTTGGCATATTTTACCGGTGTGGCTTCCAACATTACCTAAACCTTGAAGAACAATTCTTTTTCCTTGGGTGCCGGGAGTAAGGCCCCATTTTTTACAATCATCTTTGTGACTGAGTAATTCACGGATACCATAGAATACACCTCTTCCGGTGGCCTCTTCTCTTCCTCTGATACCATTCTGTGTTACCGGTTTTCCTGTAACGCAGGCTACACCGTCAATTTCACCATGTTTCATGGTTGTATAAGTATCCAGGATCCAAGACATTTCCCTTGCGCCGGTTCCATAATCGGGTGCCGGTACGTCAATGCCGGGGCCAATGAAGTTCTTTCGCATTAATTCTGCGGTATATCGTCTTGTAATTTTTTCCAGTTGTTTTACTGTATAATTTCGTGGATTAATTCTTACACCCCCTTTGGCACCACCAAAGGGAACATCCACAATAGCGCATTTATAGGTCATGAGTGCTGCGAGGGCCATAACTTCATCCTGATTGACCATTTCGCTGTATCTGATTCCACCTTTAGTGGGAAGTCTGTGATGGCTATGTTGTACCCTGTATGCTTCAATTACCTGATATTCGTTTCCCACTTTGACAGGGAAGCGCATCTGATAAACGGCATTACAAGCTTTAATCTGATCCAGAAGGCCTTTAGGTAGGCCGGTGTGAATAGCTGCCTTATCGAAATTTCTATTGACACTTTCGAAAAAGCTTGGTCTTTTATGATTACTCATTTGATTTAATTTTATTTTCTAAAGATTTTAATTTTTTATCCAAATTGAACAAATAAAGAAAGAAACCACATAAAACAACAGTTATTACGATGATAACAACATAAATCTTTCCGCTGCTATAAAGTGAGGAATTTCTGTTTATTGAAAGTATAATTGTTTGAAAATCAATAAATGTAAGCTCCATTGTTATTTTTTTACACAATCAGATGACAGTTTCGGAGTGTAAAGGTAAGGTAATAATTTTATTTGCCGAACTATATTTTGTGATTTATATGTATTTGCAATTTATTGTTTTAAATAATTTTCGATTTTACTCATCCTGTAAAAAAGTCCAGTTAACCAGATTCCCAATAAAATAAATCCAATCACCCCGGGATAAAAGACCATTCTCATAGTGTTGTCAAGGTCTTCACCGCCTAATGCCGGGTTTCCGCCATTTCCCGGATGCAAGCTGTCATAGAGTCTAGGAATAACGAATATCAAAGGAATCATGGCAACATATGCAAAAATAGTGAATACAGAAGATATTCTTAGTCTGACCTGATCATCGCGAAATGATTTCCAAAGAATAAAATAGGCGGCATAGATCAATAGAGCAATTGCGGTCATATTTTGCTTGATGTCTCCACTCCAATACTGGCCCCAGGTATTTTTGGCCCAAATAGCTCCTGTAATGAGGCCCATAATTCCGTAAAATAATCCAACTCTGTTGAAGGCATATACCTTAAGAGCGTCATTCTCGTTTGGTTTAACCAGATATTTAATTGAAAAAAAGACTGAGCAAGAAAAGAGGAAAATCATCGCGAACCAGAAGGGAACGTGATAATAGATGTTTCGTATAGTTTCTTCAAGAATCAAACGGAAAGGAAATCCTCTGCTTGTAGGTTCCGGGATGTGACCGATTTTTTCTTTTTCCCACAGTTCCTTGCCGGCTACAATATTTACAGAGTCCTGGCCTATAGTAATCGATGAGGGTCTTGCAAAACCACCATCTATGTTATTGACGAGGATGAGGCTAGCTGAACTGAATTTGGCATTATCTGGCAAAAAATTGGGAATATTGAATGTGATTTTTGCTTCATTGGAGCTTTGGGCTTTGAAAGAAATAGCTTTGATGTTATTGAGGCTGTCAATGGAAAGATAGGCAATATTGTCTGTTTGATCCAAATGTGTATTATAAGTTGAAATGCTAAGTTCAACTTGTTGCCCCGATTCAATTCGTGATGGTGTGACCTCCATTATTCCCGGATTGAGAGGTCTCAACATACCGCAAATGAATGTATATGTGATGAGAATGACTGTTAAAACTTTGACCCAAATATTATTCATATTGACATAAATAGTGGAGCACAAAAATAAGATATGTGAATGAAATTATGTTTATAAATAAATTTGAGGATAGAACTGATTTTAGCGGTAATAGATTTGAGTGAAATCAGACCATGCGAGGTACGGGATTAAGAAATCCGATTTTTGAGCTCAAGTGAGTTAGTTCTGGCATTACAGGAATGGAGGGAGCTGGGGGAGGGCTTAATCAGGCACACAGATGTTTAATTGTTTAGGAGATGGTAGGTTTGTACTCTTCTTGATGTAGTCTGAAATTCCAGGTATCTTAATTGCTCAGTTTTTTGGGAGTATCTTAATTTGTATAAAATCAATTAATTGCAATATGTGAAAGTATAAAAAAATTGGGCGCTTAGTCTCCCGTCAATGTAAATATCATTTTGAATTACATTACCAACATTGTCCTTTATATATTCAAATCTCTCAATTTGTTTTTCTCGATCCGGAAATGTAGTTTCTTTTATCATAATATCATTTTGACGATTAAATATAGACGTTGAGCTGCTTACTAATTTGCCATTCGAATAAACGTCTTCATATCTTTTGTGGTTTTTTTTATCGTTCTTAATTATCGTCATTTTGTTGGCATATATAGAATTGGAATAAATTGTGTCTATTCCGGATTTTGCATTTGAGATGGTTTTGGTGACAAATTTATTACCCTTAAACATACGATACTTCATGGTGAGTGTAATATCTTTTCCCGAAATATATTGTATTTGGCTTGAATCTTGAGTAATTCTGTCTTTGTTGTGCGTTACTTTTTTAATCAATCGTTTTCTATTGTCATAGAAGTAGTTGGTTTCTTTATAGTTGGAAGCCGTGGTATCAATAGAGGTCTCCTTTGTCAATAACCCTTGTTTGTTGAAATGATATTTTAAATGAATTATATTTCCATATAAGTTCAAATAGAATTCCTCTTTACCGAATCGGCCGAACTTATGAAATTCGACAACTTCTGAACTCGTATCAGAAACCATAGTGCCGGTGATAATATTGTTTTTATAGTCAAAGGTATAGAGGCAATATCCGTTTGTATCTGAATTGCTATCGATTGAACCATCTTTATTATAGTAAATATCTACCATACGAATAGAAGCAATACAGCCGCGCCCTGATTTTTCCACAGTTTTTTTCATCCATTTATTTGAGGAAGGGCTGCAGGATATAAGGAAACATGAAGCGATTAGCAATATTCCTACTATATGTATGAAATCCCTAAGAGTATTTGACAAAATAATAAAAATTTTCATTCAAAATTTATGCTATAAAAAGCACAATATAAAGAAATAGAATTGAAGTGGTGGTGAATTAAATGTCAAATTGAATTGAAGTGGTACAACTGGATGGGGATGATCTGATATAGCCTAAACAATTATAATGTGATGTATATTAATAATTTATACTATATATTTGAGGGGATGTAATATTAATTGTGTTTGGAGGGGGATGGATAATTATGGTATTTACAATATTTATTGGGTGGGGTGGCCGCCCTGAAGTATGTAGATGTTTAATAGCGTTGAATCAAGAGTTGATAATTCATTCCGGGCTTTGATAATAATATTTTGCAAGATTTCAATAAATTTATTCTTGACAATTTTTTGAAACCT